>Ga0207667_10000415_pt1 | contig 57796 bp, 40 predicted proteins | sample KBSCornC52_FD_184301 | JGI IMG/M metagenome (GOLD analysis project Ga0207667, IMG submission 184301) | Corn rhizosphere microbial communities from Kellogg Biological Station, Michigan, USA - KBS Corn C5-2 (SPAdes) (version 2) | ecosystem: Host-associated > Plants > Roots > Rhizosphere > Soil ... | reverse complement strand
ATTTAACTCATTTTCTTTTTTCTCATCTCCCCAAAACCAGTTAAAAATTAAAATGTCTTTAGGAATCGCATTTTTTACTACAGATGGCCGAAGGCCTCCTGGCGCTTTATACTTATAACCTGTAGAGGATGCCATTTCCTGGCGACCTTTTCCTCTTACACTTTCCAACAGATAGTCGCCCCACATGCCAATTTTAATTCCGCGCTTTGAAAAATAATCATGCAGTTTATTTACATCTTTCGCAAACAATTCAGAATAATCTTTACCTCTGCAAAGCGGGCAAACATCCAGCGGCGACCACCACTCATCATGGCCTATCTGAACCATTTTCGGTTTCAATACCTCAAGATATTCGTCATAAATATCGAACAGAAGATCATAAGTTTTCGAATTTGACGGGCAGTAAGTATCCGGCCATTTTTGCTGAGGGTCTTCTGCTAATTCGTGGTGATTAGCCAATAAATAATAGGAATGTGTAAATGAAGGCATTTCCGGAATCACTTCCAGAAAGTTTTCATGGGCGGATTTTATCAAATTCCGCACCGCTTCTTTTTCAATAATAAAACCATCGCCTGCATCATAGTGAGTGGCATTTTCCATTTCACCATGCACGCCCACGGCAATGCTGGAGCGGGTGTATTGCATGTATTTTACAAAGTCTTGCCAGCCGGTGTTCACTTCCGGATGCCTGTTGAGCCGCATACAGTTTAATTCAATTATGAGCTTATTGTACTTATAAAGGGCCATAAAATCCATCACAAACCGCTTGAGAAAAGCCATATTTTCCGGCCCTGGAATATACATTCGTATAGCCCTGAAACGAAACTGTGGCCAATCGCGCACCTTTACTCCTTGTATATTGTTTCCATCTTTTGATTGAATTACCTGCCGCAAAGATTGAAAGCCGTAAAATGCGCCTGCATCGTCAGAACCGCCAACAAAAATGACCTGATCGGTCACTTGCAGGATATATCCTTCCGCTCCGGGATTTTTTTTAGTAAGTGGCAGTTTATTATCGGCGCAATATTTTTTTATCAATGAGTTATCGAGCGTTCCCATTAACACCACTTTTCTGTCTTTGGGAATATCAGCGCGTCTTTCCATTTTCAATGTCAAACCATATTTATCGCTTAATTCATTTATAAGAAAATGAGTTAATAATACATCTTTTTCAGTAGCTTTTTTGGGAAGAATCACCAATACACGTTCATCCAGGACAAAACGGTTTTGTGTTAGCTGCATCTGCTGCGGGATTGGAAATATCAAAGGTTTTTCTGCAGCAATAATGCTGTTTGAAAAGAACAATAAGAAGATATAAATCAATATCTGATGGACGAGTTGTACTTTTTTTTTCAAAATAATCATTAAGCGTTTATTTAATTATAACACAAGTGGATTTAATTCAGAGTCAGCAACTGTTCCTACAGGTTTATTCATCAGCCACACTTTTAAATCTTCCTTTTGCCACGAGTTCTTTGGTTCGGTAATTCTGGCATGATCAGCCATGTATATAATTGTAAAAACCTCCCGCATTATATCCGATTTATTACCGGGGGCATTATGTATCGTAAAACCGTAATGCCAGGTGACATCGCCGGCTTGCATCATTTAAGCACGACTGATTTCGAGATTATTTTCACGAACGTATTTATCAAATTCTTCCTCCGATTTATCTTATATTTCATAATCCAGAACACTTCCATTTTGATGCGATCGTGAAGCAAAAGTGAGCATGCCCATCTTCACATCAATATCAACCAGCGGCATCCACATGGTAATCGTTTTATCTGTATCAAGCGGCCAGTAATATAGGTTCTGATGCCATGGCGTGTGTCCACCGCCCGGTTCTTTAAACAATGCCTGATCGTGGTAAATACGCACATTTTCAGCTCCCAAAAGATCGGCAGCAACCCTGCCAAGACGCTTCGATAATACAATCTTTTTTACATCAACATCGTTTTGCCAAAAATTTTTAATCTGCAAAAAAGCTTTGCCATAAGTATCGCGGTCTTCCATCTTTCGTTTTTCTGTATTAAATTTTTCTACGGCGCCGGCGATTATGTTGCGTGAAGCGGCTACTTCACCTTCAGATAATAGTCCGCGAATAAGCGTGTGTCCCTTTTCCCTGAATTCATTGATTTGCTGATCAGGAATTTTTATCGGCTTATCAAGGCTGGATAAAGTGAATTCTTGTGTATTCATAATAAATGGTTTTAAAGACAGTAAACAAACAAATAATTCAAATTGCTATTCTGAAATCTTCTTTACTATTTTGGTCCCAATCCAGCTCTTTGTAATGTTTTATCAATTGATACCTCGCTGCCCCCGTTTCTTTTACTTTCATCTGCAGCTTCCATAAATGCATAGATATCTAAAGTTTCGTGCTCACTTACCGGAGCTGCACCTGTTTGAAAGAACCTGATAATTTCTATCAATAGCGGCTTATATCCTTCCCACTGACCAAGGGCTGAATTCGCCTTTTCTCCAAATACAGTTCCGCCAAAATCTGGTTTTCCCCAACGCATTCCTCTGTAAGTGCCGATCCGTCCATCTTTCCACGTTCCAATAACGATATCTGTTTTTTCGCTGTAAATCCTCGACACTTTTTCACATCCGGTACCCATCACTGTATATAATAATTCTACTCCATGAATGCCATACCAAAAGAGGTCAGGATGTGTTTTTTCAATAGTGGCGGGACTGTAGGTATCAGCACCCAATACGTTGCCTATTTTCCCTTCTTTAATTTCCTTCGCACCCGGAATAAATCTTAAAGAAGAAGAGGAAAATATATCTACATGATAATTCCTCGCGGCATCAAATATCTTTATTACATCGGCCAAAGAAGCTGCAAGAGGCTTGTCAATAAACATTCTTTTACCGGCTTTCAAAACCTGCAGCGCCTGCTCCAGATGCAGCCGTCCATCATTTGTTTCCAACAGCACTACGTCCACTTTCGTTAACAATTCAGCAATAGAACTTACAATTTCAACACCCAGGCTTTTTACTTTTTCCGTATAATCTTTTATTCTCTCCACGCTGCTTTGAATATCATTGCTTCCCTTCGGATATGCAGCTACAACTTTGAATCCGGCAAACGCTTTATCTGCCAAAGGATCATTAAGAGCTTCAGTGAAAGCGACGCTGTGAGAAGTGTCCAGCCCTATAATCCCTATTCGTTTTCCGGTTTCCACCTCATTCAGTTTTTTTGACCGGCTGCTGAACTGCAACGCCGCATTTCCACTTCTGCTTATTCCTAAAGCAACTCCTGCGAGTGTTGTATCGCGTATAAATTTTCGCCGGTTATATGAGCGTTCCATACACTTATCATTTTATTTATTCCAATGCAAAAGCAACATAGCTATCACCTGATGGCGTATCTAATTTTCCTCCGCCACATCCAATAACCAGGTATTGTTTTCCATTTATTTGGTATGTTGAAGGAGTAGCAAATCCTGCTGCCGGTAATGATGTCTCCCACAGCAGTTTGCCGCTTCTTTTATTAAATGCCCGCAATTTTGCGTCTGCTGTTGCCGCAATAAAAAGTAATCCTCCTTTCGTAACAACAGCCCCTCCATAGTTTTCTGTACCGGTTACCGGAATTCCTTTTTTAGTTAATTCCGGATATTCTCCCAAAGGATTGTGCCACATGGTTTCTCCGGTATTCAGATTGATCGCCGTTAAAGTTCCCCACGGTGGCTGGTTTGCAGGATATCCTTCAGGCGTACGCAGCTTGTTATAACCCGTCATGGTGTAAGGCACAAAAGGCGATTTTTCCGTTTTGCTGATCACCTCTTTATTGTCGGAAGCTACGAACTGGTTTTTCCCTTCTTTTTTCAAGTCAAGCAGAAATGTAAGCAGCGCTTTTCTATCGTTATCAGATATTTGCTTAAACGATGGCATCATGCGTCGTCCATTATTTATGATCTCTGCTACCTGTACAGCCGTATATTTTTTATTGATGTTTTGTAACGTTGGATAGCTTCCATCACCTTCGCGGTTTTTACCATGACAAGCCATACAATTATTCATATATACCGCTCTGCCATGTTCAGCCACCGTTTCCTGCGGCTCTTTATCTGCTGCATTTGCCTTTACCATCGTTAGTACCCACGGCACCTGGTTGGCATTCACATATAAATACCCGGTAGCAGGGTCATAAGCTGCCGCACCCCATTCTCCGCCGCCATCAAATCCTGGCAGAAGAACCGTTCCTTTTTCAGACGGGGGTAAAAACATGTTGCCGGTTTCTAATTCAGCTATTTTTTCCCGAACTTCATCCTGTGAAGATTTTGGAACGAGAGTATTTATGTCAGCTCTTGAGAAAAATTGTAATGCAAAGGGTTTGGGTAATTCCGGTACTGGCTGCGTAGACCACGGTTCTTCTCCAACAAGTGTCGAGCTATCCGGCACGGGCATTTCGTGGACCGGAAACAAAGGCTTTCCATTATCCCTGTTTAATACGAAAACATATCCCGTTTTGGTAATTTGCGCTACTGCGTCAATTTGTTTTCCATCCCGCGTAATGGTTACCAGGTTGGGAGGTGCCGGAAGATCCCTATCCCACAGATCGTGATGAATGGTTTGAAAATGCCAGATGTATTCTCCGGTTGCCGCATTGAGCGCTATAACGCAATTGGCAAACAAATTTTTCCCTTTGCGAAATCCACCATAAAAGTCGAACGTCGGGGAACCGGTAGCGATGTAAACAACTCCACGTTTTTCATCGAGGCTCATTCCTGCCCAACAGTTGGCTCCTCCGATATATTTCCACGCATCTTTACTTTCCCAGGTATCATATCCAAATTCTCCGGGATGTGGAATGGTATGAAATATCCATTTTCGTTTTCCGGTGTGAACATCGTAAGCACGGATATGACCGGGAGCTGCATCGCCGCCTTCCGCTACCCGTGTTCCCATTATCAAAAGGTCTTTATAAACAATACCCGGAGAAGTGGATACAACATAAAGATCTTTCACATCACGGTCCAGGCCATCATGAAGATCAACTCTTCCCTCATTTCCAAAAGAAGAAATTAATTTTCCTGTCGCTGCATCTACGGCATAAAGGAATGAACCAGCGGTGTAGAAAATCCGTTTATCATTATTTTTATCCGACCAATAGGTAACACCCCGGTTCACATTCACTTCCACTTTTGTTTTTGCGGTATCGGCAAACGGATCGAATATCCATATAGGTTTTCCTGTAGCAGCGTTTAGAGCAAAGAGTTTTAATTGCGGAGAAGTGCCATACAACACATCTCCAACAATAATAGGATTGCATTGTATTTGTTGCTTTACTGCACTGTTGGTATCCCCGGTAAGATAGATCCACGCCACTTTTAATTGTTGTACATTATTAGTGTCAATCTCATGAAGGGAAGAATAATGGCTTACTGATTTATCTGCAAGATAACTGCTCCACGTATCATATTTATTTTCAGAATTCAGTTTACAGCCGCAAAAAGATAGAAATACCAGAAGATATAAAAGGCAATATTTTTGAAAGTTAATGAGCATACTTAATTTTAATTATTCTAATTCTTTTTTCATTTTATAAAAGTTTACTTCTCTTTACCCGATTGCAATCTCACCTTCTTTACTTCATCCTCTGTAATTTTTTCTGCATGATTATTCCAATTGGAACGGATATAACTCAATGTTTCCGCAATATCCTTATCGCTGAGAAACGCAAATGAAGGCATTGCTTCCCCCATCTGCTTTTGATCTTTCACTGACGGCTTTATTCCATTTAATAAAATCTTTATTAACGCCGTTTTATTGCCATTTACTTTTGAAGAACCGTTCAAGGCAGGAAAGGTACCCGCAACACCATTTCCATCTTCTTTATGACATGAAATACAATACTGACTGTAAATCGTTTGGCTTTTTACAGTAGTTTGATTCGTTACTGAATCTCTGACCTTAAAATGATCAGCATCTTTTATTTTAAATATCTTAATGATCCGGTCATCATTTTCTTTTGGAAAACCCTGCGACGGATTCCAGTCGCGGTTGCTGGTGGAAATATAAACATCACCTTCGGGAGAAATACATAAATCACGAAGGCGCCCATAAGCCTTCTCCAGGTAAACCTGCTCAGAAATGATACCATTGCCATTTTCATTTAAGCCCAACACTCTTAAGCTTTGGGCTTTTAATGTAACGAGCAAAAGAGAATTGGCCCATTCGGGAATAGTTTTATTATTGTAATAATCAAGCCCCGCCGGGGCAACGGTAGGCGTCCAGGTTTTTAATGGGTCAATCGTGTGATGCTCCTGCTGAAATGTTTTTTCACCTGGTAAATTCGCCATTCCTTCAATAGTTGGCCACCCATAATTTCCGTTTTTTTGGATCAGGTTTATTTCATCATCATTTGCATCTCCATGTTCGGAAGTGTACAATTTTCCTGCTGGAGAGTACACCAATCCCTGCATATTACGAAAACCCCATGCCCAAACAAAACTTCCTTTTATCGGATTATCAGTGGGTACCGAGCCGTCCATATTAATCCTGAGAATTTTTCCATTCAAAGATGCCGTATCCTGTGCTGCCCCATCTATTTGAGCATCACCGGTCGCCCACATCACTTTTTTATCGGGTGAGATAGCTATCCTTGAGCCGTTATGGCCATCTCCAGCCGGAAGTTCCAAAAGCACCAATGGATCAGTGAGCGTATCTTTTGAATAAGTGTATCTGACCAAACGAGAAAAAGGTACACTGTCTTTCAAAAGTGTATAGTCTAAAAAAACAAAAAATTTATTTTTCATATCAGGAGATAATGCCATTCCCAGTAAACCGGAAGTTCTTTTTCTCCAAACCTGCGAAATAACCAGCAATACTTTTTTTCTTCCGTTTGCAGGATCAATCCGGCTTACTATACCACTCTGTTCGGTAATCCAGATGGTATTATCCGGCCCCCACGCAATTTCCCATGGAACATTTAATCCGGATGCAATTGTTGTTACGCCGAGCGTGGTTTTCTGCAGATGGATCATTTGATCTATTACTACTTTTTTTTCCTGGTTATTTTCCTGGCAACCTATAATACAACCAATAATTAAAAGGCAAGAAAAAAAAGGGAATCCTTTGAAAAAAATATTTAGAGTTTTTTTAAACATTATTTCTAACACCTGTTTTCGTTTCTTATAATATTGTAGCCGGTCGGCTTCTGATCGCACTTTTTTCCAATTCAATTACCCAATTGCCGCAAAGCCAGATACGCCATTAACCCGCTGCTGATCCTCAATGAATTTTCATCAATATTAAAAGTGGGCGTATGCAAAGAAGAAGTAATTCCTGCCTTCTTATTCCCTGTTCCCAGCCGGTAAAAACAGGAGTCACTTACCTGCGAATAGTAGGCAAAATCCTCCGCAGCCATCGTCATATCGAGATCAATTACCCTCTCTTTACCTAAATATTCGGTAGAAAACTTTTGGAGATCCTTCGTTAATCTTTCTTCGTTGGTGAGAACGGGATAGCCTTTTATAATTTTGAAACTACAGCTCGCATTCATACATTTTGCCATCCCCTCAGCGATCTTTCTCATGTGTGTGTGCGCTTTTTTCCGCCATGCCTGATCCACCGTTCGGAACGTTCCCTCCAGGTTAACTTCATCAGGGATTACATTTACCACCCCATTAGCAACCACTTTACCAAAGGACAATACGGATGGGCAATTTGGATTTGCCATCCTGCTTACGATTTCCTGGAGGGCAATAATAATGTGGGCAGCAATTACCACCGGATCAATATTCTGATCGGGCTGGGCTCCATGTCCTCCTTTACCGCGAACGGTTACATATAATTCATCATTGGATGCCATATATTTTCCAGCCCTGAAACCAACTTTTCCTGCTTCTAACTCCGGCATTACGTGTTGCCCGATAACTGCAGCGGGTTTTGGGTTCTCAAGGACGCCTTCCTGTATCATCTTGCTTGCACCTCCCGGATATTTCTCTTCTGCAGGCTGAAAGATCAATTTTACGGTTCCGCCGAATTCTTTTTTTAACTCAAGCAGTATTTTCGCGGTTCCCAATAAAGAGGACGTATGGGCGTCGTGGCCGCATGCATGCATGATGCGCGCATTTTTGGATTTATAAGACACATCGTTCGCTTCTGTTATGGGCAGTGCGTCAATATCCGCGCGTAAAGCGACTACTTTATTTGAAGGAAGATCTCCTTTTATTACAGTGACCAGACCCGTATCAGCCATCCTTTGAAATTCAATTCCCATTTCCTTTAATCGCGAAGCAATGTAATCACGTGTTTCAAATTCATAAAAGGATAATTCCGGATTTGAATGCAGATGTCGGCGGTCGTGGATAACTTCACTATGTATCCGTTCCGCTATTTGATCTATTTTTATTTTAAGCGCTTCTTTTACCATTTCAATCTTTATCTTTTCAAAAATTCTTTTACAAAATCGTCATCCGTCAGTTCAGAATAATATTTATAAATCCGACTTATCTCTTCCATTTGCCCAAAAGACAAATCTTCATCGGGGTTTAAACACCATCTGCCTTCGAGCAAGCCTTGTCTTCTCAACACTTCATGTACACCAGCAATGGAACCGTGAAAACCATTAGCAGCATCAAACAAAGCAGCATTCATGTCCGTTACTGCAATTCCCTTACTTAATAGATCATCTGCTACATTTACAAGCCTGTTTTTATGATAATCTTTGATTTCATTTAATAACGTTACCGCTTTTTTCGTCCATACTGCCCAATGGCCCAATAAGCCGCCCGAAAACCTTTTTTCGATTATTTGCCCGTTTACTGTGAAACGATATGTGGTAAGTAAATCAGCAATAATGTTGTCATCATTGCCTGTGTACATAGCGATCGAATCCCTGCGCGATGAATTTGCTACTGCCCGCATCACGTCAAGTGTCTGGTAGCGATTAAAAGCAGCAACTTTTATCGCTTCCACATTTTCTATTTCAGCAAATTGCCGCCAAAAATCATAATTAAATATCCGGCCTCCTGCCGCAGGCTGCAGATAGAATCCAAATACCGGAACGATTTCAGCAATTATTTTTATCCTTTCCAATATTTGTTTTTCTGTCCAATCTTGTAATCCACCCATACTGAGAAGCCCCATATCATAACCGTATTCCACAGCTAGTTCCGCTTCTTCGATAGCCTGGGGTGTAGGCCCACAAATGCCTGCCACTTTTAAAAATGGCCGTCGCAGGTCAGCTTTTTCAATTTCTTCAGACGCCAGTTGCAGCACGGTTTCATACAAGTTGATTTTGGGATCACGTATTTCAAACTGGGTCGTATGAACACCTATCGCAATTCCACCAGCACCACTTGCCATGTAGTAGCGTGTGAGCCGCCGTTGTTTTTCTTCATCAATTTCCCTCTGTGCATTTAATGCAAGCGGATGGGCTGGAATAACAATGCCGCTTTGTAATAAATCTTTTTGTTGTTGCGATAATCGATTTATTTCCATGTCTTAATATTTTCCTTGTCGTTCCTGGAAATGAGTTGCCTTGTTAAAAACTGTTCCGCCTTCTTTAATCCAGAATGCAGTAATGTCAATCATTTCCCTTAATGTAATTCGCGGATAACCAAATATTTTATGAGCTTCAGAAGCGTTGCTAAGGAAAGCGGTATTCTGTGTCTCCCCAACAAACTTTGGCTCTATGCCAAACGCAGCTCCGAATTGCTGTGCAAGCCATTTTATTGAAACAGTTTCCGGGCCGGTAACATTCAGGATTTTAGCAGGCGATTCACAATGCAATAAGGAGCGGATTGCTATTTCGTTGGCATCTCCCTGCCAGATCACGTTTGCAAGTCCGGTATGAAGCATGATTTCTTTTTTTTCATAAACAGCTTTAGCGATATCAAGTAATACTCCATAATGAAAATCAATCGCATAATTAAGCCGGTAAATCAAAACCGGTGTCTGATTTTTTTGAGAAAAATATTGAAATATGCGTTCCCTTCCCAGGCACGATTGTCCATATTCTCCAATAGGAGCCGGTGGAGATTCTTCCGCTAAGCCACCACTATTTATTTCAGCTAAAGGATAGACATTTCCTGTAGAGAAGGCTACAATATTTGAATGCTTATATTTTTCAGCAACCCTTCCCGGAAGATATGCGTTCATTGCCCAGGTGAACGGCTCATTACCGCTAGAGCCAAACTTATGTCCGGCGAGATAAATCACATTCGACGCCTCAGGAAGTTTCTTCAAACTTTCTTCATCCAATAAATCGGCTGATATCGTTTCTATGCCTTCCTGCTCCAGTTTTTTCTGCAAGGCTTTATCTGAAAATCTCGATACCCCCGTAATTTTTTTCCGCAAGCCGGTTTTATCAATTGCCTGTTTGGCGAGCTTTGCCATGCCCGGCCCCATTTTTCCGCCGACGCCAAGAATCAGGATGTCTCCTTCAATGGCGGAGATATCCCTGAGGAACTTATCTGTTGGCTGTAATAATTTTTTTTCCAAAGTTTCTAAATCTGACATCTTTGATAACAATTTTATTTGATAAACAAATCATACACATTATAAACAGCTAACAAAAAAACCAGAAGCAGGCCCAATGCACCAAAGATTCTGACCACCGCACTATTTACATGTTTTTCCATTATTCTCTTCTTATTTGCGATTAAATACATCGCTATACCAATAAACGGAACAAGGAAAATAGTAATGCTTTGGGCGAAAACAATCAGCTCCAGCGGCAGTTTTCCAAATATCATGGCGATGACTGCGCCACATATCATTACCAGTCCAATGAAAGCTCTGGTTACTTTGGAACTTAAATCGCTGCCAAAACCTAATCCATCACTTAATAATGTACCACCAACGGCCGCGTTGCCTACAAGTGAGGAAAAAGAAGCACCAAAAAATCCCGCTAAAAATAAATGAGTCGCATATCCTCCAAAAAGCGGCCTCAGCGCCCTTGCCATTTGCGTAGCACTGTTTATTTTGATGTCTCTGGGATTTAAAACTGCTGCTGCACATATTAAAACCAGTGCACTCATTATACCCAAAATAAGAATGCCAATGACGCTGGTGCTTGCATTGCTTTTTATTTCTTTTCCAGGCGCTGCTTTTTTTCTTTCCTGCACCAAATAACATTGATAAAAAGCGCCGACGATTGAAAAACAGGAAGCGATAAACGCTATAATTAAACCTTCTGAACCGATTGGTATCACAGGAACAAATCCGGTAGCAATCTGTGGAAAATCAGGCTTTACAAAAAATAAGGTAGCTACGAAAGAGAGAAGCATTAACGCTACCAATGCTATCATCAATCTTTCCAGCGTTTTATAAAAGCTTCTGAAAAAAAGTAACCCGATACCAATTACATTAAATACGATGATCCAAATTTTAGGGGAGGTGCCGGTCGCTTCCGCAAAAGCAATTCCGACGCCCGTTGAATTACCCGCCTGAAAGGACGTAGTTACCAGGAATATTCCAATCCCGATTATCACAGCAACGGTACTTCCCCATTCTTCACGAATATTTGCCAGAAGGGAATTTTTGGTGGCCAACCCAATCCTTGCCCCCATGTTTGTAAAGACGATCATGAAGAAAATTGCTACCGCAATAATCCAAATCATTGAATATCCGTATTCCGCGCCAAGTTTAGTGGTGATAGTTATTTTACTTGGGCCAAAAACCATAGCAGCAATGATAATTCCAGGGCCTAATGCGGTCAGCCAGGGAACAATACGCTTCTTCATTTCATTCAAGGCAATTGCTTTTAATTTTGATTAAATCCTTTTTTATGATATAGAACACAACGACACCAACTTTTTTTTCATTCGATAGACACTGCCGGTATTTCTTCGTTTACCGATGTGCTTTAATCAAAGTTCCATCTGTGTTAATGGCGTTCGTTGCCACTTCGTTTACTTGCAGATGAAATTCAGATCAGCATCACACGATCCTATTTTTGCATCAACCATTTTGTGAAAAATTTTACTCCTTCATCTGTGACAGGTTCATGACCACCTTCATGTACCAGCAGGCTTATCCTGTCTTCAATTCCTAACTTTTGGTAAGGGATTTTAGCACTATTAAATTCCGCTGTGATCTGCTGCCAGTACCCGATCTCATCTTTTTTCCCTGTCTGAACCATCAAAGGCCGCGGGCAAATCAAAGAAACAAGGTCCTTGTCGGAAAATTCGGTAAGCCAACCAGAGAAAGCTGCATGTGTTTCGTTTGGCCAAAAACTTGTTCTTTTATCCGGAAGAACCATTTTATTTCTTCGCTCATTAAAAAATGCAGCCACTATGCCGGCCTTAATCCTTGGCTCAAGTGGCATAAAAAACTGCGTTGCCAGCCCACCCCATGAAACGCCCCACATACCCACCTTTTCTTTGTTGATTCTCGGATCGTTAAGAACGGTATCGAGCAGGTTTTGTAACCGAGCCAGTTCAATACCAGGGAGGCTAATATTTGCCAGGCGGCAAAGACTTTCAATGTAATTACGGCGTTCGATGCCACGTAGATTCAGCGGAGCCAGCACAGCAAAACCTGCTTTCAAAAGTGCTCGGGCATAAGCATGATATTCTGTTGCAATACTGCCATTTTCTTCAAAGGTGCTCTCAGGATCGCTGCCAATGCCGTGTTGAACGATGATGATTGGAACCGGTTTATCTTTGCTGGCGTTTGGTGGAAATGCAAGGATTGCTTCTGCTTTAAGTATTCCAAGGGGCACTTCAATCCATTCCGCTTTCAAATCCCCTGGATTATAAGGCCGGATTTTTACAGCGCCGGTTTTTCTGAGAACCGGAGCTTTGATAACGATCGAAGCCCATTTTTCCCTGTTTGGTTCCACGCTTCTTATAAATGCGGGGATACTGCTGTAATCACGGTTCCACGCTTTTGCAGCACGTGCATCGTACTCGTCTATAAGATAATTGGTAAGATATTTTGTCAACTCACTTTCATAAGCATCGGTGCGTGCCGTTTGCGCTTCCTTTGATATGAGGAGCTGTCCCTGGCCAAAAGCTGCGGATGTAAACATCAGTAATATCAAAGAAGAAATATAATTTTTAAGCTTTAAATTTTTTGCCATCTTTCAAGAAGTTTTTTTAATATTCAGAGATATATTTTATCCTTCAGTGGTCATTATATCCTGCGTAAAGTCTGGAGTAATAGCTATGCTCTTTACTTACATCACGCTCCCGTTATCATTAAAAACTTTATTTAAAATTACCAGCCGGGATTCTGTGTCAGCTTATCGTTTAGTACAATCTGATCCACCGGGATCGGATCAAGATAATCGCGATTGATTTTGAACTGGTAGCCGTTCGGTAAAGCTGTTTGAAAAGGATCTAAAAATCCATTCGCATCATTTGGAAATGCAGTTCCGGCTATTTGTGATCCTTTAAACCCTTTAGGTCGTTTGCCTACGATCAATTCATCAGCAGCAGCCCATCGTGCAATATCATCCCAGCGGAAGCCTTCGGTTGCCAGTTCCACCCTGCGTTCACGCCGTATCTCGTTTACGATCGGGGACAAGTCAGGAAAATGCCAATCAGGATCGTTGGGTATACTCCCCAAAGTAATGCTTGGCATTCCTACCCGGGCGCGAAGCAGGCCAATAGAGTTATCAATATCCGATTGGGTAATCGTGCCTAATTCAGCCTTTGCTTCTGCAAAATTCAACAGAACCTCAGCATACCTGAAATGAATCACCGGATCTTCTTCAAAATTGGTGCTGTGATAAATTAATAAAGGATCATAACCCTTAAGCTGCACATAACCTGTGAGCGCGTAATAATTGGAAGCTGTATTAAGTTTGGAATAAACATCGTTCCACGTTTGCACATCATTACCTGAGATTTTCCACGCATTTGCCGGCGCAAAAATGGTTTGATTAAACCTTGGATCGCGGTTTTTCATCTCTTCAGTAATATTCATATATCCTTGAAAAAGAGGGCTAACTGATATTGGTTTTCCATCGGTGCAGAGGTATGAATCAGCCAGCCCTTTAGTCAATGAGCTCCCAAATGGATATTCAAGCTTATAATTTCTTTGATTATTGATACCTAAAGCAGTAGAGAATTTTTTCCAAAACAACACCTCAGTAGTGGAAGTGTAATCGCGCAAGGTAAACAATCCATTATAGTCAGATGAAGGATTACCGGTGTTATAAATTTGAAAATGCCCGGAGGTCATCATTGCGGATGCGGCCTCTACCACTTTTTTAAAATATTTCTCTGGTTGCGCATTCGCAACAGCAAAAGGATCTCCTGCATGATACTTCTCCCAGGTGCCCTCATAAAGTGCAACTCTTGTTTGAAGCGCAAGCGCCATTCCCTTATAAATGCGCGAGGCGCCACCGTTCCTGTTGTCAGTAAGGTACATTGCAGCAGAATCGAGCTCTAAAAGGATGTGGTCAGTAACTATATTTCTGGCGGTCCTTGTTTCGTATAATTGTTCCGAATTTGTCTGCAATTCGGTAGTGATCCACGGAACGTCACCAAATCTTTTCAATAGTTTAAAATAAATCAAGGCACGAAAAAAATGCGCTTCGCCGACGTATTGCTGATAGCTGGCAAAAGGAGCAGTACATTTTTTATAATTGTCGAAAAAATAATTGATTTTCCGTACGTTGGAAAAATCCCAGTTACCAGCATCCTGGACCGTCCGGTCCCCCTTTAAACGTGGATCGATCTGATTGGCATTCACCTCATTGTCACTATTAAAATCATCCTGCGAGCCATCGTAAGGATTCGCCGTAATTGAACCGTACTGAACCGGAAATACTGCATCATTGTAAAATTGATTCATATAAATCTGCATGTCACTTGGTTGCAGGAAGAAAACGTTGGAGGAAACCTGGTCGAGAGGAATCTTATTCAGCAATTCTTTTTGACATGAATTAAGAAGAAACAATATAGAGAAAAAAGCCGCAGACATTTTTACGTGTTTCATAAAATAATTTTTTAAAAAGTGATGTTTAGCCCAAATGAAACTCTTCTGGCAAGAGGATAAATAAAGGCAAGATTGTTAAGACCTCCATAGTTATAATCGGATGCAAAAGCAGTTTCAGGATCAAGCGTTTTCGGTAGTTTGGTAATGGTCAGCAGGTTCTCTACTGACGCATATACTCTTGCATTGCTCATTGCGGCTTTTTTCGCAAGGCGTGTGGGTATGGTGTATCCTACCTGCAGGTTTTTTAAGCGCATATAAGCAGCATTCACAACAAACCTCGATTGCGTCTGAATGTTTTTCTGGTATTCAGTATTTGCATAAGGTTTGGGGAAATACGCATCGGTATTTGGGCCGAATATGTTGGTTTCATTTGACGGTCTCCAGTAATCCAACATGGTACCATTTTTATACATTTCTGTTTGTGCTCCCCCCTGCCCGCTAAATCCGTAAAAAGCATTGGCATAAATACTCGGCACAAAATCGCGTTTCAATACACCTTGCCAAAACATGTTGATTGAAAATCCTCTCCAGTTTACTCCGGCAGACAGACCAACATTATATTTTGGTTGTGTGTTGGCAATTATTTTAAGATCTCCATGATCAGTTAAAGTTCTGTTGCCGGGATTGATTTTTCCATCGCCGTTAAGATCTTTGTATTTCATATCCCCAGGGCCCCACTTGCTATAATAATAGGATTGATCAGCCATTTTCTCTCCATCTGTCTGGATCAAACCGTCAGATACTAACCCCCATACATCACCATAAGTTTTTCCCACGTACCAATTGTCAATCTGTCCGTTTACATTATTGTATTTTAAAATAGTCGTTTTGTTATTTCCCAGGTTCAGTTTCACATTGTAACTGACATTAGTAGAAATCTGATCCTGCCAGGCTAAAGACAATTCAAATCCTTTTGTACCGAGCGTTGCGTTATTTTCATATGGAGCGCCCGTACCCAATACAGCCGGCAAATTCTGAGATGGACCAAACATGTTGGTGGTTTTCCTATCGTATAAATCAAATGTCAACCCTAAACGATTGTCCAGAAACATTGCATCAAGTCCTAAATTTGTGGTCGTCACTGTTTCCCAGGTAAGTGTACTGCTGATTATGGCTGGCACCTGAGCATAGATAGGCCTTACATTATCGATTATATAATTCAGGTTGCTGCTAACCGGAACTGTTGATAAATACAGGTAATTCGCTACGTTCTGATTGCCCAATGATCCATAAGACGCTCTTATTTTTAAATTGTTGACGTACGACTTAACCGGTTGCCAGAAGCTTTCTTTTGAGATATTATATCCGGCAGACACAGAAGGGAAAAATCCCCATCTTGAATCGGGAGCAAATCTTGAAGATCCATTATAACGCCCGCTAAATTCAAGGAGGTATTTTTCTTTGAAATTATAATTGATCCTTCCAAATACAGCTTCTGTGGCCCAATGATCGGCGCTGGATCCAAGGGTGCTTGCCCCGGTTGCAGAGTTAATAGATGGCACCTTGTCTGAGATGAGATTCATTCTTGAACCACTCAGATTTTTCGAGTTACTTAATTCCTGCTCATAGCCGGCCATAATTTTAAAAAAATGGCCATTTATTGTTTTTTCGTAAGACGAGAAACCGTTAAAAATATAGTAATTCCAATTCCCCATCCCCTCTACAGAACCTGAATTTGCAAACCCCACATTTGCCATCTGGCCGGTTCCTAGTTCAATGGGGATCGGTATTGGATTTTTATTATTTGAAGTGGATCCTATGTTATAATTATAAGTAACATTCGTTTTCCATCCCTTTACAGGTTCGATGGTAGTACCAATTCTCAGCCATAAATCATTATTAGCTGTTACATCCCTACCACTACCTTTCATAGCCACAAGAATTGGATTCTGTAAGGTTCCATTTGCGTTGTACTTAGGCATCATGGGACCAAATTGAAAGATGGAAGTAAAATTATAATCTCTTGTTGTACCTACGATGCCCATCGGATAATTGGTTTGAGTTTGGGCATACTTTGTACCAAAATCAAAACTTAGCCAGTTATTCACCTTTGAATTCAGGTTAGCCAAAATATTGTATCTTTTATAGGAATCATTTCCATAGGTATAAAGTCCTCCCTGGTCGTAAAACCCGGCAGACACATAATATTGAGTATTATTATCTCCGCCGGTGAGACTGATATTGTGCTTTTGCGACAATGAATTTTTTCTAAGCATTAGTGAGGGCCAGTCATAATTTGCATTGCCTATAGCCCTGCCCTTCCATACACTTGTAGGAGCATTATTTACATCATATTCCGCCTTTAAAGTTCCGGCTGCGTAATCTTTGATCCTTTGTATTTGTTCATCTGGATAGTAAGGAGCTAACCTAGAGTTAGCGAACGACTGATTGGTTGCCACAGCCCAGGTAAGTGCATCCGTCATTCGCGGAAACCGGATTGGGGAGGCCCAGGAAAAATTATCATTGTATTGAATTTTAGTGCCTTTATTTTTCGTGCCTCTTTTGGTCGTAATGAGCACTACCCCAAAAGGCGCCCGAGATCCATAAATTGCTGATGCAGATGCATCTTTCAAAACTGAGATGCTTTCAATATTTTCAGGATCCAGGTCATCCACTGTGCTTTCAACACCATCTACCAGGATAAGAGGGGTCGAACTTCCGGCGATAGAACCTAGTCCTCTCAAATTCCAGGAACTGGCAGAGCCGGGCTCACCTCCGTGGTTCGACATCTGAATGTTAAGATTCGGAGAAACACCCTGCATCAGCTGAGATACCGTAGGAGCAGGCCGGTTTTGAAGCTCATCACCTGACACCACATCCACTGCGCCAGTAAGATTAATTTTTTTCTGTGTACCATAACCAATCACTACTACCTCATTCAATCCTGTATTCGTTTCATGAAGTACAACATCAATGGATGCTCTTCCTTCGACCGGGATTTTTTGAGTTTCAAAACCGACAAAACTGAATACAAGTACGTCATTATCGATTACATTATTAATCGAGTATCTACCGTTTTTATTGGTCATAGTGCCGATGCTCGATCTTTCTATAACGATACTTACTCCTTCTATGGGCTCTCCATTGTTGTTTTTTACCTGCCCGTTTACAAGATGCTCTTTAATATTTTGAGAGGCCAAAGGTTTAGTTTGAGAGGAAGTGGAATAGAGAGTAGAGATATTTTGCAAAGGAGTATTACTGCTTCCTCCATCAGCGGTTTTGTATTCAGGTTCTAATCTATCTTTTGATACAATCGTGTAATAGTTTTGTTTTATATACAGGAACAGCAACCCTTTTGGATATAAAATAGATTTGAGGACATCTTCTATTTTTTTGCCTTTTATTTCCCCTAATTCATAGCTGGTAGTTTTTCCTTCCAACAAAGATTTCTCATAAACAAATTTGGTGTCATAGGCTTTGCCTACATCTTTTAAAGCCTTTGCTAATGGAATTTGTACAGCTTTTTTGGATTCTGGAGATTGTGCCTTAGCAGTTCCTGGGGCAAATGAAAGAAATAAAAGAAATGCTAGTACCGGCAACGGTAAAGATTTGGCCATTTGAGTAAAGTTTTAATAAAAGAAATATGATTCGAAAAAGTTATTTAAGCTGAATTATTTCTCATACTTACCCAATGCAAAAATTCACATACTACCGCCCATGCATTTTACTAAATATGAGTGTACTGTCTTTTTTTTCTATCTTAATATCTAATGAAGTGGATAAAACAAATAATATATCCTGAAAATTATCAAGCAATAAGGTTCCTTCCATTTTCTTGTTGCCAATTGCCGTATCTGTCAACACGACCTGGTATCCATAGTTATCTTTTAAATACTGAACAATAGTATTTACAGTAGCATTATTGAGTATTAGTTTTTTCTCGATCCAAGAAGTTTCCAACAAGGGGTCTGTAACTGATCTGTACAATTCATTGGTTAGAGGCTGATAAGCAATCATGTCTCCGGGGAGCATCGTAACATCCTTCTGTTTTGGGTTATTAAATGCTACCCGCACTTTTCCGGTTTCAAGTATCACTTTGGTCTGTCCATTACGATTTCTTACATCAAACGTAGTTCCCAGTACTTCCACGTTTAAATCGCTGGTAGAAACGATAAAACGTTCAGATTCTTTTATCTCAGCTTTATTTTTGTTTAAATGTTTGACCTTAAAAAAGGCTTCTCCCTGAAGTGTAACTTTCCTCGGCTGTCGCCCAGTCCAATGTTTCAAATAAACAACTGAAGAATGGGCGTTTAAAATTACAGAAGTGCTATCCGGAAGCGTGATTGATTTTATTTCACCGTAATTTGTAGCTATCCTTACTACCGCATTCTTCCAGTTAAAATAAAAAGCAGCTGCTCCAATTAATAACACCCCTGTAAATACCGCAGCAATTCTGCGCAATTTTGTAAACCGATTAATCCTGGCCACTTTTGCTCCTTCTCCATATTCTTCATCAGCCAGGTCAATCTTCGATAAGTTTTCTGACAATGCCTGATGAATTTGTTCCGCTGTAGGAAAATCTTCCTTAAACTTAATATTTAAAAGAACTTCTCTGGCTTCCTGAACAGCATTTCTTTTATCCGAATTTTTATCCAGCCATTTGTTCCAAAATTCATTCGTTCTTTCATCCGGTTCAATGATCCAATTTTGAAAATATTCGTCAGATATGAAGTCCGTTACCGTAAATCTTTTGTAGTTCATGAAGCTTGATTATTAATATGAGTCAAAAGAGATTCTTTTTACCCCATGATTTTAAAAAAAATATTTTTTTATTTTTTTGAATTTGGAAACACTTGCTGCAATTACTGAATAGCGTTACCTGGTTTTTAATTTTATTTATAGTAAAACAACAAATAGCGTGAATTTTAAAATACGCAGTTTTCGGTTCAAATGGCTGATATGAATTGTTTCAGAATAGTCGCAAGAATAACCGTCGGAATAGAAAATATTTCTTTAAGCTCGCCTAACGCCCGCGCCATTATTTTATAAGTAGCTTTCACAGAAATATTCATTATCGCCGCAATTTCGGTATAAGAAAGGCCCTCATAAAATCGAAGAAAAATAGCTTCCCTTTGCCTGTTTGTAAGTTGCCGGAGAGCTTTTTGCATCCTTTGCTTCAGTACTAAATCGGCTTCCCGTTGAATAATAATACTATCTATAGAAAAGTCTACTTCAGTAGGTTGTTCTTCCTGAGAAAGCAAAATCACTTTGGCGGATTTTATTTTGCCAATGATATTATTTCTAAAGGAGGAAAAAATATAGGATTGCGGAGACAGGATCTTATGGAGTGTTTGCCTGTTTGTCCAGATCATGATAAAAACTTCATTGATAGCATCTTCAATCATTGCAATATCATTCGTAATTTTCTTACCATAGTTATATAACCTTTTATAGTAGAAAATGTACGCTTCAGAATAAGATTGCTTATTCCCGGTTGCAATATTTGCCCAAACGTTTTTATCCAAAATTAAAAATTAGTTTATTGTCAATTTTATTACTGATTAGAATAATTACAGAGTCGTGTTGTAATTGGTAATGATTATTTTCTCAATTAGTCTCAATCAATAAATAACGCAAATAAAACTAATAAATTAAAACGGATTTTATTGAAAATTAACCCGCTTGACGTTCTGCTCCCTGTATTAAATTCGAGTCGCAGTCGTTTATAATGACTCGTGAGATGTACTTGATTAGCGCCGGGCATAGTTAGTACCTGCTATTATTATGACTAAAAAAACAATACCCGGCCGTTCATTAGGATTCAACCTACATGGTACTCTAAGCTGATTGCTTGGCGGTTTCTGCAGAAGCAGTTTTGGGACTTTCATTCATGCCGGCCTGAATTTCACTTTCCACTTTTGCTTTCGCGTTATTAAACTCTTTTATGCCACGGCCAATACCACGCATCAAATCTGGTATTTTTTTCCCACCAAAAAATAAAAGTATCGCCAGGAATATTAAGATCCATTCAGCACCACCTGGCATCGTAAATAACAAATCGGATTTTAAAAACAAAAGTTGCATATGTCATGTATTTAAGGATTCAAAAATTTATTCTTATATATGAATATTATAGTGTAGAATATACAATTACTTCTTATTTATTACTGCACCCAAAGGCAAAATGATTTTTCCGTATAGTTCGTTCAACAGGATTCCTACACCGGTATAAATCGCTGAGAGGCCGCAAAAAAGACCTTCGTATGCGGCTAATGCTTTTACTGTTTGATTACTGGTAGCATCACCAAGCGCCAGCAAAAAAAATAAAATAGTTAATGTAAGAAACACAACCTGTAACGACCGGTTTATACGAAGAGTTCCGATAAATAGCGAGCCTGTAAAAACACCCCATGAAAGCAGGTATGCCACCATAGCTGTTGCAGATGGGCCAGAAACCCAACCAAGTTTCGGCATTACCAACAATCCAACCAGGGATAGCCAGAAGAAACCGTAAGATATAAAAGCAGTAAATCCAAAAATATTATTTTTTTTACCTTCAACAATCCCTGCAATGACCTGTGCAGCGCCGCCGTAAAAAATACCCATGGCAAGAATCATTGAATTCATTTCGAAAATACCTGCATTATGCAGATTCAATAGCACTGTTGTCATTCCAAAGGCAAGTAAGCCTAACGGTGCAGGATTCGCATTGCTGTCTTTAATAGTAATGTTAGTTGTATGCATAATTCAGGTTTTATGTCGAATCATAGTTGTGTTTTGTTACAGTAGGGATTTGCATAGCTTCTTCATCAATAAAGATTTTTATCTTAACATGTTCTTCGCTGTTGTACTATAACAGCGCTGCACTCCCCTTTGCAATAATTATTCAAATTAAATTTTCACTTTCACCACCATTTTTTTAATAAGGCCATTACCTATCATTGGCGCATGAACATCTTCCGGGAAAAATATCGCGAACTGATCACTTCGTAATTTAAAATACATATCCGGCACATCATCATAAAAGGACACGTCTTTATGAGCATTGTACGGCTCTTTCTGATCAAAGCATTTAGTCCTTGGTTTCCAGCCAATTTTTTCTTCACCTTTTATGCATACCTGGATGTCAATGTGTAGATCATGACATTCAAATTTTGCTATTGCTTCCTCTTCCGTTTTGCCTGTCTTTTCAGAAACAATTGCCCTTAACCGGTCACCGTCTATTTCGTAATTCCCCTCTGCCATTTCCTCTAAATTTTGCTTTTGAATGTATTCAAATGCATTCTCAAATAACGGATGAATGCAATAGTATTTTTTTCTGCTCGCTAATGTGTCTATGATCATATCAATGAATTTTTGATTCTTTATCCTTAATTTTTAATTCTTAATTCTTAATTGTTTCCCTTTATTCTTAATTCATCGCTGCACTCTTCCACTCGCATCGGCTTTCATCAATCCTTGTACTTCACCCAAGGTAGCATGGTTCAAATCGCCCGGAATCGTGTGTTTCAGTGCTGAAGCTGCTACACCAAATTCTGCCGCGTCTTTTAAATTCATTCCGGATACCAGTGCATAAATAAATCCGCTGGCAAAAGAATCGCCGCTTCCAACGCGATCTATTATTCTTACTTCATATTCTTTTGAGTGATAAAATTCATTGCCGTCATATACCAGGGCGCTCCATCCATTATCAGATGCGCTGTGGCTTTCACGAAGGGTGGAAGCAATATATTTAAATCGGAATTTTTCCTTCATTTGCTGAAAAACATCTTTATATCCATCGAGATTTAGTTCGCCTTTCGTTACATCGGTTCCTTTACTTTTAAATCCGAGTGTGGTTTCAGCATCTTCTTCATTGCCGATACAAACATCGACATACTGGCAAAGATTTGTCATCACTTCTTTTGCTTTTTCTTTGCTCCATAATTTTTTACGGTAATTCAAATCAATGCTGGTAGTAACTCCTTTTGCTTTCGCGGCCTTTAAGGCAGCTTCTGTAAAGGCCGCAGCTTTATCGCTCAAAGCCGGTGTAATGCCGGTAGTATGAAACCATGAAGCGCCTTCAAATATTTTATCAAAATCAAAATCAGAAACTTCTGCTCCCGAAATGGCTGCACCCGCACGATCATAAATTACCTGCGATGCACGCATAGAAGCCCCGGTTTCTAAAAAATAAATTCCTAATCTTTTTCCTCCCCGTGCAACAAATTGTGTATCCACTCCATAACGACGCAAATGATTGATAGCCGATTGCCCGATCGCATTGTCAGGCACTTTTGAAACAAAAACTCCGTTCAATCCATAATTGGTAAGAGCCGCAGCCACATTGGCTTCGCCACCGCCATAAGTAACATCAAAACTATCTGCCTGTACAAATCTTTTATAATCAGGAGTAGATAAACGAAGCATAATTTCTCCAAGTGTAACAACTTTTTTTGTCATAATCTTTGCTTTTTTTCATTTACCTCAATTAAATAAAAATCAATCAACCCTTAAAATGAATGGTGACTTTTGATGGCTTTTTATTTCTACATGAGTGGACCGATTACTTTTCACAGCAATGATCGTCAGCATTGCTGAAAGAAATAAGGATCCTGCCATAAACATGTAGGAAGCCGCAAAGCTACCTGTTGCGCCTTCAAGATAGCCTACTATGTAGGCCCCTACAAACGAACCCAGAGCTCCCAAACTATTAATTAAAGCGATCGCACCGCCTGCTACATTTTTTGGAAGTATTTCCGTAATAATCGCAAAGAAAGGTCCATAGGGCGCATACATGGCGCCACCTGCTATGACCAATAAGGTAAACGACAACCAGAAGTTAGTTGTTCCGATCAGGTACGACCCATAAAAGGCTATTGCTCCCACAAGCAAAAAAGGCCAGATAAATTCTTTTCTTTTTAATATCTTATCAGAATAGTGGGAAGCCAATAGCATCATAATAATTGCAAGAATGTATGGCACAGACGAAAGCCAGCCGGTCTTAACAATATCCATATTCGGTGCCTCATTTATTATCGAGGGAAGCCACATTACAAATCCATAAACACCAATACTCCACAGCGCATACTGAAGACAAAGTAAAATCACCACTTTGGATTTAAACGCTTCGGCATAATTTTTTACCGGTTTTATACCTTCCTGTTCAAGTTTCAGTTGTTCTTCTACATCGTCTCTCTGCGACTTTTCAAGCCATATCGCATCCTGCACTTTATCATTTACCAGGTACCACCAAAAGAAAGCCCAAACAATTGCAGGCGCTCCTTCTATAATAAACATCCATCGCCATCCTACCGAACCAACCAAATGCCCTGAAACGATCGACATCCACAGAATCGTAACCGGGTTGCCAAGGATCAAAAATGTGTTGGCTCTCGAACGTTCTGATTTTGTAAACCACCTGCTTAAAAATATAAGCATCGAAGGCATCACTGCACTCTCTACCACTCCAAGCATGAAACGGACTACGATTAGTAAAGTTATATTGTGTACCATGCCGGTTGCCATGGCAAGGGCTCCCCATAATATCAGTGACCAGAATATTAATTTTTTTGCACTTTTATTCGCTGCATAGAACGCTCCCGGTATCTGGAAGAAAAAGTATCCAAGAAAAAACAGGGACCCTAACAGCGACGACATGGCTGCGGTTATGTTCAGATCATGCGCCATCCCACCGGCGAGCGCAAAACCAAAATTCGCCCGGTCAAGATAAGCAAGACTATAGGTAATAAATACAATGGGAATTAAACGATACCAGCGTTTTATGGCTAAAGGTTTCATCATAACTGAAATATTTTTTTGCAAAAGATCTTTAAAATTATTTGTCAGGCTGTTTTACCAGGTCCTCTTGCTCATGATTTCATCTAATTGTGCTTTGTTCATCCTCCCTAGCTCCGGATGCTGACTAAGCCATTTCAGAAATCCTTGTTTTATTTCATCGGACCATTGACTGTCTATCTGACCTGTTGTGTACTTGCCTGTTCGTACCATTTCAAATCCAAATTTGTCTTTCAGTACTACAAATTCAGCAGTTCGTATAACCAGATCTGCCAGGTGGGCGGGAATAAAAAGAACACCTTCTTTTTCCGCAATAACAAGATCACCGGGTAAAACAATTGCTTTGCCAATTCTGACCGGCGTATTAAGGCCCATTAATACCATCCCTTCCAGGAAAGAAGGATGAAAATCGCGTACAAATGCATTAAATCCCTTTATTTCAGAAAGCCCGTTTAAGTCCCTGGCAGCTCCGTTAAAGACAACTCCATTTCCGGATTTGCTGAAAATTGAATTTCCAAGTGTACTTCCGATCAAGGTTCCGGCATCAATTTTTCCGAATCCATCCGCCACATACACATCCCCTTTAGATAGGATATCTATTGGCCAGGAATTAGTATTGCCGGATCTCCCATTTTTTATTCCTCTGTCTTTAATGCTTTTTTCCAGATCAGGGCGGCTCGGCATAAAAGCTGCGGTAAGCGCTCGCCCAATCACAGAAATACTATCATTTACCATTTTCCATCCGGATTCAAATTGATTTGTATAACCCAGGTTTTTTAAAACCGTCCAGGCATCATCAATCCCAATGTTACTGGCGCGTTTTAAAAGATCTTCAGAAATTTTTGGCCGTCCATCATCAAATCTATCTCCCCTCCATTCTGAAGTTAAAAAAATAAGTTCACTTCTCGTTATCGTTTGAGATAGCAGGGAATTGTGATTGAAAAAAATAGCCAATAAAATTGTTAGGATCATTGATTTTTTCTTCATTCTTTAAATTCTTATTTGATGATTGCCTAGGTTTTTTTTGGGAACTTGAATTAATTGTGTCAGGATACCCGAACTTTAATGACGATTTTCTTTATACTGTCATACCCTGCTCTTTTGAAAGCAGGACGATGAATTTCCTTCGGTGAAAAAATGAAAAAGGAACCAGGGCCCGCATTATAATATTTGCCCTGTGATACAGTAAATTTTTCGTTATCATCCGACGAATAAGGGGTAATAGTTTTAGTACCTGGATCAGTAATGGCTGCAATTCCCATTTGTGCCCTGCCTTTGATAATATACTGGAGATCATTAAAATTTCGATGGGCTTCCCACGCTACTGTTTCTTTCATTGCCGGTGCAATGAAAGAAACAGTAGCAATCACATTATTGCTGTCAATCACATATTTTCCTGTTGCAAGTGTATTCAAATCATGCGTTTTCAAAAATTCGAATGCCTCATTCCACCATTTTGGATTTTTTTGATACTGTTGCAAAAATTCAGATTTATTAATGCTTTCATGAGGAGTTATGTTCAGCCCGTTATACCAATCCTGATCTTTGTACCAGGAGGCGCCTTCTTCATCGATTATTTTTGAATCATACGAGCATGCCGCCAGCACTAATAAAGTCATTAATAATAGTACAGTTCTATATCGTTTCATAACTTAATTTTTCAATCCTGCATTAAAATTTTAAACTTAAATTTCCGTTTTTTTAAGATTAATTAATTATTACGCTTAAATCGTCTGGTAGAGGAAGCCTTAAAAATCATGTCATTTTTCATAGGGTTGCGGCCTTGTTATTTCTGTGCCGCCTGTAGTTCTTCCGCTCCACAAAAAGTCGCTCGAATTCGAATTATTCCATTCAGGCGTAGGAGCAAAGTAACCCGGATGTTTAGGATCAAGATGTTTCTTTACGATCTCATCATTCAATTCCACGCCCAATCCGGGTGCCTCAGTTGGCACATGCGCAAACCCCTTATCAAATATTTTAAAGCCTCCTTTAGTTTTTACTAAATCTTCCCACCATGGATTATCCAATGAACCGTTATTAGGCATTTCAAGGGCCAGCATGTTATTTGTTGCAGCAGCACAATGTACATTTGCCATAAAAGAGATCGGAGAACCTGCGAAGTGCATGATCATAGGGATCCCTTTTGATTCCGCATAATCACCGATAATTTTGGTTTCCAGAATACCGCCGGAAGAAGCAAGGTCCGGCTGCACAATATCTACCGCATTATTATCGATCAGTTTAAAAAATTTTTCTTTAAGATAAATGTCCTCTCCTGTTAACGTCGGTGTTTCGATTGCATCTGTAACTGCTTTCCATTGATCGATATAATCCATAGGAAAAAAATCTTCTAACCACGCAAGTCTGTAAGGATCCAGTGCTTTTCCTACTCTGATCGCGTTGTTTACATCGTAATTACCAAAACCGTCAGAGCCGAGCGGAATATCCCAACCAACAACACTTCGAACCATATCAACATATTTGGCAAGTTCATCCAGGCCCTTGTCCGTAATTTGCATTTGATAAAAAGGTTGTTTGATCCTTAAATCCCCGGTTAAAATTGGAGAATAGCTGGTTCGATATTCAGGTGTATACCAAAATTTGTCATTTACAGTTGTGCCCGGAATATCAGCAATCCAATCAATAGACGGATACATTTTAAACCACGTAATTCCCAGTTCTTGCTTACGAAAGTTCACCTCGTTTTTAAACTTTTCCACATCCATTTGTCGGCCATTATGCCTTGGAACATAAGCATACATTCTTACTTTATCCCTATATTTTCCTCCCAGCAATTGCCAAACAGGCACTCCATATGCCTTTCCTGTTAAATCCCAGAGAGCCATTTCTACTCCTGAAACTCCACCCCCCTGCCTCGACTGCCCCCCAAATTGTTTTATTAACCTGAAAAGCATTTCCACATTACAGGGATTCTGGCCCAATAAACGGCTTTTTAATATCAAAGCATATCTCCAATCCGCACCGTCTCTCACTTCTCCTAATCCATAAATCCCCTGGTTCGTATCAATTCGAATGATGGGTCTTTGGTTTGCCACTACACAATATCTCATATCAGTAATTTTTAAGCCGGAAGGACTTGATGACCGTTTTACTTTAGAAGTGGTTTGTGCAATTGTATCTTCTATTGATAAGTTCATTAACCCTACAATTGATATACCTCCTAATGCAGCCTTTTTTAGAAAATTGCGACGGTTGTTGCCAAAGTGCTGGTTATTTTCTTCTTCAATTTGTAAAGCAGCATGGTTTAATCTTTCTTCTTCCTTGCTTTTTTCGATAATTTGATCAATAATTCTTTTCATGATAATTAATTAATATTTAAAATTTTAATATTCCCCATGTTTTAAAGAGGTTAGTTATTTTGCTTTTGTAAATAATTCTCAATTTCCCGTGATGTAATGGCGGTTTTCCCATGATACTTTGAAAACCATTTTCTAAATTCATTCTTAATATTTTCGGACCAGTCACCATGTATTTCACCTGAAGGATATTTGCCTGAATGCAGGATGTATCTTTCAAATTCATCTTTCAGGGCAATCATCTCCGAATTGGTAACCAACGATTCTACTAAAAAAGCGGGTATAAAGGCCACGCCATAATCATTGGCAAATACTACGTCACCTGGAAACACAGTCGCTTCTCCGATTCTTATAGGCGCGTTTATCGAAACAGGCGTCATATCCTGTATATAGGAAGGATCGTTACCTTTAATCCAGGCATTAAAGCCTTTCGTGTCTTTCAATTCCTGCATATCTCTTATTGATCCAAAAAATACAACTCCCTGGCCGGTTTTCCCATAAATAGCATTACCAAGACTCGAACCAATGAGGGTGCCGTTCTTTATCTTCCCAAAGCCATCCGCAACATAAATATCATTAGTAGTAAGCACATCGATCGGCCATGTATTAATTCCTCCATGTTGAGATTTGCCTTCTTTTTTTCCTGTACTGCGAATAACGGAATCGAGATCCGGTCTTGACGGCATAAATTGCGCGGTTACAGCCCGGCCAACCATGATTTCTCCTGGTTTTAGAATTTGCCAGTTTTTTTCGATTTGATTGTGAAATCCTTTTCTGTATAAGTATCCCCAAATTTGCTCGAGGGTGCAATTTTTTAACCTTTGCAATAGATTTTCAGAAACCTTGGGCCTGCCATCTGCAAACCTTTCGCCCTTCCACGCTGATGTTATTGCAACTATATTTTCAGCCGGCATGCTAATTTGTTGCGCATATATACCCGATGAAAGGGCAATGAAAAATATGATTATTAAGATCAGTTTCATAATAAAATTTGCTTTTGTTTTTTTTATCCTGCATTCAAAAATTTGCAACACATCTTGGCTATCTGGGTACTGCGTTCTTATTAACGTACTCCTGCAGCTTATTTGCTGCTGGATTGTTTGCTTCGAGATCTTTAATATAATGAAAGCGCTCAGCCCATTCCAGGCCATACTGTTTTCCTAATTCTTTATTTGAAATTTGCGTAAAATTTAGCCGCCTTGCATCGATATCAAACACAAAGTTTTTTACATAATTGAAATCGGCTTTGTTATCGTCATCACCGAGAATCGTTAGTTTTTTTCCCTCCTTCGCCAATTTCTCCTTTAATTTTCTACCGGCGCCCTGCCCTGCTGGCCCTTTTGTTGTGTTGAGCATATTTACTTCAACCTTTTTATCAATGTATTTGCTGATATCTACTATCCGATTGACTCTTTGCGGATCTCTCGAGAAATAATATCTTTCTTTGGGACTATGAGGTTTTAATCCTGCATCCAGATGTTCCGGGTAGTCTGTAGCCATCCCTGCCATCCATCTGGCAGCTTCTACTGCATGGGCAGTCGCAATGTGATCCGGGTTCTCCTCATAATGTTCCCAGGGGTCCCAGGTAATCACAGTATCAACTTTTAATAACCTGAATAAAAAAATTAGACGCCCTTTTAGATCCTGAATTTGGATGCTATCCATTCGATGATGAGGATACATAAAATCGTAAGCTTTTCCCATACCATAATACCTTGCAATTTTTGCATTATCTTGTTTATTTCCTTCTACGTCACCGCTATGATCATCAGACGTTCGAAGCAGATAGCCAGTGTACCCTTCATCAAGGAGCTTTGCAACCGTTCCACCGGCAAACAAGGGAATATCGTCTGAGTGGGCCTGAATAGCAAGTAAAACTTTGCCTTTATGTGGTTTGCCTGCTACCTGTCGTTCTATAACAACTTCTTCAGGATCGCCTGCAAAATCATTCGGATCCTTTTTTATTAGCTTTTCCACTGGGCTTGTTTTATTATCATTTAGCCCGAAAGTAAATAAAGAGCTGCCAACTAAAGCGCTGGATAATAAGCCTTTATGCAAAAAATCTTTTCTTTTCATGATTCCTTTAGTTTTAGATTGTTATTTATTGGTTTTAGATATTATTTCGCGTCCCAAAACACTCTTGTTGCCATATTATCTGCTCCCATACGTGCAACGGCGTCCTTATAATTATCGGCATTTACCGAAATTTCCCTCGCCGGGTATTGCAACCGGTGAATAAAATCTCCTTTAACTACAGGATCTGCACCGGGATAGGGATTTGGTTCTAATTGTGGAAAACCAGATCTTCTGAAATTTGCCCAGGCTTCAGAGCCGTTTAAAAAAGATGAGATCCAATACTGCGTATTTATTTGTTTTAAAGCATCCGCGGGATTAAATGGATTTGAATCCAGGTAAGCATTTTGTAATTCTTCTGATATGAATGCAGAACGGTCGTATTGTTGCATTTGACCCATGTGTGCTTTAACACCAGCATTATAATAATTTACGGCTTCTCCGGTTATCCAGCCTCGTTGAGCAGCTTCGGCAAGTAATAACTGGGTTTGGGAAAGCGTTATAAAAAATTCAGGCGCATCGATCTTGGCTAAGGTTTTCCGATTTAACTGTGAATATTTCCAGGCAGCACCGATCTTTCCGGGATAGTTCGGCTCACTACTTATAGTAGCGTCATTATACCCGTACGGCATTCCCTGTTGGTGCTCTGGGTTAGTATCTTCCGATCCGGCAGTACCTATAGGATTAGCGGGAATCTGATACTTAACAGCAATAACGTTTAAACGCGGATCACCTGAACTTTTCAAATAATCAATAAAGGGTTTCGCCAAATAAAAATTTGCGCGTTCACTTCCTTGAAAAGTACTGGCATTAGGATTATTGAATACACTGTTAAAGGGAACAAATGCATTCTCAGAATTTGAAGCAATCAATCCGCCTCTTGAAATATCGGTAGCCAGGATTATATATTGCTTTGCCTTATTCGGATCGACTTTTGTAAACCGCATGGCAACCCTCAATAATAAAGAGTTTCCTAATTTTTTCCACTTGGCAATATCGCCCGCATAAAAAAGGTCATTGGTTTCAATTTTTTTAGTTGCAGCCAGCTTATTTGTCGCATCAACAAGTTCCTTTATCAGGTCATTATAAATTTCTTCATCCGAATCATATTTTGGAAGATTAATTCTTTCCAGATAGGCTTCTCCTGCGGTAAAATATGGCACATACCCGTAAGTATCAACCAAAACCTGGGATACATAACAACGCCATATCCGAGCCATGTTATACAAATTTGACCTGGAGGGATCATCCTTTGTTTGATGCAATACATTTGTGAGTAATTTTACTGGTCCGGTATATAAAGATGTAAAAGCAGACCCTACGTTGTTAGCAAAAAACCAAACATTATGATTCCCGCCCTCCAGAACTCCGGTGAATGGGGTAATAATTTGTTGAACAATTTCTGCCTGGTATTGGATGGTATAAATAGCTGAAGTAAGTTGTGAATTTGCAAATAAATAAGAGGGATCTAACGAAGTCGGTAAAACCGGATTTGTATTAACTTTTTCAAATCCTTTGTCACAACCTGAGGTGCTAATCAAGCAAATAAGCAGCACGTAAATGAATTTAGGTATTCTTTTCATTTTAATATATTTAAAACGGTTTTAAAATCTTGCATTTATGTTTATGCCATAAGTACGGCTGGTAGGGAGAGCATGTGTGTCAAGACCCTGAAAGTTATCTGATACAGAAATTTGGGATTCCGGATCTAAATTATCCAGATGCTTTTTGATCATTGCCGCATTGTTGACAAATGCTGAAACTACTAAGGCTTTTACAGGAGACTTTTTTAGCAATGAGGTTAAATCATAGCCAAGTGACACAGTTCTTAAACGCACAAAGCTTGCATTATACACAAAAGGTTCACCCAGATTACGCAACGAAGCATAAAACTCCTCAGCGGGCACAGCAATCGAATTTGGCGTACCGTCAGCGTTATAACCTTTAAATACAACCCCTTCTTCTCTACCTTCTAAAGAAGCTTTTGATAAGCCATGTCTTAAGAAATTAAAATTGGAATTGGAAAGTACAACAGCGCCAGCCTTAAAGTCAATTTGGGTAAAAATTCTAAAAGCCTTGTAGCTAATACTATTCGTCCATCCTCCGGTCCACTTCGGAATGGCACTACCATAAGTTTTTAACTCTCCTAACAACGGTTTACCGCCTGCTGTCAAAATATTTCCTTTTGCATCTCTTTTATAATCAAAAGCTCTGACAGAAGCAAGTGGAAGACCCACTTCGTGCGAAATAATCCCAAAGTACTGGCCGACACCCACATCAAAGGATCTTTGGCCATTTGCTAACGCAAGCACTTCGCTATGATTATAGGCGGCATTAAAACCGCTTTCCCAGTTTACTTTTCCCTTGAGCGGGAAAACAGATAATAGAAATTCAACGCCTTCATTTTTTAATTTCCCGATATTTACCTTTGTTTGAGTATATCCGGATGCTTCCGAAATATTCACATCCAATATTTCATCTACTGTATTTTTCCGGTATAACGAGAAGTTTAAATTTATCCGGCTGTTAAACATACGAAGGTCCATTCCGACCTCTGTTTCCCGCACTTTTAAGGGACGTAAATTTGAATTCGGACTTACATTGGAATTAATAGTTCCCAATGCAATATTATTTAATGGATTAGGATTGATTGAAAAATAAAGCGCATTGGTATAAGGGTCAGTATCTCCCCCTACTTCTGCATAAGCAGCACGCACCTTAGCGTAATTTAGCCACGACGGTTTTGTGGAAAAAAGATCGGTAAAAACAAAACTTCCGTTTATAGAAGGATATAGATAACTGTTTGATTTTGGATTTAACGTAGAAAACCAGTCATTCCTTGCAGTCAAATTGAGAAAAAGAAGGTTCTTAAATGAAAACTCTGCAGAGCCATACAAAGAATTCACGCGCTTTTTACTGTATCTATAATCAGGATTTTTTACTTGTCCATTTCCAATAGTATACAGCCCTTTCACATAGAAATTAGTTACCTCCGTACTAAATCTGTCAAATATTTGCTGCATTTGATTTCCTCCGAGTGTTACATCCATGAGGAAATTTTTAAACTCATGTTTTGCACCGATCAGAAAATCAACGTTTCTTTCGCGAAATGTTGAAACGTCCTGGTAATAATATCCGTTGAACCCTGATACAGCGGCACTTAAATTCCGTGATCCTGTAGGACGGTTAAATTCGTATGGGCGGGTATAATAGTCCTGTCCTATCCTTCCTTGCAAATAAAGCCAGTCTGACAGCTGATACCTAATAGAAGCATTTCCGAAAATTCTATCTCTTCTGATATTTTCAAAATGTTCGTAAGCAACCCAATAAGGATTATTTCTACCGGTAAAACGAGCTAATGGCATTTCATTCCCATTAGAATCTTTGTAATTCTTCAGCCAATTCACGTCAATACTATTCGCCATCGTATAAATCGTGGTGTTTACACTAAATCCTTCAATCCCAATCTGAGGAGGATTATGATTGTATTCATTTGAGTAATTGGCATTTACCTGCGTCGACAATTTAGGGGTTAGATTATAATTTGCTGCCAGGTTTAGGATCTTTTTATGAAAATCAGAATTTGGAACAATCGCCGTTGCATCGGTGTTAGAAAATGATATCCGGAAATTACCTTGGTCATTACCAGCCGACAGCGCTACTGAATTGGTGGAATTAAATCCAGTTCTGAAAAAATTTTTTATCCGGTCTTTAGCAGGACTGTAAGGTTTGATAGAGCCGTCTGGCTGAGGAGCAGGCTTATTATCAAATTTTTCTCCGAAACTCCATATTCCTGAACTCTGGGCCTCCGCAACCGTGGATGGCCGTACTCCATTTTCACCCTGCCCGTACACATACTGAAAGTCGGTAAAATCAAGCGCCTTTGATACCTGGTTGTTCGAATTAATTTCGATGCCGATTCCCTTATGTTTACTACCAGACTTTGTAGTGATAATAATAGCTCCGTCTTTCGCGCGATAACCATATAATGCAGCTGCTGCCGCGCCTTTCAATACAGTCATAGACTCAATGTCATCCGGGTTTATACTTTGCAGTCCATCTCCTCCATCGGAAGATCCTCCCGTCGGATTGTCCGCATTCTTATAACCTGCAGAAATGCTTGTATTATTTATTGGCACCCCATTTACTATGATCAGTGGTGAATTATCTCCGCCAAATGATGACTGTCCTCTTATACGAATTTTAGCTGACCCTCCCGGTCCACTGGATGGAGCTGAAACGTTTACTCCGGCTACCTTTCCAACTAAGCTGTTTCCTACATTTGTTGTCCGGTCTGTAGATATTTGATCGGTATTGACAACCCCCGTGGAATAGCCTAAACTTTTTGCTTCTCTTTTTATTCCTAGTGCAGTTACAACAACCTCGTTTAATTTTGTGGCTTCCTCTCTCAACACGATATTCACTTCTGTCCGGTTGTTTAAATTCACTTCCTGGCTTATAAATCCAATATATGAGAAGATTAACACCCCAGTGCCCGGAACGTTTATTGTAAACCGGCCTTTTGAATCAGTGGAGGTGCCGATATTTGTACCCTTCATGGTAACACTCACGCCTGTCAACGGTTCACTCTTTGAATTAGTAACGATACCCGTTACTATATCGGCTAATGGAATAGCCTGGTTTTCTTTTCCAGATGCGGATTGAATGGTTTTTTCTCTTATTACAATAGTATTAGCAAAGATTTTATAAGTTAAAGGCTGATTGGTAAAGCAAAGTTTCAGTACATCATCTACAGAAGCTTGTGTTACCTGTAAAGTAACAGGAGACGCTTTTTCCAATATATCTGTTTCATAAAGGAACGTATAGTCTGTTTGATATTCAATCTTCTTTAGTACTTTCTCAAGACTCGACTTATTTTCATTAAGTGTAATTTTTTGAGCAACTGCTTCTGCGTTTACCTCTAAGCAGGCAAAAAGCATAAAGCAGATTGTCAGTTTCATGATTAATAAGATTTTGATTAAACTGAGATTCCCCTGGCCAGAGGTTTTGTAATTAGGAAGGAATTCCATAGCTTTGATTCGTTTTTGGTGAAACAATAATGATACTTAACGGTTTTATTTTTGAATAGCCTAAACATTTTACGGGCACTGACCCTCATCAGAGCCCGTTTTTTTTGCTATCTGTATAATAACTTTACTTTTTTATTAACCCCTATATCTAATTTTCTGATATTATAATTTTTTTATCAACTATTTGCATACTCACCCCTGAATATTGCAGCATCCCTATCAGTTCACTCAGCTTCACGTTTCGGCTGATTTTTCCAGTGAACCTGCGCTTCGGAATGAAACCTTTATATTCAACCTCCACATCATACCACCGTGAAAGCTGTCGCATAATATCCTGAACCTCGGCATCGTTAAATTCAAAATTGTTATTCGTCCACGCCACCGCTTCACCGGTATTGGCATGCCGGTCGATTTTTAACCTCCCTGATTTAGTAAGGTTTGCTTGTTCGCCAGGAGCTAACAACACTGTTTGATTAACTGAACTTCCGGGTGAACCACTTTTTATTTTAACGGAACCTTCTAATAAGGTAGTTGCAACTACATTTTCATCCTGATATGCATTTACGTTAAAATGTGTGCCCAGCACTTCTATAGTCATATCATTCACTTTTACGTGGAAAGGCATTGATGCGTTTTTGGCTACTTCAAAATATCCTTCGCCGGTTAAACTAACCTCCCTGGTTTTGCCCATAAAGGATGAAGGATATCTTAATGAGGATGCAGCATTTAGCCATACCTTTGAACCATCAGACAATACGATTTCATACTTGCCCCCCCGTGGTGTGGATATGGTGTTATATCCCCATTCGTCTGATTTTTTCTGATCTGAATCATACATTATCTGCCCATCCTCCCCTTTGATAATTTTTATATTTCCCTGCCTTGTAAGCATTCCATTTTCAGCGCTATTCAAATCAATGACCGATCCGTCAGCGAGCGTAAGCGTTGCTTTATTAGAACCAGGAAGCACGTCACCTGAAGGAATGGTGTTCTGTTGTTTTTGATTTTTTACAACTTCAGAATCATTATGTCTGTGACGTACACTGTTAAGAACATAAAATACGCTTGCAAAAACCAATGCAAAGACAATTGCCGCCGCAGATACTTTCACATATAATTTATCCATAACCCTGAGTTTACCATTACCAGCTTTCCTTCTTAAAATATTACTCCACATCGAGTTCTGGATGTTATTCTTCAATTCTTCCTTTTGTTCGGATGTCAACATTTCCATTATATCCGGCTTGTTGTCAAAAAGATTGTAATAATTTATTAAAAATTGTTCTTCTTCACTCGTAATTTTTCCGTGTTGATATTTGTCCAATAACTTTATGAAATAATCTTTGTCCATGTAAAACGGCTTTCCTGGTGTTGCTTGCTTTTATATATGACCCAAATAATTAAAAAACTCCCACTCCTTTTCAATTTTTTTTTATTTAATAAAAAAGATAAGTAAAACAGGAAAGCACAAATCCGGTTAGTAGCATTATTTGGATTTACAAAAAAGCACTTGAGTTACTAAAAGTCGTATACAATGTGTTGTTTTTGTTCCCCCGTTCACGTTTACTTACTGTTTTGTTTTTGCGATCTCAGCCAACGGATCAAAAATGCAGTAGGTTTTGCCTCTCCCAGAGTTTAGGAGCAAACAGTTTCAAATCGAGGAAAAGTGACTAACACATCATGGATCATAATAGGATTGTATTGTATTCGTTGCTTTACTGTACCCTTATATTACCGGTATGATATATCCACGCCACTTTTTAATTGTTGCACATTGTAGAAACCATCCAATAAAGGGACTACGAGATATTTATTGAAGAAGTAATTTTAATATTCCTGCTCTTTTAGAAAAAGTAATAGCGAAAAAAACTTTTCTGAGAAACCTCCACCAACAACAGCATTTAGTAACTTAAAACGATTATTACCAAAGAAAATAATCGCAATAATGAAACTTTCAAAGTTTCTATTGCTTTTCCCAACTGGTTTTGAACAGTTTTTATGGTGATTCCTAATTGTTTTGCTATTTCCTTAGTACGCAAATCCTCGTGAAAACGTAATTTAAAAATCTCTTGCCTTTTTGAAGGCAATTTTTGCACTAATGCTTCATATGAGTTGCAAAAATCTTTCCAGAGCAAATCAGAATCGGCTCCGTCCCTTTCCAATGAGATACTTTCAAGAATATCGAAAAAGGGATGGGTAACTTTTTGTTTTGCTACCAACTTTATCACTTTATTACGCACCGCCACATTCAAATAAGCAGGTAAATTATTGATGTGATTTGTTTCCCTGTTAAACCAGATATGGGCGAAAATATCCTGGACAATATCTTTTGCATCATCATGATTTTTTAAACGCTTATACGCCTCAGCGTACGTTTTTTGCCAATATTTCTCGAACAGCGCGTCAAAGGCACGCGTATCTCCTTCTTCCATTAAGTGAAGTAGAAAAGTATCAGAATTTTGATTTGATTCATTTTGGTACATAAGCAAAAGAATGTTAAACGAATGTAAAGAATTATTTTAATGAAAAAAAAATTAGAGGTCGCTCATCACCAGCTGGGTTTCTTCCATACACCTTGCACTTGCCAATTGTATGTATTAAGCAAGCAATCATTCCGCGGCCAAAAGCACTGATCTCAAAGGTGGGCTTGCTCCCGTTGATTCTGCAGTTATAAGAATAAATGAAGAAGGCTATACTACAGCTACCTGGGTATCAGGAACTCATGCGCTAAAAAAACGTATAAAGCTACTTTAGTGGCTGATTCTACCGAAAGTAAAGAAGTGCTATTTAAATGCCGAATACTTCAGCCTGAAAATTATCCACCGTATCCTCCGATTTAAACCGTGGATGAAAATTATGATTTTAAGTAATTATGACGACCTGGTCTATGTTGAAAGTGTAAGAGATGCAGGAGCCAAAGGATATCTTCTAAAAGATATAGAATCAGAGGGACATTTAAAAGCAATCACCAAAGGTCTTCAGCGCAGCATTTCTTACAGCAATGAAATAGCACTTAAACTTCTAGAATCAAGTGAAAATCAGAAAGCGTCAAAGGGTGTTGCAAAAGCTAAATTAACAAATTGAGAAATAGAAATACTTAGATTGATCTCAATGGAATTATCGACTCCGGAAATTTCCCAGAACCTCTTTATCTCAAAAAAACCGGTTGATAGCCACAGGCAAAATCTCCTCCTTAAAATCAACGCAAAAAATACTGCCGTTGGTGAAAGTGGCTTACAAAATGAAATTGTTGGATGATTGAATTGACTACTACCTCAATAAACAACAATTCAAATACTTCCTTCATTTCCATATGATCTCATTGAATTCTCAAACTCTTAACGGGGTTCGCGAATGCAGCTAGCACAAATTAAAAAGAGGCTGTCTCAAAAGTGTGAGGTAGCCTCTTTTTATTCGGGTGGGGGATGGAGTTTGATTTCATTTATGCGATTCTCAGCGCCTTCATTTTAGTTTTGAGACATTTTAACGTCAGATCTGCTCAATAGTGCAATAATTTTAAAGTCTTTCGTTTGCCAATTTTCTTTTCGTCGTTCTAAAAAAAGCTTTCAAGCGTGATGTAAACTTAAACTATTAATGGACCACAAGTTTACACGGAATTTGAATATTTTCAGGATTTTCGTTATGTACATTCATTTCTTCGTTTATCATCTGAAATAACAATTTAGCAGCTTGTTTTCCCATTTCAAAAGAGTTTTCTTCAACCGAGGCGACTGGTTTATGATCCAGATATTTTAACAATGGCAGGTTCCCAAAGCCGGTAATATCAATGGCATGTAATTTTTCCGGAAATTCCCTTTTTAGAAAATGTATTACATCTAAAGTAATGTAATTTTTAAAAGCAAAGATGGCAGTCGGCGGACTCTTTAATTTCATCAATTCCATCATCGCTTTTTCTGTTGTTTTCTTATTAAAATCCACTGTCTTTACTAAATCAGTGTCTAGGGGAATATTATTTGTCTGAAGCCCTTGTTTATAACCTTCAAACCGAACCTGGCATGTGCGCATGGATTGTGGACCCATAAGATGGGCAATTCTTCTGTGTCCTTTTTTTATTAAAAATTCAGTTGCTTTAAAAGCGCCTTCCCGATTATCCGAGGAAACATAATTGAACGAATACCCTTTTGGCTCCCTTGCAATACAAACCACTGGAATACCGATGGACATAAGCTTTTGAAACAAATGCATGTCGAGGGTTTTTTTTGAAATAGCTACTATTACCCCATCCACACGGTTGCTAATCATCAAATTCGTTATTTTCTCCTCTTTGCTTACATCGTCCTGTGATTGAGAAAGAATTACATTATAATTTTCTTTTTCAGCAATTGATTCTACCCCGTTTATTGCTAAAACATAAAATTGATCCAGAAGATCAGGAATGATCAATCCAATCGTAAAACTTTTATTCAATTTAAAGTTTCTGGCAGATTCATTAGGAACATAGTTCCATTCCTCGGCTTGTTTTCTCACCCGTTCTTTCGTTGGCAGGCTGATTGAACTGTCATTATTTAAAGCTTTGGAAACAGTAGATATAGACATGTTCAGGCGCTTTGCTATGTCTTTTATCGTCACACCTTTTTTCATTCAAATAAGTTCTTCGATAGTTTTTTTACGAATATAGCTTAAAAAACAGAAGCTGGAAAGAGATATTTCAATCGTTGTAGTCGCTCTGACGATTTTATTTCAATCGTTGTATTTGCCGTTTTAGCGTTTGATAGTTTTGCAAGTGTTTTTGTTAAGGAAAATGTAAATAACTTAGCAGTAGCAAGATTATAATTGAAAGTTTCTTATTAAATTAAATCACTTCAAAACGATTGCGATGCTATTAATTAAACGATTACGCTTTTTTATTTTCCTTTCCACCTTTTGTTATTTGATCCCTTTTGCTGCGTTTTCACAAACCAATGCGACTTCCATCACGGGCAAAGTAACTGATGCCAATGGCAATCCGTTAGCAAACGTATCCGTAGTAGTTAAAGGTACCACAGCTGGCACGGCTACCTCTGCAGATGGAACTTACAGGTTAACGGTAAGCAAACCTTCGGGAAATGTCCTGGTATTTTCTTCTGTTGGTTTTGCAGATAAAGAAGTGACCCAGGTTAACAAAGTGGAAAACGTTCAGATGCAAAAAGCCAATGAAGCGCTGGATGCTGTTGTGGTAGTTGGTTATGGAACTCAGAAAAGAAAGGATATTACGGGCTCAGTAGTATCCGTGGATAAACAACGCCTCGAAGATTTACCGAATACAAATTTTGCCCAGGCCCTTGAAGGCGCTCTACCTGGCGTTTCTGTCACAACAACAGGCGGAGGGGCTGAAGGAAACAATGTGAGTATTTTAATTCGTGGTCAAAAGTCAATTAAGGCAAGCACCGATCCCCTTTATATTGTAGATGGAATTCCTTATAATGGAAGTCTGTCTGATATTGGCACGCCTGATATCGAATCGATAGATGTTTTAAAAGATGCGTCAGCAGCAGCGATTTATGGTTCACGCGGGTCGAATGGTGTTATTCTTGTTACTACGAAGACCGGGATCAGTGGTAAGCCGGTTATTTCTTATTCCGGCTATGAAGGCGTAGAAAAAATCGCCAATCTTCCTCCGGTATTATCTCCTGAACAATTTTATCAGTTCAAAGTGCAAAGAGAAGGACTGGCCTCAGTCACTACTTCCGAGCAGGATGTTTACGATTCTAAAAAATTTCCTGACTGGTTGGGTATGGCAACGCAAACGGGAGCGAAAATGCGACATTCTATAAATGTAAGAGGCGGTAATAAAAATATTAAATATTACGGATCCGTGAATTATTTGCAGGTAAAGGGTGTCGCCGTGAACGATAATTTTAAACAATTAGGCACAAGAATTAATGTGGAAGCCAATATAACCGACTGGTTGACGTATGGGACACATACTGGCTTAACTTATGATAACCGGGCAGGATTGCCAGCTGATTTCAGCGGTGAAAATGGGGCGTACTTTTTTAACCCGCTGACAACCGCTTTTGATTCTCTTGGTAAGCTTACGATCTATCCTTGGCCGCAGGATGTACATTTCGGTAACCCATTGGCACCCACTCTGGCACAAAGCACCGATAATGCATACAACTTGTTTACAACAAATTATTTGCAGGTACAGTTTCCTTTTGTAAAAGGATTGGGGTATCGCCTTAATACAGGTGTTGAATATCATGCAAGAAATATAAGCACCTACTATGGAAGAAATACTTTAGACGGCGCATCAAATAATGGTGATCTTACTTCGAGTAACAGCGACATAAATGATTACACTGTTGAAAATATTATTACCTATGATCGTAAATTCAATAAACATTCTATCAGCTTTACAGGCTTATATAGCTTTGAGAAGGATGTTACCACAGCCAATACACTCAATGCTCAGCAATTTCCTAATGATGTGTTAACCGCTTATCAACCTAATGTTGCCTTGGCGGTTCAACCTAAAGCATCGTACGTAAAACGAACATTGATATCTCAAATGGCGAGACTGAATTATAACTACGATGAAAGATACCTGCTAACAGTAACAGGCCGGCGGGACGGTTCATCCGTTTTCGGGGAAAATTACAAGTATGGTTTTTTCCCTTCTGTGGCTTTGGGATGGAATATTTATAATGAATCATTTATGAGAAATACCAATTTAATATCTCATTTAAAATTGCGGCTGTCTTATGGACGTAATGGTAACCAGGCAATAAATCCATATGCCGTACTAGCAGCGCTCACCACACGTTCATATATTGATGGGATTGTAACCGAGCCTGGCTATGTACCTGCAACCCTTGACAATCCCGATCTACACTGGGAGACCACAAATACTGCAAATGTCGGCCTGGATTTCGGGATCCTGAACGGCCATATCCAGGGAGCTTTGGATTACTACAATGCGCAAACTCATGATCTACTATTGGACAGACAAATATCGCCGGTACAGGGTATCAGCACCATCACACAGAATATTGGAAAAACAAGTAATGAGGGATTTGAACTTGCCTTAAGCTCTACAAACATTCAAACTTCAAATTTTACATGGACTACCAGTGGAAATATAGCTATAAACAGAAATAGAATTGTAGCGCTTTATGGAGATGGAAAAGATGACACCTTAAATCAATGGTTCATTGGCCATCCCATTAACGTGGATTTTGGATATGTGTACAATGGTGTATGGCAATCAAAAGAAGATACGGCAAACACACCTCAGGGAACCGTTCATCCAGGTTCCGCCAAAATATTAGACGTTAATGGTGATGGGGTTATTAATAGTTATGACCGAACTATACTTGGCCATTCAGAACCAAGCTTCATATGGGGTTTATCCAATACCTTTAAATATAAGGGTTTTAGCCTCTACATATTTATGCATGGTGTAGAAGGCAGAAGCCAGGTTAATACCCTGCTTTCCGAAGGGGGCGTGCAATCAGGAGTGCGGCACAATACCATCATCAAAGACTGGTGGACGCCAACCAATCCAACAAACAAATATTATGCAAATTCGTTGACCGCTAACAACAGCCCCAGCGCTGTTTCGCTCGTAGAAAATAGCAGCTTCATTCGTATAACAGATATTTCGCTCAGTTACAACTTTACTAAGAATATTTTAAAGAGATTGGGTTTAAGCAGGCTAAAAATATACGTTGAAGCAAGAAATCCTTTTACAATTACTGACTGGACCGGCCTGGATCCTGAATTGGGAAGTCAGACCGCTATTCCGCTTCAGAAAGAATACATCGCTGGTTTAGATATAAGCTTATAAATTCTTATTAATTCAACTTAATCAATTATCTATGAATTTTTATAAAAAAATATTGATGTTTGCTTTAAGCGCACTGCTGTTGAACGCTTGCTCCAAAAAACAGCTAAATGAAGATTCACGCGGTGTATTAACCGCTAATCTTTTATTCACCAGCAAAGCCGGTTTTCAAAATGCTCTCAACGGGTTATATGATGAGGTAAGACGATACAGGTCTGGCTACACTTATGGAAACATTAATGATATCATGTGTATGCCCGCAGTGATTGGAGTGGATAATGCGTATGGCAACTGGCGGGATCCCACCATAGATGTGTTCAATCAGTGGGGTCCAATTAATAACGCCTCATTTGCTTTGTACAATAATGTCTGGAGTTGGCTGTATGAAACGATCAACGCGGCAAATACGCTTATTAACCGCGCGGAAGACAAAAATATTGACTGGACAGAAAATGACAAGAACAATATTGTTGCGCAGGCGCGACTTATCCGTGCCTGGTGTTATCGTCATCTCACCTATCTTTGGGGAGACGTTCCACTTACTTTGGTCGAATCTACCGGTGCTAACATAAAAACAGACTGGCAAAGGACTCCTGTAGCTCAAGTTAGGGACGCAATGCGTTCAGATTTATTATTTGCCGAGCAACATCTTCCGGTAACATCTTCAAGTGACGCGCAAATCATACAAGGGGTGGCATCCCATTATTTAGCAGAATTGTACTTATCGATGGGCAAACCGGACAGTGCAAAAATTGAAGCATTGAAGGTTACTACAAACCCCAACTACCAGTTGGTCACTGCCCGCTATGGAGTAAACAAAAATAATCCGGGTACTCCTTTTACTGATATGTTTATTGATGGAAATTCAAAAAGAAGCCAGGGAAATACAGAAGCTTTATGGGTCATACAAAACGAAGAAAATGCAACGGGAGGAGAGGGCTATAATATAATGCGTCGTTATTGGGTTAATAGATACTATTCCCTGAAGGTGAAGGGCACAGATGGAAAAAGCACCAGTCCGATTCAGGTGGTTGCCGAAGACGGTGGAAGAGGTATCGGACGACTTAGCCCTACTCGTTTTGAAATGAATTTATTCACTCCAGGTGATGATCGGGGCTCTCATTATGCCTGGCGATACTATTACCAGATTAATACTGCTCCTCCAAAGGGCTACAGCATTGGCGATACGATCTTCCTCGACAGTACCGGAACGGAAAAGATCACCAATCCAAACTGGCCATCCACAACCAAATGGGATTGGGTTAGTCCGACAAATGTATTGATCGATCCGGAGTATAATGACCAAATTTTATTACGTGCCGGAGAAACTTATTTGTTACTGGCAGAAGCTGATTACGATTTAGGTGATTTACAAGGCGCCGCCGATGCAATAAATGCCTTACGTGCAAGAGCGAATGCCCCGCTTATTCACGCGTCTGATGTCACTTTAGATTTCATTTTAGATGAAAGAGCCCGGGAATTATTTTCTGAAGAAGATAGAAGATATGTTTTATTACGCACGCATAAATGGCTCTCAAGAACACAACAGGATAATAAACTTGCAGGGCTGGTTGTGTCGGCACGAGACACTTTGTTACCCATCCCACAGCCTGTAATTGACGCGAATCGTACATCGCCAATGAGGCAAAACCCTGGTTATTAAATTACTTGGATGAAAATGAAATATAGCTGCAGCAGAAGAAATAGTTGAGCTAATAAATAGTAGAGGTTAATATTGACAATGAACCAATCTGCGTATGCCCATGCAGGTAACAAATTTTTGTTACAGGTGTTGAAATCGTTAACTCATTCCTGTTTCTTTCAAGCCGATAAAGGAACTGCAGCATTATGCGGAATGGAAGTGAACAATAAAAAAATAAAATGCTAAACAGAAAAAAGTTTTTAAAGATTAGTGGGGGAACAGCGGCCTCACTACTGATGAGCAGTTCTTTATCAAAGGTCTTTGCAGAATCGGAATTCAAAGGGTCAATTTATGGACCTGATGATCGATCTCCTGCCTCGCTTTTACAGTTAAGAGCGACTCCTCCTGAAGGAACAACAGCCGTTCGTTTTTTTATTGATGACATGCTCGTATCAGAACTTACTGATCTTTATGCCACGAAAGTGAATGTAAAACCGATGTGGAGTACCGTTACTGACCCTGCATGGTTTGAAGAAGGCCCTCATGAATTGCGGATTGAAGCAGATACTAAGGACGGAACTAAAACGCTTGAAAACAAAACCATACAGGGAACGCAAAAGCAAGATCCTAAAAAAATATCTTTGACCGGTGCCTGGCAATTTGCAGAAATGAGCGGGCTTCCGGCAAATGCTTTAGAAGGAGACGTTCCTGAGGCAGTTAAACCCGGTTATAACGATGGTGAATGGACAAAAATTTTTGTTCCCAATTCACTAGGTGCAGTAAATAAAAAATGGAATGTCTATGAAGGTATATTGGGCATCTATAAAAAGATCATTAACCTTCCCATAAAAAATATAGAAGACGAACTATTTATTGTATTACAATCCTGTTACTGGAGTGGTCGTGTTTTCATTAATGGAAAAGAAGTCGGTAACACACGCGGCGGTTATCTTCCTTCACGCTTTGATATCAGTAAACAAACAAAAAACGGTGAAAATGAAATTGCCATCATCGTTGATAACCGCTTTTCGAGCATGGGGGTTTTTAAAAGAATAAATGAATTCTATTGGAACTGGGGTGGCCTTCTGCAGGAAGTGCATATTGAAAGGCATCCATCTGTTTCCCTTACAGATCTGAGGGCTGAAGGTGCTATGAATGGTACTTTACAATTATATGCAACAGGACTGAATGCAACCAGATCCTTAAAAATTAAAAATCTTGGTGTTGAAATTTATCATACTTCCACCGGTAAAATAGCTGCGTCTTTCAAGATAAATGCCAACTTGCCTCCAGGAGAAAACGTTATAAAACTCCCCGCTTTAAAAATCCAGCATCCGACCCTATGGAATCCTGAGAGCCCTCATTTATACACCGTGGTTATAAAAGGAGATTTTGGAGTCCTAAAAGTACGTACCGGGTTCCGGGATGTAAAAGTTACGGGGCGTGATATTTTGATTAATGGAAAAGTTATAGAAAATTTACAGGGCTTTGACAGACATGCTGACTACCCCGGACTTGGCAGAACACAACCGGACAGATTACCTTTTGAGGAACTAAAAGAATTGCGTGACAAAGGCTTTCGCTTTTTTCGTCCTGCCCATTATCCGACAACGCCGGCACAATTAGACGCCGCTGACGAATTGGGATTGCTGGTGATAGAAGAAATAAATGTTACCGGGTTAAAAGGAAATGTATTAGCGTCAAAAGAAGTAAAAGATTTCGCGGCTATGCAACTAACGAAGATGATTCATCGGGATAGAAGCCATCCGTCCATAATTGGATGGTCAGTGGGCAATGAAAATTTTACTGAGCAGGACGGCGCAGCAGAATATGTAAGAGATACCATAAAGGTTGGCCGTTCATTAGATACAAGAAGATTATTCACACAGGTTACCCACCGCCATACAACTGATACTACTTTTGAATACCAGGATTTTGTCGCCCAAAATTATTATGCAGGCTGGTATACAAAAGATGTGAATGTGATTGCGAACCTCATTGAATCAGTTCAGGCTTATGCAGGTAATAAACCCATCATGCTTTCAGAATATGGAGCTGAAGCAATTGTTGATAAGCCAGGGACAGCAAAGAGTACAGAATTTTACCAGGGCTTCATTGTTGATGCACACAATCGTTTATTAGATAACCGTAAACATTTTTTTGGTAAAATGTATTGGAGCTCCACCGAGTTCTGGTGTCGTCCGAGCTGGACAGGAGGCAGTCCTGATCCACGTCCTCCATTTCATTTAAAAGGATTGATTTCCTATGACCGTGCTCATAAAAAACTGGGCTGGAGGGTCATATTTTCTCCTGTCCGTTTAATTTTTAATCCGCATACTGTTAAAACAAATGACGTAGGGGGTGATTTCGAAATGCCGCTGGATAAAGAAACCACGATCATCCAGGTCATTACGGTAAAAGAGATAAGGAATATCGGTGCCAAGGGTACGCTTTTATTGGAATTACCAAAAGGCTTTTCTTCGGATAAGTTGGAGTATCCCTTTCAGTTAAAAGCAGGTGAAGATAAAAGTATCCGGCTCATTTTCACGGGTACGCTTGCTTCTGAAAATGCCACAGCAGAAGTCTTTATTAAAGCTGTTATTGATGGTGATACCGAAGCGCAGCCCTTGTTGCTCACTTTGAAGAAGGCAGAAGAAAAAAAATCAAAATAAGTTAATTATAAAACTAAATGTAGATGATTAGTGATAAAAAAAATATCGTTTATTTCTCGGTTCTGACCTTATTAATTATTTTGACAATTGGTGTTGGAGAAAAATCGTATGCACAGAACAACATCAAAAGAATAATACCTTTCACTACTCAAAACTCTATAAAGCTTGAAGTCACCTGGAATGCAATTCCTTCTTTCGCTTCAAAATTTACAATCAAAATTATTGATGAGCAGTCAGGTGAGGTAGTTTTCGATAACCCGGTTCAATCTTCTGATATAAATACTGCTGAAAATAAAATGCGCTTTTACGTCAGCAATTTAAAAGTAAATGAATGGACGCCTGTTCATCCAAATCTTTATAAAATAGTATTCACGGCAACCGATGCTTCAGGAACAATTCAGCGGCAGAATCAGCGCATAGGCTTTCGTTTCTTTGAAGCCAGGAATGGCAATTTATTTTTAAACGGACATCCCGTTTTTTTAAGAGGTATCGCCATAAATCCTCCGGGGCGCGGCATTCCGGATAGTATCGAGACCAGCAGGAAATTTGCTGAAGATTATATCCGTTATATGAAAAGCATTCATGTAAATATTATTCGAATTCCCGATGATACTACCTGGTATAATGTATGTGACGAATTAGGTATGATGGTTTTTGGCGGTAATTATAGTGGCTCTGTGGATGGTGAAAAACCTCCCAAAGATTATGACAAAGCGGTTGCCTGGTATGAAAATGAAAAGTATCCTTCCATTGCTTCTCATCCAAGTTTAATGATTTATGCTATGACCAATGAAACCCCTTTTGCAGGCGATATTCATTTAAAGTGGAAAAAATTTCTAAGCTATGCACATACTCAGTTAAGAAAATGGGACAGCACAAGAGTGTATATCGGTAATGCCGGCTATGGCTATGGACAATCGGGTGATATATGCGATTTACATCGCTACTGGGGCTGGTATTATTCATCGCCGTTTACGTTTCTGCACATCCGGTATAATGAGGATATTATACCTTTTAAAAAAGAAAATGATCAGCCCATTACATTTACGGAATGCGTAGGAAATTATACGGGTCCGGGAGGTGAATACAATCTTACTCCCAATCATAAAAACCCGGGCTCTCAATTAAACTGGACAGGCCATGCACCATGGAAATTGCAGGCACAACTCGCAGACGAACATCAAAGTTTCACTTTTCAACATGCGGCAGAATATTTCAGACAGCTGAGAAATATCAATCATGATTTAAGCGGCCTATTTCCGTTTACTATCTTATTTCACAACTGGAATACAATCAAGAATTTTGTGGATATGGATCCAAAGGCGGTAACGCAACAGGCTAAAATATCTTATCAGCCCATATTAATAAGTTGGGAATGTTTTACGCCACAAGCCTATGCGGGTGCGACTATTCACCCTATTGCGCACATAATTAATGATGATGACAATTTTAATGATCTTACCAATGCTTCTTTGGTATACCAGCTTCAGGATAATACAAATACAATACTTGCAGGCGATACAATACCATTGCCTGTCGTAAAATATTATGGAACCTGGGAAAAGAACCTTTCGCTTGAGTTACCTGCATTAGTACCTGCAGGGAAATATAAATTAGTCGGAAAAATTATAAAAGACCATTCAATTGTTTCGGAAAATTATTACGATATTTTTATTGCAGGAAAAAATTATAAAAGATCGGTGCAACCCTCTCAAAAACAAGTATGGTTATACGATCCCAATGGTGATACAAAAATCGCATTTCAAAAAAATGAAATAAAAAATCAACTTATTTCTTCGTTTACTAATCTGAAAGGAAATCATGTTTTGGTGGTTGGCAAAAATTCAGCTGATGAAAAGTTGAAGAATAATGCAGTAGCGATAAAACAATTTATAAAAAATGGAGGGCGGGTTGTTTGCCTTGGCCAGGATGAATCGCATTTGGAAAACCTGAATGCCATATTAAATGGTCATTTGGTAAATATCAAAATGAACCTTGACACGCCGGTATATCCGCCACCCCCACGCCCGTCCAGAAACGGTTACAATATAAATGTAGAGCGTTGGTCAAGCCCTGTTTTTACCGGTATTAAAAGAGAGAATCTTGAATATTGGTCAGATTATACAAATTGGGACGAAAGCAAGCCAGGATTTCCCGCAATATATCCGGTTACAAATGGATTTGTTTTGCAGAATAAACAGGATATTGGCTCAGCTGCCGTGCTGGCCGATTATGGCCCTGCCCTCGATGGAATTGCTGTTGCTGAAATGTTTGATGGTAAAGGAAGCATTTTGGTGTGTGGCCTGGATCTGGTGAACCGGGCAGGTATTGATCCAGTTTCTGACCGGATCCTAAAAAATATAATGGCGTTTGCTGGTTCGGGTTATGAACATGAGAAATATGTATTAATTAATAGCCCTGTTATCTGGGGTGACTATGGCTCAGAGAGAGGAATATTAACGGGCATCAACAGTGGGCTTTTATTAAATGGAAAGCCACGACTTACAGGGTCTTACAGTAAAATACAACTGGTAGTGGATAAAGAAGGACATGAGTTTGCGGGGCATGGTGGTGGCTTTAACACCCAGCCTGGCTTACAATACGTGCCCTTCGGGCGGCGGCCGTTTGGCCCTTATCATCTGCGTGGCTTTGGCGATATTCCATATCCCGATGATCAAAATAATAATATAGGCGAAGGGACCTTTTGGTGTAGTATTCCTGCAGGAAAGACAAAAGCATCAACCATAGTGTGGAATCCTTCGGATGAAAACCTGACAATAAATATTTCCGTCAATGATAAAAAGGTGGATAAAGAAATAAAACCCGGAGAAAAAGCCGGTGTTGATTGCCCGGTAAATTCAACAAATATTAAGATGACTTTCAGCGGTGATAGGAGATTGGTATTGCTGCAAACTTCTTTCGAATAAAACATTGGTTATTGCGTTAAAAAAGTTGATCTCGTAATTTGTGTTTTATTCTGAAAGCTTATCACAGCAGATTTTCAAACCATCTAAGGATTTTCGAGCCATCTTCTTTCAACCGGAACCGGTAAGCATTAAAAGAAATCATTTTTTTAAAATATAGATGATTAAATCAAAAGCAACATATCGTTCTCTTTATCGAATTGTTTTCTTCACAGGTTTATTCCTCTTTGCTGCGCCATCAATGGCTACGAATTACTATCTAAATGCTCGCTTAGGAAATGACGATAATGCCGGAACTTCCAGGGATGCCTGCTGGAAAAGTTTTAAAAACCTGGAAACAAAAACATTTCTTCCCGGTGATAGTATTTTGTTTGCAAAAGGATCTTCCTACAAGGGAGGATTTATATTTAAGAGTTCGGGTGTTAAAGGGAAGCCCATTGTTTTTTCCAGCTATAGCGCAGGAGCAGATGACGTCTTACGAACGGATCGTTCTGAGTTGCAAAGTATTTTTTTACACGCCGGTGCTGGTCCTGCCCCGTCTTTCACAAATCCTGATTGGAATATCCTGAACGGAAATATTTTTCAAATCCAGGGGAGTTATATCATCATTGACGGATTTTATTTTCATGATAATACCAATCCTCCAAACTCTGATCATACGAATAAGAACGTTCAAAAAATGGGTGCTGTATATTTTGCATTAGGAACACAACATAATGTTTTGCGTAATTGCGAATTTTTTCATTCCCCTGTTGCCGTAAAAATAAAAGGCTCATATAATCTTATTACCCATAATTATTTTCATGACGCAACAGATACATTAGCGCACAGCTGGGGGCCAATGGCCATTATGATCGTAAAGCCGCACAACGAAATTTCTTATAATAGAATTGTAAATTATGGTTCTTATGGCGGCCCTTACGGATCCGATGGAGGCGTTGTAGAACTTGATGGTATTGATGATAATTTTGAAGGAAGAGACATAAACATTCACCATAACATTTCGATTAATAACCATGGCTTTCTTGAACTTGCAGGCAGAAATGTAGATAGCATAACAGTCGCGTATAATCTTAGTGATGACACCAACCAGTTTATCGGTGGTGGTTCCATGAAAAATGTCTTTGTTTACAACAATACTGTTGTGAGGACCCGTGAACCAAACGTTGACCGCTATGTATTCTGGACTTTCAACCATGATTCAACTTCCATAACTGTGCGTAATAATATTTTTATTGTGGCCCAAGACATAAAGGTATTCGGACCTTATGTAAAACCAAAGGGGCACAAACGTTCTATGATTGGCGATCAGCTGCATGATCACAATTTGTATTTTTCAAACGGCGATCAAGATCCAATTGGGGTTAAGCCAGGTAGAGGAGATATCATTGCCAACCCTCTTTTCATTGATGCGAGAAATGAAAATTTTAGACTGCGGAAAAACAGCCCTGCAATAAATCATGGAGCACCTCTTGGATACACTAATGATCTTGACAGTTACCCGGTTCCAAGAAATAATTTAACCGACATAGGCGCTTATGAATATTAAAAGCGCACATAAATAAAAAAAATGAATAAGAAAATTTCACGTAAAGATTTTCTAAAGAATAACGCACTCACCCTGGGAGGAATATCTTTAGGCTTGCAAGGCCCGTGGAATTTTCATTCAAATAATTTTGAAAAAAATAACCATATCGGAGCAAAGCCTGGTGAAGCCGGTTCGATGACCAGGCGCGGTTCATGGATTCAAAAAAATAAACAGCAAACGGGTGATATTGTTCTTGTAAAAGGTGGTGAAGGATGCCGGGTTGTAATTAGTGCCAAAGAGAACAGCGCTGTACAACAAGCCGCAAAATTACTTGCAAAGGATATTGAAAGGATTAGCGGCTATACTCCACCCTTAGTAAATAAAACTGACGCACATGCTACAACCATAAGACTTGTTACCATTGGGAACGATGAAATCCCGGCAGTTATTAATACTACTGAATTAAAAGAGAAATGGGAAGCTTGTAAAATTGTAACGGTAGATAATACCGTATGGCTTATTGGCTCGGATTTTCGGGGAACTGCTTTTGCTGCATATATATTAAGCGAACGGTTGGGAATCGATCCTCTTTATTTATGGACTGGTTATGCTCCTGAATTTTTTGAAACACTTGTACTGAAAAGAACTGATTTTTATTCTGGTGAACCAACAATAAAATATCGCGGGTTCTTCCATGATGATGAAGACATTCTTCCGCGGCCTTTTGATGAAAATGATTATCCCTACAGGTTTGGTAATGTGTCAATGGAATGGTATAAAAGATTTTTTGAAACGGCGCTTCGTTTACGCATGAACATTGTAGCCCCTTATACACGTGTTCGCCGCCGGTATGAAGTTCAAAAATGTGCGAGTGACTGGGGGCTTTTTTACACATCCCATCACTATGATATCCTTTTATCAAATCCTTTCGGCATTGAACGTTTTAACCTTGCCGAAAAAAGGGGCTTAACTGCTGATTGGGATTGGTTTAGGAATAAAGAAAACATGTTAAAATACTGGCAGGCAGGTGTTGAAGAAAATAAAAACCTGTCAACAATATGGCCGGTCGGTCTGAGAGGAACTGATGATCATGCTTATACATTTCCCGCAAATATTTCTTCGCAGGACCAGGCTAAGGTTTTCGGAGAAGTGTTGCAGGACCAGGTAAAAATTGTAAAAGATATAATTGCTGCGGATCATTCTGCTCTTTTTCACTTTACACTTTACACTGAAATGCTTGATAAATATGAAAACAACAGGGATGCATTTAATGTGCCCGAAAATGTGATTATTGTGTGGCCCGATGACAATGACGGCATCATGAGAAGTTTACCAAGGGAAAAAGACAAATGGAAACATGGAGTGTATTATCACCTGGCTTATTACGGAGGGGATAGCTCAAAACAAAATGTGCACACAGTTTCAGCTAAAAAGATTGCTGAGCAATTTCAGGATATTATTGATTCCGGAGCCACAGAATTTTTGTTGGTAAATGTTTCAGAAATGCGGGAGTTCATAATGGAAGCAAGAATGATTGCTGAACTAAACTGGAACAATTCGTTTATTCCTGTTGGTGAGCATCCGGCAAAAAATTATATTGAATGGTGGTCGAAAGAATATTTTGGAAAAAATGTGTACAAGGAGGTAAGCGTCATTTACAGTCGATATTATGAATTAATGTCAACTCCTTTAATGACGAGATTTGGCGCCTCTCTGTTTGAAAATCTTATAAATAACCTCTACAAAAAGTTCAACCAAAAACCAACTGATCCTATTGGGGAAGCAGAAATCAATTTATTAAAAAGCCGCAATGAAAAATACAAGTCAATATTGTCACTTATTTCGGGTGCCTCACAAAAAATGAATAAGGAACAAAAACAGTTTTTCTTTGAAAACGTAGAATTACCTCTATTAATGGATTTCCGGCCCACGCAATCATCTCTTATCCTGTTAACAGCCTTATCAGAAAATGATAAGCTGAAAGCCATAGGTCTTGCAGAAAAAGCAATGAAGCCGCTTGAGCAGTTGGAATTGGACGTACTTCGTGCTGAAAGAAAACCTTTTGAAAAATGGTATCGTGAAACATGGATAAGGTCACGGTCATCCTCATTAAATGTCCATCGTTCCTACAATCAGCTGAGCGATTTTATTGCTTCCGGTGGGAGAATTTCACCAATAAAACCAAACGAAAAAACAGGCCACCGGATAAAGGACGCAAAGGCCTGGTCAAAATTTTTAGATGAAATGGAAACTCTTAAATAATTGAAATGAAACAATATATTTTTATATTTTCCTTTTCCGTAAGCTGTCTTTTTATAAACATCCAGTGCGATGCCCAGGCAGGCAAGACAAAAGATAATCGCCCTAATATTATTCTTGTATTGTCAGATGATATGGGTTATTCTGATATCGGCTGTTATGGCAGCGAAATTCATACTCCTAATTTGGATCTGCTTGCCAGTGAGGGCTTGCGCTACACACATTTTTACAACACATCCCGTTGCTGCCCGTCGCGTGCAAGTTTAATGACCGGTTTATACCCGCACGAGGCCGGTATGGGATGGATGAATTCGCAGCCCCATAGCGAAACAGGTTACAAAGCTGAATTAAATAACGATTGCGTAACTATTGCCGAAGTGTTAAAACAATCTGGCTACGCTACTTATATGACCGGAAAATGGCATTTAGCTTTAAAATCGGATGCCACATCTCCCGGGTTGAGTGACGATAAAAAATACGACTGGCCGCTACAACGTGGCTTCGATAAGTTTTATGGGATCATACTCGGCGCCGCAAACTATTATGATCCTGGTTCACTTTGCAGGGGCAACCAGCTTATTAGCCCGTATAATGATAAAAAATATCAGCCAAAAGAATATTACTTAACCAATGCAATTTCCGATAACACGGTGCAGTTCATAAAAGAACGCGATAAACAAAAGCCTTTTTTTATGTATGTAGCCTATACGACTGCCCACTGGCCCATGCAGGCACCTGAAAATGAAATTCAAAAATATAAGGGCAGGTATGATGCCGGATATGAATCCATTCGTGCGCAGCGTTTTGCAAAAATGAAAAAATTAGGTGTGGTAGCCAACAACATCCTGTCGCCACCCGATTCAGCAGCAGTAACGCCTTCCTGGGCAAATGAAAAAAATAAACCTGCTATGGTCAGAAGAATGGAAACGTATGCCGCGATGATTGATGTGATGGACCAGGGGATTGGAAAAATTATTAATGAATTGAAAAAAGAAGGATTGTATGATAACACCATCATTATTTTTTTACAGGATAATGGTGGTTGTCATGAAATGGTAGGTGCAGGAGCAACAGGTACAGTTGCAAAAAACAAATCTGACAGTCTTATGCGTTTAACAAAAGAAAGTATTCAATATTCACAAAATCCTCCGGTAACCAGAGATGGACGATTGGTTCGCCAGGGAAAAGAAATAATGGCAGGTCCGGCCGATACTTATATTTCTTACATGAGACAATGGGCGAACGTTTCGAATACCCCTTACCGTATGTACAAGCATTGGGTTTACGAAGGAGGAATTTCCACTCCGCTTATTATACACTGGCCGAATGGTATTAAACACGATGGTGAAATACGGAAGCAACCCGGCCATGAAATAGACATAATGCCAACGATAGTTGAACTGGCCCATGCAAAATATCCGGCAAAGTTTAACGGGCACACAATTACAGCGGAAGCTGGAGTAAGTCTTGTCCCTACATTTTCAAATGAAGCATTGAAGCCGCGGGCAATTTACTGGGAGCACGAAATGAATAAAGCGGTACAAATGGGAAAGTGGAAAATAGTTTGTCAATCGGAAATGTTGGATGGCAAAGGAGGCGCGTGGAAACACTATCATTCTGAGCCATGGGAGTTATATAACATTGAACAAGACAGAAGCGAGTTACATAATCTTGCTGATAAATACCCGGATGTAGTTGCAAAAATGGCAAAGATGTGGGAAGTATGGGCCCATAAGGCAAAAGTGCTTCCAGCGCCATGGACAGAAATAAAATAAAAAAATGGATTCATCTAAGCCATCATGAAAAGTTTTAAATTTTTTATTGCAGCATTATCATTCCTCATTTTTATAAGGAATTATACAAACGCGCAGGACATCAAAAACAGGAAAGACAAACGACCAAATATCATTATAATACTAGCGGATGATATGGGCTTTTCAGATATTGGCTGTTACGGCGGAGAAATCCATACTCCCAATATTGATTTCCTTGCAAAGAACGGTTTGCGTTTTACTCAATTTTATAACACATCGCGGTGTTGTCCTACAAGAGCATCACTGCTTACCGGATTATACAATCAGCAGGCAGGTATTGGCCAAATGACGGTAGACCGGGACCTTGATGGTTATCGTGGTCATCTTACCGACAACACAGTTACCATTGCAGAAGTATTAAAACAAGCTGGTTATCATACAGCCATGTCGGGTAAATGGCATGTATCCAACACCGTTACGCAAACGGATCCTAAAGAGCAATTAAGGTGGCTGGACCATCAATCGTATCATCCTTTTTTTTCGCCTATAGAGCAATATCCAGTAAATCGCGGCTTTGAGAAATTTTATGGAACCTTATGGGGAGTAGTTGATTATTTTGATCCTTTTAGTTTGGTAAATGGATCTACACCAGTACAAAATATTTCGCCAAATTATTATCACACTGACGCAATCAATGACACAGCCGCAGCCTATATCCATGAATTGAGTAAAAAAGATAAACCCTTTTTTATTTACGTTGCAGAGAATGCGCCGCATTGGCCCCTGATGGCTTTGCCAGAAGATATAGCAAAATATAAAACAACTTATAAAGCAGGATGGGAAACAATAAGAGAAGCACGATACAAAAAAATGATACGACTTGGAATTATTGATTCATCAGCAGCGCATCTATCTCCCCGATGGAATGATACGTTGCAATGGAAAAATAATCCCGATTCTGATTGGGATGCAAATGCGATGGCTGTACATGCGGCAATGGTTGACAGAATGGACCAGGGAATTGGCAGAATCATTAAAGCATTGAAGGAAACGAATCAATTAAACAATACCATTATTGTATTCTTAAGTGACAATGGTGCAAGCTCAGAAATATCTGCGGACTTTGGTCCCGGTTTTGACAGGCCAGGCGAGACAAGAGATGGACGAGAGATCATCTATGCAAAAGATAAAAAAGTTTTATCTGGCCCTGAAACCACTTATTCATCTATTGGTCTGCGGTGGGCAAATGTTTCGAATACGCCTTACCGCTATTGGAAAGCCGAATCTTATGAAGGAGGGATTCATACGCCGATGATCGCTTTCTGGCCTGATGGTATTACCGTCAAGAAAGGAAGCATTACAGATCAGCCGGGCCATGTAATGGATTTTATGGCAACTTTTATAGAATTAGCCAAAGCAACATATCCCTCGGAATATAAGAAACATCCAATCACGCCCATGGAGGGAATTAGCCTGGTGCCGGTATTTAAAGGTGAAAAAAGAAAAGGACATGAAGCGCTTTTTAATGATCATCATGGTGGAAGATACGCGCGGTATGATGGATGGAAATTAGTTTCAGCTGATAAGGATACAACCTGGCAGTTATTCAGAATTGATACCGATCAGACGGAACTTAATGATCTGTCAAAAAAATATCCAAACAAGGTAAAGCAACTGGATAGCATGTGGCGGCGCTGGGGCTATCGTACAAAGGTTTTCCCAAGGCCGGAAAATAGTAAATAGTTATAAATTGAAAAAATCTAAATGATCATTAAATCTTTGTTTGCTGCATTAATTATTATACTCTGTTGTTCTCCTGTATTTTCTCAAAAACAAAATAACAGGAAATTAATTGTGGTAACGTTCGATGGGTACCGGTGGAAAGATGTTTTTCGCGGTGCCGATTCGGCCCTGCTATTTCGGGCTGCAAAAGGGAAAAAAGATTCTGCAGAACTGATCAAAAAATTTTGGGGCAATAGTAAAACAGACAGAAGAAAAAAATTGATGCCTTTTTTCTGGAAAGGGTTTGGTTTAAAGGGACAAGTATATGGTGACAGGGATCTGGACAGCAAGGTGAATGTGACCAACAGGTATTGGTTTTCTTATCCGGGATATAATGAAATTTTTACTGGTTATGCTGACTCAATAATTAATTCGAATGATTATCCGGCTAATCCAAATATT
>Ga0207667_10000413_pt1 | contig 57875 bp, 41 predicted proteins | sample KBSCornC52_FD_184301 | JGI IMG/M metagenome (GOLD analysis project Ga0207667, IMG submission 184301) | Corn rhizosphere microbial communities from Kellogg Biological Station, Michigan, USA - KBS Corn C5-2 (SPAdes) (version 2) | ecosystem: Host-associated > Plants > Roots > Rhizosphere > Soil ... | reverse complement strand
GTCCAGCGGGAGAAGCGAAAAATTGCGCCCTGGTCGCGCTTGGAGGTTTTGGTCGACGAGCGCTGTTTCCCCACTCCGACGTTGACATTCTCTTCTTGCATGCCGACCGCAGTACGGAGGACGCCTTACGCGATCCGATCCGCGCCTTCTGCCAGGAACTCTGGGATTTGCGAATGAAATTGGGCCCCACGACACGTACTCTGGCGGAATGCGATCAGTTCGATCAACAGAACGTCGAATTCACGATCTCGTTGCTCGACTGCCGCTATGTCGCGGGAGACCGTGAACTGTTTGATCGTCTGCATGACAAAGTTCTGCCCAAGTTTTTCGCGCGCGAGGGGGGATACATTGTTCAACAGCTGGCTGAGGTGACGCGGTCGCGTCATGCCAAGTACGGCAATACGGTATTCCATCTGGAGCCGAATATTAAAGAGGCACCGGGCGGGTTGAGGGATTACAACGTGGCGTGCTGGATGGCTTTGCTTTCCGCCATTGATCGGGAACGCAGCTGGCCCGATCAACCCGACTTATTGCCGGAGTCAACCCGGAAGAGCTTTGCTCCCGCACTGGAATTTCTGAGTTCCGTTCGCACATTCCTGCACTATCGCCAGGGCCGTGATGACAACATGCTTGCCTGGGAATCCCAAGACGAGGCCGCGGCCCGTCACGTCGGCGTGAGTCGTGATCAGTCTTTGGACGCGGCGGCATGGATGCGCGTATATTTCCGCCACGCCCGCGCAATCCACTATGAGAGTTTGCGATTGCTGGAGGCGGTGCCCGCGTCGCGCTCCTCCTTGTATCGGCACTTTCAGAACTTCCGGTCACGGCTGTCGAACGCGGATTTTTCCGTGGTTGACGGCCTTGTCATGTTGCAGCAGCCCTCGCGCGTGCACGATCCGGATGTGCTGTTCCGCATTTTCAGCTTTTGTGCCCATCACGGGCTAAAGCCGGCGATGGCGACCGAGCACCGCATTCAGCAGGTTTTGCCAAAAATTCAGGAGACGCCGCCATCCGGTCCGGACGCATGGCGGTACCTGCAGTCGGTACTGACTGAGCCAAACGCGGCGGACGGGTTGCGGTCCATGCATTCACTAGGGCTGCTTACGGTATTGCTCCCCGAACTGAAGCTGATCGATTCCCTTGTGGTCCGCGATTTCTATCACCGGTTCACGGTGGATGAACATTCCTTCCTGGCGATCGAGTGCCTGCATCGGGCACGCCAGTCGAAATCAGAATGGGACCAGCGCTATGGGCGCCTGCTGGAAGAACTGGAACGGCCTGAGTTGCTGTACCTTTCCTTGCTCCTGCACGACGTGGGCAAGGGCATTCCAGGTACAAATCACGTGATCACGAGCCTCGAGATCGCCCACAAATGCATGGACCGTCTCCAGCCGAACGAGGAAGACCGCGATACGATTTCATTCCTGATCGGTAGCCATCTAGAGATTTCAGCGGTGTTGCGGCGTGACATCTACGATCCGGCGACCATTCAAGCTTTTAGCGACAAGATGGGCACGCCCGAACGGCTGAAGATGCTGTGCCTGCTTACTTATGCCGATATCAAAGCCGTGAACCCGGACGCCCTTACGCCATGGAAAGCGGAAAATGTTTGGCAGCTCTACATTGGGGCTTCCAATTCGATGAGCCGTACCGCAGACCAACGTGTGCATCCTGAGACGGAAAAGGACGAGACCATCGCACGCCTGCAAGCCATGGCCCCCCGATCGGCGAAGAAGATTCGCGATTTCCTTGAGGGCCTGCCGAAACGCTACTTGCGGAGCTATCGTCCGGAAGAGATCCTTCGCCACTTCGAGATGGCGGCAGGCATGGGGGATGATCCGGTGCAGCTCTACTTGGAGCGAGGCCGACACTGGTTCGAACTGACGCTGGTCACCAAAGACCGGCCGTTCTTGTTTTCTAAGATTGCCGGCGCACTGGCTGCTTGGGGTATGAACATCGTGAAGGCGGATGCCTTTTCCGATGCTGCCGGTGTGGTTGTTGACACGTTTTTCTTTACCGACCGTTTCCGAACGCTGGAGCTGAACCTCCCCGAATGGGACCGATTCAAACGGAGTGTTGCGGATGTGCTGAACGGCGAGGCTGACCTTGATCGCATGATGCGCGACCGCATGCGAGCTGAGTCGAAAGGGGTTGCAAAGGTGAAGGTGGACACCCGTGTCGAAGTTGATGACCAGTGTTCGGCGAACAGCACACTGGTGCAGATCATCGCCCAAGACCGGCTCGGTCTGCTGCACCGTATTTCATCCCGATTTTCCCATCAGAACTGCAATATAGAGATCGCATTGATCGACACCGAAGGGCAGATGGCGATTGATGTGTTCTATCTCACCTCCAGCGGTGGGAAGCTCAGCCCAGAGAAGCAAGCAGAGTTAAAGGCTGATCTGGTAACGGAACTGCAGGAAGCATAGAGAGCGCCGGTCATCTCGAATCCAAGCTGATCCCCAGAAGTGCGCAGTCTGCTTTTTGGAGGCGGGTCGAATAGAACCGGCCGACCTTGAGGGCAGAGACCCAATTCATTCGTTGTCGGCTTGAAGCAGTTGCCCAAGCGTCGGCTTGTGCTTCTCTGAATGTTTTGCCTTTTTCTTCTTGTCGGGCGCGACCTGCTCGACAGGAGGCGCTCCTATGCGTTCCCGGGCCAATTCCTTCACCGCCTTGACTGCGCGAAAAGTCTTCAGCGTCTTCTTCCTTGCCATTCCTGCAGTCTATCGCAAGCTCTTGTGTGCTCAATCGCGTCCTAGTCTGTAGAATATGAATCGAGGAGCCTACTTTAGCCATGGACGAGCGAGACTTTTTCGACGAAAAACCTGAGAAGAAGCCCGCCACTCTGAATTGCCCGCATTGCCATCAATCTGCCGAATACGATGTAACCTGGCTCGTGCGTACCAAAAGGCGCCAGCTGCCCGGCCGGGCTGACGACCGCGATCGCGCAAAGTTTGCCAAGGCCCGCTCCTATATGCTGCGAAAAGACGACATTCTGGGCTGCAAAAACCTGCGCTGCCGAAAGCGCTTCGAGATTTCAGGGTTGCAGTCGGTCGTCTTCACAGACTAAACTTTGCAGTTTCGTTTGAACCGTCAGGGGATGTTTCGCTCCCTGAAAGGACCCTTATGCTCAAACCCAAGCCGGGCACTTGGTTTCTGCTGCTGTGCGTGTTTTGTTGCCAGACCGGCGTTGCTCAAATCTCCACGAAAAAGAAGGTCGCAAGCCAATCGGATCTCCCCCGTTTTACCTACCCCATGAGCATGCCTGCATCGGAACTTTTGCAGGCCGATGCGGCTACTTTCAATGGTTTCGCCGAAAAGGTGGGCGCTGATCTCGATACCCTCCTAAGCGACTATGACATTTCCGATAAGGCTACCTTGCGGGCGCTGCTCGCGATCAAAGCCGACCTGCAGCAACTTGCAGGCGATTATGAAGGGGCATTAAAGACGGTGCACGATCTGCGTGCGGTGCAGGACAAGCCGACGGCAAAGCTCACGGCTCGCTTACGCAGTGAGGCCGAACTCGAGGCAGCCCTGCGGACGAAATCAACGAGCGGACCGGAGTACGAACAGGCGTTCGCCAGTTCCTACAAAGAAGCAGTGAGTAAACTGCCCTGGGATGTTGTTCAAGACTGGGCCAAAGCGGCATGGGCACAGTCAAAGACGTCGAGCCGGGCGGGGTTGATCGGGATGGCGAAGACCGAGTTGGATCCTGCGGTCGAGAAATCCAAGGCCTTGAGCAACGATGAGGCCTGGGAGTTGGTGGACGCGAGAACCATGCTGCAGTTCGGCATCCCCGAAAAAGAGGTTGTAACCCAAGTATTGGGAGAGTACGTCATAGCGCACAAGAACATGAAGCCAGACGTCTGGGAAGCGCGCGAGGTGACACTCACCCCGGCGGACAAGTTGACCCCGGTTCTTGTGGGTATCTGGGACTCAGGCGTTGACGTGGGGATCTTTGGGGGCCAGGTATTCAACGATCCGCACCCGACCGAGAGCGGGAATCACGGATGGGCCTTCGATAGTAAGGGGAATCCAGCCACTGGCTGGCTATTTCCGTTGACTCAGGAGCAGCAGGCTCAATATCCGATTTTTCGCGAGGAGATCAAAGCGCGTCTCGATCTGGAAAACGGAGTTGATTCTCCCGCGGCCCAGGCATTCAAAAACAGGATGAGCACTCTCACCCCGGACCAAATGCACGAAAGAGCCGAACTGCGAAAGGTGCTGGGGTTTTACCTGCACGGGACGCATGTTGCGGGGATTGTCGCAAGGGGGAATCCCGCGGTTCGACTCGTGGTAGCGCGGTTTGATGATCAGTTGCCGGATCTTCCGTTTCAACCCACTCAGGAATGGGCGCATCGCATGGCGGCCGCCTTCGGGAAATTGTCCGACTATTTCCGGACCAGGGGCGTACGAGTGGTAAACATGAGCTGGGGTGATGATCCCAGGGAGATCGAACAGTGGCTGGCAAAAACGGGTGGACCTACAGACCCAGCGGAGCGGAAGAAGCGGGCAGGCGAGATTTTTGCTATCTGGCATGATGCGGTCGAAAATGCGATCAAGCATGCTCCTAAAACCCTTTTTGTGTGCGCCGCGGGCAATAGCGATAGCGATGCCAGTTTCCTGCGCGATGTTCCGGCAGGGCTGCGGCTGCCCAATTTGATTGCGGTTGGCGCGGTGAATCAGGCGGGAGACGAGACTTCGTTTACCAGCTATGGTCCAACCGTGGTGGTCGATGCCAATGGATACCAGGTGGACAGCTTTGTCCCGGGCGGTACGCGTGCGAAGTTGTCGGGAACTTCCATGGCGTCGCCCAACGTGGCCAATCTAGCCGCGAAGTTGTTCGCGCTCGATCCGTCGCTGACCCCCGAAAAGGTCATTGATCTCATCCGGAGAGGCGCCGATACCAGCGAAGATGGCCGGCGCCATCTGATCAATCCTGAGAAGTCAGTGGAGTTGCTTCGTGGCGGCAAGGCCCGCACCGCGGCAGCGCACTGAGTGACTTCTTCTTTTATACTGACCAGTTTGGCTGTTCGCGGAGATATGCGTGAAGATCCTGATTTGCTTAAAGCAGGTGCCGCAGAAAGATGCACCTCTCAAGCTGAATGAGAGTGGCACATGGATTCGTGAAGACGTCTCCTACGAGGTGAACGAACCTGACGCTTACGCCCTCGAAGAAGGCTTGCGCCAGAAAGAGAAGCACGGCGGAGAGGTCTGCGTGATTACAGCGGGACCGGTGCGGGCTCAGCAGGTACTGCGTGAAGCGCTGGCCAAAGGAGCGGATCGCGCGATTCATCTTGAGGACGACGCATTTGTCGGACTAGATGCGTTTAGCACCGCGCGGGCATTGGCGGCGGCGATCAAGTGTGAGCAATTCGATTTGATTTTCACAGGGCTGCAGTCCGACGATTACGGCTTTGCTCAGACCGGTGTAATTCTCGCTGAGCTCCTGGGATGGCCGCATGCGACGATCATCATGCAGATTGAGAAAACTGACGGCGGAATTAAAGTGAAACGGGAATTGGAAGCTGGCTACTTCCAGTTTGTGGACATGCCCGCACCCGCAGTGCTGACGATCCAATCAGGCATCAATAAGCTTCGCTATGCCACGCTCATTGGCATCAAGCAGGCGAAGAACAAGCCGCTGCGGAAGGTTGCGCTTGCTGAGGTCGAGCAGGCCATGGGGACGAATCTGCAGAAGATTGAACGGATGTACATCCCGCAAAAGACGAAGAAGACCGAGTATCTGGAAGGGTCCCCGACGGAAATAGCAAAGCGGCTGGTGGACAAGCTGCGCAACGAGATTCGCGTGACATAGCAACCGGAATGAGCGCTGGGCTATCGGCCATCCGATGATCGCAGATGGTCAAATCTCCAGCGCGAATGCTAGGCCATTTCAGGAGGACGGATGTCAGGAAATCAATTGATCAGGATGGAAGAAGTTCAGTTAGGCGGAAACGAGAACAAAGGCAACCTGTTAATGACAGTGGGCAAGCTGCTGCTTTGGACAGACCTGATTTTTCTTGCCTTCGTATATTCCAGCGTAAAGAGCGGATCACTGGTTTATCCGCTCTGGTTCCTAGGGCAAGGTGCATTGGCGCTCACACTACTCATTGTGGGGCGCATCAAGCGTGGCCCAGTCAGGGAGTAGAGGCCAGAAGAAAGAGATTTCAGCATGGCCGAAACGATTCTCGTTGTCGTCGAACAGCGCCAAGGGAAACTGAATCGCGTTTCGTGGGAAACGCTTGTGGCGGGGCAGGCAATTGCAGCAAATACGGGATGGAGTTTGGAAGCAGCGGTTGCCGGCTCCAACGTCTCCGCCTTGGCGAATGAGATAGCGTCGAAGAAACTTGCGAAGGTGTATGACATCGAAGGCGCCGCGCTCGAAGCGTACACCCCGGATGCGTTCTCGGTGGCATTGAAGCAGCTGCTAGGGTCCTCCGAGCCCCGCCTTGTGCTCATGCCGCACACCTACCAGGTACGTGACTTTGTTCCGAAATTAGCGACCTCCATGAAGCGGACGGTGATTAGCGACTGCATCGGTTTTCGAAAGGATGGCGACCAGCTTTTATTCACCCGCCAAATGTTTCAGGGGAAGTTTGCCGCGGATGTGAGTTTTCGTTGCGAGGCTCCGTGGTTTGTGACCTTCCAGACCGGAGCGTTTCGGGGGGATCAGGTACAAGCAGGGACAAGCGTTGCGCCGGTGGAAACGGTTGCGGTAGATATCCCCGCGGATGTTGTGCGCACCCGGCCGCAACCGCCGTTCAAAGAAGCCAAGCAAGCCGTCGACCTCACTCAGGCCGAAGTGATTGTCTCGGTCGGGCGCGGAATCAAAGAGCAAAAGAATATAGAGTTGGCGAAACAACTGGCCGAGGCTCTCGGGGGAGAGATCGCGGCCTCACGTCCAATTTGCGATTCAGGTTGGTTGCCCATGGACCGCCAGATCGGTTCTTCCGGCCAGACCGTCGCCCCAAAGTTGTACTTTGCGCTGGGCATCAGTGGCGCGATTCAGCACCTCGTTGGAATGAAAGGCGCACGCTCGATTGTGGCGGTGAACAAAGACCCTGAAGCTCCTATTTTCGAGATCGCGGACGTGGCCGTCGTGGCCAACCTGTTTGACGTGGTTCCAGCATTGATTGAGGAGATCAAACGAGCGAAAAGCTGAGCCCGGGGTGCCGATGGAGAGTTGGAGCACCGGAGCGAGGGTGAGGGGTTGATCTCGTTCGCCATCAGGAAAAGTACTCGTTGTGTGTGGGGCGTAAGAACGCGAATCGCGGCATCTGCTGCGATTTCCATTGAAACAGTAGAGTACTCCCGGATGCGAGGTTAACAAATCTAACGGTTATGAAGACCGGTAACGACTCTTAGTAGCCGGCGCGATTTCGTAAGAAGTTTCTTGGTGCGCAATGCTTCATTTTCGCCAGCCTCCGAAGAACATCGAACGTCCCCAGATGCCGGCCGATATTGTCATCGTTGGCGGCGGGCCAGCAGGTATGGCTTGTGCGCTCCGCTTGGCGCAGTTGATCGATCAACATAACGCCAACAATCCCAATGCTCAGCTCAGCAAAGAAAATATTTTCGTGCTCGAAAAGGCACGCGAAGTTGGCCAGCACTGCCTCTCTGGCGCCCTGCTCGATCCCCGGTCTATGCGCGAGCTGCTGCCCGAGTTTGAAAAAGAAGCGCCGCTCGACGCCCCCGTTTCCAAGGAAGGCGTTTATTTCCTTACAAGGAACGGCAAGTTCAAGTTTCCGATCACCCCCCCGCCGCTGCGCGACCACGGCAATTACGTTATCTCCCTGAATCGCTTTGTGAAGTGGCTGGGCAACAAGGTCGAAGCTTCGGGCATTACGGTATTTACCGGCTTCGCTGGATCGGAGCTGATGATGCAAGGATCTCGCGTTGCTGGTGTCCGCACCGACGATAAAGGCCTGGACAAGCAAAATCAGCCGAAAGCGAACTTCGAACCTGGCTACGAACTGCAAGCCAAGGTGGTTATTCTCGCGGAAGGCAGCCGTGGATCCCTGACCAAACAGCTCATCAACGGGCTCGAACTCCCCAAGGATCGCAACCCGCAAACTTACGGTCAAGGGGTTAAGGAACTTTGGGAGCTCCCTTCGGAGCGCATCGCTCCGGGAGAGGTCATCTACACCATGGGCTGGCCCTTGTCTTCCCGCGAGTATGGCGGTGGCTGGATTTACGGTGGGAAAAACAACGTCGTCTCGCTCGGGTTTGTCACCGGTCTTGACTATCCCGACCCGCGACTGGACCCGCACCACGTCTTGCAGCAGTTCAAGCTCCATCCGTTTGTGGCCAAGTTGCTGGAAGGCGGAAAGATGATCCGGTATGGCGCGAAATCACTGCCCTATGGAGGCTGGTGGGCCGTTCCGCCCCTGGCCGGCGACGGGTGGATGATTGTCGGTGATTCTGCGGGACTGCTGAACTCGCAACGGCTCAAAGGTATTCATCTAGCCATCAAGAGCGGAATGCTGGCTGCCGAGACTGCATTCGAAGCGCTGCAGAAAGACGATTTCTCCTCCCGAACGCTGAGCCAATTCCAGACGAGGGTTGAGACCAGCTGGATCAAGCAAGAGTTGTGGAAGGTTCGGAACTTCCATCAGGGTTTCGAGCACGGGTTTTGGCGCGGTATGGCTCACGCAGGCATCCAGCAATTTACCGGCGGACGAGGCCTGCGCGAGCGCTATCCGGCGACCCCGGGTTTTGTCAGGATGAAGAAAATCAGCGAACTTCCGCCCGATGGCGGCGCCGAGTCGCATCTCATCGGGCCAGCCAAGGGAAACGGCAAGCAGACCTTCGACAAGCTCACGGATCTCTACCATTCTGGGACCAAGCATGAAGAGGATCAGCCCGCCCATCTGATCATCCACGACACGAACGTGTGCGAGTCGCGATGCCTCACAGAGTTTGGCAGCCCTTGCCAGCATTTCTGTCCGGCAAATGTGTACGAGATGCTGGATGATCCCACGCGTCCACAGGGCAAGCGCATCAGCCTGAACCCGTCAAACTGTGTCCACTGCAAGACCTGTGATATCCAAGACCCGTACCAGATCATCACCTGGGTGCCCCCTGAGGGCGGCGGTGGACCGAACTACGACGGAATGTAAGATGGACCCGCTGGGGATAAAGTCTGAGCAGCACCGGCGGTTGTTTTGACCCGAAGGATACGAAGTTACACGATAAAAATTATGAAGACTAGAATTCAGCTTCTTTTCTTGTGTATCGCTCTCGTCGTGGCAGCCGTCGCCCAACAACCTCAGGAAGCATCCCGGGAGCCTCAGGGGCTCACCGCGACCATCCCCTCCAGCGGATTTCCCGGACTCGATCGCTACCGCGCCTCCCGTATCAAGGTTTACATGAATGATTTCGGAGAACTCTCCCGTTACCGCGATGCGAATGCCGCTTTACCGCCAATGGCCCCTGGGGAAGCGCGGGTTGTGTTTTTCGGCGATTCCATTACGGACGGCTGGAAAATCGATGAGTCATTCCCCGGTAAGCCCTATGTGAATCGCGGCATTGGTGGCCAGACCACGTCGCAGATGCTCGTGCGTTTTCGCCAGGACGTAGTGAATCTCCGGCCAAAGGTGGTGGTGATCCTGGCCGGAACCAACGACATTGCCGGAAATAGCGGACCGATCGCAAACGAAGATATCGAGGCCAACTATTCCAATATCGCTGAACTTGCCAAGGCAAACAACATCAGCGTGATCTTTTCTTCAATTCTCCCAGTGAACAATTACACCGAGCGAGCGAAGGAATTCTTTGCGCAACGGCCGATGGAGCGCATTCTGGCACTGAATCGGTGGCTGCAAGATTATTGCCAACGTAACCATCTGATCTATCTCGATTACTTCAGCGCGGTGGTGGATGAAAAAGGCATGCTGAAGCGGGAGTTGGCTGAGGATGGCCTCCATCCGAACAAGGCGGGGTATGCGATTATGGCGCCAATGGCGGAAAAGGCAATCGCAAAGACGCAATGATGCTGAGCGCCCTTGACATTCCCTCGTTCGAGGCGAGGATGAGAGAAGGGCGCCTTTTTCTTCTTTCCGGCATCTATAATTGAACTGAGTTTCCGACCGCCTAGGCCTTCGGGAATACCCATGGTCTTGGCGGCGAGGAGCAGGTTTTTAGGAACCTAACGGGAGTGCACTTCGCGATCTGAAGGTCGGGTTCGGCATAAAGGTCGCAGGGGCTTCCGAAGGGTGCAAAGACCTCCCGAGGGTGTAGGTGGAAACGCCTGTGCCTCCCGTGCTTGGAAAGGAAACGGCTGCCGAGCGGTTCCCGTCCGTTCTTCTCTGAGCCACTTCAACTCTCAGCTTTCACGCCTCCGCTGTGGAGGCGCTTAGCGATCGGCACCAAATGGCGATGCTCACCGACAAATTCGGCCGCGAGATTACCGATCTGCGAATCTCGGTCACCGACCGATGCAACTACAAGTGCGTTTATTGCCGGACGGGTAACGAAGGTGCCGTCTATGGCGAACTACCTTTCCCGGATTACTTGCGCATGGCACGGGTTCTGGTTTCGCTTGGAATCCGCAAGATCCGACTCACAGGCGGGGAACCGCTTTTGCGACGTGGGCTGGTCGATTTTGTTCGCGACTTGTCTGCTCTGCGCAGCATGGATGGTGACCTCCTCGACCTTGCCATCACCACGAATGGGCACCTCCTCGCCGATATGGCGCTTCCCCTCAAGAATGCCGGTCTAAATCGCATCACGGTCAGCATGGACGCCGTCGATCCCGAGCGCTTCACGCGGATCACTCGCGTGCCTGGCGGATTCGATCATGTGCTCTCGGGCATTCGGGCGGCCCGGCGGGCTGGGCTCTGGCCGTTGAAAGTCAACTGTGTGCTCATGCGGGGCTTCAATGAAGATCAGATCATCCCATTCGGCATGTTTGCACGCGAGGAGGGCGTGATCGTTCGCTTTATAGAATTCATGCCACTCGAAGAGGACCGCGTGTGGTCCCCGGCAACCGTGGTGACACTCGATGAGATCCTGAGCCGGATGGCTGAGTACCGGCCCTTAGTGGAAATTCCTCGCGCCCGCAGTGAGACCGCCCGGCGCTATCGCTTTGATGATGGGGTGGGCGAGATCGGAATCATCGCGCCAGTGTCGCATCCGTTCTGTGGGCACTGCAGCCGAATCCGTATCACCTCGGACGGGAAGATCCGGACCTGCCTTTTCTCGGTTTGGGACCACGACCTTCATGAACGGATGCGCCGGGGTGGATCGGACGAAGAACTCGTCTCTTTCATTCACGACGTGGTGAGCAAGAAAGAAGAACGTCACCACATTGGCGAGCCAGATTTCGTGCCTGCCTCAAGGACAATGGTTCACATCGGCGGATAGGAGTTCTTCCGCCCGGGATGCTTGGCTGCCGGCCGAGCGCGCTCGCCAAGCGCCTCAACATTTACACTATTCCTTCCATGAACGTCATTTACGGGATCAACTCCGTCGCTGAGGCTCTCAAAGCACGCGGGCGAGCGTTCGAGTGGGTGGGCGTAGCCAAGGAGCGCCACGATCTCCGTCTGCAAAGGATTATTGAAGAATGCCGACGCGCGAGCATTGCCGTTCGCTTTCTGCCGAGGCAGGAGCTAGACCGCATGGCGTCTACCGGCGCGCATCAGGGAGTGGTCGCCGTGAGTTCGACCAAACAATACACCGACCTCGACGACCTGCTGGCTCGCAAGCGTAGCCGGTTCTCACTGATCGTTGTTCTTGATGGCGTCGAAGATCCACACAACCTAGGCGCCATCCTACGTACGTCGGAAGCGTCGGGGGCGGATGGGGTGGTCATTCCGGAGCGCCGCGCTGCGGGCGTAACCGGGACGGTTGCCAAGGCCTCCGCAGGCGCGAGCGCTCACCTTCCCATTGCCAAGGTCACCAACATCGCCAGGACGCTTGAAGATTTGAAGTCACGAAACATTTGGGTCGTAGGCCTGGATGAGCGCGGCAAGGACAACTACGACGCAATTGACTACAACATGGATTGCGCGGTCGTAGTTGGCGCGGAAGGGACGGGACTCCATGATCTGGTCGCCAAGAAGTGTGACTTCCTGGTTTCGATCCCCATGCTTGGGAAAGTACCCTCGCTCAATGTCTCGGTTGCTGCTGGCGTAGTTCTTTATGAAGTCGTTCGGCAGAGGCGTAACGCGCAAAAATGAAGTCACTTTGCATTTTGTGCGTGCTTTTCGGGGCTGTGCTTCCCGCCTCAGCGCTGGATCGCGAGGCCTTTAGTTTCACGCGATATGAGCTGGGCCTCACGCTTGATCCCGGCCAGCAACGTTTAGGCGGGCGCGGCAAAATCACGTTGCGTAACGACTCCGACTCGCCACAAAGATCTGTGGCGCTGCAGATTTCATCCAGTTTGCATTGGGCGGCCATCCAAATGAATGGCAAGTCCGCAGAGTTTGTCACGCAAACCTACGCTTCTGATATCGATCACACGGGTGCACTCAGCGAGGCGATCGTGACCTTGTCCCAGCCCCTGGCACCAGGAAACACGGTCGAACTCACCGTGGGGTATGAGGGTGTGGTCCCGCAGGATACAACCCGGCTAACTCGCATGGGAGTTCCCGCAGATACGGCCAAGCATTCCGACTGGGACCAGATCAGCGCTGCTTTCACCGGCTTACGGGGGATCGGTTACGTCGTCTGGTATCCGGTGGCTACTCATTCCGCGAGCATGTCCGACTCGGCCAGCGTGTCAGAAACAGTAGGACGATGGAAAAGGCGCGAGCGAGATGCGGAGATGCGCGTTTCCTTTTCATTTCCGACCGCATCCGACCGGCAGAGATTGTTCTGCGACGACGGCGAACCGGCTGAACTCGGTAACTCGCTGGAGTGTTTATGGCGGAACTTAGACACCAGTATCCCGTTCATTGTGGTATCCGCTCAGGAACTGCTCGCGCTGCCTTCCTTTGAGATCTTTTACCTGCCCGAGCACCGGTCTGGCGCCGAGGACTATGCGATGGCCTTGAAGCAGGTGGGGCCGAGCATTGCGGTATGGCTCGGCGGGCGTACTCCCGCCAAGGATACACGGGGAAGAGTGATAGATTTGCCGGACTCGGACGCCGCTCCATTCGAATCTGGAAGCACGTTTTTAATGCCCCTCACGGCTGACGAAACTAGCCTTTTGTTGACGGCGGTGCAACAGTCGGTAAAACTCGATTTTCCATCCCCCCGCGCCTGGATCTCGCAGGGGTTAGCCGGATACGCTCAACTCAGGTATATCGAACAGGAGAAGAGCCGCGAGGCTGCGCAGGCGTATTTGGAAGGTCATCGGGAGGCTTTGATCGACGCCGAACGCTCCCTGCCAGAAAGGGATCCCGCCGCACATTCCCTCATCAATTCTGTGGATGAGTTCTATATTCGGACCAAGGCTATGAATGTTTGGTGGATGCTGCGGGAGTTGATTGGGGAAACTGCCCTGACGGCCGCTCTCCACAGCTACAAACCCGAAGAAGATAAAGACGCAATGTACATGCAGCGATTGCTTGAAGCGCAGTCGCATCGCGATCTGACTTGGTTTTTCGACGATTGGGTTTATCGCGACCGCGGACTTCCGGACTTCCGCGTTGATTCTGTGTTTTCAAGAGAGGTTGTGGGTGGCGGGTACCTGGTCACGGTGACCGTCGAGAACCTGGGTGGAGCAGGGGCAGAAATTCCGGTGATCCTCAGAATGACCACCAAGGACGCGGTGGAGAAGCTTGTGGTGCCCGGAAAATCCAAAGCATCGGTGCGGATTCTCGCGGGAAGTGCGCCGGTAAAAACAATTGTCAACGATGGCGGCGTGCCGGAGAGCAATACCCGGAATAACGAGTACGTGATGGATCATTGAATCAATAATGCCACCTGCCCAACGGTTTCAAAACGATTCAACGTCTCAGTAGCTCAATCATTCAACCAGGAGGTCTTCTTGGCCTACATTCAATTCCTAGGCGCGGCAGGCACAGTCACTGGATCCAAGCATCTTTTGAACATTTCCGGGGATAGCACGGGGAAGACCGGCGTGCAGGTGCTGATTGATTGCGGTCTGTTTCAGGGAAAAAAGGAATGGCGTGAACGCAATTGGCAGGATGTGCCGCTTGCGGCCCAGGAAATTGAATGCTTGATTTTGACTCACGCTCACCTCGATCACTGCGGTTGGATTCCCCGGTTGGTGAAGCAAGGATTTCGTGGACCAATTTACGCAACCCCGTCGACCATTGATTTGTGCAGCATCATCTTGCCTGACTCTGGACATTTGCAAGAAGAAGACGCCGAATTCCACAACAGGTCCAAGACGTCGAAGCATGATCCTGCCTTGCCGCTTTACACGATGGAGGAGGCGCTGGAGTGCCTCCAATCCTTCAAGCCGGTTGACTTTGGCATAACCAAGAAGATTGCGCCGGGCGTGTCATTCCGTTTCGTCCATGCGGCGCACATCCTCGGTTCGTCGATGGCTGAGGTCACGATCGATTTGGCGGGTGGGCCCGCCCGCCCGCGGCGCTTGCTGTTTACCGGCGACATTGGCCGCATCCGCGATCAACACATCGCACCCGGCAAAGTCGTACACTCCGGGCCGGAAACAGGCGAGTCTGCCGATATCGTGGTGATGGAGTCTACCTACGGCAATCGTAGTCATCCGAAAGAAGACCCGCGCCCGGCGCTGGCGGAGTTGGTTCGCAAGACCGTTGCCCGTGGCGGAAGCGTGATTGTTCCCGCCTTCGCGGTCGAGCGTACGCAAAAATTTCTGTTTATGCTCAAGGAGTTGATGGAGTCCGACCAGTGTCCGCGAGTCCCGGTTTATTGCGATAGCCCCATGGCGATCAAAGCAGTTGAGATCTTCATGCAGCACACGGAAGAATACAACGATGAAACCAAAAAACTAATCGCCAGGTACGGCTCGCCTATCAGCTGGCCGGGTTTCACATTTGCCCAGACTGCGGAAGAATCCAAGAAGATCAATAACTCCCGCTTCCCGTGCGTGGTCATCTCTTCGAGCGGAATGGTCACCGGCGGGCGGATTCAGCATCACCTCATACAACGCCTGCCGGATCCACGAAATACGATCCTTTTTATCGGCTTTCAGGCGCCGGGGACTCGAGGATTCATCATCAAGAGCGGCGCCCCGGAAGTGAAGATTTTCGGACAGATAGTTCCAATTCGCGCACAGGTCGCGGCTCTTGAACAGTTCAGTGATCACGCAGATACACCGGAGCTTCTGGAATGGCTGCGGACATTTTCAACCCCGCCTGGCAGCACCTATCTTGTCCACGGCGAGCCGGATGCATCCGCCCACCTTCGGGACACGATGGCAAAAGAACTGGGATGGAACGTACAAATTGCGCAGTGGATGCAGAAGGTGGAATTCGCTTAGGATGTCGCTCGCAAGTGCCCCCAGAGTGCCCCACCAAGCGACCTAACTTGCCGTTGTGAATCTTACCAGTGCGTCTAATTTTTGGGAGGCGCTTCCGGAATCGATGGAATTCGCTGCCAGTGCGGCCGCATCCTTCAAGCTCTCGGATCTTCCCGCAGCAACGAGTGCGGCTGCCGAATTCAGGATCACGACTTCGCGCCGCGGGGATCTTTCTCCCCCCAGAATTTCACGGATGATGCGCGCGTTTTCCACGGCATCTCCACCGGAAAGGGATGTGATGGGCGCGGACTTGAGTCCAAACTGCTCGGGAGTGACTTCGTAGGAGTGGACATTTCCTTCGCGTACCTCGGCTACGCGCGTCGGCCCAGTGATGGTGATTTCATCCAATCCATCGAGCCCGTGCACCACAAATGCGCGATGGGTTCCCAGCATCGTAAGCGCCTCGGCCACTTTCTCGACCAGGTCAACGGAATAAACCCCCACTACTTGCGCCGAAGCCCCCGCGGGATTCGTGAGTGGACCAAGGAGGTTGAACACAGTGCGCAGCCGGGTTTGTTTCCGAATCGGTGCTACGTATTTGGCTGCGGTATGAATCGCGGGTGCAAACAGGAACGCGATTCCAACTTCCTCAATGCAGGTGCCGATCAGTTCAGGAGAAAGTTGAATGTTTACGCCGAGCGCCTCCATGACATCGGCCGCCCCGCATTTCGCGGTCATGGTCTGACCCTCCACCTTCGGCGTCGAACTGCGATTCCCGTGCTTGGCAACGCGAACGCCGCAACCGGCAACCACGAACGCAGTCGCGGTGGAGATATTGAAGGTGCCGGCGGCGTCCCCGCCCGTCCCGCAGGTGTCCACCAATGCATCCCGCCCGGTGCCGCTAGCGTCGAGCACGGAATTGCTGCGAACCCGAATCGGAGCGGCCGCTGCCCGGATCGCCTCTGCAAAACCAACGATCTCCTCTACTGATTCGCCCTTCATATGAAGGCCCACCAGCAGAGCGGCAATCTGCGCGTCAGTACATCCGCCGGACAGCACCTCTCCCATGACCTCGCGGGCTTCTGTGCGAGATAAGCCTTCGCGATGGCTCACAATTCGGTGCAGAGCTTCCAGGATCATAGGAGGTTCTTCAAGCTCTACCAGAACTGGCCAGCCGACGCAAGCAGGGGAAGTGCCGCTTAGGGGGGAAGTGGACTATTCCACGGCTTTGATCGTCAGCGGATGTATGTTAAGGGATCAGACATTCGGTTGATAACCAGAGGTTGACCAACCATCTCAACATAAACCGTCCAGGTACCGGTCGGCACTGCGGAAGACAAGTCAAAAGCTGTGGTGGTGACCGGCAGATTGGAAGCTGCAATGTACAGGCTACCCGCCGCATCCACGAAATAGACGTTAAAGTGATGTACCGTGGCCATGCTGGCGTAGGAATCGGAAGCGGAAAGAGACCAACTTAATTGCGATCCGGAGAGAGATGCATTAACCGTGTAGCAGTTATCAATCCCATTCTCTACAGAGGTTCCTTCCTCATAGTCGTTCCAAGTAACCACCTGTACGTAGGGCAACTGGAGATTTGTTCCTGCAAAATATTTGGAAATTTCATTCGCCGTGTTCAATAATACCTGCCCGCACTGCTGTGCAATGACTCGGTTCATTCCCCAGGAGGCATTGTGGTCATCGAAGCCTTTCCAAATACCGCCAATCATCAGCTGTGACGGATGGGCTAGTCCGGCGCTGTAGAAGTTATCGAGGTAGGTGGGCGATGAACTCGTACTTGAACCCCACCAGAATTGCTGTGTCGCACTATAGATTGCCGGCTGAACCCAGGCAAAGCGGCCGTTGTCGTACGAAGCCGTTGTGAAAGATCCGAACTGGTGGATGTACTTGAAGGGTGCAGCATAGGTATCGGTGTGGGCTTTCACAGCAGACCAGATTGCGTCCCAATCGGCATTCGTGAGGATTGGCCACACCGATTTCGTAACAAAAGAAAAGACCACCGGGGCGCCGCCGTCAGTGAAGTAGACCGCGCTGCTGGCATATTGGCTATTGACGTAGTCCATGTCGTAAATCAGCGAGTTCTGGAGGCAGCTTAGGGTGGCGCTTACCGCCTGGTTCGAAGTTGGACACCGCGAGATCAGTGAACCCTTGTCTTCCATGATCCCGAACTTCAGAGGAAAACCGGAACGGCCGTTAAGATCTGAAAACACGGCGTTCGTTGTTGCCAGGTTGAAGCCTTGTTGGGGATCGACGGAACCGTAGAAATCCACCAGATTGATGTCGCAACCTTCCCGAAGCATGAACGAATCCTGCGCAGCGACAGTCGCAGAATTGTTTTCGTTATAACCGACACTGGCGTGGCTACTCAGTCCAAACCAAGGCTGGTATTCACAGATCACTTTGCCTGTCCAGCCCGGGTACACGAGATTTCGGATGGTCAAGGGCGAAATATGGCCGGCCGGAGAGTCGGGCACCAGCGTCTCCGAACCCAGATTGTTCGGGTTCGTGTAGAAGCCGTCAAAAAATGCGAAGCAATAACTGAGATTCGCCGAGGGAGCGCTGGAAGAAGAACACGCGCTGGTATTGTTTGACAGCTGTGGGACAAGGGTGCCGATAGGTGTGGGCGCTCCGGTTCCTCCGGTGAGTGCCGGCCCGGAAGCAGTGGCCGTGAACGACGCGGTCGCGAAATAATTGCTGTGGGTAACAGACGTTGAAAGCGGGTAATTGGCCGCGGAGCCGGTTGCCTTGGTAGTGAGTGTGATCTTCGATTTCGACACGGTGGCGGTTACCGGAGAACTCGAAGTGTTCAGTTTTGCGGCGAGCGAGTTTGCGAGTTGTGTCGCGGTCTTCTGGTTTGCAGAGCGGCTGTAGTTTGTAGAGGCGGTAAAACCATTGACCGTGATTTGAATCTGGCCAGAATCGTAAAATCCACAGGTTCCGTTTACGCAAATGGGCCCCTGTAGAGATCCGCTGATGGTGACTGATCCTTTGCCTGCAGTCTGGGAAAACGAAAGAATCGTAAACGACACGAACACAGACACCGCGAAGAGGGCGCGCGCACCAGTCATGCGAGGAAAGCCTCCAGATTATTTGGACCCTGGATTGAGAACGGCTGGGCACCCGAGCGGCGCTACAGCAGTAAGTCCTGAGTGGATGAGGTGAGTATCACCTAAGGAACTCGCGGGGGAAAGAAAATTCGTGGAAATCGGCCCGAAAAAGCGCAAATTTGCGGCGGTTTTCAGGTGTTCTACTTAGGTTGTGTTCGCATCCAAACGCTCGTCGAGACGAGTGTTGTCGCGCTACAGACGGCACTCATGACAAAAGTGCCCTCACTTATTTTGTGTGCGGTGGCTGCCGCTGTTGCTCTCATGCCTGGTTTGGTTTTCAGCCAACAATCCCAAACGCCTGCGGAGGAAGCTCGTTGAGGCCGCGCTAGGCCACAGCGGCGCACTTCGGCCAGACGGGCTTTTAAATTTGGTATGCCGCACAAAGACCTGAAGGTGACCGCCAGCAACGAGCGGATCAAGCCCGGCTTCGCCCGCCGTGCGTGGGCCGCATTCAGTTCGGGCCGAAGTGACGCCATGGTGAATAGAGTGATCTCTGCGCTTCGAGAAAGCGGATCCAGGGACCGCCCTCGACAGCCGCATGCTAAACGTTGAGCCGCGCCTTTTCTTTATGCATTTCTGGGCGAATGACGACGCGGTAAAGCTGGCTCGCGGGCTGAAGGAGGATCTCGACAAGCCAACTTGAAGCGATAAGTTACCTAGAGATTACTGGCCCTTCGGACACTCCCCCGTGTACCTTTTCCGGCGACGGATGTGCCTTGCGTACTCTGCCCACAGTGCTTCCAGCAAGGTAAATAAAAGAGATTGGAATTTGCGCCGGCCGGATGTTTTTAGCCGCGGGAGGAAGAATGCAAATTGGTGTCTATGGTGCAGGTTACCTGGGGACAGTGATTTCGGCCTGTCTGGCCGATTTCGGCACGCCCGTGACTTGCTGCCATCCCGACAGCTCGCGCATGGTGGACATGGCACAAGGGAAAGTGCCCTTTCACGAGAAAAATCTCTCCGAAATTATCCGACGCAATGTGCGCTCCGGCCGTTTGTCGTATTCAACCGATGTCGAAGCATTTGCCCGCAAGGCGGGCGTGATTTTTCTAGCTGAAGACAATCCGCAGCAACTGCCTGATCTCGTGCTGCGGATTTCCAGATCAGTTTCGAAGCCCCCGGTCCTTTCGATCGTGACACCCGTGGCGGTTGGAACTGGAGTAGCACTGGAGCAGAATCTCTCCGCCGCGGGGTTGAAAGCAATCGTGGTTTCTCAGCCGATATTCTTTACCGCTGGATGCGCCGTCGAAGACTTCAACTGGCCGGACCGAATTATTCTCGGAACCACATCGAACGATGCCGTTGCAGCCATCAAGCAGATATTCCATCCGCTGGTTATGCGCGGAGTACCAGTCATCGTGACCAACCATGCCACAGCTGAGCTGGCGAGAGAAGCCGCGACTGCATTCGTGGCCACCAAGATTTCCTTTATCAACGAACTGGCGGGCCTATGCGAAAAGGTGAGCGCGGACGCCGTGCATCTATCCCTCGCCCTTGGGCTGGACAAGAAAATTGGGCCTCGTTGCCTCCAAGCCGGGGCTGCCATGGGTGGGTTATTTGCTCAGTCGGAGATGGATTCCCTGGCTGGACTGGCACAGCAGAACAATGTCTCGCTGCGAGTATTAAGCGCCGCGCGTGAGGTCAACCAGTCACTGGCCGAAGGCCTGGCCGAAAAAATTTCCTCCTGCTTGCAGTCGTTGCAAAACAAGGATGTCGGCATTCTAGGTCTGGCTTTCAAACCGAATACGAACTCGGTTGCTGGGTCCGCGTCAGTTCGCTTGGCCCAGGGTCTAGTCGCTCGAGGCGCACGTGTCCGCGCCTACGATCCGGTGGCGATCCCAGATGCAAAGCTTGAACTCAACGGTACTGTGCACTACTGCGAAACGCCCTATGCTGCTGCAGAAGGGGTGGAAGCCCTGGTGGTCGGAACCGGCTGGCCGGAATTCCGTGCACTCGACTTCGGGAAAATAAAATCGCTTCTCCGCCGCCCTCTCATTGTCGACACCAAGAACATCCTTGATGCTGTTCGCCTCAGGGCCATGGGATTTGAATACGTAGGCGTGGGTAGGATCTAGGGAAGATAGCGCTTGGCAACAGCAACCAGCGCACCTGCCAAAGCAATTTTTGAGTCGCCGCTCTCGAGCAATCAATCCATCCACCAGCACCCAATGCTCTTGCGCTGTCGTGTGACCGAGAGCTGAATCCCGATTCATCCCAGGCGCAGACGGCTCCACCAGAACCCGTTATAATCGACTAGTGTGGTGGGAGTAGCTCAACTGGCAGAGCACCGGACTGTGGCTCCGGTTGTTGCGGGTTCGATTCCCGTCTCCCACCCCAATTTTTCAACGGCTTAGACCCCGCTACATGCGTTATTGCGGTATCGCTCTCGCGGCAACCTTCGCCGATGCCTCCCGCAGCCTTTCACCAATCGCATCGCCATAGTTCATGGTGACGCGGATGTCTCCGTGTCGCATTGGCGCGCTGCCGCACAGTGATTGGGGTGCCCAACTCGTCAGCTGCACGGGTCACCCAGGCCTCTGATTGTCCAAAGGAGCGGACCAGGTCATTCAAACTTGGTTCCAGGCCCGAATCTGTTTTTAGGTCGGGAGCCCAGCAGCTCCGAGAGGGAAATACCACCCACGGTCATCCAGATCACGTTGCTTCTCTGGGCCTTATCACCAATCCTTACGCTCAACACCGGATCATAGAGACACGTGGCGAAGATGACGGCAGCCCCCAGCGTGCTGAGAATTCCAGCTGAACTTCCGAAGTTGAAGGCCACGGAAACCAAGACTCCGAGGAAGAGAAATGGAAGAGAGCTCTCCAGCAGTGTCCCGCGAAGCAACGTAGCGAGCAGGATTGCAAGCAGGAGAGCGAACCCGGTCCCCGCCAATTGCTTACGGTAACGCTTCATAGTTGAACTTTAGCTGTAATCCAGCTCTCGTTCCATCTATATCTCATACCTTCTGATCAGGCGGCGACGCCGCTGGAAGCCGCTGCGCCACCCCTTAGGCAGTTCATCCAGGTCGAAAACTGGTTGTGATCTTCGCCACGGAATTGATTCCAATCGAGTAGCGCATCCCTTTGAAGGGTGTGACGACATCCCCGGTTTGAGTGTAACCTTTCTCCGGCTCCCGAATCACACTCAAGTTGAAGTTCGTCCTTCGGAGACATTCCATGTATCGCGGTCTTGATCAGCGCAAGTTCAAGAGCATGAATCGCCGAGAAGTGCTCAAACTCACCCCTGTTGTCGCGTTGGGCGCATTTGCCATTCCATCGGTCCGACAGCCATTACTTCGAGTTGGACTTGATTTTAGCGACTGGGCTTCCAGAGTGATGTTTCGTTCAGGGCATCTGGCAACCACGTTCTCTGATTCGGACCTCACTCCATTGGAAAAGTTTCCCATCAATGACTATGACGTGGATGACCCCGGAGTTGATTTCGACCGTTGGACACTGTCCGTTGCGGGTGCGGTGCAGAAACCCGGAGACTACAAGCTCGACCAAATTCAGGCGCTTCCGAAATTCCGGCAAAACACTCGCCACGTGTGTGTGGAAGGTTGGGACGTCATTGGACGCTTTGGCGGTGCGCGACTCTCGGATTTTTTGAAAAGCATCGGTGCTGATCTGACAGCCCGTTACGTTTACATTGAATGTGCGGATGATTATTACGAATCGCTCGATATGTCTATTGCGCTGCATCCTCAGACGCTGCTCTGTTACGAAATGTACGACCAGCCACTCACGCGGGAGCACGGTGCGCCCCTTCGCCTGAGCATTCCGACAAAGGTAGGCTACAAGCAGGCGAAATATCTCACGGACTTAACTGTGACGAATGTCCTGCGGAGAGTGGGTTACTGGGAAGACCAGGGTTATTCGAAGTATTACGGCCTGTAGTGAGGTTCAATATGCCTGCGTCAACGGTTGCAATCGAAAATACAAAAACCGGCGAGGTCACAGAAGCCGCTTACGAACACCCGTTCATCGTACGCCTTTGCCATTGGGTGAATGCGGTGTCGTTGGTTGTAATGGTTGGAAGCGGTCTACAGATATTTCGCGCATTCCCAAGTTTCGGCGCGAAAATACCCGAAAAAGTTCTGCTCAACTGGCCGAAATCTCTTGCCATCGGCGGTTGGCTCGGCGGTGCACTACAGTGGCACCTCACGTTTATGTGGATATACATGGGCACGGGGCTCGCCTACCTCGGGTACCAGATCTTCAGCGGTAACTATAAGCAGGTTCTCTTCGTCCCGCGCGATGTTCGCGGAGTTTGGCCGATCGTTCGCCACTATTTTTTCTTTGGATCGAAGCCGCCTGTGCGAGAGGCTTACAACCCGCTACAAAAACATGCATACACCTCCGTTGTCATTCTCGGCATTCTGTCGGTTGCGACCGGCTTCGCTATCTGGAAACCCATTCAATTTTCATGGCTCGCGTGGATGATGGGCGGCTTTCACTATGCCCGCCTATGGCACTTCATCATCATGTGGGCAATGCTGGTGTTCGTTTTCGGTCACCTCGTCATGGTCCTTCTGCACGGTTGGAACAACTTTCTGTCAATGTTGACAGGATGGAAGAAGGATCCAGAATACCTTGCGAAATAGCGTTGTGGAACGAATTGCTCTGAGTCAGCAGTGAGGATAAATGGCAGCAGAAACGGGACCGCTGGAGCACCCGGCGCAACAGGACTACGAGCGACAGTTAATCCAGCGCATTAGGGATGGCGACCATGAGGCGTTTTATGTACTGATACGGCCTTATGAAAAACGCGTCTACGCGGCGGCATTGGCTCTACTTCGTAATGACGCGGATGCGGAAGATTGTGCTCAGGAGGCCGTGCTGAAGGCATTCAAGAATATTCGGCAGTTTCGTTCTGAAGCGAAGTTCAGCACTTGGCTCATTCAGATCGCTATCAATGAGGCACGTATGCGAAGAAGAAAACAGCGCACCGATCTCATCGAGCCAATCGAAAAGGACCAGGGGGAGGAGGAAACCTACGCTCCGAGGGAGTTCGCTGACTGGCGCGAAATCCCTTCGGAAACTCTCGAACGAAAGGAAGTTCGCGAAAAATTGGCAGAGGCACTCTCTTCTATTGGTCAAATCTATCGTGAGGTTTTTGTTTTGCGCGACATGGAACAGTTGAGTATCGAAGAAACCGCCAATGCTCTCGGAATATCGACCGCATCGGTGAAGACTAGGTTGCTGCGGGCACGTCTTATGTTGCGCGATTTGCTAGCGCCCGGACTCGATGGGCCCTGGAGCCGAGATCTATCATTCGCTAAGGGAGTAAAGCCATGGTGATCAAGTGCGAACAGGTTTGGCGCGAGGTTTCCGATTATCTGGATGGCGAAGTACGTCCCGAACTCCGAGCCGCGATCGAAGAACATGTTCGTGGATGCCAGCGCTGCACAGCTGTGTTAGAGGGCACGCGCAATGTGGTTCAGCTGTACGGGGATGAACGCATGATGGAAGTGCCTCTCGGCTTCAGCCGGCGTCTGCATCAGCGATTGGAGGGCAACATGTCGCGCAGCAGGAGGACCTTCCTGGGTTGGGTCATTGCCGGAGCGGCCTCCGTTTTCGTAGCTGGCGGCATCGAGGTGGCACGGTCATCAGTCTTTAGCGGTCCAAGCCTGCGTTCTGAGCATGCTCGCCCTTCGAACGGCGTACCTCCTGACATGATGGTGATTGTTGCCGAGGACGGAAAGACCTTTCACGTAGCTGGCTGTCCTTTCATTCATGACAAAGCTCGACTCCGAACGATCCCTGCTCATCAGGCTGAGCAAGAGGGCTATGCCCCGTGTGTTCGCTGCATGAAGAAGTATCTGGATTCGACTGCGAGTACGGAGCCACAATCGCCGGAACGACGAAATAGCTAATGAAACCCTATCCGTGGAAACGCGCCAAGGCGATCAGCTCAAAGCCCAGCAAAGAAGTTAGGGTAGCCGGAGACCAGTTTGCGGCTACCCTACGAACGAAAATACGTGTCCGCTAATTCTGCTTCGCATTATCATTGCTTCATTGCGTCGTCGTGCTTCATATTGTCATCGTTCTTCATTTTGTCGTCTTTCTTCATCTTGTCTTTCTTGGTTTTAGATTTCGTTTTGCTCGCCTTTTTGTTGTCTTTCATTTGATCGTTCTTCATGTCATCGTGTTTCATATCGTTTTGCTTCATCTGGTCCTGCGGCGATTGATCCTGCTTGTTGTCGCCGGGCTGAGCCAGCGCGCCGAGAGGCAGGGCCAGGAAGCACATCACGATCAGTCTGCATAGCGTTTTCTTCATGAGTTCTCTCTTCTTTCTCGTTTGGCAATTCTACGAACACGCTTGCCATAGGATTATGGTGATGCACAGCAGCCTCGAAAGTTACAGTCCGCGAACAAGCCGGAGAAGTCGATTTCCGCCGCATCGAGGCCAGCATCAAGAACGCTCTGCGTCCCTCACGCTCCACCGGCAGATGAGAAACGCGGTATCCGAGATTGCCTTGAAACTTTTATGGAAGCGTCGGATCTAATCAAAGGATGAAGTCAGTCCGCTCTAAATTGGGGGGCTTATGCGACAGTTCCTTTTACGTGTTTTCACTCTAGGCATCGGATTCATGTGCTTCGGCGCCGGGATCAGCAACGCTGCAGATAAGGGTGAGTTCTCCTTACCCGTCCCATCAGTGGATGCCGTTCTTGCGGGTGGCAAGAGCTCTCAGACCGCGGTGCTCGCCGGTGGCTGCTTTTGGGGAATTCAAGCTGTTTTCCAACACGTGAAGGGCGTGATTAGGGCGACTTCAGGGTATTCAGGAGGGTCTTCTGCAACAGCTGAATACGAATTGGTGAGCACTGGCGAGACCGGACATGCGGAGTCAGTCGAAATCACCTACGACGCGACACAAATCACCTACGGAAGAATTTTGCAGATATTTTTCTCCGTCGCACATGACCCCACCCAGCTCAATCGTCAGGGTCCGGACGAGGGTACACAGTACCGATCGGTCATTTTCTACAACGGCGAAGAGCAGAAGCGGATTGCGGAGGCGTACATTACTCAGCTAAACCAAGCGAGGATATTTTCCCGGCGGATCGTCACCCAGGTCATGCCGTTGAAAGCATTCTATCCCGCGGAGGCCTATCACCAGGATTACGCAACTCGCCATCCTGACAAGCCATACATTGTTTACAACGATGCTCCAAAGGTAGCTCATCTGCGGCAACAGTTTCCGGGCCTGTACAAGAACTAACGGTTGCGGATAGTCCGGCGAATAGCCCTATCGCTTTGGAGGGCCAAATTGCAGGCGGATCAGCTTACATCGGGCTCTGGCATGCTTAATCCGTACGACTCCAACACGTCGCTGAGAGTTACAATACCGAGTAAATTGTGGATATCTGCACGGCTCACGACCGGCAGAACTTGGAGATGATTGGTTCCCATCTATTGACGATGTAATGGGCCTGTTCGTACTTGCATTTCTGGCTGCGTCCAGCGCGTCGGGAAAAATTGGTGCCTTTGGTTTTGCCCCACTTGCCAGCAGTTGGCTTCAACTAAAGATGGGCCCGGCTGCACATCATCCTTTGCTCGTCCAGATCTCGTCATTGCGGCATGTGTGGCCCTATTTTTCTGGATCGGCTACGGTGCCGCGCATAAGTTTCTCGACCCGCTCATCCTGCAACTTCGCAAGCTCTCAGCCAACGAGGCGGTTCCGAGTTGCGTGTTCGCACTAATCATGATTTACGCAATCTCGGCTGAGTGGCTTGGAAGTGTCGCGGGAATCACAGGTGCATACCTTCTCGGCTATGTCTTTGCGGGTTCCGAATACAAAGCGGACGTCGAGCGCAGCTTCCACGCGATCGGGCACGGGCTCCTCATCCCGCTTTTCTTCATCGCGATTGGTTTGTCTAGCGACTATCGCGCTCTTTCTGGTCATTGGATGATGCTAAGCATCATCTTTGCAGTCGCGGTCATTGGGAAATTAGTCGGGTGCGGCATCGCGGCTATGGCGACCGGTATGGATTGGGTACGCAGTATGCGCATCGGCTGCGGGATGATCTCGCGTGGTGAAGTCGGTCATGGCGTCAAAAGTGGAATTACGAGCAGTTGCAAAAGTTCGGTTCGCACGTGGGACAGCCCGGAAATCTCTATCGTGTGCAGTAAATCACCGTCATAATGATTGGGCATCCCGCTCCTCTTCACCGAGGAGTCTGAAGTAGTAATCATGATCGCAGGGTGCGACCGAAGAGATGGATGGGTCGGACCGAGTTCCGACTTGAAACTGATTGCGAGCGAGCCTTGGTTGGGTACGGCACTTGTTCAACTAGAGCGAAATGGCGCGCTCTTCGGAGTGCACAGGACTAGTATGCTCAAAAAACGCTTGACACCGCCGACATTGTCAAAGATGGAGATTAATATCGTCAATCAATGAAATTACAGGACGATGAAGGTTTCCGACCGCAGGCGCTTTGCGCCGCGTGGATCTGTCCGCAGTCCACCTCTGTCGAGCCAAGCCAATAGTCGAGCCGGAGTCGGATCGGGCCTTGAGATTGCCAACTGTGCTCGGAAAGAGCTTTGAATCGCCGCATTCCTGGGATTACAATCCTCTGCAACAGGAGGACTCAGCCTTATGCAAACGCTATCACGCCGCATATTTGAAGAGGTCTGGAACCAGAGGAACCCTGCTGTGATTGACGAACTCGTAGCAGCGAACTACGTTCATAACGATGTTCTGTCTCCTGATGCTCCCACTGGAATCGACGGCTACAAACAGTTCGTGCAACAGTATCTCGCTGCATTCCCGGATATTAAAATCACAATCCATGATGACTTTGTTGCGGGTGACAAGACCGTTACCCGGTGGACTGCAACGGGCACTCACCATGGGGATCTACCGGGACTCCCGCGAACTGGAAAGCGGATATCCGTTCACGGAATCACCGTCGCAAGACTAAGCAACGGGAAATTCATCGAAAGCTGGAACAACTGGGATGCACTCGGAATGATGCAACAATTAGGGGCGATCCCCAGCGGATCAACAGATCGAGCAGCATGATGTTTGGGAGCGCGTTGGCTTCAGGGTGATAGGGCGCGAAATCCACTGAAATCCGTTTGCTGGTTTTTCATGTGCTTACAACGACTGAATTTGCTGTCTGTGTCTCGGCAAGTCCTTTGTTTGCTGTTTTGAGGTGTTTTCGATTCCCGTCTCCACCCCAATGTTTCAATAGTTTAGGTGCTCGTCCGAGCCGTTCATTGCGGAATGACCCCTGGCGCAACTTTCTCTGACGCTTCCCGCAAGCCTTCGCCAACGTCGTCCCCTTCATTCATGGTTACGCGGATGTCTCCGTGCCGTATGGCGCGTTGCGGCACAGTTATTGGCGTGCCGAAGTCATCAAGCCAAGCACGATAACGATAGAGCGCCTGGGCCGAGCGACGCAGAACAAGTCGAACGGTCAATGAGGGATATAGAGCGTTATCGTTGCTCGAAAGACCGTCCCCCCATTCTGCCGGACCGTGGTAGGCTGTGGTTTCTTGACTAGAGGCCAGGTGCGCGCCAAATGGAAAGAAAGCAGACGGCGGCCGCTCTCTTCTTGCTGGTTCTTGCAGCAATTGCCCTATACATCTCCTACATGATTGTTAGGCCTTTTCTGTCTCCCATTTTCCTTGCGGTTATGCTCGCGATTGTTTTCCATCCCATTCACATGCGAATCCAGGGCCGCATTCGAAATCGAAACACCGCCGCGGTCTGCTCTACAATTCTCGCCATGCTTGCTTTCGTGGTCCCGGCTGTCGGATTGGCAGTTGTCCTCAGCCACGAGACGCGTGCGCTCTATGGATTGGTGAACGAGAAGAGCGCTGCACAGGGAGGTTGGAGCCCATATGCGACGCACGCGATGGAGCGCATCTTCGCTTGGGCAGGCCAGTACGTTGATTTCTCTCAGATTGATTTGCGAGGCACGATGTTGCGCTGGCTCGAGCAGGTGAGCCGGTACCTGCTTTCCTGGGGTGCGCTGGTGGTCAGCAATTTTGTTGCTTTTATTGCCAGTGCTGTAATCGCATTTTTCACGCTGTTCTTTCTTTTTCGGGAAGGCGCAGCGACAAAGGAACATTTAGCAGCTGTCCTGCCACTCACCCGCGCTCAAGGAGAGCGGCTGTTCACGGGAATTAGCAATTCAATTGTTGCGAATGTGTACGGCATACTGGCGGTGAGTGCTGCACAAGGAATCCTTATCGCTCTAGGTTTCTGGGTGCTCGGGTTGCCTTCACCCGTGTTGTGGGGTATGGTGACGGCGCTGTTTTCGCTGGTGCCAATAGTCGGTTCGTCAGCTGTGTGGGTGCCTGCTGCCATCTTTCTGGCCATAAACGGACATTGGATAAGAGCCCTGATTCTCTTGGGCTTGGGCGCCGGAGTGGTGGGGCAGGTTGACAATGTGATTCGGCCTTACGTCATCAGCCAACGAGCAAACTTGAGTACCTTGGCGGTATTCTTTGCCCTGTTGGGTGGCGTAAAGGCGTTCGGCGTCATGGGACTGTTCATCGGCCCGGTTACGCTGTCTTTTACGCTTGTCGTACTGCAGATGTTGCGGGAAACCATTCTTGATCACACTGCCGGTTGAATGATGCGGGACAGAAGGCGTCTCATGACGCCGGATCCTTCCATTGTTTCCGTTCTCGCGATTTTGGTAACAGGTTTTCCACTCTGTTCAGCTTTTCAAACCGGTGAATGCGTGACATGGCGATTTATGTGCGCCGGGATAAACCGGCATGAAAGTAGAGGATGAAAGAGCCTTGCAAGAAAGGAGTAGCGATCCACTTGGCCTCGAGTCTTGCGCTGCTACCGTGAGGGACACAGCGAAGCGTAGATAGAGGATAGGCGGGGTGGGCTATTGAGCCGCGAAAACATACAACCCGGACGCCGACGCGGTATAAATGCGCGGAAGGCAACATGGACAGGAGCGATAACGCGAGTTTCTGTTCAGTCCGGCGTGGTCGAAGACCCCACGGCACGCCTAGAAACTTCATGCACGAGAACCGGGAGACCTCGGAGACACCTGCCGTCAAACCAGATGTCAGGTCGGCGGGCGAAGGCTTAGGCCGCACGGCCCGCGTGTACGTCTGCGAGGAGTCACACAGCGGTGTAGTACCTATGAATCATTCGAACAAAGACATGAGATCGTCGGCGGAGAATGAGGAGGGAAGACCGCTGATCAAGGAGAACGCTGGTCAATCTAACACGGGCCCGACACAGAGCGGGAAAGGCGTGTCCCAAGGGTTGGCAGGCGTGCGGAAAGCAGCACGGGAACACAAGGAGATGAAGTTCACCGCCTTGCTCCACCATCTGACGGTCGATCTGCTGCGGGAAAGCTTTTACGCGCTGAAGCGGAAAGCCGCACCGGGAGTGGATGGAGTGACGTGGCAGGAGTATGAGTCCGGCTTGGAGAATCGGCTCGTCGATCTTCACGGACGGGTTCATCGCGGAGCATATCGAGCGTTACCTTCGAGAAGAGTGTACATACAGAAAGAGGATGGACGGCAACGTCCATTGGGGGTCGCGGCCGTGGAAGACAAAATCGTCCAACAGGCCGTGGTCACCATCCTCAACCAGATTTACGAGGAAGACTTTCTGGGCTTCTCCTATGGCTTCCGCCCGGGGCGCAGCCAGCATGACGCGCTGGATGCGTTGTCGTACGCGCTCCTGAAGAAGAAGGTGAACTACATTCTGGACGCTGACATCCGAGGCTTTTTCGATAACCTCGACAAAGGCTGGATGATCAAGTTCATGGAGCATCGCGTCGCCGATCCTCGCATACTGCGGCTGATTCGAAAATGGTTGAAGGCCGGAGGGATGGAGGAAGGCCAATGGTTGGAACCGCAGACAGGCACACCGCAGGGCTCGGTGATTTCACCGTTGCTGGCGAACGTTTACCTGCACTACTGTTTCGATCTCTGGGTGAATGTCTGGCGCAAGAAATGGGCGCAAGGCGAAGTGGTGGTCATCAGATATGCCGACGACACCATTGCAGGATTCCAGTACCAGACGGATGCCGATCGTTTCCTGGAAAACTTACGGGAACGGCTGGCAAAGTTTGGGCTGGAGTTACACCCGGATAAGACGCGCCGGATCGAATTCGGGCGATTTGCCGAAGAGAACCGGAAACGTAGAGGAGAAGGGAAACCCGAGACGTTCGACTTTCTGGGCTTCACGCACATCAGCGGGAAGAACAGTCTAGGGCGCTTCATGGTACGGCGCACGACGATCCGCAAACGCATGCGAAGCAAGTTGCGACAGATCAAGCCGCGGCTTCGGATGCGCATGCACGACCCGTTGCCCCAAACCGGAAGATGGCTGCAGTCGATCGTGCAAGGCCACTTCAATTACTACGCGGTACCTGGAAACCTCGCGAGTCTGGGGGCGTTCCGTGACCGGGTGCTTGCGCTATGGTGGCGTACTCTTCGCCGCCGGAGCCAGAAACACCGACTGTCGTGGACACGTATCCTCACCTTGGCTTCACGTTGGCTTCCTCAACCGAGCACGCTTCATCCCTTTCCGGATGCACGCTTTGCCGCCATTCATCTGCGATAAGAACCGGATGCGCTAACGAGCGCCCGTCCGGGTCCGAGGAGGGGGTCGTGAGTAATCACGATCCCTACTCCGATCACCAAATAGCCCTAAGGTATTAGAATCGCGCTGGCATGACTCAGTTTTGGAGTATCTCACTCGGGCTTCTTATCAGCGCTGTTTTTATCTTGCCGGTTGGGAACTTGCGTCAAGGAATGCCTGCCACGCCGCTGACCGTCTCCGATTCGGACGAGATTCAAGTCGGGCAAATTCTTGCGGCCCAATTCATCAAGGAGCAGGGCATAGGGGACACTCCGCAGACCAAAACAATTGGACAATACCTGCAAATGATCGGCGACAAGGTGACGGCACACTGCAAGCGCAAGTTGCCCTACCGCTTCCATTTCGATCCAGACCCAACATTCCGGAGTGCCGTAGGTCTACCGGGCGGAGAGGTGTTCGTTGGAGGAGGAATTCTCGCCTTGATCGACACCGAAGATCAACTCGCTGCTGTGCTCGGGCATGAGATCGAACACATCGACTTGAATCAATGTCATGACCGGCTCGCGAGGATTTTGGCGGACAAACATTTGACGGCTTCGCAATTCGATCAGCTGAAAGTCGATGATTTTCTGCCTGGCTACGGGCATGACAACGAGCGTGCCGCAGATTTTGAGGGTGCGAAGTTGGCGATCGAAGCCGGTTATTCACCCGAAGGTATGGTACGTCTGCTGCAGAAATTCCTGGTCCTCAATCAGCAAATGCCGAATGCAATCGAAGGAGAGAAGAGCATTAAGGAGCGGATCGAACTAATTCAGCCACTCGTCAACTCTGGAAATCAAGTGAAAGAAAAACCACTGAAGCTTCCTAGGATTCGTTGAATAGCGAGGCTTCATATGCCCCTCACTTGCGACTCAAGTGAGAAAGTTTCGAAGTGGGAAAGACGCCGCTGTCGCGAAGAAAAAGCGCAAAGTTGTGATATCGCGATTTCAACAATCATGCCGCTAAAGTGTGGTTATCGTGGCAATCTGAAAGTAACGCCGGGTTCTCGAAATGTTTAGAGTGTGAACTTAACGCAACAACAGATACTTAGAACTAGACAAACCAAGACATTTTCATGACCGCACTGGGCGCGACAATATTGCAGGACCTTCGATATGCGGTTCGTGGTTTGCGCAAAAGTCTCGGTTTCACGCTGGTTGCTGTTCTCACATTAGCCATCGGAATCGGGGCGACGACGGCGGTCTTTACCGTCATTAACGGAATTCTTTTTCGCCCACTTCCGTATCCCGATCACGATCGTCTCGTAGCTGTATCGCTAACCAGTGCGCAGCACCCCGAATTTTCCATGGCGGTCTCCGACACGGATGTGGGCCACTGGAGGGCGGAAACCAACATCTTCGAGCAACTGGAGTTTGTCTCTAGACCAGACGTCGTGGCGATGACGAGCGCAGGATTTGGCGAACGTGTCGGCGTGCAACACATCAGCGCGCAACTGTTGCCATTGCTTGGCATCAAGTCCTTTCTCGGTAACTTACCTACGGATGAAACCACCGAGAAGCAGGGAGCTTTAGGTGTTCTCATCAGTTACGACTTTTGGAAGCACCATTTCGGGGGTGATCCGAATGTGCTCGGACGAACAATTTACGTAGACGCAATGTCTGGCCCGATCTACGCAGTCCTGCAGCCCGGATTCGATCTTTTCGGGACCGGAAGCCCCGAAGTCTACATTGTTGACGGAATGCCGGACGCAACGGCAGCAGTTGATCCCGATTCCAGATGGTTAGTTGCTGTGGGAAAGCTGAAACCGGCTGTTTCCCCTCAACAAGCGCAAGCGGCGATGAATGTGACGACACTGCATTTGGCGGAGGCCTTCCCCGAGGCATACAAAAACTTGGGAGTCAGGATTGATCCATTGCAGCGAGCCTTGTTCGGCGCTTGGACAAGACGGATGTACTACACGCTCTTTGGAGTCGTGGGATTGGTTTTAATGATTGCCTGCGCCAACGTCGCGAACCTCTTGCTAGTTCGAGGAGCAGGCCGACGAAAGGAAATCAGCCTACGGGTCGCCTTAGGAGCCAAGCGGAAAACCTTGTTTCGACAATTGCTAACGGAAAGCCTTTTACTTTCGCTGATGGGAGGGGTTGCTGGATTAGCTTTGTCATTTCTGAACGTCCGAATCCTGAGTTTGTGGACTCCATCTGAGTTTCCCCGAATACCCAGCGCTTTCGCCGACGCTCGGGTCTTGTTGTTTACGTTTTGCACGTGCCTTCTGACGAGTGTTGCTTTCGGGCTGTTTCCTGCATACCGCGCTACGAAAGCTGATCTCAATAATGACTTAAAAGAGGGAGGGCGTGGCACAAGAGCGATTTCGCATCATCGCGCAAGAAACGCGCTCGTAATGTCACAAGTTGCGCTCGTACTCGTGCTGTTAGTTTGTGCGGGGCTGATGATCAATACCCTGACCCACATCCTTCGGACGACGCCAGGCTTCAATCCAGAGCACCTTTTGACCGCGGAGATTCGATTGACCGGGGAAAAATACCTGGATACCAGCCAGGTTGGGAAAACGAACTTCATCCTTATCCGTCCGTCGGTGGAACAATTCTGCCAAACCAGCCTGGAACGTCTCCGAACCTTGCCCGGCGTTGACGGCGTGGCAATGATTGACTGGCTGCCGCTGATACCTGGTGTTCAATATGACAGTCCGCGTTTCACAACCGCGGGGCATAGCGTCTCGACGGCTGCCGAACGGCCCAGGGTTTGGCAACAGTCTGTCAGTCCGGACTATTTTCAGTTGATGGAGATTCCGGTCTTACGAGGCAGAAGCATCAGCGAACAGGATACGCGGAGCAATGCGTGGGTAGTCGTCATCAACGAATCTATGGCGCGACAGTTTTGGCCGAACCAAGACCCGCTCGGGAAAGTCCTCAAATTCGAGGAATTCCCGGAAGAAAGGCCAAGAGAGATTGTTGGGATTGTGGGAAACGTAAGGCAGCGCAACCTGACGATAGACCCGCGACCAGAGGCATACGTTTCGTACCACCAAACGCCCACGCGAGTTACGTTCGGATGGACCGAGAGTAGGATGCACGCGAGTTTCATAATTCGTACTCACTTAATATCGAAGGAGCTGATGCACGACGTTCGTAGGACGATCTCAGGGTTGGCTCCCGAATCTCCCGTTTTCGGGCTCACCATGGTAAAGCAGACCGTTTCGAACGCGGCAGCGCCTTGGCGCTTTCTATGCGAGGCGTTGGAACTCTTTTCCACGATCGCGCTTATTCTCGCCGTAATCGGAATTTTCGGGGTAGTTTCTTACTCTGTTCGCGAGCGCACGCATGACCTCGCCGTGCGGATTGCGTTGGGAGCTCGCCACGGACAAGTTCTAGGACTGGTTGTAAGGCAGGCGATGGTACTTTCGCTAGTCGGGGTAGCGATTGGCCTGGTCGCTTCGTTTGCCGCGACGCCTTTGATAGAGAGGTTTCTCTATGGTGTGAAAGCTCACGATGTGCCGACTCTCGTCGGGGTTTCATTACTGCTCATAGCTATTACGTTTTTCGCCAGCTATATTCCCGCGCGATATGTAACCAAAATCGATCCCATACGGATACTCAGGCACGAATGAGCCCGCCTTCAGAGACGTCCGCACCGGCGGCGATCCGTTGAGTCATCAGCAGCTCCTAGAGCTGCCGTCCTACGTGTTTTGACTGCTCCTTCGTTCAACCTCTTGCAAACGAGCATGTACCAGGGGGGCTGGCGACCTTGCTGGGTCCTTTCCTCCTATGCCATGGGTTTCAGTTTGGCCAAGACGGTGGGGAGATATTCCGCCACTGTCGGATGAATATGCATGGCGCGCTGGATCACCGTGTAAGGCGCCTTGGCATACATCACATCCAACAAGACGTGGATTACTTCGTCGCCGCCAACTCCTAGAATCGCAGCACCTAGAATCTCTTTCGTCTCCGCATCAACGCAGATCTTAATGAAGCCTTGTGTCTCACCTTTTTCGTAAGCCCGGCTCACTTTACTCATCGGATATTTCGTCATGAGCGCGCGACGCCCAGATTTCCGAACTTCGGATTCCGTCATGCCACAACGGCCGAGCGGCGGGTCTATGTAGAGGGCATAAGCCTGGATTCGGTCTGAAACTCGCCGATGGTCTGCATTGAAAAGATTGTCGGCTACGATCTCATAATCATTGTAGGAAGTGTGGGTAAAGGCGCCACGGCCATTGCAGTCCCCTAGAGCCCAGACCCCTCGCTCTTTCGTTTGCAGCTGATCGTCAACGATGATGTAGCCTCGATCATCAGTCGCGATCCCAGTTCGCTCGAGGCCCAAATCGCTCGTGTTCGGGATACGCCCTACCGCTAACAGAACATGGCTACCCAAAACATCCCGCTCACCTTCCACGCAGTCCATGTGTACGACCGCCTGGCCGCCGCGCTTTTCAAACGAAATGCATTTCGCGTTCAGTCGAACCCGTATTCCCTCAGCCTCCATAATCTCGCGCACAGCCTGCGACAAGTCTTCGTCTTCTCGTCCGATCAGCCGTGGTCCCATTTCGACAACCGTGACTGCGCTCCCGAAACGCCTATACATCTGGGCGAATTCCAACCCAACATAACTTCCACCGACGATGACCAGATGCTCGGGCAGGAAGTCAACTTCCATCATCGACGAGTTCGTGAGAAATGGCACTGCATGAATGCCCGGCATTTCGGGCACCGCAGCTCGCCCGCCGACATTGATGTAGATCTTGTCGGCTTCGAGAACTTCACCATTGACCGCCACCGCGCGCGGCGACTGAAATCGAGCGTGGCCCTGAATGACAGTACAATTTTTCAGTCCTCGTAACCCTTCTTCAACGCCTTTATTGGAGCGTCCGGAAACCGCATCCTTGCGCGCTTTCACGCGCTTCATGTCAATGCGCACATCACAGGCGGGGAACCCGTATTCATCGCCCCGCCGAGCGACATGGGCGGCGTAGGCGCTGGCAACCATCGTCTTTGTCGGAATGCATCCGGTGTTCACACAGGTGCCGCCGAACTTGTTACGCTCGATTATCGCGACTGTCATGCCTGCGTCGGAAAACCGTCCAGCAAGGGACGGACCCGCCTGGCCCGTCCCGATGATAATGGCATCGAAGTGCTTCATGCGATTAGAGCGAACCTTCGGTAGCTGGGAAGGTCGGTGCCTCTCCCAGAGATTAAAGAATTTGCCTCACGTTCACAATGTACTCCCCGTGTTTCCGCCATACTACTCCAGCGACGATGCTGGCCACCTCAGGCACGAAAATCGTGGCGCTCAAGAAAGGTCGGCAAGCAGGCAGCTGCGCTCATGGAGCGGAAGGGTACTCGTCCCTCTAGCGGCCCTGGCTGGGAAAGACTTGGCGACATAGGTGACCGAATCCTGTGGCTGAAAGTTTCGCCTAGTCCAATGACTTCGATGAGTCTCAACAATCAATGATTTGAACAATCAGCCATGCCGCGTTTTGCTGCAACTTTCCCTCGATGCGCGCATCTAGACAGCGAGACTCGACTTCCTTCCTCGGGATCTGGTGACCTAGAGAGAAGGTAAGCCATGGCCTACAGCATATCGACTCTGCTGCTGGGTAATTTGATCGACGTCTTTGGCGAAAAGGACTCTGTGCGTCGTCGAGCAGCAATCGGCGATATCTTTCATGAAGACGCAGTGTTCCATGATCCCAAGGGTGGCATATTTCATGGGCGCGAGGAGATTGATCGTGTTGCTGGTGTGATCAAAGCAACCCATCCAGATTTCGAATATCAGCCCGTGTCGCCTCCCGAAGAATTGCGTGATGCCGGAAGGGTTCGATGGGTATCTGGCGCTCCCCCGGCAGACCACCCGCTTATGCGGGGAGGATTTTAACGTCGCCCGGAATGGTCGCTTTGCCTCGGTCTATCTCTTTTTCGACAGCCTGCCCTGAGATGGGCTGTGCTGCCCACAATACGCGAATGATAATGCTGGTACGGAGGGTTCATAGATGGCCTTTCAGCCCATTGAGAATTACGGCGTCATCGGCAACATGCAATCGATCGCGTTAGTTGGCATGAACGGCTCGATCGATTTCCTCTCCTATCCGGAGTTCGATTCTCCAACCGTGTTCGCTGCGCTATTAGATGACACGAAGGGTGGACGTTTCGAGATTCGGCCGCGGCTTTCGAATGTGCGCGTCCGCCAGCTCTATTTGCCAGAAACGAACATTCTGCTGACGCGATTTCTTGCCGAGGAAGGGGTTGCCGAGCTCACAGATTACATGCCGATTGAGCAAGACGGAGAGCAACCGAACGAGATCGTTCGGTCCGTTTCGGTCATCCGTGGGAACGTCCGTTTTGAAATGAGCTGTCAGCCCCGATTCAACTACGCAGCCGGTAAGCATGAACTCCGGATCTCAGATAGATGTGCAACTTTTTCGCCAGCCGATGCTGCGTGCCCTCCGATGTCGCTGTATGCAACGGTGTGTCTGGAACAAGAATCGCAGGGCGTCACGTCCGCATTCACTCTGAAAGCTGGCGAGAGAGCCACGTTTATCTTTGGGTCTCCGAGAACCAAGGGACAGCCGCCCGAAATGGACCTTGTGAACCGGCGGTTTTTTGATACCGCTCAATTCTGGAAAGCATGGGTTTCAAAGTCGAATTACAAAGGCCGATGGCGGGAAATGGTCCATCGTTCTGCTTTACTGTTGAAGCTGCTCATCAGCCGTAAACATGGCTCAATCGTCGCTGCCCCCACGTTCTCCCTGCCCGAGAGTATTGGTGGAGTGCGGAATTGGGATTATCGCTTTACTTGGCTGAGAGACGCGGCATTCACCCTTTATGCCCTTATCCGTTTAGGTTTTGTCGATGAAACGGAAGCGTTTGTCGAATGGCTGAAAGATCGATTGAGTGACGATGCCCAACGCGGCCCGCTCCAGGTGATGTATGGGCTGGATGGCAGACTGAAGCTCGATGAAATTGCACTCGACCATCTCTCCGGCTATGAGAATTCGAGGCCGGTGCGCATTGGCAACGCGGCTTATGAGCAACTACAACTCGATATCTATGGCGAGTTCATGGACTCGCTGTACCTCGCCAACAAATACGCTCATGCGTCGTCACATCAAGGTTGGCAGAACGTTCACCGCATGCTCGGGTGGCTGGAGAAAAATTGGCGGCGACCAGACGAGGGGATTTGGGAGGTTCGAGGCGGGCCGCGAGAATTCCTCCATTCACGCCTCATGTGCTGGGTTGCCTTCGACCGCGCCTTGCGCTTGGCGTTCAAACGATCATTGCCTGGCCCCCTCGATGCTTGGCAGCGCGCGCGAGACGAAATTCGCAGCGACATCTATAACAACTTCTGGAATGAAGAGTTGCAGTCGTTTGTCCAAGCGAAGGGCACAAAAGACGTGGACGCTTCGGCGCTGCTGATGCCCATGATGCGCTTCATCAGCCCGGTCGATCCGATGTGGCTGTCAACCATGAGAGCGATCGAGAATCGCCTAATCGAAGATACCCTTGTGCGTCGGTACCGAGCTGACGGCAGTCATGTAGACGGGCTCCCGGGCACCGACGGGAGTTTCACTGCTTGCTCATTCTGGTATGTGGAATGCCTCGCGCGTGCTGGCGAATTGGAAAAAGCCCAGCTGCTGTTTGAGAAGCTGTTAGGGTACGCCAATCATCTTGGACTTTACTCCGAAGAATTGGGTCCCGATGGTCGGCATCTTGGGAATTTCCCCCAGGCCTTTACCCATCTGGCTCTGATTAGCGCGGCTACTTATCTGGATCGAGCACTGTCAGGCAATAAAGATGCCGTGTGGCGGTAGAGTTTAACGTGGCGCGATCCAAGTCCGGTGGGACCGGGGAGCGAAACATCGCTCACGTGTTCATGATGACCGGAGACACCGGCTGGCTCAATGGTTGCGTCGTACTTGACGACAAGGGCTTCATTAAGACGGGTCTCGATCTTTCGCCCGAAGAGTTGACCGCCGCGCGCTGGCCTCTGGCGCGCCGACCCTATCTTTTGGAAACGAGTCTGCCCGGGATCTTCGCTACCGGGGATGTCCGTGCAGGCAACGTCAAACGCGTTGCCTCGCTGTCGGGGAGGGGTCGATCGCGATCTCGTTTGTTCCCCAACGGTTGAGAGAGCAGCCAAAGCTCAGACCAGCATTCCAACTCGGTTTTACTTGGCTTCAGAAATGGCCTTTGACCCTCGATCTTGGCGAATGCAGATCGGAATTCACCCGAATGGAACGTCTCCAAATCTCAAGAATCCTTCATCAAATGATGAATCAGGAGGAACGAAATGATTGCACCAACTCATCTCGCCGGCAGCTTCACCCTACCCGGCACATCTCTGGCTGTGAACCGCATGGGTTACGGCGCCATGCAGCTTGCGGGCCCAGGTGTGTTTGGGCCCCCGCCTGACCGAGACGCTGCCCTTGCAGTTCTGCGCGAGGCAGTAGAGTCTGGCATTAACCATATCGACACCAGCGACTATTACGGCCCGCATGTGACCAATCAAATCATCAAGCAGGCGCTGCATCCCTATCCCGACGATCTTCTGATCGTGACCAAACTGGGCGCTCGCCGAGGAGCGGACAAATCCTGGATTCCTGCCCTATCACGCCAGGAACTCATCGACGGGACTCACGACAATCTGAGGAACCTCGGTCTCGACGTTCTCGATGTCGTCAATCTCCGCGTGGGCGGATTCACCGAACCGTCGGAGGGCTCGATTGAGGAATCTCTGACCGCGCTCGTAGAACTTAAGCGCAAGGAATTGATTCGCCACATCGGTTTGAGCAATGTTACGCCCAAACAGTTCTCCCAAGCGCAGGGCATCACGGAGATAGTTTGCGTGCAGAACTTTTATAACGTTGCGCAGAGGAAGGATGATGCATTCATCGATGAGCTCGCTGTCCAAGGCATAGCTTATGTTCCGTTTTTCCCGCTGGGTGGCTTTACTCCGTTGCAGTCGTCGACGCTGAACGAAGCCGCAGCATTCCTTCAAACGAAGCCCATGCAGCTTGCGCTTGCTTGGCTTCTCCAGCGGTCGCCTAACATCCTGCTGATTCCGGGAACGTCTTCCTTGAAGCATCTTCGCGAAAATCTTCAGGCTTTACAGCTTCATGTTCCCGCCGAAGTGCTGGCGAGTCTCAACTCAATGGGTACGCAATACAAGGAGTATTGATATGCGACGATTCGTTACCGCTCGATAAGATTCGTAGGTCCATACTGTTCACATGGGCTTTCTCCACGACTTCTCGTTTGTCGCACACAATAAACCCGTTCCGTTCGCACTGAACCTGTGTCAACCTGCAAAGCATGCCATCTGTGGCGCTCTACCTTGTTGTATTTACGCCAGGGGATACGATTTCCGTCTCCCACCAATCTAGGGGTTGGGCTGCCGAGAAGGGCAAGGCCTGAGCAGGAGAACTATTAACTGATTTTAGAGTGCCCGGGCTGAAAGGTTCGCCTGATGCTTCTGCATCTCCCGGCTCGCGAAGAGAATGGTGGTATCGAGCTGAAGGCCTTGCCTATTTTGACTGCAACAGCAGAGCCCAATCGTTGCGATCGGGCGTGTCAGGTGAGGTCCAAACGCCGCCATCGACTTGAGGGAGGCTGACCCTCTCACCGGTCATGGCGCTGAACCAGTGTGCTTCGTAGTGTCCTGGCAGGAGTTTGATTGTGACGTTCCCGCCTTTGGGGAGATACACGGCGTAGAGGATCCCGGGTTCCGCCAGGCAATAATCGCCGTTGTTCACTAGTTCGTCGTGTGGGTTGGTTTTCCACCAATCGAACCCGGTGAAGAAATCGACCAAGTGACTGTAGCCCAGGAACATGGTCATGGTGTCGTCGCCTCTGCCATTCATCCAACCACCGCCCGTATCCGGCCAGATGTTGGTTCCACGACGAGCAGTCTCTCCGGCAGTCTGATATCCACTGGCCATCGCGATGTCCCAAGCCGTGCGACGGAGCACGTCACTCGCATCAGTTCCTGGCATGGCCCAAACTGGATAGTGATCTTCGTATCCGTACTCTTCATTGGTCTGCGGGATGATGCGACCCGCCTTTTCTTGAAGCTTGCGAGATTCAAGCATCAACTGATGCTGGTCGCGAGACCAGTCCTGATAGGACGTGAAGCCGAACCAGTTGGATGGGCGGTCCTGGTGAATCGTGTGCACCGGATGACTGGTGGCCAAATGTTTGTAGGGATCTAGTTCCTGCAATAGAGTGCCGGTTTCGTGGGTCCACTTGTCATCACGGTAACTGTCGAGGTCGTCGCCCAAGTCCCAGGTGATATTCGAGAACGCCCCGAAGCGCGCAACCGCGTAGCGAATGAATCGGTGTTCGTCCTCACTGCCAGCCTCTGGATGAATGCCGCTATCATTCATGTCGAGCACCACAGAAATAACCATGTTCCGTTCACGTGCATAACCAAGCATTCGCTCGAATTTCTGCCAATAGGCGACATCGAAGCGCGAATAATCAAATCCCGGGTTAGAAAACACGCGGGAGTAGTCGAGCCCCTGATGCATAATGTCGCCCGGCGTAGTCCTTGGCCAGGGGGTCGAAAAAACTGTCCAGTTCGCACCCATCATTACGGGTTCGCCGTACCAGACGTTGGTCCTTCCGGCGAGCGTTACGCGGAGGCGATTGAGCTTGAGCCTGTGCAGCCGATCGAGACTGTATTGAATGACGCGCTCATCGCGCCAGCCCACGAGCCAGTATGCGGTCGTGCCATTAAAGAAATAGTGTTCACCAGTTCCTTCCCACAAAAAATGCCATGGATATTTCGCGTCGATGCGAATTGGTCCCCGCCGCTGCCCACGAATCACCGAAAGCGTCCCTTTAGACACATTCTGATACTGACCCTGCTGATACGTGACCGAGTATTTGTAGGTGCCACTTTGCGATGGCATAAACCGAAGGAGATACTTCCGACCGTCAACCGAATCGCAGAATCCATCAACATTCCAGCGTCTTCCCGCGCTACTCTCGAAAGTCCCACGGACGCTGGCATCTTCAAAGGGATTCTGGGCGTCGGGGGCGTCCACATTCGCCGCTATCTCGACATAGTCGTAGGCCTCGACTTGATCCGAAGGGACTGAGAACGAGACGCCTTTCGGGGCGGCAATAACATCTCCCTCGAACAAAAGAAGCGCACAGACCAGAGCGATTCCAGACAGTACGTGACGGTGAGACTTTGGAAGACGTTCGATCCTCGTTGCCATGGCCGACCTGTTCACCTGAGTCACCCGGCGAAAGGATACCTGAAAATCGGGCAGTCGCGGTTATGTCTTTGGACACGAGCAAACAGGTGAGGCCAGCTAATGGCTCTCGCCCCGATTGAGTTGCACCATTTCCTCTTTGTATAGGTCTGACCTTTGTTGATCTCCCAGAGAAGCTGCAATCACCGCCGCATGTTGAAAGAGCTTAAAGTCGCGAAGCCCGACCGCGAGTGCAGTCTCTATTTGTTTTCGGGCTTCCTGATCTCGGCGGTTCACATGCAGGGCCCAAGCGTAGGCGTCAAGCGTGTAGACATCGTGGCGCCATGCGCGCTCTTGCTGCGCAATCTCGAGCGCTTTAGCGGGTTCGTTCGCGTGATCGGCATAATAGAAGACGAGTTCGCGGCTGGAGTTATCTTTCATGACCGCTTCCTTCAGCGACTTCCTCTCGAATTCGGCAAATGCGGCCTGGGCGTCTTCAGTTTGCCCAGCCTTTTCGAATCCCTCCGCCAGTAAGTAGAGATTCTCGGCATGTGGCGCTTCCGCGTAGAGTTGCTGCAGCAACCTTATCGCTTCGGTGAACCTGCCTTGCATCTGTCGAATTTTCGCCAAATTGGATAACGCGTAATGGTATCGAGGGAAAAGTTGCAAGGCTTGCTGCAGTAACCTCCCTGCGGCTTGCGTATCACCCGCAGCCATTTTTAGGTGAGCCATTTGCGTGACGATCCAGGCCCGGTCTTCGGTCTCCGCCACGGGGGTGGCCTGATAGGCCATGTCCATGAGTTCGAAGGCGCCATCGATATCACCGAACAGCTCTCGGAGATAAGCCGCACGAGTCAGAGCCGGCAGATTCCCAGGATGCAAGTCAAGCATCCGCTGGGCGGCATTCTCGGCTTCGGCATAGTTGCCCAATTCGGCATTGGCATCGACCAGAAATCCGTAAACAAGCACGTCGTTTGGAGCTTTCTCTTGCAGGGCTTGGGCGGCTTTCAAGGCGTCCGGGAACTCATGCCGCCCAAGCGCAAGCCAAACCCTAATTTTTTCAGCTTCCAAGTTGCCCGGCGACAATTCGAAGGACCGCTTCAGCGCGTCTTCCGCGGCCGCGTAGAAGGTTGGATCGGAGGTCTCCCGGGCACGTCGCGAGAGGGCAATCGCAAGTTGGTTGTAGGGGCCATATTCTCTTGGTTTGGCTGCGATTGCCTTATTGGCGTTGGCAACACTCCGTTCAGCAGGAGAGAGACCGGGAGCGCTTTCGGCGAGTGCGAGGGCAGTGAGAAAGAAGAATGACAAGGCTGCGATTTTGTTCATAAGATCCTCAAGACGCTACGTAATGCCGTGGCCGCCGCTCTCGCGGCGGCCACCATTCTGCTATTGAATCGGACAAGTTCCGTTGGTTTGACCGGAACACCCTTCCTGCCCGGGACCAACATGATGGCCGTCTCGCCCGCTATTTGCGGGAAGCACATAGGGGAAAGTGTGACCGTACCCTTCGGTGTTCAATTGGACTCCATCGCCGATGGGCGTGCTGTACTTCACCGGATCGAGAAGGATTCCGGCGACCGCACGCGAGGAGATATCTACGACGTCGTCAATCGGTCGCCGGCCATTGGGGTAGCCGGCCACATCGCCGGCCAGGAAGCCCAGCCGTTTCTGTTTTCCCACCGGAGTCGGAGGAATGCCGGTGTTCAAGCGCAACAAATCTGCGACCGGGCCGGCATCCCTCGGTCCACATCCCGGACAGATTGGTGCCATGTACTGAACCAGAGGGAACAAGTCAGTGCGCGGCGCGGCGGGTACCGGGATTCCAATCGACGCGAAGATGTGTGCCAGCAGGGGATCGAGGAAGTAATTTGCGAACTGACCGTCATTCTTAGGGTCATCCATGCTGAACCGGTCCTTGGATCCAGTGCCGATGATCAGCTCATTGATGAGTGAGTTGCCTTCGCGATTGACTTGCTGGAACGCTCCTTCTGTCATCAGCGGATTTGGCGAGCGCCGAATTGTGAGTTTGGGGCGTGATGTGCTGCCATAGGTGCCAATTACGGCCTGCTTATCGCCGAAACCGTGCAGTCTGCCATCAACAGTCAGCATGGTCGTTGGTACTTCCAGCACAATCGAGTTCACGTTGAATCCGGCAACCGCATCGGGTGCGTAGTTATGGGTGTCGTCTGCGTCAACCACTGGAGACAAGACTCCACCAACGGCCATGCGGAAATTCAAAGAGTCAAACGCTGCACCGAGGTCAATGTAAAAAGGATCGTCTACCGTTCCGGCGAACACCGTCACTCCGTTCGAGAGATGGTAGATCCCCTGATTGAACAGGGTTTCGTAATCGGGCATCGTACGAGGCCCGACGTTAGAGGGTACGGCGATGAGTCTTCTTCCACTCGTCAGCTGCGTTGCCACACCATCGCGAATCATGGTCACGGTGTAGGTTTGGCGCAGACTCAGTCCTTCTGAACCCGGGCCATCCAGGGCGGTGATGGGAGGAATTCCTGCCAGTCCGCCCACAAATCCAGTGAATACGCCCGGTTGACGGATCTCGGTCTTAAAGCGAAATTGAAATGTAATGTCTTCGACTCCGTCGCGGTTGTTGTCGACCTTCATTTCGTAAAGGACGTTGGGGTCGAACGGAAAATAGTTGGGTCCATTGGACGGCTCGAGAAAGGGGTCGACGTTTAAGATCATGGTGACCCGATCTGGGTGGTCATAACTGACAAAGGCGTACCAGTCGGTCACATCTGCGGTACGATCCAGTGCCGTAATTGGTGCCTCACGATGGCTCGAAGCAAGTAGTCCCGCCGGAAAAAGCAGGGAGAGTGCCAGGGCCACAATTGTGGTTAATCTTTTCATTGCTGTGTCCCTCAACTGAGATATGGGACTGGCCGGCCGGATCCGACATCACACGATTCAACCGGCCAGACTGTCCACTGATCGGAGTACGGACCGCGCTGCAAAACGGATTTTGGTGAGGCAGTTGGGGATCAATGCGAGCAGCCGCGTCGTGCGTTTGCCTCGACAGTTGAGATCGTTCCGGGTTTTCCACAAAAGCATTCACAGAAATCTTGAAATTGTCGTAAGAACTGCATTGACACAGATGGAGCGAGTCTTTAATGTTGCTTGCGTCGACGGCTGAAAGGGTTGGCTTAGTAAAATTTGCCAGTCCGAAGTAAGCTGAGTGATCTGCTCGGCAGGGCAACCTGAAGAGCACCCAGACCCGAAAAAACCGACTGACTCTGCGAGGAGCAGTTGGGGTTTGGAACTGCGAAAGCAGTGATTACATCAAGGGCTGTGACGGTGCATGCATCCACGTAGTTTGCTTCCTCGCAGGAGCTGACCTCTGGAGCATAACCAATGTCACAGCCTTTTCTATTTCCCCGGCCAATCTTTTCCGGCCCCCGTCTCCAGGTTTTCAACACTGCTTGTGAATAACCTTTGCAAATGGGTTCTCAAGCGAGCGCTTGACGCAGGTATCAGCGCTTTGCACCAAAAATGGGACAGGGTGGATCCCGCTTCTGATCGTGCTCCCTCACCTTGACGATTGCGAGGAAATCCAGGCCTCTACCTGCTCATCAAGAACGTTGAGCGGCAAAGCGCCGTTGCCCAGGACTTCATCGTGGAAGGTGCGGATGTCGAATTTCGAGCCGAGTTTCTGTTGCGCTTCCTCTCTGAGCTTGAGGATCTCAAGTTGGCCGAGTTTGTAAGCCAGTGCTTGTCCAGGCCAGGCGATGTAACGGTCGACTTCGGTCTGGATGTTGGGCTCATCCATGGCGGTGTACTTATGAAAGTACTCGACCATCTGATCGCGCGACCAATGCTTGGCGTGGACGCCGGTGTCGATGACTAAGCGAATGTCGCGCCACATCTCGTTTTCCAGCCGTCCGTATTCGCTGTAAGGATCTTGGTAACAACCCATCTGCTGGGCGAGCCGCTCGGAGTACAAGGCCCACCCTTCTACAAAGGCCGTGTATCCGGCATGCTTGCGGAATTCGGGAAGGTCACCCAGCTCCTGGGCCAGCGAAATCTGCAGGTGGTGTCCGGGAATGCCCTCATGATATGCAATCGCCTCAACATTCAGCAGCAGGCGATGCTCGGGATCGTATTCATTGACGTTGATATGGCCGGGACGGGAGCCATCGGCTGTTCCGGGAGTGTAGTCAGCGGGAACGGCATTCTTCTCCCGTGCGGGCGCCATTGGAATAGCGACGAGTTTCGCTTTTGGGAGACGACCGAAATACTTGGGTAGCCGGGGTTCCATTTCCCGCACGTACTTGGCATACAGCTCCAGCAATTGTTGGCCGGAAGCTGCGTAGAGGCTGCGATCATCCTTGATGTGCTGGTTAAAGCTGGCGAGATCACGGAAACCAAACTTCTTCGCGACCTCTAGCATCTGGGCTTCGGTCTGGTGCAGTTCCTTCAATCCGATTTGGTGAATCTGATCGGGTGTGAGATCGGTCGTTGTCATGCGGCGGACCGCGAAGCGGTAACGCTTCTCACCATCGGGTAAGGCCCAAATACCGGGCTCGGAGCGGCCCTGCGGCGCATAGTCGTTACGGGCAAAATCGGCGAAACGCTGGTAGGCGGGAATGATCTGGAGGGTAATTACCGAGAGCGCTTCTTTCCGTAAGCGGTCCTGATCTAAAGAAGCAATGCTGCTGGGGAATTTTTTGAATGGGCCGAAGAAAGGGCTCTTCTCGCCGGTATTTTGGGAGACGTCTTCGGCTTGCGGCGCAACTTTCTCCAGCAAGAAACGCGGCGGCATCAAGTGGTCCTTCATGCCTTGCCGGAGGTTGGCCGTCACCTGCTCGAAGACGCGAGGAATTTGCCCTAGCCGAGAGAGGTAGTTCTCATAGTCCTTGATCGAGTTGAATGGCGTGATGGTGATCAGGTCAGGCAACTCGATCTGAGGCCCGCCGTTCTGGCTGACTGACATTTCCCAGGATTTGAATTGTGCGCCTTCGATCTGTTCGCGAAGATTGCGAATCATGAGTTCCCGGCTAAGGCGATCTTGCCGGGAGAGGCCGTCAGTGGGGATCGCTTCGAAACGCGCGAGGAATTTACGGCTTTCCTCCAGGTCTTTCCGATAGAACTCGGCGGAGTAATCGCTGAGACGATCGTTGTAGCGGTTGTCCCCCAGGGCTGTGGCAGTCTCGGGGCTGGTGCGAAGTTCGTATTGCCATTCCTCATCGAAAAGTGAATGTAGCTTGTGTGGCGGATCTTGGGAGCCGTTATCGGTCTGCCGGGCTTGGGCAGAACTGTGGGCCCGGACAGGGGGGATAGCGAGGAGCATCAAAACCGTGACTGGCCGCAAGATCATGAAGTCTCCCCGACGAAATTCTCCTGAATCAGCGAAGCACGAAAGAAGCCGCAAACGAGGCAAAACGATCTGGCTTATACCGACTGATTTTTCACTTTCCAGTACACCGCGTATCGATGATGAATGACCTGGTACAGCGGAACCAGGCTGATCGATTGCGATTGGCCAACGGAGTTGAAGCTCAAGGGCTGCTTGCTGTCAACCTCGACCCAGGCGGTCGGTTTGTTCGGATCAGCCAGGATTTCCGGAACCTTGTACTGATCGCTGGCCTTCGGTTCGTAGTCGCCGTATTGCATGTCCTTGGAAACCGCATCGAACTTGCCTGCGAGTACAAGCGGGCCATACATCATGGTTTGCATGCTTTGATCGTCAGGCATGGCGTCGATGTGCAGCGCCATGGGCAAGCTCAGTTCGATCTTGTCGCCGGTCTTCCACAGCCGGTTCAGCGTCAGATAGCTCGTGGGGCTTGCGAACGCGGGCAGTGGCTGGCCATTGACCTTCACATTGCCACCTTCGACCCAGTACGGAATGCGAAGATGCACCCCCAGTTGGACGGGCGTCTTTGCCGAAACTGTGAGTGTGGTGCCTTGCTGCTCGGGGAAACGCGTTTCTTGGGTTACCTTCAGACCTTTTTCCGGCCACTCCAGATTCGAATCAACGTAGAGATTCACGTATAACGAATCCTCATCGTGGAAGTAGATCGTGTCGGTCAATTTGGCGTATTCCTCGACGCCCGTGCCGGTGCAGCACCAGAGAGAATCGAACGGCTTGCCGAAGGTCTTCCAATAGCCTGAGGCGAGCGGGAGATAGTACATCATGGTGCCGTCTTCGGGATTGATGGTGCCCAGCCGGTGATTGAAGACCAGCCGCTCGTAATAGTCCATGTAGCGAGCCTGTGGCGACAGGCCGAACAGGTGGCGAGTGAGCTTCATCATGTTGTAGGCGCAGCAGTCTTCCGTCGTCGAAGTGCTCAGTTCGCCCGCAAGCTTGCCCGGATCTGTGTTCCACGACTCGTGGTTGCTGGTACCGCCGGTCGAGTAGGATCGCTCTCCGACCACTTCGTCCCAGAAATACTCAGCAATCTCGCGATAGTAGGTCTCGCCGGTGAGCTCATAATATCGAGCGGCAGCGATCACCTGAGGGATATGCGTATTGACATGCAGGCCTTTTAATTCGTCGCGGTGTGCGGCCAGCGGATCGAAGAACCATTTCTTGTCGAAGCGCTTTGCCATGTGGAGGTAGTACTCTTTTCCGGTCACGGCATAGAGGTTCGAAAGCACCTCCCCCATACCGCCGTACTCGGTCCCGAGAATCCGCTGCATGTGGTCATAACTGAGCGGACCAGTGTAGCCCCCGACCCAGTTCGCCATATTCTCGACAACCTCGAGAGCCTGCTGGTTTCCCGAGTACACAAACATGTCGAGATTGCCGGCCATGATCTTGTGGATGGTGTAAAACGGCGCCCATACGCGCTCGCGATTACGCAGGCGATCGAAGAACTCGACCGGGAATGCGCTCAGGTATCCGCCGTTGTTGAGGCTCTTTTGACACTTTGCGAGCTCGGCAACCACCGCGTCGCCATTCTTCCTAATATCTTCATCGCCGGTGCTGGCATACATCAGCGCAGCGGCGGAGAGATAATGGCCGCCCGCGAAATGGCCACGGAGTTCGCAGTCGGGAGCCTCCCACCCTCCCAGGGGCTGAGCGGAGGAGGGCAGCCCGGCGTTAATGCGGAAGGTGTGCAGCAAGCGGTCAGGAGGAAGGGATTGCAAGTAGCGGCGATTGGCTTCCATTGCGTTCGTGCATGGACCTTTGCCGAGGCGAACCTGCTTCATCGGGAAAGGCCGAACTTTCCAGCGAACCTGCTCGCGATGAACCGGCTTACCATCCGTGTATGTGGTGTTCACGACCGGATCTTGGGCGAGAACCGATCGGGGCATCAGGGCTGCCCCGGCGGCAGCCCCGACCGTGGCGATAAAGTTTCTGCGGGACAATTTTGAAGATGAGGTCACTTGGGAGCTCCTAAACCTTTTGCCGTCTCGGAATTGGTCAAAGTCCATTGCGTATATTGTATACAATACTGCGCATCGGTATTTTTCCACAACCGGTTGAAAGAACTGCTCCGATTCTCATAGGGGATTACTCGGCTATAGTCATGATATTTCAGGGCGATATAAATAGATGATGCGGCATAACCAGGCTCTCCTTGTTCTAGGTTTTCTGGCGTTAGTAAGCGGACGGTCCTCCTTGGCACAGCAGACCCTCCCTCCGGCGGTGAAGGCCGAGCGTGGGATCGATCTCGCGCAAAAAGGGAGATGCAAAGAAGCGATCCCGCTTCTTAGAACCGCCAGCCCACGACTCACCGACCGACAAACCAAGTTTCATGCCTCGATGTTGCTTGCGCGTTGCGGGATGAGCCTTGACCAGGCGCAGCCTGCGGTCGAAGCCTTGTTGTTGCTGAATCGAGAATTTCCAAACGACCCGGAAGTGCTCTACATGACTGCGCACTTTTATTCCGAACTGGCGACCCGTGCCTCCGAGCAGCTTGCCGCCCGCGCGCCCAACTCCGCACAGGCGCAGAAGCTCGAAGCAGAAGCTTTCGAATCGCAAGGGGACTGGGAAAAAGCCTCTACTCAGTACCGGAAAATCCTCGTGCAGAATCCTAAGGAGCCGGAGATCCATTTTCGGTTGGGACGAATTCTGCTTTCGCGAACCCCGCCTGACAGCGAGGGCGCCAAGAAGGAATTCGAGGAGGAGTTGAAGATCAACCCCGCGAACGCCTCGGCGGAATTTCTGCTCGGTGAAACCGCGCGTCAGGCTGGTGAGTGGGATCCAGCGGCAGATCATTTTTCACGCGCATTGAAGTTGGATGAAGGCTTCGCAGAAGCTTATCTCGCGCTGGGGATGTGCCTGAATGCGGAGGGCAAATTTTCCGATGCTGTTCGGCCCCTCGAGCAGTACGTGAAAATGCAGCCCGGGGATCCGGCGGGGCACTATCAACTTGCAACCGCCTTTGCGCGCACGGGGCGCAAAGCCGACGCAGACCGGGAAATCGCCCTGCAGCAAGAAGCGGCAAGAACTCCCCATACACAAGAGCGCTAAAAAAGCTGGTGAGGGGAAACTCAAGAGCGCTGTGAGGCATGTGGTTTCGCGAAGAAGGTTTTTCGGGCAATCGTTGATCGCGGCGGTGGGAACGCTGCTTCCTAGGTTGAGTTACTCCGCCCAGGCCCCGACGGTGGGGCTCTTGCCCCCTTTTGAAGAAATTCCCGCAGCAGCGTCAGGAATTACCTGGAAGCATGTAAGCGGGCGATCTGCCATGGCTCACTTGCCGGAGACGGTCGGCGCCGGGTGCGCCTTCCTCGACTATGACAACGATGGCTGGATGGACATCTACCTGGTAAACAGCGGTCCCTGCGACTTCTACCGGCCCGATCCAGCCCTACGCAACGCCCTTTATCACAACAATCGCGATGGTACATTCACAGACGTGACCCCGAAGGCCGGCGTCGGTGGGAACGCCTACGGCATGGGGGTCGCGGTCGGCGACTACGACCGAGACGGATTGCCTGACCTTTACGTGACTCAGTATCCCAATAGCATCCTTTATCACAACAACGGAGACGGAACTTTCTCAGACGTTACCGCAAAGGCAGGGGTGGGGGCTCCGGGGTGGTCGACGAGCGCAGTCTGGTTTGACTATGACAACGACGGTCAGTTGGACCTCTTTGTCTGCCGCTTTGTGGACTATAGCAAGGCCAAGTTAAAGTTCTGCGGCGATGCACTCACCGGCGAGCGTCATTTCTGCATTCCCAGTATTTACGATCCCATGCCCTGCTGGTTGTTTCACAACAACGGCGATGGAACCTTTACCGACGTAAGCAAGGAATCGGGCATTGCGCACTCCCTGGCAAAGGCCTGGGGAGTGGTTGCGGCCGATATCAATAATGATGGGCGCATGGATCTTTACGTAACCAACGACACCGCACCGAATTTTCTTTTTGCCAATCGCGGTAAGGGCAAGTTCGATGAGATCGCAATGCTGGCCGGAGTTGGCGTGAACGTCTTCGGAAAACCGCGCTCGGGAATGGGGGTGGATGCGGGTGACTACGATCAGGACGGCTGGATCGATCTTTTTGAGGCCAACGTCGATCATGAAATGTTTTCGCTCTATCACAACGAGCGGAACGAGGCTTTCAGCGACCTCGCCCTTCCGACCGGCATTGGTGAAGCCACGCGCTTGATGAGCGGCTGGGGTTTGAAGTTTTTCGACTACGACAACGACGGCGATCTCGACCTTCTGCTGGCCAATAGCCATCCCGACGATACAGTAGACGGAAGAATGCAGGGGGTAACGTTTCTTGAACCTTTATTGCTGTTTCGCCGAAATGGCAACTCGTTTCACAATGTCAGCCGCGAGAGCGGACCGGTATTTTCGCGGCCCTTGGCCTCGCGCGGCCTGGCCTTGGGAGATTTTGACAATGACGGAGCGGTGGATGTTCTCATCACGCAAAACAATCGTGAGCCGGTTCTCTTGCACAATCATGCCGGGCGGGGGAATCATTGGTTGGGAGTGAAATTGGTCGGGAGGAAATCAAATATCGACGCCATCGGTGCCAAGCTCACCTGGCACGCGGGGGATTTAGAACGGCATCGATTCAAAGTTGGCGGAGGCAGCTATCTTTCTTCGCATGATCCGCGAATGGTGCTGGGTTTGGGGAGGAGGGCAAAAATCGACTGGCTGGAGGTGAAATGGCCCGAGCCGAGTGGCCGGACCGAGCGATTTCAAGATCTCCCGATCGATCGCCATATCACGATCGTCGAAGGAGAAGGGAAGTGGAGCTAGGGGCGTGGCGAGTACAGTCGCGAAACCAAGTTCCGCGCCGTTCACGTAGGTGCCCTTGGTCAAGGTTACGCCGTAGGGGGGGCGAAGGTATGCAAAGACATTTCTGGCAGCGAGTCGGCGTGTCAGGCATTTTGATTGCGGCCTCTACTTTCACCCAAGCTCAAACAGCTTTGGGGCACCAGCCGTCGGTGCCCACTCAGACCTCGCAGGCCGAGACCTGGCCGCAGCAATCTGGAGATTCCCTCGATCAGCAGGCCGAGAGCGAACTCGAGACCGGCAGCGCGCTCACCGGCCAGGGGCAGTTCACCGAGGCCATTCCGCATCTGGTTGCTTCACGTGGCCGGGTGAAAAATGAATACGCAGCTGCATTCAACCTCGCCATCTGCTACATCGCAACCGGTCAGCCGCGCCAGGCGATCCCAATTCTGAAGGAACTCCGCGGGAGAGGGCGCGACAGCGCCGACGTGAACAATCTTCTCGCCCAGGCTTATGTCGGCGATTCGCAGGAATCGAACGCCCTTGAGGCGCTTGAGCGCGCGGCGTCCGTCCGGCCTGGGGACGAGAAGCTGTTTCTGTTCGTTGCGGACGCCTGCATGGGAAAGCAATCCTATGCTCTTGGCATGCGGGTCGTCGACCTCGGTCTGAAAACTTTGCCGAACTCCGCAGGTCTCCATTTCGAACGCGGAATGTTTCTTGCTGTGATGGATCGCTTTGACCAAGCCAAGGGCGATTTCGAGCGTGCCCGGGAACTGGCGCCGGATTCAGAAATCGCCTACATCGCGGGCGCGCAGGAATCCATGTATGCGGGAAACATCGCAGAGGCTGTCCGAGTGTCGCGGGAAGGCCTTTCTCGCGGGCATCGCAATTTTCTGCTGCTGACACTTTTTGGTGAGGCATCGTTGCGCGCTGGCATTGTTCCCGGACAGAAGGAATTTGAGGAAGCTCGGAAGGCGCTCGAGACAGCCGTTGCGGAAAAGCCGAGCTATCCGAGCGCCGAACTGGCGTTAGGCAAGATCTATCTGCTGGCTGGTCAGACAGGGGAGGCGATCGCGCGCTTCGAGATGGCGCGTGAGCTCAGTCCGGGAAACGCCTCGGTGTACTCCAACCTGGCGGCGGCATACCGCAAGCAGGGAGACATAGGGAAAGCCCGCGAAGCCCTGGCGAAGCTTGAAGAACTCAACCAAGCACAAGCAGACAAAATCAGGACAGCACCGGGGGAGACCAAGGCCGGCTACGGCGGGGCTTTATCTCAGCAACACTGATCGAAGGCAGCGGCCGCTGGAGGTGTGCCGGAAGCTTTACGGATTGCCTTCATTCCTTCAGGACCTGATTCTTGGAAACGGCCGCTCTACGATTCCCGCCCCTTCCTGTACGGCAATAATCCGGTCGCAGTTCACATTGGCCAGCTTGGTCGCGGTGCCGCTCGGCCACAGGATTTCGATGGAATCAACTTTTGTTTGCTGGCCCAGGCCGAAGTGCAGACGCGGGTCGTGCGCGGATTGGTAGCTCATCCCTCCTTTGCGCTGATCAGAGAGCCTGAGATCGCCAGCGGTCAGGCTGACGCGCGCTCCAACTGCGTCGCGATTCGATCGGGTGCCGATTAACAGAATCTCCACCCAATGATTCCCGTTTCCACCGTCGTTGCGCAGTAACTGGGGCGCTTGGCCACAGTTGTTGACGAGAATGTCGAGATCACCATCGTTGTCAAAATCGCCAATCGCCGCGCCTCGGCTGACACGGGGCAAAACAAAGTCCGCGCCCAGCTGGTCGCTCACATTCTCGAAGACACCGTGGCCAGTATTTCGGAACATCAATTTCGGCTCGGCATACTTGGTTTCGGCGTGGTAGCGCTCAATGTTATCGAGGACGTGTCCGTTGGCCATAAACAGATCCATCGCTCCATCGTTATCGTAGTCAAAAAATTTTGTGCCGAACTCGCTCATGTGGAAGGTCGCGTAAGAGAGCCTGGACCGGAAGGTGGCGTCTTCGAATATTCCGTCTCCCATGTTCTGATACAGACGAGCCAACTGCATGTCGAGATGGACAGCCACCAGGTCCATGCGCCCACTCCGAGTGGTGTCGGCAGCATCGGTTCCCATGCCGGCTTCGAACTGTCCATCGCCGCTCACCGCGACGCCTGCGAGGTAACCAACTTCGCGGAAGGTTCCATTGCGGTTGTTGCGGAACAGGGAATTCGGCATGTGGTCGTTGGCGATGAAGATGTCCTGCCAGCCGTCGTTGTCGTAATCGAAGGTGACAATGCCGAGCCCGTTCGCGGGTTTGGCGCTTAGACCAGCGGATTTGCTTACGTCCGTGAATGTGCCGTCGCCATTGTTGTGATAGAGCGTGGGCGGTTGCGGGTGGAAGTCGTCCGGATGGCAGTAGCTGCGCATGCCCGGTCCGCGATCTCCGCAGTAGAAGTTGCGCTCTGGGGACCAGTCGACGTAGTTGGCGATCACCAGATCCAGCCGGCCATCACGGTCGTAGTCAAACCATGCCGCGCTTGAAGCCCACAAGCCAGCATTTGAAACTTTGGCGCGAGCAGTCACATCGGTGAACGTGCCGTCGCCGTTGTTGTGATAGAGAATCGAGCGGCCGTATCCGCAAACGAACAGGTCAGGAAAGCCGTCGTTATCGTAGTCGCCAACCGCCACGCCCATGCCAAACAGGGCTTCCGCGCCGACGCCAGCTTTCGCGGTGACATCGGTGAAACTGCCATCGCCGTTGTTGTGGTAAAGCGCGCTGCGCAGTCGATGGGAGGGGGAATAGACGCTGGTCGCTGCGCCATTCACGAGGTAGAGATCCAGAAGCCCGTCCTGGTCATAATCGATCCAGGCGCAGCCTGAGCCCATGGTCTCAATCAAGAATTTCTCCTCACTCCGAGCGTTGTCGTGCTGAAAGGTGATTCCTGAAGAGCGACAAACGTCGGTGAAGGTCACCTGAGTTCTCGGAGCTGCCGGGCTTTGTCCCCGCAAGAGAAAAGGGGTACTCGCCAGAGCTGCCGATTTGAGGAACTCGCGTCTGGTGGGTCTCAAGCCAAAAGTTTTCCTCAGCTACCCGACTCAAATTCTACGTCTCGAACGAGTCCACCCAGCCCATCGGGCACGCTGCGGGAAGGTGGGGTCTAGCGTAAACGATTGTGCAGTATAGATTTCACGCGTGGAAGCGAGGAACTGAGCTTAGCGCGCGTGGCGAGTAGAATCTGCTTGACAACCGATTCGAATATTGTATACAAAATCCAACCAAGCAGCAAACGCTTGCTAGAAGTGTTTGCCTACGTTGCCTTTTGTGGCCGCTCGTTTGAGCCTCCCGGCTTTGTCCGGGCAACATTTTCGCGAGGAGGACGTATGTCCCGCAAGTCTGCTTCTTTTCTGATCGTTGCGATGGGTTTACTCAGTTGGCTGATCAGTTTTCCTGCTGCCCTCGCGCAACACGGCTCTGAGGGTACCGTCACCGTCACCGTGCTTGATCCGAGCGGCAGTGTGGTCCCGGGAGCGAGCTTAGAACTGCGTGACCTGGCTACCAACACAGCCGCGAAAGCGGTCACGTCGGACTCAGGGACTTACGTTTTCGTGAACCTTCCCATCGGCACCTATCGGCTATCGATCTCAAGAGCGGGCTTCAAAATTCAAACCTTCGAAAGCGTAGTGGTTCAAGCCTCGAAGACAACCGATATTAAGACCACATTATCGATTGGTGCGGTCAACGAGATGGTTGAGGTCACCATGACCGCTTCGCCGATTATCGAGACCACGACGAATGAAATCGGTACGGCTGTCGACTTGAAGCAGATCGAACAGCTGCCTATCCAGGGCCGTGATCTGGGGCAACTTTCGCAATTGGTTCCGGGATACACGGGCGGGCAAAACGGAGGTACGTGGAATGGGCTTCCCGCGGTTGATCAAGGCAACAGCGTAGACGGGACCATCGGAAGCACCAGCCGAATGAAATTCACCGGGAACGCGGAGCCTGCGATTCAGCCTCGCCTCGAGAGCATCGAGGAAATGACGGTGAATACCGAACAACTGGACATGAATCAAGGGTTCGGTCAGGCGAGCATGCAAATCAACTTTGTCACTCGAAGAGGTGGCAACCAATTCCATGGTCGCGTTTTCGAGGATTTCAGGAATGCGGCTTTGAACGCAAATAGTTGGACCAATGACGCGCTCACTTCCCTTGATCCTTCGAATCCACAGAAGAAAAACCCAATCAAGTTGAACGATTTCGGAGCTAGCTTGGGAGGGCCGATTATCAAAGACAGATTGTTCTTCTTCGGCTCCTACGCTGAATCCAAACAGCCTGGCGTAGTGCAGGCGTTCAATTGGCTGCTCACGCCCGCCGCGCAGACGGGCACCTTCACCTATCTTGGCACTGACAACGCCACACACACCGTCGATTTGATGGGGCTGGCACAAAGTCATGGCGTCAACCGTGCCATCAGCCCAGCTACTCAGGCAGTATTTTCAGCCTACCCCTCCCAATCGGTTGCGAGTGTTACGCCCGCTCCGACCGGGGACCTGAACTTGCAGCAGGTCAATTGGCAGGTCACCAATCCCGTCACCAAGTACTTTCCCGCAGTGCGCGTCGACTACAACCCTAACGACAAAATGCGCTTCAACCTGGCGTGGAACATGTACAAGTTCAACTATCCGGTAAATACGAGCTTCCCTGCGGCGGTTCCTGATTTTCCCGGTTCCGCCTGGGAAAAGACCGGAGGTGGTAGCGTCAGCACAAACTATACGACGGCATTCGGTTTTGCTTATACCATCTCGCCGAGCCTGGTCAACGAATTCCGCGGCGGCTTTCTCTATAACAAAGCACTCTTCAGTGGAAACGCGGCGCCAGTGAACGCCAGTGTTCCCCAGGTGGCATGGAATTACCCGAACGCCCCTTATCCGCTAGGCACGCAGATGAGTGGTACCGTCGATTACATTGCCACGGGAAACTACTATCCGATCTTTAATGCGTCTGACACCATGACGTGGCAACATACGTCGCACACGTTGAACTTCGGATTCTCCTGGTATCAGGAGCAGGATCACTACTACAACGGTGTGCTCGGGTTTCCGGTTGTGACCCTCGGATTGGTCTCTGGGGATCCTGCGCTCGGTGCATTTAACGGCACTACGATTCCGAATTCGACAACCGCTCAACAGGGGATTGCGCAACAGTTGTATGCGATTCTTACAGGAACGATCGGGAGTTCAGGAGGATCAGCGGTTGGCGGACAATACGCGTACAACCCGGCCAGTGGACAGTTCTTCAACACCTTAAGCGCGTATAACCTCGACGAACTGCAGCGAGCATTTGCGCTGCACATCCAGGATTCATATCGGATACGGCCCAACCTGACGTTCAACTACGGTTTGCGCTGGGACTTCACCGGAGCCAATCACGACCTTACCGGTGCTTATCATAACGCCGATCAAGCCGCCATTTTCGGCCCATCCGGCGTCAATAATCTTTTCAACC
>Ga0207667_10000412_pt1 | contig 57917 bp, 50 predicted proteins | sample KBSCornC52_FD_184301 | JGI IMG/M metagenome (GOLD analysis project Ga0207667, IMG submission 184301) | Corn rhizosphere microbial communities from Kellogg Biological Station, Michigan, USA - KBS Corn C5-2 (SPAdes) (version 2) | ecosystem: Host-associated > Plants > Roots > Rhizosphere > Soil ... | reverse complement strand
TGGAACACGCTGTCGGGCACTCCCTTATTGATGACATACGAGCTATAGGTCAGCTCAACTCTGCCCCGCCCATCGCCGGCAGGCTGTTTCTTTTTTTGCGAGCCGTCATCATAGTCGAACGTGATGCCCTTGGGAAGCTTATAATTCCTGACATTAAAAGTAAAAAGCACTTTATCCGGCAGGGCATAGGCAATATATTTCCCGTATGTCATATCCACTTCATACGTACCATTGTCACGGGTGGTGGTACGTGCGCGCAGGATGACGAGACGGCTGGCGTCTACCCAAAAAGTAGACAGCACCATATCCGCATTTTCGTCCTGCGGCAGCAGCTTGATCAATCTTACTTTTTGGCCCTGGGCCGTATCGGTCCCCCCATCCAGCACGGTATAGGACCCTTTCAGCAGATTATTGAGACTGATGGTCACCGCACCTTTGGGAACAAAGGAAATCCCTTTGTCATTCCTGATCTTTAGCTTGTCCGGCTTCTTGAAATAGACGGTGACGGTAGCTTCGGGCTCTTTCAGAAAGCTCACATTGGTCCTCATAATACCTGTGGCCTGGTAGTCATTCACCTGGTCCAGGCGGGCACGGATCTTTTGTAACAGCTCGGACGCCGGCTGCGCATGCAGGATGGACGCCAGCGGTAACACCAACGACGATAACAATATTTTTTTCATAACAAATGTGTTAGCTCAAAATATCTTTTTTTCGAAATACCCATATGGCGACGCTTACAAAGGCGGCTATATAAGCCAGCAATACGCTCAGACTGCGCAATATGGACGGAAGGTTTTCGATGCTGCCGGGCAGCGTGCCTCCCTGGCCATCACTCCGGGAATAAAAGAATCCCTTCCAGGCCAGCATATGAGAGGTAAAAAGCCAGGGTTTCACCGTGTTGTCATAAAAGGGAATGCGCATCTCCGACAGAATGGTGAGCACTACGACGATGCTGATGGTGGCGACGATAGGGCCAATGGAATTCTCGGCAAACACCGACAATAAAAAAGCCAGGGCCGCCACGGTGCTGAGCGCAACCATCGCATATCCAAAGGCGGCAATATACCTCCACATGACGTCTGTTTGGCGGATATGCTCTATGACGGTGTCGCGTGCAATGATAAGGTCGTTGGTGCCAAAGATCCACATGCTGAGGAACAGGGCCAGCAAGGCCATCCATATCAGCAGCAGAATCGTATAGATGACGCTGGCGCCATACTTCACCAGCATCAATTGAGTGCGGCTGACGGGCCTGGTCACGAGCAGACGAAGCGTACCCATATTGGCTTCTCCCGCCACCATATCGCCGGCCACAAGGGCTACCAGCAGCGGAATTTGGATCAACAGTGTATTGAGGATGACAAACGCCACGAGATAGCCATTCAGGATCAGCGGGTAGGAAATGTTAAAGCTGTCGGATATGCTGCTCAGCAGCAGCTCTGTATACGACTGCCCGTCGAACTTCAATCCCAATTGTATGATAAGGATCATGGCGGCGATGGCCCCAAAAGGAATATAGGTGCGGGGACGTTTGAAAATTTTAAACAGCTCGATCTGTAAAAGCTTCCACATGCTGATTGGCGGTTGTCAATGATAAAAAATAATCTTCCAGCGAATGCCGGGGTTGAATGGCGGCAACAGGCACACCCTGCTGTACAAGATCACGTACAAAGGAAGGTATCTGCATTTTGTCCATTTTCAGCAGGAGCTTCCCGCCCTGGCGGGACTGGAGATTTTTCTGCCACGGACTTCGGTGCAGGACTTCTTCGGCCAGTGTTCCCTCGGGAGTGTCGAGCTCCACGAGCGTTTGTGCAGGGTCGAATAGCTCGGATGCTTCCCCTTCCACAATCTTCTTCCCTTTATCGATAATGAGCATTCTATTCGCTATCAGCTCCATCTCGCTCAACAGATGCGAGGACACCAGCAGCGTCTTTTTTTCATGTGCGCTGAGATGCAGGATCAGGTTGCGTATATCCGCGATCCCTTGTGGATCCAGCCCATTGGTGGGTTCATCGAGGATAACGAGGTCGGGATTATGGACCAGGGCTACGGCAATGCCCAATCGTTGTTTCATCCCCTGGGAAAAGGTCTTCACCTTACTGTGGGCTCTTTCCACCAGCCCTACCTGCTCCAGCTGCTGCATCAGTATACGGGAAGAAGGCTGGATACCGCTCATCCGGGCAAATAAGGAAAGGTTCTCATAGGCGGTGAGATACTTATAAAGGTCGGGGCGCTCGATAACGGCTCCTACCTTCCGTAGTATTTCCCTTCGATGGGTCCGCAGATCCATACCGAATATCTCTATCCGGCCGCTGGTAGGCGCGATCAGCGTGAGCAGCATCCGAATGGTAGTGGATTTCCCGGCGCCGTTCTGCCCCAAAAAACCATATATATCGGCCTGCTCCACTGAAAAGGACAGCCCGTCCACAGCTTTTAAAATGCGGTAATCGGTCTTGTCCGAAAAATAGCCCGATTCCCGCATACCGCTAATGTTTGAGGCCTTCGTCGGAAGAACTTCGTCGGACCTGCTTCGACACGGTCCTTCTCGTTCGTACCCTTCGTTCCTCGGGTACTTCGTAAGCTCCTCCTCGTTCGTACCCTTCGACAAGGCTCGGTTATGGACGAACCGCTCCCAGCGGTTCCAGGATGCCGAAAAATGCTTGGTAAGACCGGTGACCCGGATGACTGAAGACATATGCTTGAATATCAATGTGATTTGTCGGACCTGCCGGAGGTGGGCCTGCCCCATTCTATCAACAATTTCCATCCCGGATTGATCGGCAGGGACTCAAAATTTTTTAGGGGGCTTGCAAAACCCAAATGTCTTATCTATATTTGTTGTACCATCTCCTACGACAATCCCCCAATCGCTAAATTTAATTATCCCGAAAAACGCCCAACGTTTAGTTTTAACTGTATCACAGTTGTGCTTATATATTAGTTCCTTCCTCTGAATTGCCGGTTTTACAGCTTTTATTCACCTTCTGAAAATTACAAAGATGAAAAGGAACTTTTTGGCCTTACTGTTTGCTTCTGCGCTGACTCTCGGTCTTTCTCCGGCACACGCAGCAACTTCCGACAATTTCAACTCCCGCAAAGGCATTAAACTCACCGAGATCAAGGGCTTCCTGCAAGGCAATTGCTGGTTTTTTGCCGACTTTGACGTCAATCGTAACGGCTGGGTCCCCAATATGGAAGGGGATGGCGCCATGGTATCCGGCACCGGCGCCAGCGCTACGGAAATGACGGGTATCTTCACCCCCATGCTGGATCTCAATGGTCCCGTTACCCTCTCTTTTACCTATAAGTTCAACCTGCCCGTAAAGGACAGGAGATGGATCAGGATATATGCCACGGACGCTGACAACAGACCCGCGATGTTACTGGACAGCATGGAGCTCACAGGTCTGGACAATACCACGGTCTACACTTATAATAAGATATTGTCTGCTGTTGCCGGCGGGTACAAATTATACATCAACTACCAGGGCATCGGCGGCAACGAACGGATCGCCATCGATCAGCTGTCCATCGACGCGGCTGCACATTATACTGCTGCCTGCAACGTTGCTCCCGTAACACTGCGTGATAAATTCATGGGCACTGCTTCTCATACCGCCAGCGGCAATGTACTGAGCAACGACTATGACCCCAATCATGAGACCATGACGGCCTATCTGCTGGAAGAATCTCCCGATGGTAATGTAGACCTTAAGAAGGATGGCGGGTTTGCCTTTACTCCAAAGGACGGCTTTACAGGGTCTTCCACCCACTTCACCTATAAAGTGTGCGACAACGGCAGCCCCAATCTCTGCAGCATCAACACGGTAGCCACCATCCGATTCCCCGTACGGAGCACGCTGACCAATTTCCAGGCGCTGTACAGGAAGAACGCCGTAGATGTCAGCTGGGTTGCCTCCACCAGCAATCACAGCACGCACTTCGAGGTAGAAAGAAGCATGGATGGCGATTATTTCCAAAAAGTGGGAGATGTAACGGCTGCAGGTACTGCCTACTCCTTCACCGACAAGGTGAACGATCATAAGGCAAAGAGCAATGATCTCTACTATCGTCTCCGTCAGATAGACGATGCAGGTAGAGTAACTTATTCAAAAGTGCTCATCGTAAGGACCTACGGCACTAAGAGTGTCGAGTCGGTGAGCGTCACTCCCGACCCGGTTGTGAACGACATCCAAGTAAACGTGCAATTGAAGGAAAAGTCCTTTGTGATAATGAAGGTGACAGATAACAATGGCAGTGAGATCATAAGGAAGACCGCCATGGGTGACAACGGTGCCAACACCTATGATCTTGAAGATACGCATGCGCTGCAGCCCGGTATGTATCAGCTGGAAGTGATCATCAACAGCAACGAGCGCCTGACTATGCGGCTCGCAAAAAGCTAGTGAGCGCCCGCCAGGGCCCTCACTTCTTTATATCCAGGTATGACTGCAGATCTTTTACGTACTGTTCAAAAGCCAATACTCCTTGGGGAGTTATCTTACAAATAGTCTGGGGATAATTATCCTTGAATTGCTTGGTTACATCGATATAGCCTGCCTCCTTCAGCTTGTTGATCTGGACGCTGAGATTGCCGGCCGTCGCATTGGTCTTTTCCTTGAGAAATGTGAATTCAGCCTCTTTCACGCTGATCAGGACGGAGACCACCGCCAGCCTCAGCTGAGAATGCAATATGGGGTTGAGGTCCTTAAACATTTTTCTTCTTTGCTTTCAGATATCTTTTTCTCAGTATCAGCCCGGGTATGAACCAGGCAAGCTGCGCTCCTCCAGCCAGGTAAAGCAGCACCCATGCACCGGGTGTCAGCGAGCTCAATATAGCAAATACCCAGCAGGCAATGCTCCCAATCACCATGGGCCGGAACCTTTTTCCAAACCCGATGGCAAACGTCGGGATGCCATACAGGACCAGGTATACGGAGATCGGCTGCGGGAAATTATATCTAAGGACAAAATAGTTCATCAACAGGATAGCCACGCCAAAGCTTATCCAGATACCTCCTCTCAGCTGATCATCATGGGCCCTGTATTTCCGCAACCTGCCTTCCCGCCGTGCAATCACTATCTGAGGAACGATGCCTAAAAGCGTAAGCCACCACACCCCCTCGACCCAGCTCTGTTTAAAAAACAGATGATTGAATAGCGACACCAGGGAGCAGAAGGTGATAATAGCCCCCCACATCAACGCGCTGACGCCCGTCTCGATAAAGTCGTCCTTTGCTTTGCTGATCATCTGCGATATCAGCTGCAGGCTTTCCTGGGTGGTAAATTCCTTTTCCATAGTAATAAATCCGCCGGACCTTAGTCCGGCAGATCATAGAGGTTATTTTATTTGCTGCATTGCTCCAGCATATCTTCCGCCTGTTTCTGTCCCCAGGTCGGAGCCAGCGGTTCAGGATGAGCTGCCTTATACAATGCCACTGATTTCTCGAATAAAGGCTTGGCCTTATCTTTTCCGCCGCCAAACTGGGGAGGCGTGCCGAAGAGGCTCATGCCCTGCAGATAATACAGACGGGGATTATTGGGATCTGCCTGCAGGCCTTTCTGTAATGCCTCTCCGGCCGTCTTGCCATAAGTGGCCCAGCGGCTCTGCGGATCTACCAGCATCTGCTGGGTGGCAGACATATTTTCAACAGCGTATAGCTCCGAGTTCTTTTCGATGGCTTCGGCCTTTGCCAGATAGGCATTGATCTTGGCCGAGTTGGCATCCTTATCCTTTATGGTGGGATTCCATCCTACCCATGTCTGGGCCAATGCGGCGTAATAATAAGGCAGCCATTTCGTCTTTTCCGCATCGCCTATGCGATCAAAAGTGCTGGCCAGGCTTTGCAGCTCGTCGATACTCTTGGCGGAATCCAGCAATGCAATGTTCTTTTGCATCATCTGCGTGTATTTGTCCGATTGGGCGCTGGCGGCAAGAGAGGCCAGCAGGGCGAGCGAAAAGATCAGCTTCTTCATAGTTTTAATTTAAAAGTTAAGATTTGTTTTGTTAATGGTTATAATTAATAGTTATAAATTATTGTTGATGGCGTCCTGGCTACGGTCTACACCCCAGCTAAGGAAACAGCCGATGAAATAAAACCGGTTGGCCGGCGGCGTGATAGGCTCCTTGTACTGTCCGTCATAGGAGAAATTATATCCATACACCGCATCGTATCCCAATACGTTGCTCATGCTGGCAAAAAGCACAACAAAGGTCTTAGCCTTGGGCTTTCCTATGCTGGGGACATATTCTGCGCTGAAATTCAGGGACTGGTAGGACTTGGTCTTACCCTGCTCCGCCAGCTCGAACTTTGGCCCGCCCGCCAGTACGAAATTGTAATAAGGTCTTCCCGTAGCATAGCTGTAGGTAAGGTTGAACCCCGACTTGATCTTGGTAAAGAATTTTTTGGTCACAATAGACGCTGTATGGGTTGCAGCAAAATTTGGCGTCAGCTGCTCCGTGTAGTTCAGGTAATTACGCTTCGTATCCAGGTAAGAGTAACTAACCCAGTAATCAAAATCCTTAATTGTCTTTTTATCCCTCCAGAATAGCTCGAGCCCTTTGGCATAGCCGCTTCCGGAATTATTATAGAGCGAATAGTTATAATATACGGGTACCGTCTTGATGAGGTCCTCGTACTTCTTATAATAGGCTTCTATTCTAAAGATCCTGTCCTTAGACATCTTCTGGTAGTTGATGATATAATGGGTCGCCTTGGTAAAGCCGACGTTCTTCGTATAGAACAGCTGGCTGCTCTCCGGCTTTTGGTAAAAGACGCCATAGGCCAGCGATATCTGGGCTTCGGGTCCGGTGCGATAGGCAAGGGATACCCTGGGAGCAAGGTCGCTGCGATGGATAATGGAAGAATGCTCGTAACGAAGTCCCAGCTTGGCCGCCAGCTCATTGGTGAGGAATATATCCGACTCGGCAAAGACAGCGTTGAAATTATCCCTGAACTTGTACAGTGAATCCATATTATACAGCGGGCTCCGGTAATGCTGGTCGTTATAGGAGTACCAGTATTCGCTGCCAAACCGGATCGAGCTGATACCACCCAGCTTTTTGTCGAATACGGCCTTTATCTGTGACAGCTGCTGGTTCTGGTCGATGGCAAAGGTTTTGCCCTTCATCCAGAATACAGTGTCCGGAAAGGACTTGGGACGGTTGAGGTTGTCCTGTATCTGCTGTCCCAGGTTGTCCAGGTTGGTGCTGTAGCTGGCGCCCAGGTCCATTTTCCAGCCATTGTTCAGGTACTCCCGCCAGCTGAGGTTGTTGTACCAGTTGTGGTTGGTAAGGCCAAAAGCGTCCTTCGTATAAAGGCTGTCGACATCCTGTCTGCGAAGCCCCAGCTCGTTATAGGCAAAGGTGGTATAGTACTTGATCATGCCCCCGTTCTTTGTCCGGATACGAAAATTGGCGTCCCCATTATGGAACTGCGGCATCTTGAAATAGTCCGGCTGCTGCTTGACGGCTTTGAAATACAGCCCTACGTTGACATAATTGTACGAGATGCCATAAGAAGACTTTTTGTCTTTAGACAGCTGCTGGGTGCCGATCCCTACCAGGATAGGGGAGATGCTGGCGTCTATCTCCGACTTTTCGGGCAGGTCGATGGATTCCAGGAGTACGACGGAGGACAATGCCTGGCCATAGAGGGCTGAATAACCACCGGTGCTGAATACCGTGCCCTTAAAGAGAAAAGGAGAAAAACGACCCCTGGTGGCGATGTCCGGCACGCTGGTATAATAGGGATTGTTGACGAGGGTGCCGTCGATGTACTGTTTGGCTTCATAGCCGGCGCCACCCCGGACAAAAAGGCCTTCCTGCTCACCCACCTGCTGGGCGCCGGGCAGGGTCTTAAGGGCGGCGGTGATATCGGCATTGCTGCCGGCCGTAGTCGCCACATCCAGGCTGCTGAGTACGGCCCCTCTCTTGGCGTCCCCTGCCGTAAACGAGCCGGCGGTAATGGTCACCGCCTTGAGCTCGCTAAGCTGCTCCTTCATGACGATATGGAGGGTTACAGGCTCTCCTGTGAGGCGTATGGGCTGTTCCACCGGGTTATAGCCAATATTCGTAATGGTAATGGTCATAGCGCCCTTTTCGGTGGTCCGGAAGCGAAAAGCGCCGGTGCTGTCGGCTGTAGCGCCATCGTATGAGTCCTTTATTGTAATGCTGGCCCCCCGGATGGGATGGCCCTTGGGATCTTTTACCGTGCCGGACACTTGGGTCGTCTGGGCATAAAGCCCGCCGGCAAAGAGGATAAAGGTTATGAATAAGGCAGTGCGTTTCATGTTTTCTTCGAATTAATGTCTTTTCATTGGTTAGAAGAACCTTGTCAGGTTTCTCATAAATTTATCGTAAAGCTAAACTAGTTTATTTCATAAACCAAACCCTCGAGGAGTATTTCCGGTCGGGAAGGGGCATTTTGTCGGTGAATTACGTTGGAATTGCCGGTGAATAGCCGGTAGGAGCCGGCAAAGACGGCCACAGGCCGTCTGCCGCCAAGAAGCGCCACAGGCGCTTCGCCCGAAGGGCAATAAGACAGCGTCCGTGTAAAGGCCCGGGCCTTTAGGCCCGACTCCTGCAAATGGTCTCACAAAATAGTCTCCCCCCAACAATAAAAAAAGCCAGGCTTAGACAAGCCCGGCGGTTGTTGATCGTACCCTTTAAAACTAAATCATTGAATATCATATACAGTCGCTGTCATTACCCGCCGGCACGCCGGAAGGTTAAACAACGCACATGAAGTATCAGTACCTAAACGAGTCACAGATTCGTTGCCCGAAGGACAGTCATCAGAAACCCATGAGTCTTTAATTCGCGTAAAAACAGTAAATAAAAGTGGCTTTCGTACGGATGATCAGAAGAAAAGTGATGTTGGAAATAATGATTCGGATTGTTTTTCCAGATCTTGGAGGATGTCGTGTTGACGTTGTAAAGATTGCCAAAAAAATTCAAATGTGCAAGCCTTTGCCTAAAAAAAACTGGCCACAGGCCAGTTGTCCAAAGGACCATCATTAGACGTTTTCGGTCCGAGGGTACCTTCGTCTTGACCCGAAGGGCCGAAAACAAAAAAAGAGCGCCGGTGCGCTCTTTTTTTATGCTTTAAAAACAGTCTATTTGTACTGGGGGATCAGGCCATTCGCCAGCTCCACCATCCTTTTTATACCGTCGTCGGGCAGATTGCCCTTCTTGAAATCTGCCAGCACATCCGGCAGCTTGTTCTCCATTTCCAGCAGGAAATGATCTTCAAATTCCTTGATCTTACGTACAGGCACCGCTCTCAGCAGACCCTGCGTACCCAAATAAATGATCGCTACCTGCTTTTCTACCGCAAACGGAGTGTACTGCGGCTGCTTCAGGATCTCCACGTTACGGGCGCCCTTGTCGATAACCAGCTTTGTAGCAGCATCCAGGTCACCACCGAACTTGGAGAAGGCTTCCATCTCACGATAAAGGGCCTGGTCCAGCTTCAGGGTACCGGCAACCTTCTTCATGGATTTTATCTGCGCATTACCACCCACACGGCTTACGGAGATACCCACGTTGATAGCAGGGCGTATACCGGAGTTGAACAGGTTGCCTTCCAAAAATATCTGCCCATCGGTGATGGAGATCACGTTCGTGGGAATATAGGCGGATACGTCACCGGCCTGTGTCTCGATGATGGGCAATGCAGTCAGCGAACCGCCACCCTTTACGAGATGCTTGATGGAATCAGGCAGGTCGTTCATGTTCTTGGCTACCTTGTCATCGCTGATGACCTTGGCGGCACGCTCGAGCAAACGGCTGTGCAGGTAGAATACGTCACCAGGATATGCTTCACGACCCGGAGGGCGGCGGAGCAGCAGGGATACTTCACGGTATGCAACGGCCTGTTTGGAAAGATCATCATAGATGATGAGGGCGGGACGTCCAGTATCACGGAAGAATTCACCGATGGCAGCGCCGGCAAAAGGAGCGTAGAACTGCAACGGAGCGGGATCGGAAGCCGATGCGGCAACGATCACCGTGTAATCGAGCGCCCCGTTGTCGGCCAGGGTCTTCATCACACCTGCGACAGTAGAAGCTTTCTGACCAATGGCTACATATATACAATAAACAGGCTTGCCTGCTTTGTAGAATTCCTTTTGATTGATGATGGTGTCGATGGCGATGGCAGTTTTCCCTGTCTGACGGTCGCCGATGATCAGCTCACGCTGACCGCGGCCGATGGGAATCATGGCGTCGATTGCTTTGATACCCGTCTGAAGGGGCTCCTTCACCGGCTCACGGAAGATAACACCCGGGGCCTTACGTTCCAGGGGCATCTCATAACGCTCACCTGCAATGGGACCTTTCCCATCGATGGGCTCACCCAGCGTATTTACCACGCGGCCCAGCATACCATCCCCTACCTTGATGGAGGCGATATTGCCGGTGCGGCGAACCTTAGCACCTTCCTTGATATCTCCGCTCTCTCCCATCAATACCACACCCACGTTGTCCTCTTCCAGGTTGAGGGCGATGGCCCTTACGCCATTCTCAAATTCCACCAGCTCTCCGGCACTGACATTGCTCAGGCCATAGACACGGGCGATCCCGTCCCCTACCTGCAGTACGGTGCCTACTTCTTCCAGCTCAGCGGAAACATTGAAGTTGCTCAATTGCTGGCGCAATATTGCTGAAATTTCATCTGGTTTGATCTCTGCCATAATTTATATAGTTGTCTGTTTGATGTAAAAATCTTCTACCTTATCTTATAGATAAAGTCGTTATTCTGGAATTGTTTCTTGATATTCTTCAGGTCAAAGGCAATACTGGCGTCCACAAGCTCGTCCCCGATCTCCAATACGAACCCTCCGATAAGATCCTCATTGACGGCAGTGACCAGCTCGATGTTCTTCAGATGCTTGTCGGCGCTGATCTTGTCCATGATCGACTTCTTCAGCTCTTCACCGACAGGAACAGCTGTGGTCAGCTTCACCATGTGGATACCTTTGTATTCCTTATATTGATCGATAAATGCAGTAATGATCTCGGGCAGATAAAACTCACGACCCTTGCTCAGCAGCAGCTTGTTAAAGGTAGCGGTGATCACGGAGACCTTTCCGGCCATGATCGCTCCCAGAACCTTGTCTTTCTTATCCGCCTTTATAACAGGGCTTTTGATCATGACCAGCAATTCCCTGCTACTGCGGAATGCTTGCTGCAGAAATAGCATATCATCGTGAACTTCCTCTAATTGACCTCGTTCAATAGCAAGATCAAGAATGGATTTGGCATATCTGGCGGCTAAACGTGGGTTGGGCATGTTCTTATTTTAGTTCAGTTTCACTTCGTTGGCCAGCTCTTTAATGTACTTTTCCTGCTCACTCTTATTAGTCAGCTCGCGACGCAATATTTTCTCCGACACCTCTACTACGAGATTACCAACCTGGTTCTTCACCTCCGTGATGGCAGCCATCTTCTGGCTTTCGATAGCAGCCTGCGCATCGGCAATGATCTTGCTGGCTTCCAGCTTGGCCTGGTCCTTGGCTTCGTTGATGATCTTGTCCTTTGTCTCGCGGGCTTCCTTCAGCAGCTGCGCCCTTTCTTCACGAGCCTTGGCTAGCAGCGCTTCATTCTCGCTCTTCAGCTGCGCCATCTCGGCCCTTACCTTTTCAGCAGTGGCCAGGCTCTCGGAAATTCCTTTTTCCCTTTCGTTGAGGGACTTCAGAATGGGCTTCCAGGCCGCCTTGCGCAGGATGAGAAAAAGGAGCAGGAAAGCTACCACGTTCCAGATAAACAAGCCTAAGTCGGGCGTTAATAAATCCATATCGAGTAAGTATATTTTCATTTTTAATTCTAAAGTATACTGCACCCTCGGCCCTGTGCTCCGGATGCAGTACAATTTTTACGTGCTTCGCATATCGCTCACGCGGTATACGTCGCATCTGGCTTAGTGGAACACAGCCAGAAGACCTGCTACGGCAGCGAGAAGGGCAACACCTTCTACCAGAGCGGCCGCCAGGATCATGTTAGCACGAATCTCGTTTGCGGCTTCCGGCTGACGGGCGATACCTTCGACAGCGCCTTTACCGATCTGACCGATACCGATACCGGCACCGATGGCGGCAAGACCTGCGCCGATGGCGCCATACCCGGGCTGAACTTCCAACAAAATAGTCATCAACGTCATGATACTTGGTTTTATAATTAAAAAAGAGTTTAGAGGTTACACTATCACAGCATCATCATGTTGCCCTTCACCATGGTCATGGCCTTCGAAAGCCTGGCCGATGAACACCGCAGTGAGGTTTGCAAAGATGAATGCCTGTATAAATGCAACTAGTATTTCGATCAGATAGATGAATATCGCCAACGCGATAAAGAAAGGAGAAGTACCCCATCCCAGGGCGGTATTCATGGCGCCAAAGATGAAGATCAGACAGATAAAGCTCAGGATGATGATATGGCCTGAGATCATATTGGCGAACAGACGGATGATCAATGCAAAAGGCTTGGTGAAGATACCCATGATCTCCACCGGTATCATGATGGGCTTGACGCCGAGCGGCACCGGCGGGTTGGCGATATGCCCCCAATAATGCTTGTTGGTGTTGAACAGGATGACGATAAAGGCAATAATGCCCAGCACACCCGTGAAGGCGATATTACCCGCCACGTTGGCCGTACCGGGGATCAGCCCCAGAAGGCTGTTGATCAGGATAAAAAAGAAGACGGTGAGCAAAAAAGGCATGTACTTCTCATACTTGTCACCCAGATTCGATTTACCTACCTCGTCCCTTACAAACGTGATCACCGGCTCCACCGCATTCTGAAAGCCCGTGGGCGCCGTCCTGACCCCCTGGCCTTTGGCATATTTGCCAGCGACGCTGGACATGATCCAGATCAGCAGAATGACGGAAATAAACGTTTGGACAGCATTACGGCCCAGGGACAGGTCATAAACTTTTATGCTGGCATCCGGCTTCCCGGCGGCATCCACCGCAAAGACCTTCCCTGCCTTGTATATTTTGGGATCCAGATGGTTCTCCTCGATATAGCTCTCTTCCAGCAGCCGGTAGCCATTGTACACTTCCTCCCCATGATGGAACCGGGTAGACATAAAGACAGACCAGCCCTGGGCAGGAGAATAAAGGATCACCGGCAGCGGTATGCTGACGGGGTGCTTGCTGTATGTAAAAAGGTGGAAGTCATGGGCATCCGCGACGTGCTCCAGGATTATTTTAGCAGGTTCCAGCTTGGGAGCCTCTTTCTTACCCTCGGGAGCTTCGTTTCCCTGAGCAGGCAATGCCGTCGAAAAAAGCATGCAAATTAAGCTGAAAACCGCGACCAATAAAGATTTGAAGCTGTTGGATACCATACCTTCCCTCAATTTTGCCGCAAAGATAAGGTTGGCTCGTGAGAATATAAAAACAACATTAAAAAAAGCTAAGAACGTGCCGGCGGAGAGCCGTTATTTTTTTCACCTTTCGGGCGGGGCTTATAATTTATTCAAAATCAATATATTGTGATTGTTTTACTTGTTTCCCGAAAGCTGTCTGATTCTTTCCAACGCCTGTACGTCGATCTGATCTTTGGAACGATTCACCGACTTCTTATTATCGATCAACTGGTTTATATGCAAAAAAGGAACTTTTATGTTTTCAATCTCTGCAATGGGGGCAAGTTGAAGGCATTCATCGAAAGAAAGGGAAACTCCTTTTAACGAGGTCATGATATCCAGGCGAACACCATTATCTAGCAGGAAATCTACCCATCCTGGGATAAATTGTATGGTCTCGATGGATTCGAAATCACCTAACCCAATATCTTTAAAGGTTTTTCTTAACTTCTTTCTATTCTCGGGCGTGTCTTCAAGATACAGATCGATGTCTTCTGTCAACCTATGATATCCGTGAAGATTAGTAGCGAATCCACCGACCATAATGTAACGAACCTCATTTTTATTCAACTTATCCCATAAGTCGATAAAAGCGCTTTCATACATATCCATGCTAAGGATAATTTACACTTTGTGATGGATAACTGCTTTTTTCATCATTCTGCCAAGTTTCATCAATCCCATCAGGCGATGGAATTTTTCCGTATGGGTACGGCCCATATCTTCCTTAAGCCTTTCTAGTTCTTGTTCCTCCTGGGAAGAATAGAACCGCATAGCGCTGTCAGGCTCATTGACAAACGAAGTTTTGTCTGTATGATCATACGGAGTGCTCATCTCATGCAATTTAGCACAAATTTCCCGTCCCGCAACTGCAATTCCAAATGAACTATTTACGCAATCTTCTGATGCTGCTCGAACTGCATTTGATGCAGCTTGAAATAATACCCCCGCAGCTGCAGCAGCTCTTCATGCGTACCGACCTCCTTGATCTCGCCCTTGTCCATTACAATGATCTGGTGGGCTTTGCGAATAGTAGACAGCCGATGGGCGATGACAATGGAGCTCCTGCCGGCAATGAGCTTATCAATAGCTTCCTGTATCAGCAGCTCGGACTCCGTATCCACCGAAGAAGTGGCCTCATCCAGGATGAGAATGGAAGGATCATACAACAACGCCCGGATAAAGGAAAGCAATTGCCGCTGACCGAGGGATAGCGTGCTGCCTCTCTCCATTACGTTATAATGGTAGCCGCCGGGCAGCCGCATAATAAAGTCGTGCATTCCGATGAGCCTGGCGGCTTCTATTACTTTCTCTTCCGGTATGTCGTCATTACGTAAGGTAATATTGTCCTTCACAGATCCCGAGAACAAAAAAACGTCCTGCAGCACTACCCCGATATTCCTTCTTAGCTGATCCAGCTTATAATCCTCTATCCGTACGTCATCGATAAGGATCTCCCCCTCTCCAGAACCAGCCGTAGGCTCGTTGTCCGACGGACTATTCTTAGTTACCTGGTACAGCCTGTTGATCAGTGAAATGATGGAGGTCTTGCCGCTGCCCGTGTGACCCACGATAGCTACAGTCTGTCCCGGCTGGATAGTAAAAGATATATTCTTCAGGACATAGCGATCCCCGACATAGGCAAAATTTACATTCTTAAATTCCACCTTCCCCTTGATCCGCGCCGGCGCATAATTTCCCTGTGTCCGGATAGTATCCTCATTGTCCAGCACCCGGAACACCCGCTCGCTGGCTACCATACCCATCTGCAATACATTGAACTTGTCCGCAATGACGCGCAGAGGACGGAACAAAAGGTTCAGGTATAAAAAGAAGGAGATGATCTTCCCGCTGAGCTCCATGGCCTCACGAGGTGGTAAATTTAGTACTGGGCTGGCCCCCCACCATACAAGCAGCCCGGTGGATACCGCCAGGATTATCTCCACCAGGGGAAAAAACACCGAATAGGCAAAAATGGCGTTGATATTGGCATTGCGGTGATCTTTGTTGATCTTATTGAATTTGGCGGCTTCCCGCTGCTCGCCGGCAAAAGCCTGCACAATGGGCATGCCGGTGATATGTTCCTGTACAAAGGCATTGAGGGCGGCCACCGCATTCCGCACCCTTATAAAGGACTTGTTCACAGATTCCTTGAAAAGCCAGGTGGCCAGTATAAGGATGGGAAAAGGCGCCAGACAGATCAGCGTCAGCCGCCAATCCACCACAAACATGAACAATAAAATGGATACAATGGACAGGAGGTCGGCAATGATAGGGATCAACCCATCGGAAAATATATCATTGATGGCTTCTATGTCATTGATGGTCCGGGTAGTAAGAGTGCCGATAGGGGTCTTGTCGAACTGTGAAAGGTTCAGTCCCAGCACTTTCTTATAAACATCCACCCGAAGGTCTTTCACGACGGTCTGACCCAGCCAGGCCGTAATAAAAGAGAAATAGAACCGGGACGCCGTCTCGACCAGGAGAAGCACGATCTGCAAGATAGTGATCCGGACTACCGCCGCCACCAAACCATTCCGAACATAATCATTTATCGTCATCTGGATAAGAAAAGGGCGCAGGGGGGATAGCACGGCCAGCAGGATAGACAGCGCTATGGAAATATACAGGCGGTTCTTATAAGGAGCGGCATATCTGAATACCCTCCTCAGCAGGCTGAAATTGAATATCTTCCTTTTCTTTATCTCTTCCGTCGTCGACATATTGGTGGTTATAGTCCCTTAGGCTCGGCCGGACAGCAAAACTACAAATCAGCGGGCAAATGGTTGATCATTCACTATCCATCGCCTTGCGATAGGCTTTTATAAAGATGGCGCCCAGGTTCTTATACGGAGGAATATAATCGTCGAACTTCTCTTTGGCCGCCGGGTCATTCTGGAATCGGGCGCTCAACTCCCTCCACATCGGCAGCCACTCGATGTCCTTACCCGCCAGCAGCGTATTGTTGATAGCCTGCAGTATCGGCTCATTCACGGTCTTGGTGCCCACCTGCTTGGAGGAGATGATATGGGCGTCCTCATTGATCTTTAGCACCTCGCTGAGGTTATTATACCCGCCGCATGACCCCAGGACGACAATACGGGCCGTCGCGGGCATCTGGTAAATAGTATATTTTACATGATAGCTATGCCCCCGGTGAATAACGATTGTGGGCTTCAGATGACGGCTTTGCAGGTAAGCAGCCAGCGCCTTCTGGGCCTTATCATCCGGGTCATCTTCTCCGAAGAGGGGCTTATTGGCGAAAATGAGCACGGGTTTGCCCCTCAGGGAAGAAATAGTGACCCATTGCGGATTCTCCGTGATCTTCCATTCCGGCCGGGCGCCCGGCCGTGGACGGAATAAAGCCATAAAGTTTATAAATGAATTCTGCCCATCCTTATCCTGATCGCCATAGAAGAACACCTGTTGGATCACCCGGCCGCTGTCGTCTGCCAGGGAGTTATAGTCGACACTATACACAGGCGGAATACCCAGCCTGGCGGACAGATCGGTCCCGGTGCTGCTGTCGGCGCTCTCGAACAGCGTTTCCAGCAGGCTGTAAATGACAATACCCTTCTTATCCCCCGCGGCGACCATCTTGTCATAATTTGCCTTTACCTCCCCAAGGATAAATCGGGCCAAAGCCGGATTTTTTTCAAAAATGCTGCTGTAGCTGTCGGCCACATCCACCGCCTCTTCCTCATTGGCCTTTTCCAGATGAATGATAAAGGATTTCATGATGGTGCCGGCATTCTGCTTGTCCATAGTACCCAGGAAATGATCCAGCTTATTATAGGCCGCGGCCATCTTGATGAACTTCCGGAAATAATCCCCGTGCATCTGCATGATCAGGCTGTCCCCATACGGATTGGCCATACGCTGGAATATTCTGTCATATACCCCCAGATAGCTGGAAGTATATATTTCATCCTCGCTGAGCACAATGAGGTAATACAGTTCGGCCGGCGTCAGCGGGTCCAGTATCCTGAACCGGACAGCAGGGTTCTCGACAGTATGTAACGCATTGATCTCCTGGACAAAGACCTGTTTTCCCTTCTTCATGAGCATATCCGTCAATGCATTCATTTCCAATGGGGTATCTCTTTGAGGCGGCAGTATCCGGGCAGCATATTCCATCCGGGTCTTTACCAGCAGCCGGTAGTAGTTCAGGTTATCATCCTTGACCTTATCTATTTCCTCCGTAGTGATACGCCCTTTCACCAGATTGTCCAGGAACGGAAAATACAATTGCCCGCTGCCATTCGTGCTATTGGCCAGCATAGCCACGGTATGTACCAGCGTGTCCTTACTATTGCGGATATGAACCCCCAATTCATCGTTGGTAGTCGCAAAATCATATAGCTGACGGACATCGTGATGACCTGCTATGACAATGAGGCTGTCCTCGAACGGCAAACCCCGATGAGTTGATAAATAGTTGAGGATCAAAGATGGATGCATCTCACAATAACGCCGGGTGAGATAGAGGCGGGAAGGTTTGACGCCGGTGTTCTCCGTAGGATACAGAAAACATTCCACCAGTATCTTACCTATCTCATAGGTTCCGGCTGTAATGACAGGTTCGATGCTCTGGCCACCCCTGTCCAGCTTCATGGCGCTGTCAAAGGCGGTGATAAGGGCGGGAGCAGCCGCGGCCTGAATATCCTTTGCCTTATAAGCCTGATAGAAACCCCTTAGAAGGATCTCCAATGCCCGGAGGTATTTCTTTTTGTTATTGGTATTGAGAGTAGAGTCGAGCTCGATGTGCTCTTGCAGATCATCTACCCGGCGCAACAGCGCATCCGTGATCTGAAAATTGACAGTCTCATCCTTTGCAAGGCGTAAAAGAGTATCATTCCGACCGCCGGCAATGATGAGTTTCTGCTGCTCTTTATCGACATTGTCGTGCCAGAGCGCCAGATCATGGGCCACCTTATAGGGATAGACATTATTCTGTGCCATCCCTTTGAGAGATAGAAATAAGGCCGCCGAAAATAGAACAGATCGTAGAAGTAGATTCATAACTGCGCGCTCCTGATCCCGGTAATTTGACGTAATTTAATATAAAGCAAAGGAAAACTATGCCAAAAACAAGATAAGATCATGTTATACAGGGAAGTACCCTGAAAGACTTCAAACGTCGGGCAGGGGCTTAAAGGTATCCGAAGACCCGGTTTTTCTTTAGGAAGCACATCCGCCCCATGTTATTTATGTATTAACAAATTGTAAACTGATCTACGGGCCTTCCGCCCATAGCTTTATTTCCAGTAGGTTTGCGTAAATTTTTAGTTGATGGAATCCAAAGGCAAAAAGATCCTGATAGCCGACGATGAACCAGATATTTTGGAGATCATTCAGTACAATCTCAGCAGGGAAGGATATGATGTGGTGACGGCTAAAGATGGAGATGAGGCGGTGGGCAAAGCAAAAATGGCCCGCCCGGACCTTATTATCCTGGACATCATGATGCCGAAAAAAAATGGTGTGGAAGTATGCGAGATCCTGCGGGCACAGCCTGCATTTAAAGAGACACTGATCCTGTTCCTCACAGCCCTTAGCGATGAAGGCTCCCACGTAAAGGGGCTGGAGATGGGAGCAGACGACTATGTCACAAAACCTATAAGCCCCAAGATCCTTATCAGCCGGGTAAATGCGCTCTTCCGCAGGGTGAATAAAGAACCCGAAGAAAAAGTGCTGAAAATAGAAAACCTCAGCATCGATCCGGCCAAATTCGAGGTCACGGTGGATGGAAAAGACGTTATCCTGGCCAAAAAGGAGTTCGAGCTGCTGTACCTGCTGGCCTCCAGGCCCGGCCGGGTCTTTTTACGCAACGAGATCCTGAACCAGGTATGGGGCAACGAAGTCATCGTAGGCGACCGTACCATCGACGTCCATATCCGTAAGATCCGCCAAAAATTAGGACTGGATTGTATCACGACTGTAAAAGGCGTGGGCTATAAGTTCAATCTCTGAGCCGCGGGAACCCACAAACAGGAGCCGCAAAGGCGGCTCGTCCAAAGGACAGACATTACTTCGTAACTTCACCAAATGCCTTCGACGAAGAATTTATCCCCCAAACAACTTTCAGCGCTGACAGCCGGGTTGCTGGCCCTGCCTATTTCTGCGGGTATCTTCTTCCTTACAGGCAATAGCATCATGGGGGCAGCCAGCCTCCTTATCATCTTTTCCGGCAGCTACGGTCTGATCCAGTTCACGCTGGAAAAATTCATTTACCGGAAGATAAAGCTCATCTACAAACTCATCCATCAGACAAAAGCTACCAAAAAGGAAGAAGTATATTTCAAATACATACTCCCTCAAAAAAGCATCGACGAAGTGAGAGAAGACGTGGAGAAATGGGGAGAAAAGCGCAATGAAGAGATCGAGCTGTTAAAAAAGAACGAGGCCTACCGCAAAGAGTTCCTTCAAAACCTGGCGCATGAGTTCAAAACTCCCATTTTTGCCATACAAGGGTATGTGGATACCCTCCTCAATGGGGCGATGGAGGACGAGGTGATACGGACCAAATTCCTGGAAAACGCCGCCAGGAACGTAGACAGGCTGGTAAATCTCATGAATGACCTCGACGAGATTTCCACCCTCGAAAGAGGCGAACAATTGCTGTATAAGCAAAACTTTATCATCCAGGACCTCATCAAAGAGATCTTCGAGTCCCTTTCCATAAAGACCAGCCGGAAGAATATCCGGACCTCCATCAAAAAAGGTTGCGAGTCCCCCATCACGGTCTTTGCGGACAAGGAAAAGATCCGAATGGTGCTGATCAACCTGGTGGAGAACGCCACCAAGTACGGCAAAACAGGAGGCAGCATCGTCGCCAGCATCTATAGGATAGATGAGAAAAATGTGCTGATCGAGATCAGCGATGACGGCATTGGCATAGAAGAAGAGCACCTTTCAAGGATATTTGAGCGGTTTTACCGTACGGATACCGCCCGAAGCAGGGACAAAGGCGGTACAGGACTGGGGCTTGCTATTTGCAAGCATATTGTAGAGGCGCACGGGCAATCCATCCACGTCCGAAGCACCCCCGACGTGGGTACCACCATCGGGTTTACCCTGGAGTCCCGCCGCGATTGACAGGCCGGCCACAGTTTAACTCCCCAATAACCGTCCGATGCGCCAAAATTGCAGGATTTTGGTACCTTTGCCCCTTCGAAAGACCAAATAAAAAAATCCAAAAGTGACAACTACGACTCAAATCTTTGATTATAGCAAATGGACAAGCCAGCTGGACGAACTGAGTAAAAGATATCAAAAAGCAAGTCCATATCCTCACATCGTACTGGAGAACTTCCTGAATCCCGAAGTATTGAACGACTGCATCGCAGAATTCAACAAGCTCAACGAGACGGATGGATGGATCAATTATAAACACTACAACGAGAACAAACGTGGCCTCAACAAGCTGGACCTCCTGCCTGAGACGATCAAAGGCACGATCAACGAGCTGAACTCCCCCGAATTCCTGGAATTCCTCAGCAAGCTCACGGGTATCAAGGACCTTCAGAAGGACGATGGCCTGGAGGGAGGCGGTATCCACCAATCCACCCGCGGCGGCTATCTTAATATTCACGCGGACTTCACCGTCCATCCCCATCACCGCAACTGGCAACGCCGGGTCAACGTCCTGGTCTATCTCAACAAAGAATGGGAGGAAGCCTGGGGCGGCAAGTTGGAGCTCTGGGACAAACAGATGAAAGCCTGCGAAGCAGCAGTGCTTCCCGTATTCAACCGCTGTGTCATCTTCAATACGGACGCCGACTCCTACCACGGACACCCCGAACCGATGACCTGCCCCGAAGGTGTTTTCAGAAGATCTATCGCTCTTTATTACTATACCGTGGAAGCAAACCCTTTCCGTAGGGCAACCTATTACCAGGCCCGGCCCGGCGAAGGAAGCAAAAAGATCCTGGTACGCCTGGACAATGCCATGGTATCCCTGTATACAGCCATCAAGGGCAGACTGGGCGCCAATGATAAGGTGGTCAGCAATATGCTGAAATTCTTTTCAAAGAAGAAATAGCCTCAGCGCCCCGGTACATCTCTTTTTAAAAACACGAACCCATTTTTTCTATACAGCTCTTTCAGCTGTGGGAATTTGTAGTTCTGTTCCCTGTCCACCTTTGTAACAAAATAGACAGGCTTATCGATATTTCCCCATAAGAGCCATTGCTCATTATACGAATTGGGGTTGGCCGGCTTTTCCTTCATCGTATAGAACAGCTCGCCATAGCTTTTAAAGCCCAGACAATGCACATAGCAGTCCTCACCCTGCCGGGCAATGAAGAAGTCGATATTCGCCCCCTGGGAATACCGTTCGACCTTGGGGACGATGATGGCAGACGCCAAAAATACCACAATGGCCATCCCTCCGAATAACACCCAGGCAGCCCGGTCATAGAAACCTCTTTTCAATCGCGCAATCCCGACGATCAGCGCAACGACCAGTATGACCCCGACGATGCCTTCCCATCCGCCCCAATGCACATCCGCCTCCATATTCGCCCTCGCGAATACATCGTCCACATAAGGCGCCAGATATCTTACTTTCAGCCCGATGATCGCCACCCCCAGTATCAGCAGCGAAATAATACCGCCCAGGATGGCCATGAACACCCCGACATATTTTTTATACGCCATCTCCTTCCGCTGCCATTTATACAGGGAATAGGCAGCCAGGAACGTGACAGGGAACCAGGCCAGGGAAGAATAATGTATGATCCTCGACTGGACGATGGTAAAGAGCACCGTCACCACCCAAAACAAAAAGACCATCCATTTTTTAAAGTCCTTATCATACCGGCTGCTGTACTGACCTTTGAAAAAAGACGGAATGGCCAGGATGGAGGCGGGGAAACACCCTACCAACAGCACGATATAGTGATATCCGAAAAACCCGGCCTGGTCCGCATCATGTGTAGTGAACAGGCGATATTGATATTTGAGGAATTCGTTGATGAACCAGGGACCGCGCTTCCAGGTCTCATATCCATACCAGGTCCCCAGCACAAGGGTAGATATGATCAGGAACAGCAGGGCATGTCCCCAGTTGAAATAGAATTTCCACCGGTTGTAGATAAAATATACACCCAGCACCAGCAAAAAGACCATAAGGGCCACCTGCCCCTTGGTGAGCACGGCCAGTCCCATGAACACGCCGGACCAGAACACATAAAAGAGCTGCGATCGTTTAATGCCCTCCTTGTCAAAACCATTTCTCTTCCAATGGTACAGGATAAAATAATACAGCGAAAGAAAGGTAAAGAGATTGAACCAGGGATCGATGATCCCCGACTTGAAATACATATTTGGAAAGAGGGACCCGCCATACGCGAGCGCCCATAATACCCCAAACCGGGTGTCATAGATACGCCTGCCGATACAAAAGACAACGATCAGGGTGAAAATGCCGCAGATGGCATTGGGGAACCGCGCCGCGAATTCATTGACCCCAAATAGCTTCATGGCGGTGCTTTGCATCCAGAAGAACATGGGCGGCTTTTCCCAGAACGGCTTGAAGTCCACATACACGCGGCTATAGTCATCCAGCTTGATCATTTCCCGGGAACATTCCGCGAAATTGATCTCGTCCCAGTCGAATAAATGCACGCGGCCAAGAAAAGGGATAAAGAAAAGAATGCCTAAAAGGGCGATAATGACAATGGTAGTGCTCTTATTCAAACGCATGGCCGGACATTTGGCCGCAAAGATAGGCTTTAGCCCCTATTTCCTGGGCTTATACATGTCCCTTTTCAGAACCCCCCATTTGCAGAGGCGATGCACCACGGACACCTGGAGAACACCCAGACCGTATGTCACGCTGCGACGGAAATTGATGCTGGAAGCCTCTTCGAAATACCGGGTGGGACAGGTGATCTCCGCAATCTCATACCCCAGGTAAATGATCTGAGAAAGCATCTGATTGTCAAAAACAAAATCCTCCGAATTCACCTCATAGTTGATCCGCTCCAGAACCTCCCGGCTAAAGGCCCGGTAGCCCGTATGGTATTCGGCCACCTTCTGGCGCAGCATGACATTCTCAAAAAAGGTGAGCATCCGGTTGAAAATATATTTGTACAAAGGCATGCCGCCCTGTAGCGCGCCTTTACCCAGTGTCCTCGCTCCCAGCACTACATGATAGACGTTATTGGCGATGAGCCACGCCATGGATGGGATCAGCTTAGGAGTATACTGGTAGTCCGGATGGAGCATGATGACAATGTCCGCCCCCAGCTCCAGCGCCTTGTTATAACAGGTTTTTTGATTGCCGCCATATCCGCGGTTCTTGTCATGTTTGATGATATGGGAGATCCCCAGCACCTTGCCTACCTCCACCGTCTTATCACTGCTGTTGTCGTCCACTAAAACCACCTCGTCCACAATGTCGAATGGGATCTCGGCATAGGTCTTGCGGAGAGTGAGCTCGGCATTATAGGCCGGCAGGACAATCACCAGTTTTTTACCTTCAATCATGCAGTTCCCGACAATTTTTGACCAAAAATAGACGGCAAACCTACGGATATCATATCAATACAGAAAATTTTAAGTGGATACACAGAAGTATCACTGCAGGCGGCGGTCATATTTACTAAACTTCTCTACGTAAAGCCAGCGTATGCCAATAGCCGTCATGACGCCTAAAAAAGAACCCGTAAGCACATCCGGCAGAAAATGCTGCCCTAAATAGATCCTCGAATACCCCACAGCTACCCCTATCAGCACATAAAGAGCATTCCACCGTTTATTCTTTTCAAAGATCGCCAGCATGGTAGCCAGGGAGAATATAGACGTACTATGCCCGGAAGGGAAGCTGGCATGCCCATTGAGGGTAATGCCGGGTATAAAATACAGGTATTCCCCGGGAGGAAAGAATTCACGGGGACGAGGCATCGAAAACGCGTTTTTAAGTATTTGCGCCAAAAGGGCCGACAGCAAAAAAGCCACCAGTATCTGACAGGCCTGCCCCCATCGACGTAATATCAGCAGAAGAAGGATCACCGCCACCGCAAAGAGGCCGTCCCCCAACCAGGTGAATCGAATAAAGAATCCATCCAATAACGTATAATGATAAGGATTCAGATACCGGAAGGTCGCCGCTTTTCCTTCCGTCAAAAGGAAGATAAGACCCCCTAAAAAGAAAAAACCATAACAGAGAAGAAAATTGCGGTTGTCCGCAATGATTGATCTCAATTTGTTCATCCCGTAAAACTACTACAAACCATCCACTAATTCTTCGGCCTGCCAAAGGATAGCGACTAGATTTATTCACCCCGGCGGGTCAGGTGCCGAAGCATCATTTGTCGATAGTGTTCCAAATTCGGCAGCGGCTTTTGCTCGATCTTCGCCTCTTCATCCCAGCTCCGCATTTTTATGATCAGCTCAAAAAGGGGATATTGCTCAAAGGCGATGGCCTCTTCTTCCGTCATAGGGCCGCCCTGGTATTCCAGGGTACGCTTGCTGGCATCGGAAAGCCGCGCATAGTACGCCGGGTCCCGCACCGTCAGGTACCTCTTTGCCTCCACATGCGATTCCACCAAACGGCATACTTTCTTCGAAAAACCCTTTTCCCGGAGATATTCCGCCCCGATGGCCTCGTGGTCCCTGATTCCGAACTTACCCATCCTCCCATCTTCAGGCGTCGCAGCCTCGGTAATATGGCCAATATCATGTAAGAAAGCCGCCAGTATCACCTCCTCATCATACCCCTGCTCTTCCGCCAGCTCAGCAGCCTGCGCCATATGCTCCAATTGCGTGACCTTCTCACCGGCATACTCTTCCCCACCATAGCTCTGATACATCCCGAATATCTCCTTTACAATGCCTTCCGCCTGTTGTTTGTCCATAATTTTTATTTTTCACAAGTTACCCTTTTATTTGATCAACCACATTTGGGCATTGATGTCGTCAGCTCCGCCATATTGGCTCTGGAGAGCCGCCTGGTAATTGGTGCCATTGGACGTGATCTCGTTGGTAGGATACTGGAAACGCAACGGTATCTTACCGCCATTGCCGGTGCCGGTGCCTGTATTGAACGCGGGGATCCCGGTCCTGCGCCATTGATAATACGCCTGTAATCCGGAATTGCGGGCGTACGCCAGGTATTTCTGCGTCAGTATCTGCGCAAGCCCATCTGCATTATTCCCTTTATATGCTACTGCCGGCTGACTCAGATAGTCGGAAAAGCTAAAATGCACCGTATAAGTGAGATTAGCCGTACCGCCTGCATTGCGGAATACCACCGTATTGTCCCCATCCTTGATTCCATAAAAAGCAAACATGGCCTTGATCCCGTTTGCATACCAACTTGCCGCATCACCACTGGCCCAGCCCCGGTTGATGCCTTCCGCAACGCAAAAGCAAACCTCCGCGTAGCTTAGGATCAAAGTAGGCTCGGCAGTATACGTGGAATAGAAATGGTTGTAGTTATACAAGGATATCTGACCGGCGCCTGATAAAGTAGCCAGCACGCTGAGGTCAGCCCCTAGCGGCGCTCCGGCAAAAGAAAGGTAGGATGTATCGGAATGACCCAGCCCACGAGCCGGCTCCGCCAGCACCATGGCGCGAAGATCATGCAGCTGTCCAAGTGTCGTCAGGAGGGTGGAACCCAGGTTCAAACGACCGGCATTATTCCCGTAATTGCCCGGATTATCCGGATAATAGTTATAAACGCTGTTATAGACATATTGCAGGTTATCCGCATTGTCGGTAAAAATAGGATACTTGTCGGGATTGTTGACAATATTCGCAAACTGCTGCGGAATGTCGAGGTCGGCAGCATCCGAAGCCCGCTTGCTGAGTTCAAGCAGCACCCGCAGCCTGAAGCTGTTAACCACCTTCTGCCACTCGATAAGCGCATTGCGCCCGGTGGCGTCTGAATAGGCCGCTGTTTCCTGGTAATACCAGTCGCCGGAGAATTCAAGGAACCCATTGTTGATAAATGAAGCCAGCATGGTATTGGCACTATCCAGCCAATCAAGCGATTGCTTGAAAATATCGCGTTGACTGTCATATTTGGGCGCAGGATTCGCAGTTCCCTTTAATGCATCATTCATAGGAAGGTCTCCGACCTTTTCCGACATGCTGACGAAGAACCATGCCCGTAGAAAAAATCCCAGGGCATGATAAGGGTTATTATCGCTGCCAGCGGCGCGTTTGGCCTCCGCCTCCATGGACAGGACATTGTTCAGATCGCCATAGTTCAGAGTGGCGCTGCCGGTCCAGTATTTGTTATCGCCATAATAAGTATAGTTGGACGCGATAAACTGATCGGCCTTGTCGGGCCAGTCGCCGGGAAAAACTACCAGGCTGTTCAATATCGAACGAAGCACCAGCCCCGGCGGTACGTGCTGCGGAAGGTTGCTGTTCTGTGAATATTGCTCGAATTTCTTGGAACAGCCTGCCATTGCCAGCATGGCCGGCATGGACAAAATAAATATCGATCGTATGATGTTGCGTTGCATGGTTACTGATTTTAGAATACTACGTTTACGTTGATGCCATAGCTGCGGGTAGTAGGCGATTGCAGGTCTCGCTCCCGGCTGATATTGTTGAACTGGTCACGACCGGGATATTGATCCACATCGATGTCTTTAAACCCTTTGTGGAAGAAGTATAGCAGGTTCCTGCCTACCAGGCTCACATCCACCCGGCTGATAAATGTTTTTTGCAGCAGCTTCGATGGCAGCGAATAAGTGATCACCACCTCCCTCAGCTTCGCGTAGGTCTTGCTAACCATGGTATGCTGGGGATCATTATAGAAATTGTTCACATAATCCTGTACCCATATCGAAGCGCTGTCATTACGAACGAACTTGAGGTCTTTGTAATTGCTGATCACACCTGTAGCAGCATCATACGCAATATTGCCGGAACCGCCTACAACCTGCACGCCGTCGCCTCCCAGGATCGGATATCCATCCGCCCCTCTTGCTTCCTTGTCGTGCGTAGGATTGTTGGGGTCCGCGCCAAAATAACCTATATCGCCCAGGTGCTGAGACTCATACAACCTGGCCGCACCAATCTTGCCTGTTGCCGTATTGAGACCGCGACCGCCCTCCGTCAGCTTGCGCAGCACGCGGTCCTGGATCACACCACCTACCATCCCGTCAAACTGGAAGGAGAAGCTGAAATTATGATAAGAGAACTTGTTGTTGATTCCCCATGACCAATCCGGATCGGCATGGCCAAGATATTGATCCTTTTGCAGATAAATGGGAAGGCCGGATTCGTCATGGATCACTTTCCCGTCCGGGCTCATTGCTTCGTATGCGCCATAAAGCTTGTCCACCCTGTCGCCTATATGATAAGGATAGCCGGTACCATTGCTCAGTTCGGTAGCTCCGCCGGCAAACGCCGAAAATACTTCCTTATAGGTCGACCAGTTCACCAGCACATCCCAGCGGAAACCGTTGCGAGCCTGGATAGGCGTACCCGTTACAGAGATCTCTGCGCCCCTCCGCTTCGTCGTCAATCCATTGGTAACGATATAGCCGATGCCACTGGTTTCAGATACATACTGGTTGGAGATCTTCGGACCATCCTGGTATTCAAAATAGGTCGTGCTCAACCCCAATCTGTTCCCAAGAAACCGTGCATCGAATCCAAACTCATAATTGCTCCGGGAACTGGGTTTGATGCCGGGATTGATCGTATAATTAGGTGCATTGGCGCCCGTGATATTATTGTACACTGGGTAAGTAGTGTAGGGAGGCGCAGCCAGTGCAAAAGTAGGTCCGTCATACGGCGTGTAATACCCCGTCCCATATCCAACAGGGCTGCTGATCCCCAGGCTTTCAAAGGAAGTACCCGCATACTGGGTGGTGCCGCCATCCTTGACATTCGCGTAGCTGCCTCTCAACTTCAGGAATGTGATAACCGCCGGCAGTTGGACATAGTCAGACAGTGCCGTGCTCAACGCCACGGACGGATAGAAATAGGCATTATGCCCTACAGGCAGGGCCGAGGTCTTGTCCAGGCGACCGGTAGTAGATATGGTAAAGTATTTCTTATACGTCAGGTCCACCGAGTAGTACGCGCTCAACAACAATAGATTGGAGTGATAGGAATAGGACCTCACTGACTTTAGGCTGTTGGCGAAAGTATATACGTTGGGGACCACCAGCTGGTCGGTGCTCGTAAAGCTGCTTTCGTACCGCATATTCCGGGCGGAGCCGCCCCCAAAGGCGCTGATGGAGATGCCGCTATTGTTGATATTCTCCTTATTATAACGGAGCAGGAGCTCGGTATTGTTCTCCCAAAGATCACGACGGTCTTCCCGGTAATTGCCATGATTATGCTCATCCCCATATGGATGGGCGGAGAAAGGTTCCTTTTCATCCCGCAACAGGTTGTAGGTCGTCATATTGCTCCGCAACAGCACATCCAGGTCCTTGTTGAATTTATAAGTAAAGGCGGCCCATCCGTACAGATCATTCTTATAATGACCGCGCAGCCACTCGTAGCTCATGAAATAAGGGTTTTGATACCTTTTATATTCCACAAAATTTGATTGCACGCCGGCCTTGCCGGGTTTCCAATAATTGATAATGTTCGGATCAAGAACATTCCAATCCGCCCCCGTCCAGATATCGATGTCATAAATGATACTATTAGGGCCGTACGCTACGTCCGGAACATTCGGTGTAAACTGGCGGTTGTAGTTGATATTCGCCTCCACCTTGAACTTGTCGGACACATTGTAGCTGCCCAGTACATTCATATTGATAGTATTCAGACTGGTGTTGGGCGTAATACCTCTCTGGTATCCATCCGAGACGGACATCCTTATCGTGCTCTTATCCGTCACCGATGAAAAATTGATATTGTTCGTCGTCAGGATACCCGTCTGCAAAAAGTTCTGCAGGTTGTCCTTGCCACGCGCCGTCCATGGCGTGGGCTTGATATTGCCGGTAAAGGGATTCAAATTCGGACCAAAGCTGGTCGTATAAGTCTTGGTGGGATCATATTCCCCATCGTACTGCGGCAGCAGGCGGCCATCCAGGCGGGGACCCCATACGTCATAGTCCTTGTCATTCCTGCCGGAACCAGTGCCATTGGCAAGATAGTCGCCAAACGCATACTGCTGGTTATCGCCTCCGCCATATTCATTCTGTACCCGTGGAATAGCCGTAAAACCCCTGTTGAACTGCGTGCTGGAATTTACCTCTACCGTAAATCCCTTATTATTCTTTTTTCCCCTTTTGGTCGTAATGAGAATGGCGCCATTTATACCCCGGCTGCCATAAAGAGCAGCTGCAGTGGGGCCCTTCAATACTGTATAAGTTTCGATGTCATCAGGGCTGATATTCCACGTGTCGGAGTTGATGGGAATACCATCTACCACATAAAATGTCAGCGGCGAGCCTCGAAGCAACACAGTCGGCGAAGCCAGCATCTCCTGGTTGATCCCCACATTCAGACCGGCCACCTTGCCAGTGAGACCGTTGATAGGGTTTGGCTCACGCGCCTTGAGCAGGTCATCGCCCTTTACCTCCTGGACAGAATAGCCTAACCGCTTGACATCCTTTTTGATCCCAAGCGCGGTTACTACCACTTCACTCAAATTCTTGCTGTTCACCTTGACAGCAACGGCAAGCGTACTCGCACTACCCACGGTGGACTCCGTGGTAGTAATTCCTACACCCGTGATTACCAGCACATCTCCGATATTGGCTCTAATGTCGAAGCGACCGTCCACATCAGTGGAAGTGCCCACACGAGAGCCCTTGATAATAATGGATGCGCCGACGACGGGATTCCCGTCTGCCTCAGAGACGATGCGGCCGGTGATGACCCGTTGTGCATGAGTAAGGAGCGGGGAAAAGAATAGGACCAGCCATAGCCCTATAAGAAGATGGGAACTCTTTCTCATAATACAGTTTGTTTTTTATTTGGTCAAAATCTGAAAACTTGTGCGGCGAAACTATTAGCACAATATGAAGGGAACGTTATACCTAATTTAAGGAAATGTTAAGAGTTTACAAATACTAAACTAATGTTAAGTATTTATAAATTATTTCCGGAATAGGCTGTCCGCAATAAAATACCATTATCTTATTGATATACAGAACCAATAGCCCTTACGGTCGCACTAAAAATTATCTGGGTATTTTAGAACAAATACGTCACGAGGATGATGGCTTCGGTAGCCCCGACGTTCCGGAGACGGTGACGGACCCTCCCATCGAAGAAAAGGGTGTCCCCTTCTTCTAATATAAAAACCTGTTTTGCTATTTGGTATTCAACTTTACCTTTTAATACATACTTGCATTCCCAGGCGTCGGTAGCGATCATCTGCTTTCGGACAGCGCCTTTTTTCAATTCGAGAAGAACGACGTCTGTAGTCTGACAGGAAAGGCTTCTCGTAAGGATCCGCTTGTAAGAGAACCCCCTTACTTTCTCCTTCTCAAAGACTTTTTCCTTCCCCTTTCTGATAAGAAGCACATTGCCATTGTAAGCCAGGTCATGCATGTCCTCGAAAAAGGTCTTCAGGTCCTCGTCGAGAGAATGAATAATATTGAATAGCACCGGCAGGGATGGAACTGTGCGATTGTTCTCTATCTGGGAGATAAGGCCCTTGCTGACGCCGGCCTTGTCCGCCAATTGTTCCAATGTGATATTTTTCTGTGTTCTTTTAGCCCTGATCCTGCCCCCGAGAAGTAAAATGAGTTCTTCATTCATATACGGCGCCTCTTTTAGGAGGCTGACAAGATAACCAAAAATGCTCCTGGATCATTCACCGCCATCCGTGAGTAGTCATTTTTAATGGAATTTTAAAAGCCCCTCATAGGCCATATGCCTGCAATATTTTGGAGAAAACAGCCGCATTCTCATACACGCCTCTGAATAGCCCCGACCGCGGCCCATAGGCAAACACAGGTACAGGGAGGACGGTCTGATCATTGGTGGAAAATTGTCCACCAATATACCCTTTTGCAGAATTGTCATCCAATAACGTAAGACCGCCCGTCTCATGGTCGGCGGTAACAATGACAAGGGTCTCTCCATCCCGGTCAGCAAAACGCAATGCCTCTCCCACCGTCCTGTCGAAATCCATTACCCCCGTTGCAACACAGGGAAGATCGTTGTCATGACCTCCATAATCTATCTGCGCAGTCTCCGTCATAATAAAAAAGCCTTGCTTTTTACGGGACAACGTATCGAGCGTCTTGCGTAAAGTATCGCCGAAGGTAATCACTACGGTCCCGATCTTTTTCTCATCCAGGATGGCCGGCAGTTCGGGCAAGGCACTCCCCCACTGGCCGGCGCTTAAGGCGCGGTCATCGGTCTTCGACAAACCTATGTTACGCATGCCGAAGATATTCAGCGCTCCTCTGTTGGCGGTACAGCCGGCATACAGCTGCGCCAGCCCCATCCCATCCCCTATGAACAAGATCACATTCTTTACAGGCTTGTCGATACCATCCGTCTTATACGTAGGTTGATAAGGCCGATACGCGGCGTCTCCCGTATAGGACGTCTTTGGCAGACGATGCAGGAACTGCGAAAGAGCCACGATATGGTCCGTATTGATATAATCGACCTGCAAATGCATGAACTGATACCAGGCATTGATGACATCAGGGGCGTCCCAGAAACGTACGGTCTTCTTCCATTGATGGGCTTTCCGGACGGCGGCCTCCAGTCGGGCCCAATCGGGGGCAGGAATGTTACCCCCGCCGTTCCAGTTCGAGAAAACCTTAAAATCGTCGCTGAGCATGGCGACCCTGTCCATGGCCGCCTTGTCATACTCGTCGGACAAGACCCCGTCAAACCATATCCAGGAAGGGTACGAAGGCCATAACGAGGACGCAGGGCGGTTGCCGGTGATGACAAATCGAATACCCGGATTGCCCGTCAGCTCGGGATATTTTCCCAGGACCTTTATCAGTCTGTCCAATGTATGGATGGAATCCGTCTTCAGATCGATGAGCACCTGTAGCGGACCCCCTCCATTGGAGTACGGCCGGCCGCCATTCTTGCGCACACAGGCCAGCAAAGGGTCGAGATACCAGGCCTCCAGGGTCCGCTGGAGCGCCAGCTCCTTTGTCGAATGAGCTACCACCAGGCTGTCCTGTCTCAAAAAAATATCGGCTTCGATGGAACCAAAACCTTCGTTATAGGCAAGCCAGAAAGGCACTTTTTGCTCATAATCGTTGTGAGAGTGGGCATTGCTGACACTGTAGATGACAGGCTGCGCCTGCAGGCTGAAAGCGACCAGCGCCAGCAGGACGGTAATAGATCCTATTTTATTCACGTTCAAAATGATTTTTAAAGGTGTTCATGCTCCCTTCGGAGGTCATCCACAATTATAAATCAAAAATCCTTACCGGCGCCTCTTAATATTCCGTTCACATTAAGCTCATAATTCCTTAACAGCCAGATAAAAGAGAAGTAATATAAAGTATGGACCTTTGAAAAACCACAATAATGGAAAAACGATCCGTAGATGTAGTTGTTCTATCAGATGTCCATCTCGGAACCTACGGCTGCCGTGCCAGGGAACTGGTCAGCTATCTCAAAAGCATCACGCCTAACATCCTCATTCTGAATGGCGATATCATTGACGGCTGGCAATTCACCAAAAGATATTTTCCTGTCGCCCACATGATGGTATTGAAAGAGATCCTTCAATTCATCACCAACGGCACCCGTGTATTCTATATCACCGGCAATCACGACGAGATGATGCGCCGCTACACCGACATCCAGATCGGCAATTTCACGCTCACCGATAAGCTGGTGCTGGAAATCGATAATAAAATGACCTGGATCTTTCACGGAGATGTTTTCGACAATACCACCAAAGGCGGCGCCAGGATCCTCGCGAAGCTGGGCAGCAGCGGATATGAAGGGCTGATCCTCTTCAACCGCTTCATAAATTTCATATTAAGATCATTTGGCCGCGAACGGGTATCCATCTCCAAAAAAGTAATGGCAGGCGTCAACAAGGCGGTAAGCAAGATCAACGATTTCGAGCTCATCGCGGCGGAGCTGGCCATCAAGAAAAAATATGACTATGTCATTTGCGGACATATCCACCAGCCTTCCAAAAAGGTAGTGGAGAACAAGGAAGGGAAAGTCACCTATCTGAACTCCGGGGACTGGGTGGAGCATCTCACCGCCCTGGAATATCATCAGAACGAGTGGACCATCTTCGAGTACGACGAGAAGAAGTTCCCCATAACGCCCGCCATCGAGATGAAACCTTCCCTGAATGTCATTACGGATGAGATCAATTTTTACATCAACTCTTTAGCAGCAATATGAAAATATTTTACGCAGTACAGGCAACAGGCAACGGCCATATCAGCAGGGCAATGGAGATACTCCCTTACCTCGAGCGGTATGGACAGGTCGATATCTTCCTCAGCGGAGCCAACAATAGCCTGGAGCTGGACGCGGCCGTAAAATATCGCAGCAAAGGGCTTAGCCTTTTTTATACCAGCGGCGGAGGGCTCAACTATACGAAGATCGCCCGCGAGTTCGCCCCCCTGCGCCTGCTCAGGGAAGTAAAGGACCTGCCGGTGGAGAAATATGACCTGGTCATAAACGACTTTGAATGCATAACCTCTTTGGCCTGCGCGTATAAAAAAGTGCCCTCCGTCAATTTCGGACACCAGGCAAGCTTTATCTCACCCAAAGTACCCCGCCCCCGCCATAAAGAGTGGATGGGAGAATGGATCCTGCGCAATTACGCCCGTGCAACACAATATATAGGCCTCCATTTCAAACAATACGACGACTTCATCCTCCCTCCCGTGATCAAGCGGGAGATCCTCCAGGCTGAGCCGGCGGATAAAGGGCATGTGACAGTATACCTTTCTTCCTTCAGCGACGCCAAGGTCAGCCGGTACCTGAGCCCCCTAAAAGACTATTCTTTCCAGGTCTTCTCCAAAGAGGTAAAACAGCCGGTACAAGAAGGCAATATTCTTTTTGTCCCTGTCAACAAAAATGCCTTTAACAAAAGTCTCATCACCTGCAAGGCCATCATTACAGGCGCAGGTTTCGAAACTCCGGCCGAAGCCATGTACCTTGGAAAAAAGCTAATGGTCATCCCCATCCGGGGACAATACGAACAGTTCTGCAACGCGGCAGCCCTGGAAAAAATGGGAATCCCGGTCCTGAAAGGGTTGGACGGGGCATTCACCACCGCATTCGAACAGATGATGCAGCAGAAGAAAAGACCCGCCCTCCGGCTGGATCATTCCACAGGATCCATTGTCAGCTATCTCATGCACCATTGCACCGACAGGTCAAAACATCAGCTGGATCAGCTGTATCCGGAATTGTGCATTTTCTAAACCCTTTAACCTTTTCCAAGCCTTGCCAAAGTCCTACGCCACCGCAAGCGGTGACTGAACTCGCTAATGTCTGGGCCTTCGGCCCCTTTTTCAGCCAGTCAGAAGACTGGCTGAAAAAATAAAGCTCCTTCATGGAAATGAGGGAGCTTCTGCATGAGAAAATTCAACTCTACATATATAAACCATCGATTAACGGGTGACTAACCAATTAATTCGGGCCTAAAAATAGGCTTCAAACATTATGAGTATTTTACTGAATAGTTATCCTTATATTAAACCGGGGAATGCATCTCAATGCATATAGGGATAGTAGGAATAAGCAGGATTTTGATAGAGCTTCCCAAAAGTAAAGAAAAACGTCAGCCGGAAGGCCAGATCATAGTCATGTGCGGCTGCCCCGCTGAGGCCGCCCTGTTTGCCTTCATATCGGTTGTACCATATATTCGGTATAAAATGAACCTGAGGCGCCGGTGAATAGTCAAGCCCCGCAGATAAAAAGGTTTCCTTATTGTTGGGCTCATAAGAAGTGCTTACCCCGTAAAGGGCCGCATATTTGCTGTAAGAGCTATTGTCATACCTTCTATTGGGGTCATAAAGATCGCATCTGACGAAGGCTCTTAATTTAGCACCGGTAATATTCGCATGCGCATACAAGCTTAAGCCGGTGGCCCTCCCATCCAGCGTATCGATCCCCCTGGAATAGCTTGCTGCTTCACATTGCTTCAGCCTGTTAACGAACCCTTCGGCGCCGACGGTGAATTGCCGATCAACCCAGATCACCGCCAGTTTGCTCATCTGCCGGTCCGCATGCCCATGCGCGCCAGACATCCAATGCTGCCGCTGATAGTCTGCATAATAATCCACGATCAGCCGGTGATCCAGCAGCCCGATAAAAACGTCTCCGTACCACCACTTATAAACATCTGCATTCAACGCCTGGGGCCTTGCCCCCGTCCCGTTCCCCACCAGGAAATTATATCCATATACAATGGACTTGTCCTTGGAATGGAACCTCCCCTGCAGCCCGGCGCCCAGATCATAGGACGGCGTCCTTCGTATGTCCGTAATAGTCCTCTCCACCGGTCGCGAATAAGTAAATAAAGACTCCGTCATATAGGGGTACGCTGGCGTAGGCTGCAAGCCGACGATAAGGTCATTCCCCCGAAATAGAAAGTCATGCCAGCGGACATTGGCCAGCTTGATATAGGCGGTGAGCTTATTATTGGCCAGCACATCGCCGCCGGGAAAATCATCCTCTGCAGCAAAAAGAAATTCAGTGGAGAATTGTTTGGTTATATTGTAATCATATCCCAGATAGATCCGCCGGAACTGGAACTCATCTTGTCCCTGCCTGACATTTGTATATTGGTTATTACCCCCACGCCCCAGCGAATCACTATGCGATTTATGGAAATAGTCACCGAATGCATATCCCCAAAGTCTACCGGAATTCGGCGCGCCGGCCCGGAAAGCAGAATCCGAGAACCATAAGTATTGGGCATGAAGGGACCCGCCCAGGCCAAAAACAATGAACAGCGCCAATAACCTCATAGTGGCGCAATATTAAGAAATTGTTATCTTTTCAAAACAAAAAGGGCGCCCAAGGGCGCCCTTTTTAAGCATAAGTTATTGATTTAGAAAGTATACTTCAACCCCAGCTGCCCTTGCCAGCGTGAATTGATCGGGTCATTGTAGTAATAATGGTTGCCCACCGTCGGCGCTTGGAACTGGAAGGTCGGCGTATAGTTCACCGTCGTTCCATCAGCCTTGTACGGATTGCCCGGTGCATTTCCACCCGGGTCGTTGACAAACTTCAGGAAGTTCACCGTATAGTTGTTCAAATTGCTGACGAACGTGATATGCCCCCAGTTGTTGTTGATCAGGTTCAGCACATTGAAGATGTCCAGACTGATAGCCAGTACATGCTGTCTGTTGTTGCTGCTAAGGTGGAACTCATGCATCAGCTTCAGGTCCAGCTCATGGTTCCAGGGAGTACGCATACCATTACGCTCTGCATATTTGCCCCTCCTGGTCTTCAGATATGAATCGGCGTCGACAAAAGCGTTGAATGCAGCACGATTGGTGGCATCCGGGATCATCGTTTGAGACTCGTCTACCGTGGGGATATACGGCAATGCAGAGTTCGGGTTCAGGATATTACCCGGTACGCCGGCATATATTACGGTATAAGGACTTCCCGACTGACCGCTGTAGAAGAAGTTCAACGAAGTAGTGTTGACATCATTCCAGATAAAGGCGCCACCCAGGGTCGCTACGATGTGATGACGCAAGTCGAAATTGCTATAGCCCAACTGAGGATTGTTCGAAGAGATGGCCGGGTTGTAGTCCCAGTTGCTCTGCATGGAGTTACGGATACCATTGGCTACGTCCTTCGATATACCATAGGTATAGGCCGCAGACCAGTTATAGGTCCATTTGACTCCGCTGCCGCCCATCGGCATTGGGACAGAGGTCTTGGACAACTGTGCAGTAAGGTTATATCGGTAACCCTTCTTTGTGTTGGTCAGCAGGAACACGTTGGCAAAATGGCTGTTGAGGTTGCCGCCTACGTACACAGGCGTCTGCGTGGGACCTGTGGAGAAGAACTGTGTCTGGTCCTTCTTGTTGATCTGCTGGAACATTACGTCATAAATGGTCTTGGTATACATCCCTTCGAATGTTGCCTTGTAGCCATTTCCAAATTTATAGTCGACGGCTACACTGCTGCGCCATACGGTGGGAAGCTTGAACTTGTTATCCACGATGTCAAGTTCGCGGGTTGTAATGGAGTTCGGGCTGACCGCTCCGATGGTGGACACCAGGTTATTAGGTCCAGCCAGGGGAACCACGGTACCACTGGCGGGTTTGTAGTCGATGTTGTTGAAATTGGGACCGCTCAACGTGTAGGCATACCCTAACCAGGCAAAGGGGATCCTGCCGGTGAAGACGCCACTTCCACCTCTCAGCACGACGGATTTGTCACCCTTGATATCCCAGTTGAAACCCAGACGGGGAGAAATGATCACATTGCCAAACCACTTGTTGTTGAACGAGCCAAAAGGCGTATGAGAATAGGTCGGGTTGGTCGGATTGACATAATCTACAGTAGTGTTCAGCTCGGGGTCGGTTTCAGGCTGGCTGCCTACATAGGAGTAGTCGAACCGTACGCCGGGGGTCAGCTTGAAGCGACGGGTAATGGCGATCTCATCCTGCGCATACAGACTGATCAGACCTACGCTGAAATTGCTGCCGGGTGTATTCGCACGCAGCTCGTCATAATTGTTCTTACCGGATCCTGGCGCATAGGCAGCACGGATACGGCTGGGCATATTGTTCACAAAGTTGGTAACATTACCATACTGCCAGCGGCCGTTCCAGCTGTTGACAAAACCATAGTCGAAGCTGTAGAACTCGTTGTGCGTTCCGAAAGTAAACTTATTCACACCTTTGTTCCAGGTCACATTGTCCGTGAACTCAAACGTCTTTTGACGCTGATCATAGATAGCCGCTTCACGCCAGGTGCCCAGCCAGATGTTGGAGGCGCCGTTAGTGATATCCACATAAGGCGTTACATTATTAAAGGCGCCGGGAAAGGTGCGGTAGTCATGTACATTGATATAACCCAGGATCAGCTGGTTGCTCACCGCATTGCTGAACTTGGTCTTCAGCTCGGCTGCCAGGTTTACGTTCTTGCTGTATTGGGTGAAATCCGTAGAGCTGAACTGGTAGACGGCAGGCGTACGCTCCAGGTTGTTGCCCCAGCCCTTTGTATAAATACCCCTCACCGTGAGAGTAGTCCTGGAGCTGATATTGTAATCCAGGCGGCCAAAATACTTGTCGCTGTTGGTAAAGATCTTCCCGGGAGCATACGAGCCGGGATCGAATCCGGCCGCCTTGAAGGCAGTGGTGATCTGGTCGGCCTGCGCCTGTGTCATGGCGGCGCCGATATCCCCCACATTATAAAAAGTGGGTTCCTGGCGACGGGTGATCTCCATGTTGGCAATAAAGAACAGCTTGTTCTTCATGATAGGGCCGCTGAGGGTAGCGCCATACTGGTAATCATAAAAGTCACTGCCGATAGAGCTCTTGGCGGCATCCGGACTCTTACCCACCAGGGCCTGATTCCTTCCATAGCCATATACAGAACCATGGAAGTCGTTGGTGCCGCTCTTGGTCACCGCGTTGACGGTACCGCCGGTGAAATTGCCCAGCTTTACATCATAGGGAGCCAGCTGTACCTGCACTTCCTGGATAACATCCAGGCTGTATGGGTTGGTACGGGTGCCGGAGCCGGCAGTACCCGACTGGCCACCACCGCTGACGCCGCCAAACGAGTTGCTAAAGCCGATGGCGTCATTGTTCATGGCGCCGTCCAGCGTAATATTATTATAACGGAAGTTGGTTCCGGCAAAAGAGTTGTTGTTGGATTGAGGAGTAAGACGCGTGAAGTCGGAAAGACTCCTGCCCAGGGTAGGCAGCGTAGTAAGCTGCGCCTTTCCTACCGTAAGGCCGGACGGCTGTCCCTTCTTGCCGCCAACAACCACCACTTCAGTAAGAGCAGCATCATTGAGCTTGAGCCCTACATTCACTTCGGGGTTATCGCCCAATACAAGGTTGAGGTCGGAGATGGTTTCTTCCTTATAGCCGGTAAAGGAGATCTTTACGGTGTAAGGGCCGCCTACCTTCAGGTTGGGGATAACAAAGATGCCCTTATTATTTGCCTGGGTCCCCGTGGAATATCCGGTGGGCTCATGTTTTACAACCACGGATGCGCCAGGTACCGGAGCTCCTTTTGAATCATAAACAGTTCCATTCAGCGTGGCAGTTGTCTCCTGTGCACAGGCAACGCCGGTAGCAAGAAGTCCAAGCAAGCTGAGGGTTAGCAGTAGTCTGAAACGCGACATAAATGAATAGTTAAAATTTGCTGCAAAGGAACCTCCCGTGTGTTACCAGCAGGTTACCCGAATATTAAGAAATTATGAACTGGGTGTAACAAGGCGTTCACATATGCCGGAAATATATATCCAAATACATGATAGTTCACCAGTTAAGAATGTTGATGGGTAAAAGCACCGTTGCATCCCACACTCTGCAAATACATAGTCATATTAAGAAATCATTACCAAATCCAGCTGCCGCATATCGTGGGGTCAATGCCGCGTAATTTTAATAAAATTTCGTGCATATGAGCTTTAATTCAATCATGAAATTATTCATGCCCAAGGACCAGGTCTTCTATTCTCTCTTTGAAGAAGTGGCGGATAACGTACATACCATGGGAAAAACATTGAAGGCAGTAGTTTCGGAAGTTGATTTCGGCCGGAGAGAAGAGCTGATCAGCACTTTGGAGAACCAGGAGCATATCAATGACGAGCTGACGCATCGGATATATACGGAGCTGGGGAGGAATTTTATTACTCCGTTCGATCGTGAGGATATCCATTACTTAGCCACCGCCCTGGACGATATCTGTGACTATATCTACTCCTCTGCCAAAAAGATAAACTTCTATAAGGTCAATCCCAACGATACGGGTATCCAAAAAATGGCAGACCTCATCGAGCAGGGGTCGGAACAGATCCGGAACGCCGTCCGGGAGCTGCGGGATAGGAGGAATATGCGCAAGATCACCGATGCCCTGGTAAAGGTCAATAGCATCGAGAACCAGGCCGACGATATTTTCGATATGAGCATCGACAAGCTGTTCGATGGGGAATCCGATGCCAGGGAGGTGATCAAAAAGAGAGAGATCTACCAGGCAATGGAGATCGCCACCGACAAATGCGAGGATGCGACCAACGTGATCGAGTCCATTATTATTAAGTACGCATAGCCAGCTTGATAACTTTTCCACTGCCCACAACACACCCAAAGAAATCGCCCAGGGTAAAATGATCCCCTACCGTCAGCTTGAGACACATGCGGAAATTCCGGCAGAACTCATAGGCCACCAGCAAATGCTCCCGGATCTTCTCAGCGTCATTCCATCCCTTTTCTTCCGTCCGCAGCGTCTTGTACGTCTTCAGCAGCACTGCATAACCTCTCTCCAGCAGGGGAATATATTCCGGATGCCTTTCCCGGATGCTCTGTTCCAATCGGCTGCTGATACATACGGTCCGGGGCTTCTTTTTGCTGTCGAGATAATGTATCGGCACATCCTGGTCGGCAACAACGCCATTGTTCATCTCAAATATTTCCCCATACCGTTTTTCAAACTCATCCAGGGGCACTATATCGATACGGTATCGAAATGCCAACAGGGATTTATTAAATTTCAACGTGCTGTAATCCCCATTGACGAGGATGGCATAAAGACCAAGCTGAGCAGTTTTGGAGCGATCCATGGTTTGGTGTTGGTCAGGTCAAAAGTTTATTGAACAGGCGATCCGTCTCTGATCTCATCGTTGGCATTGACGATGATGCGGGCATGGGATGACAGCTCCCCAAACACTTCCGTACTGTCATTTCGCGAATTGCCCGTAATCACATCTACCCAATGCGCTTTACCGCCATCCACGGTGATAAGATATTTCCGCTCCTGCGAAACCACCACGGCGGAGGCCGGCGCCACCAGCGAATGCGTATTCCGCTGCACAGGCAGATCCACCTCCGCATACATACCAGGTTTCAGCAGGCCATTGTCATTCTTCACGTCCACCTCGATGGCCTCGCTCCTGTACTTCATGTTCAATGCACCGGCCGCACGGCTGATAGTCCCCCGGAACGTTCGTCCCGGCAGCGTGCTGACACGGAAGCTGACTACGGTATGTCCGGTCAGCTGATTGCTGTATACTTCCGGCACATCGATCACCAGCCTCAACCGGTCCTCCTTTTGAAGGACCAGCATGGGCCTGTCATCCGCCTTGAGATTGGGCCCTACCAGCGCGCCGGGATGAACATTTCTTTCCGTGATGACCCCATCGAAAGGCGCCGTGACGGTGAGATAATCCCGGGTTGCCTCCAGCGCCTTGTAATTGGCTATCTCCGCCTGGGTTGTCGCGCTGTCCGCCATCATTTTGGCCCTCGCCAGTTCCAGGTCATGCGCACTGACAGTGCCGGGCATCTTATTAGCCACCATCAGCCGGCCATAGTCATCCTTCGTAGCCAGCGACAAGGAATAGGCCTGCAGATATTTCGCCTTCGCCGCCATATACTGCTGCTCGATCTCGGGCGCTTCCAGCCTCAGCAGCAGCTGTCCTGTCCTGACCCGGGATCCGCGATCCACTGGTATATCCTTTACAAATCCATTCACCTTAGGGTAGATATCCACCATCTCGAATGGCTTGAGCACGGCAGGCAAATGGACGTTGCTGCCTATCTCCGCCTCGGTCACCTCTCCGAAGACATAGCTGCTGTGAGCTGCAGGCCCCTTGCTTGCAGTGTCGGTCACAGGATTGCTCTCACCCTGGTTGCATGCCCAGAGGGCCATCAAAAAAATGCTGAAGATCACATATTGTAGTTTACGCATACACTTATATTTTGGCCTCCTCTGGCATAAGAGAAGGGGTTGAAAAATCAGTTCGTTTTTGGATCATCGCATACACCTGCGGCAAGACCAGGAGCGCTGACAGGGTCGAAAAAAGAAGTCCCCCGATCACAGCACGCCCCAAAGGAGCGGTCTGGTCGCCAGCTTCACCCATACCCGACGCCATCGGGATCATACCCGCGATCATGGCCAGGCTCGTCATCAGGATAGGCCTCAGACGGATAGATGCGCTGGTGACAGCAGCCCGCGTAGCGTCCTTATATTCAAGCCTCAGCTTTTCCGCATTGGTTACGATAAGGATGGCATTGGCCACAGATACACCGGTGGACATGATCATACCCATATAGCTCTGGAGGTTTAGCGTCGACCCGGTGATCAGTAAGGCTATAAGCGAACCCAATATTACGGCAGGAACGGTCGTCAGGACTGCCAGCGACAATTTGAAGGACTGATAGTTTGCAGCCAGCAGGAGAAAAATGACGACAATGGCGATCAGCAATCCATTCTGCAATCCACTCAATGTCTCTATCAGCAGGCTTGACGTACCCTTGACATCGGTTACCAGACCCCGGGGGGGATCGCCCAGGTCCTTTATCGCCTTTTGCACCGCAGCACTGGCAGTAGCCAGATCCTTCTTATGGATATTCGCACTGACAGTAACAAAACGCCGGGGGCCCACCCGGTCATACTCCCCGGGCAGCGTGTCGGTTGAAAAACTGGCTACATCTTCCAGGACAGGCCTCGCCTGTCCCTTGATCAGCGGGACCTCCCTAAGCTTGCCGACCTCATTCATGATATACTCCGGCACCTGCACCTGTACCTGGTATGTCCGCGCCACATTAGCATCCAGCCACTGATTCTTTTCTGTGAATCGGCTGGAAGAAGTAGCATCCGTAACGGAACGGGCTACCTGGTAAACATCCAGTCCCATCTGCGCAACCTTTAGCCGGTCAAGCTTTATCTTGATCACCGGGTATTTCAACGGCTGCGCAATCTGCACATCCCGCAGATAAGAGACCTTTTTCAGCTGATCCACCAGCCTGTCCGCATATTGCTCGATATTCTTCATGTTCTTGCCGGCTACACGCACCTCGATAGGCGTGGACGCCCCCTGGCTCATGATCTTCTCCGTCAGGTCTATCGGTTCGAAGGACAGACGGATACCAGGGATCCCGGCCGTGATGTCCTTTCGTAATTTGTCCTTCAGGTCCTCCATATCCACTTTGTACTTTTCATCCAGCTCCACCTGCAGCACCGCCTCATGGGTGCCGCTATTGAACACATACAGATTGCTGGTGCCATAGCTGCTGGGCACCAGTCCCACATACGCAGACGTGATAGCAACATGTCCGCCCACTGCGCTATCGATGATATCCAGGGTTTGATGCACCGCGCGCTCGGTCCTTTCCAGCCTGGTGCCATCAGGCATTTTAATACGAAGCTGGAATTGTCCCGCATTTACCCTGGGCATCAGGTCCTTGCCAATACTGACAAAAGCCAGCCCCGCCAGCCCAAATACCACCAGAAAGTACAGCGCCACGGTAATGCCGCGACGACGCATCAGCCCTTCCACCCTCCGCGTATACCACATCTTGAATCGCTGAAACCGGTCATTCTTTTCCGGGACGGTCCTTTCATTGCTGGTGTGCAGGCTCACCTCATCCACCTCCGCCGTGTCCAATGCAAGACCTGCATGAGCATGCTGATGCCCATGACGGTACATGAACTTCTCCGCCTTCAGCATCCAGTTGGAAAGGATAGGCACCAGGGTCTGCGCCAGGAAGTAGGAAGCGATCATCGCAAAGCCAATGGCCAGCGACAAGGGCAGGAACATCGCTTTTGGCACGCCGGTCATGATCAAAGCCGGAGCAAATACAGCAAGTATACACAGCAGGATCAGCAGCAGCGGAAAAGATATTTCCTCGCAGGCTTCGTAGATGGCCTGTCGCTTCGGCTTTCCCATCTCCAGGTGCTGATGGATATTCTCGATGGTCACGGTGGCCTGATCCACCAGAATGCCGATAGCCAGCGCCAGCCCGCTAAGCGTCATGATATTGATAGTTTGCCCCGCCAGCTTTAACAAAAACAGCGCACTCAGAACGCTGATGGGGATCGTGATAATGACCACCAGGCTGCTTCGCCAGTCCTGCAGGAACAACAATACCATCAATCCGGTAAGGATGGCTCCCAGAATGCCTTCCGTCATAAGACTCTTTACCGCATTGATCACAAAGACAGACTGATCGAACTCATAATTTATATGGACATCCTTAGGCAGCAAATTTTGCATCTCAGGGATACGCGCCTTCAGTTGCTGCACCACTTCCCAGGTAGACGCATCCGCGGTCTTGACCACAGGTATATAAACAGAACGCCTGCCATTCACCATCGCATAATCCACAGTTACGTCCGCCGCATCGCTTACCTTGCCTACGTCACGGATAAAGACAGTATTTGTCCCATTGGTAAGGATGGGAATATCCTGAAAATCCGCCACCTCATCCTCGAGCGAATTCATGGTGGTGACATACATGGTATTGTTGATACGCACGTTCCCGGAAGGCGTCATTACATTGGCCTTTGCAATGGACTCCACAACCTGGTCGGGAGTGAGGTTATAGCTCCGCAATCTGTCCGGATCAATATTCACGACCACCGAACGGGAATTGGACCCGAACGGAGGAGGGGCCGAAAGCCCTCTTACCGTGGAAAACATAGGCCTTACCATTGTAGTAGCCAGATCGTAAATATCTTTCAGACTCTTGTCGGGGCTGCTCATGACCAGCTCACCCACAGGCAGGGAGGAAGCGTCAAAACGTACTACCTGCGGCGGCAAGGCGCCGGGAGGAAAGAACTTCATAACCCTGTTTACCTGCAAGGCCACCTGAGCCGAAGCTTCCGCCATATCGACATCCTCATAGAATGTCAACTTCAGCATGGTAAGACCTTGCGTATTCTTGCTCGAAATATTCTTTATACCGTCGATATACAGGAACTGATCCTGCATCCGGGTAGAGAAAAAACCTTCCATCTGCTGCGCAGACATCCCGCCATACTGCTCGATCACATAGATGGTCGGCAGGTTCAGCTTCGGAAATATATCAATAGGGATGGTAAAGATGGCCATCACCGAGAATAGCAGCACCCCAACGGTAAGCACGATCACGGCAATAGGCTTCTTCAATCCCGAAGACACTAATGACATACTGTAATTATTTTAGAATAGATAAAAGTTGATAAATGCTGTTGTCCGCATAGGCTTTCTGTACAATGGCCCTCCATACCCCATCCTTCGTATTGATCAGGTCCGTCTGGGCGCGGTTCAGCACATACAATGCATTGGTAAGATCGATGATGTTCGATAATCCCGCATTGTACTGTGTAAGACGCTGCCGGTACGCATCGCTGGCAGCCGACAGCTGAATAGGTATCTGCCTGAACTTGTCCACGGCCGTACCCAGGTTCACCGAAGCCTGCAGGTCCGCATTTTTCAGGCTCAGCTCCTGCTGTTCATAATTGTGGAGAGCCGCTTCCGTCTGGTATTTCTGCACATTCAACCTGTCCTTCTCTCTCCTTAGATCGAAAAGATCATAGGTAATGCCGAGCCCAAAGAGATAATTGGACCGCGAATAACCCAGCCCCGTACCCAGGTCTTTATCCAGCGTACCATTGGGTTTGATGCTCGACCCCTTCACCCATCCCGCCGCCAGCACATACAGCTTCGGCATATAGGACTTGCGGATCAGGAACTCCCTGGCCTGGCTGTTCTCATAGATGGAATGAAAATAATCCAGGAAAGGATGACGGGAGCGTACACTGTCCTGATAGCTCCGGGAATTCAACGCACCCAGCAACAGACTGTCATTGCTCAGTTCCGGACCAATAGCCGTTGTGTCCAAACCCGTCAGCAGCGACAGCTGCACTTTGGATTGCTTGTAGGCATTGTATATATCGAGATAATTGAGCTGGGCCTTGGAATACTCCGCCTCCGCCAGACTGCTGTCCACACCCGGACGCATTCCGCTGACCACATAATTTCTAATAGCCAGACGAATGGTGTCGGCACGCCGGAGATTCTCCAGCTGAATAAGACTTAGCTCATAGTTCTTGATGAGATCCAGGTAGGATTGTAAAACGATGCCGGAAAGATAGAACCGCTCCCGCTGCAGGTCCATACTATCGACCCTCAGCCTGGAATAAGCCTCCCGGATGCCGGCCTTGTATCCACCAAAATTGGTGGCCTGCCATTGGAGATAAGCCACTCCGATATTACCCGTGGAGACGGTGCCGACGTTCTCGGGACGGGCGCTCACACCGGATATGGAAGGCACAATGCCTCCTGAAAAATAGGCGGCTCCCAGATTGTTGCTGGTACCCGCATCCACCTGCTCGAAAAGATTCAGGGAAGGCAGCCGCCTGTCCTTTGTCTCGACAATGGAAGCCATGCCGGAACGCACCTGCGCTTCACGGGCCCGGATGGACGGATAGTTTGCAAGGGTAAGTGAGATCGCCTTATTGAGTGGAAGTGTCTGCCCCTGCACTACGCCGTACAGGACCGTTACGAAAAAGAAGAAGATCCTTTTCAAGATACGTTCATACATAATTTTAATAAGTGAAGTGTACTAATCGATGTTTTGTAACAGACTGACTCGACTAGCACGAAGGAGGACCGCGAAGGGAAAAATTACCGATGAATTGACGGGTACACCCGCCGGGAAGAAAAAGAGAGTAATCGCGATGGCAATAAGTGAAATCAGGATAAATTACAATAGGACTGTTCGCCACAATATCCTGGCTCACCAGTGACTTGCCATGCCGCTTCTCCTTATGTTTGGAATGATCCGGAGAATTATCCCGTCCGACAGACACAAAATGCCCGGCGTCCACCCGATGGTGCCGCACAGCGCTCAGTGACGTAATGTCTGAATGATGTACAACGGGAACTGGGACACGGGGATGCGAGCCCTTTACCAGGCTGGCAATCAGAACCAGTATCCCAACTATAATACTATACCTTCCCGCTCGCATAGCGGCGCTAAGGTAGAAAAAAATACGTTAAGAGCACGTTATTCCTCTCCGTCCTCTTCTTCAAATTCGAAGTACTCCTGCTGCTCGTCCGGCGCCTCCTCCTGATACAGGGACTGGAACCTTTCAGCGGTGTCCTGGTCGAACTCCTCCACCAGCTTATAGATCATCTCATTCTTGTATTGGAAGAAGTCTTCAGTCTGAGGCAGATAGCTGCGCAGCAACACAGTCTTACTGGTGGACATCAAGACGGATACGAGCTCTATATCACTCTCATCATCAATCTGTATGAGGTAATACGTGTCTGGTTTTAAATCTCCGAAAGTGGACATAAAGGTTTGTTTTTAGTATTCTAAAATTACAACAAAACGGAGCAATGCTCCGTTGCCCGTAACCGCAAGGTTATGAGCGGGAAGGAGCTTTCGAAGTACCCGGGGAACGAAGGGGTAACAAACAAAAGGTCCCGGTGGTTTACCGGGACCGTCAAGGAATCTTTAAGTTGTTCTTCGGACAATCCGAAGAGCTATTTCTTTTCAGCCTTTGCCTTTGTGCGGGTCTTTTTGGCTGCATTCTTTTTGGTACGCTGTTTCTTCTTGCTGATCTTCAGCAGGTCGCGGCTGATAAGCTTACTTACTTTCTTAACATGGGTAGCCAGCTTCTTTTCGCCAAGCTCTTGTTTGTATTCCGCCAATGCCCCAGTCAGCTTATCCGCAAGCTCCTTACGAACCTGCTTTTTTGTAGGGGTGGTTACCGTCTCCTGTTGACTCATAAGATATAATGTTTGTGTTAATAATCAGGTAACACAAAATTAATACTAAAGTAACACCCCCAATGTTAAGTTTTTAGCCACATCCCCCCTATTCCCCGGAGGTCCGTTTTCCGGACATTATTTCTCCCACCAGGCTTTATAGGTGGTTATTTCAGATCCGCCCATATTGGCCACCTCCGTCCTATAGTTCTTCGCATTGATGGTAACCTCATCCGTGGGGTATAGGAAGCGGGTAGGGATGGCTCCGTTGTTGAGACTGGCGCTTCCCCCGGATACCAGCGCAGGGTAGCCGGTACGACGGAACTCTATCCACCCTTCAAAGCCGTTGTCAATGTTAACCAGCCACTTCTGCGTGATAATTTGTTGCAGGGAGGCTGCGCTCGTGGAATTGTCGAAAGCCACTGCGGAATGTCCCAGGTAGTTGGGTCCGGTGGCATCCGTGATCCCAATCTCGGCAAAGGCGCCGTTGACACCATTGTTATACCAGGTCTGTGCATCTCCCCCGATAAAGCCCTTTACCGCCGCTTCGGCCAGGATAAGCTCCTGCTCGGCATAGGTGATAAGCCGGGCCTTGATAAGGCTTTTATTGGCGCCAGACACAAAGGTGGCATTGAAGTTCGAGGAAGTGGCGACCTGCGTGCCATCGGCGTCGATCACCATAGGCATTCCTCCAAAATAGCTGAAATTAAAGTCTGTCTTGGACGCGTTATTAGGATTTTTAGCAAAATAAGCTTGTATCCGGGCGCTGTCCCCCGTGTTCACGAAAGTATTGTACAACAGGCTGTTCATATACTTTACCTGGAAGTCCCCCGTGCGCTCGGTCAGGCTGGGAAAATTATATGGCGTGGTAGTGGGCAGTGTCAGCGCGGCGCTTTGCCCGGCATTCTGCATCAGCATACCATCGCTGACAATGGCCTGCATCTCGGTAGATGGGTCCATCTTCGCCGACACCCGCAGCAGATAGCGAAGACGGAGGGCGTTGATAAATCTTCTCCAGCTGGCGACGTTGGCATTGAATAAAAGATCCCCGCCAAGCAATCCGGAAGGATTGGCCTTCAATAGACTGTCAGCCCGGCGTAAGGAAGGGATAATACCGGCGCCCGCATCCGTATACACCGTTTGCTGACCATCATAAGGCGGAGTATAGCTTCCCGTAGCACCCTCTAGCGCCTGTGTAAAAGGGATATCTCCCCATAATTCCGTCAGCTGCGCAAAAGCATACGAACGCAAGGCGAGAGCAGCGGCCTGCAGGAACGGACTGCTTTTCTTCACACCGGTGTTGTACAATGTATTGGCATCCCTGGCAGCTTCATACATGGCCGTCCAGTAAGGACTGTTGGATACGGGAGAATACCGCGTGGGCTGATCGTAGTACGAACTGCTGAAGGTCATGTACTGATTATAACCATTAGCCAGTGTCCAGGAAATGCTGGCATTATTATAAAACTCGCTGACAATCGTATTGGAAAGAAGAGTGGCGGCGTCGGGAGTCTCGAGATTGTTAGGGTTGATGTTCACCCTTTGCAGCTCCTTACTGCAGGAGGTAAATAAGACTGCAGCAGCCGCCAGTGATATAATATATTTACTCACGATCATATATGTCTCTTTAACGGTGTTCGTGATTACTTCGTAATTCTTCATGATTCTTTTATTTGCTCATTAAAAATTAACACCTACGGAAATGCCCATGCTACGGGTAGCAGGAATGCTCAGGAACTCCGTTCCGGGCAGTATCTGTTGTCCCCTTAAGGCCAGCGTCTCCGGATCGATGTCCTTGTTCTGCGTGAATTCCAGCAGGTTCCTTCCTATAAGTGAAACATTCAGGCTGGACCCGGAACCCTTTCCAAGGAGATGGCGGAATGTATATCCCAGCCGCACTTCCCTCAGCTTGACATAGGTCTCGTCATACATGAATGCATTGTTGTTGCTGGCATTGTAATATCCGTTGTAATAAGTAGCGGCATCCACTTTTATGGTATTCGGAACATATTTCCCGGCGCCGTCGTCCATTACCCCCTTGCCAATAATGCCGGTCTCTCTGCCGGGCAAAGTCTCTACAGACATACCTCCTGCCAGGACACCCAGGGAAGTATAGGAAAAATATTTTCCGCCCTGGTGCCAGTCCCAGGTGAAGCTCAGGTTGAAATTCCTGTACGAAAGATCATTGTACCATCCCAAAATAAAGTCGGGATTATAATTACCCAACAAGGTATTCTGCGACGACGTCATCTGCGGGATGCCATTTTTATATATTATCTCGCCTTTAGGGTCACGCTTAAAATCATTGCCATACATATTGCCGATCTTCCCTCCGACAACAGCATCGTATTGAATGGCGCGATAGTACCGGTCGTATTGCGTCACCTGCGCATATATATAAGTGTTGATACCCGCCGGCAGCGCCTTTACCGTGCTCACGTTATGACTGAAGTTGAAATTCATATCCCAGCCGAGACCGCCGGGTGTTTTTGGACGGATGGCGGCCGCGCTCAGCATGATCTCCACGCCTTTGTTGTCGATGGTAGCCCCATTCACATAGGCATTGGTATAGCCGGATGAAACGGGGATGGGCAGCTGCACGATCTCATTCTTTGTCTCGGAACTGTAATAGGTGAAGTCCAGCCCGAACCTGTCCTTCAGGAAACGCATCTCCGTCCCCACCTCGCCCGTCGTAGTCGTGGAAGGTTTCAGACCGGCGTTGGCCAGCACAGCATTGGCAGTCGTCAGCGGATAGCTGTTAAAAGGCGTATTCGTCAGATAGGTATTGGCGACGGAATAAGGGTCCGCATCCCGTCCCACCTGGCTGGCGGATACACGCAGCTTGAGGAAGGAAAAGGCATCCGGCAGTGCGACCATATCCGAGATAATGCCGCTCAACGAAGCCGCGGGATAGAAATAAGAGTTCTGTCCTTTCGGCAATGTGCTGGACCAGTCATTACGCGCCGTAACATTCAGATAAAGCACCTTCTTGTAATCCAGATCGCCAAAAGCATACAGGCTATAGATCACTTTGTCGAACTTCTGATACAGGGTAGGTAGCTGGTTCTGCGCATTGGAGAAATTATAAAGCCCCGGTGTGATCAGCGCATTGGCGATATCCCTTGTATAGCTGATGTTTTGCATAAAACGGTTGCCACCACCGGATACGCTGAAATTGAAGTCGGAACCCGTCTTCCTGTGGTAATTCAGCAGGAAGTCCGTATTGTTCTCCAGGTAAGTAACATCATCCGTTCTGAAACCACCGCTGGGAAATCGTACAGTAGTAAAAGCCCGGTGCCCTTCCCGGTTGTCCGTGTAGTAATCGGTACCAGTGCGTACCGTTACATTGAATTGGGGCGTGAATTCATATTTCAACGACGCATTGCCCAGCAGACGGTTCTTGGAGAATTTATTGACATTGTCATACATCGTGACATAGGGGTTGTCATGGTTGTTCCAGTAGCGGAACTGGTGCGTCTGGTTCTGCCCCACCTGCCATTGCTTCTTCAGGGAATTGATGTCAATGTTCATGGGCATGCCATAGACGCCAAAGAAAGTATACATGACGCTCTCGGAACCATATCCGATATTGGGCCTGTTGCTGCTGGAGCTGTTGATATAATTCAAAAAGACATCCGATGTAAGGTGGTTGGTGAACTTATGCTCGCCTCTGAGAGACAGCGTATAACGATGCAGATCGGTGCCGGGCAGGATACCTGTGTTCGATAAATAGCCCACCGACATATGATAGCTGCCATTGTCCGTCACTCCTCCTACTGCCAGCGTATTCTGCGTTGTCACACCCGTCTGCAGGAACTTCTTAAAATGGTCCGCATGGCCTATCCATGGAGTAGCCACAATGTGATAATTGGGATCCACAGCGCCCGGGGTAAGGTCCCCCGCCTGCAGTCCATCACCCGCGGGACTGTCGAACTGATTCACTTTCGTGTTGGGGTCGAACTTAAGCCCCCAGTTGGGGATGTTGTTCTCACTGCCGCCGCCGCCATTTACAAAAGCATACGTGTTCGGCGTACCGGACAAGGGATACGCATTCACGCCAGCTCCATATTGATTTTGCAGACGGGGCAGCTTCAGCGGCGTCTCTAATGTAGTATTGGAATTGAAGCTCACACCCATAGTGCCCTTTCCGCCGGTGCCCTTCTTTGTAGTCAGCACGATAGCGCCATTGGCCGCACGTGATCCATACAGAGCGGCAGCAGTACCTCCCTTTAATACGGTGATCTTCTGTATATCGTTAGGATTGATCTCCGCAGCGCCATTTCCCCAGTCTACTTCCGCCCAGGTACCCTGGCTGGAAGAGTTCTCGACGGCATTGTTGAAATAAGTCTCGTTGTTGATGGGCACGCCATCCACGACAAACAAAGGCTGGTTCGTCCCGGAGAAAGAATTCTCGCCGCGCACTACAATACGGGAAGTGGATCCCACACCCGCGCCTCCATTGGTAATGGTCACGCCGGCTATCTTCCCCGACATATTATTGATAAGGTTGGGATCGGGCGCATTGGTAAATTCCTTTGTACTCAGAGATTGCACAGCATATCCCAGCGACTTGGCCGGACGGGTGATACCCAGGGCGGTCACTACCACTTCACTCATCGACCTGGTATCCCTTTCAAGAGCAATGGTCACGGCGGCTGACCCCGCATGGGTCTCTACGGTACGGTAACCTACAAAGCTAATGACTATCAATGCATTGGAAGGCGCGCTGAGATGGAAGGCCCCTTCTGCATCGGTGATCGTTCCTTTCGGCGATCCCTTTACCTGGACGCCGGCTCCCGCAATGGGCGCCTTGTCAACAGCATCGACGATCCTGCCGCTGAACTCCACCGGTTGCTGGGCCATAAGCAAACCCGGCAAACCAACGGTCAATAGTAATAATACATAATAGAGATGGACTCTCCACAGTCGTTTTGTAACAATCATAAATGGTTTGTTTTGACAAACCGCAAAGCTATCCTGACTCCCGGTCCCGCCCGGGCTTCAACGGGTTAGTTAAAGATTAAGCAATTGTTAACAGCGTGTTAGCCCGTGCATGGACGGTCCCCTGTCCTTCTCAAAAAAAATTGTCATTCCTACTGACATACTGCTGTCACTGGCCGGTGACATCTTTACATCATCAACCAAAAAAACAAGCATATGTCAACCATCCAACTGTTACTAAAGGAAATGGAGCAGGAAGCTCTCACCACTCGCAAAATGCTGGAACGCATACCTTCTGATAAATTTGATTGGCAGCCACATCAGAAGAGCATGACCCTTCAGCGCCTGGCTACGCATGTGGCCGAGCTGCCCGGCTGGGTCGAAATGGTGGTAACCACCGATGAGCTGGATTTTGCCAATAACGGATATGCCCCCGAAACAGTGTCCAATACCTCCGAGCTGCTGGAGTATTTTGAGCGTAACCTCGTCAAAGGCAGGGAAAGCCTGGCAAAAACCACCGAAGAGACCTTGTCGGAAGACTGGACCCTGCGCAACGGGGATCAGATATATCAGGTATCTAAAAAAGGAGAGATCGTGCGCATGGCCTATTGCCAGATCGTGCATCACAGGGCCCAGCTGGGAGTATTTCTCCGGCTGCTGGATGTGCCTATCCCCGGCAGCTATGGTCCCAGCGCCGATGAAGGAGATTTTATGTGATCGTCAGCCCGCTCAAAGCGACAAACAATAAAAAATACTATCTACCGACGCGACAGGGAATTCCTGGGGGAGACTGTTTTTGGGAACGCTTAAAAAACCATTCTTTTCATAAAAACGGTGTGCCGCCAGGAATTTGTCCGTGGTGCCTAACAATATCTCTTTGAACCCTTTTTCACGCGCCCACGCCAGCAATATGTCGAGCAATCCCTGGCCAACGCCATGCTGCTTACCCCTGTAACGGGCATCCACAAACATTTTTCGCAAGGCACCCCGCCCATTTCCGATGTCCTTCAGGGCAATACAGCCCGCTACGCTGTCATCCATGAGCGCCAGCCAAAAATTTCCCTTTCCCGAGAGGAAGAAACCCGGAATGTCTAAAAGATCAGGCTGCTCCTCAAGGGTTATCGGTATGCCAAACTCGTTTTGCTGGATGTTGGTAACAAGCCTGGCAAGGTCCTGTAGATAGGCTTTATCATAAGGAATTATTACCATCTCATCCATACTAAGGAGCCGGTATTTCATCGATGCTGTAAAATATTTTCTTCCCATGAACCTTCCCGGTTTCTATCATCTGATCCGCCCCAGACGAAGCCCCGCCAATCCGCAATACAGCATCACAATGCTCTATCAGCCGTATCGCCACGGGATGGAACATCTCATTCCATACATCGTCTCCCATGGCTTTTGAGCCCGCTGCATGTATCAGCGGCAATGCAAACCACTCTCCCATCACAGGTAAGTGCCCCATTTTATAAAGGGCCAGCGCCATTGCCGTCATTCGTTGCACATTTGCCTCGATCAATACCGGATCGTCGTTCGTCCCCCCACGGTAAGGGCCCGCAACCAGGATCATCAATGTCGCCATGATTTTTTTCTAAAAGGTAGTCAAATTACTTAGATCCCCCGCAGGCCGGCTCCCGACTCGAGGGAATAATAATTGCTTGCTTAATCCAGACTTAATTTTCCGGTAAACATACGGTCACATGATGTGCCTACCTTTGATAAACCCATTATAATGAAATTATTCACCTTCCTTCTGACCACACTCCTCTTTTTTTCCGGCGCCACCGCTCAAAAACACCTCTTCATTATCACGATAGATGGCGTACGGTGGGAAGAGATCTATAAAGGCGCGGACCCGGCGCTGATCTTCAACGAGGAATATGTAAAGGACACATCCCTGACCCGGCAGCTGTACTGGGACTCCACCGAAGCGCTGCGACGGCGCAGGCTCATGCCTTTCTTCTGGTCCACTATCGTCAGCAAAGGCTGTCTGCTCGGCAACAGGAAGTTCGACAATAAGGTCAATGTGAAGAATTTTTATAAAATATCCTATCCGGGCTACAACGAGATCTTCACGGGGCACGCCAACGCCTTCTCCAGCCCCAACCTGGCCATCAATAACAAGAATATTAATGTGCTGGAATATCTCAATTCCACGACGGCCTATCATGGGAAAATAGCGGTCTTCACTTCCTGGCGCATCTTTCCCTATATATTGAATGAAGCCCGTAACGGATTGCCGATCAACAGCGGCTATGAGAAATTGAACGAAACAGACGATGCGGCGGCAGATCTCATCGATAGCCTGCAATCCAATATGCCGGCGTCACATACGCGTCATGACCAGCTCACCTACCTTAGCGCCCGGGAATATATCCGCCAGCATCATCCGTCTGTCGTATTCATGGGTCTGGGCGAGACGGATGAATGCGCCCACCAGGGCAGATATGATCTTTATCTGCAGCACATCGCCGATGCGGACAGAATGATAGCCGAACTATGGTATGCCGTGCAGACAGACCCTTATTATAAGGACAGCACCACCTTTATCATCACCACGGACCATGGCAGGGGGTACAAGCCCAATAAATGGACCACCCATGGGTTCTGGGCAAAAGGGTCCGGAGACATCTGGATAGCGATGCTGGGTCCCGATATTGCGCCCGCCGGCGAGATGAAAGGCCGGGCCCAGGTATACCAGAAACAATTGGCCGCCACCTTGGCCGCCCTGCTTGGAAACCCCTCAGGATCAGGACATCCTCCCGGCAAACCCCTTGATTTTCCCCGACCGGTGGAAACTGGCGGGATGGCGCTGGCCTCCCAGCCCGTCAATGCACGATAACTTAACACAAAAGCTTTGGACGGTTTTTGGACGGTACGGGTAAATAACCATAGATTTGCCCCAAATTTTATGCATGGGCTTCAACTCTTTCGTAAACCTCTTTACCCCTAAAGACCGTGTCTTCTATTCCCTGTTCGAAGAAGTGGCAGAGGGCGTAGGGAGAATGGGTAAGCTGATCAAAGAAGTAGTAGGCGAGCCGGATTATGACAAACGCGCCGCCGTTATCTCGCAGGTAGAAGACCAGGAGCATGTCAATGATGACCTTACACACCGGATATTCACCGAGCTGGGCAGAAATTTTATTACCCCGTTCGACCGGGAAGATATCCACTACCTGGCCAGCTCACTGGATGATATCTGCGACTACATCTATGCCACTACCAAAAAGATCAATTTTTACAAGGTAAATCCAAATGATTCGGGCATTCAGAAAATGGCCGAGCTCATCGAGCAGGGCACCGCCCAGATCCGTATTGCGGTAAGGGAGCTGCGCAATATGCAGGATATGCGCAAGATCACGGATGCCCTGGTAAAGGTCAATAGCATCGAAAACCAGGCAGACGATATATTTGATCTCAGTATCGAACGTCTGTTCGAAACCGAGGCGGATGCCAAAGAGGTGATCAAAAAAAGAGAGATATATCAGGTGATGGAGATCGTTACCGATAAATGTGAGGATGCGGCCAACGTAATAGAATCCATCATTATTAAATACGCTTAATTAAGGTATGAGCTTTCTGGTAGTTATCATCATCCTTGCGCTGGTATTCGATTATATCAATGGTTTTCATGATGCGGCGAACTCAATAGCCACCATCGTCTCGACAAAAGTCCTTACTCCCTTCCAGGCGGTACTCTGGGCGGCTTTGTTCAACTTTGCCGCCTTTTTTATATCCCGGTATATCATTGGCAAGTTCGCTATCGGCAACACTATTGCAAGCTCCGTCCACGCCGAATTCATCAACCTGGAAGTCATCTTCTCCGGACTGATCGCCGCCATTTGCTGGAACCTGCTGACATGGTGGTTCGGCATCCCTTCCAGCTCTTCGCATACCCTGTTGGGAGGCTTTATGGGCGCAGCCCTGGCCCATGCAGGAGCTATATCAAGGAATGGAGTGGATGTGATCAATTATGCAAAAGTAGTCCCTACCTTCCTCTTTATTTTTCTCGCGCCCTTCATCGGCATGATCGTCGCCTTCTTCATTACCATTCTTATCCTCAATATCTGCCGCCGGGCCAACCCTTATCGCGCCGATAATTGGTTCAGAAGATTGCAGCTATTATCCTCCGCTCTTTTGAGTCTGGGGCATGGTGGGAATGACGCCCAGAAAGTAATGGGTATCATCGGGGCAGCCATGATCTTCTATCAAAAGGGATTGGGCCATCACATGACCTTCACCGAGTTTGTCGATGCCAATATGTGGGTGCCGCTGGCAAGCTTTACCGCCATCGCTCTGGGTACAATGAGCGGCGGCTGGAAGATCGTAAAGACCATGGGTACCCGGATCACAAAAGTGACCCCGCTGGAAGGCGTCAGCGCGGAGACAGCCGGCGCCATCACTTTATTTATCTCCGAAAAGCTGGGTATTCCCGTCAGCACCACACATACCATCACAGGCTCGATCATTGGCGTTGGCGCTACCAAACGGCTGTCCGCAGTAAGATGGGGCGTTACCATCAACCTGCTCTGGGCCTGGGTCCTCACCATACCCGTCAGCGCATTGCTGGCCGGTGTCGTATATTTCATCATCCACCTGATACGAGGCTAGCATTCCGCAAACGATTGTGCAGCATAGCCCAAATGGGCCACAGGTCCATTGTCCGAAGGACCATCATTCATAACTTCGCGCAGAGGATTACTTTTAAAAACATCCGAATGCGCGAAGTAAATCATGGCCGGTTAACATTTCTTTGCTATTTTCGGGGGATTTTAGCAACATAACCGATTCTACTATGAAGGGAATTATCCTTGCCGGCGGTTCCGGTACTCGTCTACATCCGATAACCTATGCTATCAGCAAGCAGATCATGCCCGTCTATGACAAACCCATGATCTATTACCCTCTGTCAACCCTCATGCTGGCAGGGATCCAGGAGATACTGATCATTTCCACACCTCATGACCTCCCCCTGTTCAAAAAACTTTTTGGCGATGGATCACAGCTGGGCCTGCAGTTCTCCT
>Ga0207667_10000411_pt1 | contig 57956 bp, 56 predicted proteins | sample KBSCornC52_FD_184301 | JGI IMG/M metagenome (GOLD analysis project Ga0207667, IMG submission 184301) | Corn rhizosphere microbial communities from Kellogg Biological Station, Michigan, USA - KBS Corn C5-2 (SPAdes) (version 2) | ecosystem: Host-associated > Plants > Roots > Rhizosphere > Soil ... | reverse complement strand
TCAATAAAAACAACCCCGCTTTTTATTCACATCATGTAAATAACTTATTATTTAGCTATTTTAACAGCTAACGTTTCCACAATATTTCTTTTACTTTACCGGCTTTAAAATTTGGGTAAGGGGTAGCTACTGCGTAGAGAGGGGGAAGAAAAAAAGAAATTGAAAAAGGCAAAGCAAAAAAGAAAGTACCGCAGCTCCCCTCTTTGCGCAGCAGAGAGGGGTGACGAGCGCAGCGAAGTCGGGGTGAGTTAACTGTTTGCAAACCAACCAAAAAAACATCAATAATGATTGTTGTTCCGAAAATACTGAATCTGTATTAACTTTACCTGTAAATTTTTAAACCATGAGTACCTTAACAGGAATGAACACACCCGCGGTCGTATCGCAGGAAGAGTGGGAGGCTGCGCGCCAGCAGCTTCTGGTGAAGGAAAAGGCATTTACCCGCTCGCGCGATGCGCTGGCCGCAGAGCGCCGGCGGATGCCCTGGATGGCGGTGGAGAAGGCATACGAATTCGAGGGGCCGCAGGGCAAGCTAAGCCTGCTTGACCTGTTCGAAGGACGCCGGCAATTGATTCTCTACCGCGCTTTCTTCGAACCCGGGGTGTTCGGCTGGCCTGATCACGCCTGCCGCGGCTGCTCCCTGGGCGCCGACCAGGTTGGCCACTTGTCCCATCTGAACGCCCGCGACACCACGCTCGCTTATGCCTCACGCGCGCCGCAGGCAGATATTGCGCGCCTGAAGGAACGAATGGGCTGGAAGATGCCCTGGTACACCATCACCGACAGTTTCGACGCCGATTTCGGCGTGGACGAGTGGCACGGCCACAACGTATTCCTCCGCGACGGCGAGCGCGTATTCCGCACCTATTTCATCAACAATCGCGGCGACGAGGCTATGGGGACCACCTGGACCTATCTCGATCTCACGCCGCTCGGCCGCCAGGAAGCCTGGGAAGATTCGCCGGAGGGATACCCCCAGACCGAGCCTTACAAGTGGTGGAACTGGCACGATAAATACAATACCCAGGCCTCGCCCGACCAAAAGTGGGTAGATATCATAACCGATCCCGGGGAAGCCGCCAGGAAACGCGAAGCAGAAGCGAAAAAAGATAATTAAAACACCCTTAAAGAAAAAGGAGAAAATCAATGATCAACCACAAAACAGGAACACGTGAAGAGTGGCTCACCTCGCGGCTGAAGCTGCTTGAGGCCGAAAAGGCGCTGACACGGCAAAGCGACGAACTGGCGCGGCAGCGCCAGGAGCTCCCATGGGTACGGGTAGAAAAAGAATACAAGTTCGATACTGATGAAGGCACAGCGTCCCTGGCAGATCTCTTCAAAGGGCGTTCGCAGCTTCTCATCTATCACTTCATGTTCGGGCCCGATTACAAAGCAGGGTGCCCGAACTGCTCGGCGATCGCCGATGGATTCACGGGCATCGTGGTCCACCTGGCTAACCATGATGTCACGCTTTCGGCAGTATCGCGCGCGCCGCTTGCTAAGCTGCAGGCGTACAAAAAACGTTTGGGCTGGACATTCCCCTGGGCGTCATCGAACGAAAGTGACTTTAACTTCGATTTCAATGCCTCTTTTACCGAGGAGCAACAACGCGCGGGCATCGAATACAACTACCGGCAAGAGCCCGCCTTCATAGTAAGCGGGATAAGCGATTCATTGACAAAACGCGGCGAAGAGCCCGTTGCCGAGATAGCGGTCACAACAGGGACCGATGTTGCGACCTTCACACGTCAAAGGCCGGGCATGAGCGCGTTCGTGCGCGATGGCGATACGGTCTACCACACCTATTCGGCCTACGCGCGCGGATTGGACGCCCTTTGGGGAGCTTATCAATGGCTGGACCGCGCTCCCCTCGGTCGTAATGAAACAAACAACTGGTGGCGCCGTCACGATGAATATTAAAACCCGGTGAGGTTATGATTGGAGAGAGCGGCAACAGGAATATTCTGCGAAGCATGGCTGCCGGACAGGCGGGCGGACGCGTTTTCTTTGGCATCTCGGCGCTGCTTTTCGCGGCAAGCGCGGCAGTGACCATTGTTTGGGGCCTTTCCATGTCGTCGATGGGCGGAATGACGATGCCCGGCGGCTGGACGATGTCGATGACCTGGATGCTGATGGATGGGCAGACATGGGCCGGCGCCGCAATTTCGTTCCTCGGCATGTGGGTGGTAATGATGGTTGCCATGATGCTGCCATCCCTCGTGCCTATGTTATGGCGCTACCGCCAGGCCATCGGGGCCGCAGGCGGAAAACGGCTGGGCTGGCTGACAGCGCTGGCAGGCCTGGGGTACTTTTTCGTATGGACCTTGTTTGGATTGGCGGCCTTTCCGCTGGGCGCCGCATTGGCTACGGCCGAGATGCAGTTGCCGGCGCTGGCGCGCGCCATTCCGTACGCTATCGGCGCCGTCGTCCTGCTTGCAGGGGTATTCCAGTTCAGCCCATGGAAGGCACGTCAACTAGCCTGCTGCCGGGGCGTCCCGGCCAGTTGCCAGGCAATGCCCGCGGATGCCGGCACGGCGTTAAGGCATGGCATGCGGCTCGGACTACATTGCAGCTATTGTTGCGGCGGCTTGATGGCCATCCTGCTCGTAATTGGAGTGATGGACCTTCGCGCAATGGCTATCGTAATGGCAGCCATTACCGCCGAGCGTTTGGCGCCGGCGGGTGAGCGCATCGCACGGGTTATCGGAGCTGTCGTTCTCGGGGCGGGGTTGTTCATGATCGTATTAGCAGCCTGGCCACAATAGTACCAGGGCGGGCATAGGATAAGCGGCCGCAGGACTGACCACATGGACAGGGTGCAAAAACGTTTCAGCCACTGGCTCATTTACTTAACAAAAACTTAACCCCCATCACAAAATATTTGAACGGCACGAGTCGTTTGAAATATAATTAACCTCTGTAATACTAACCATAAATTTTAAAGCCATGAGTACTCAAGTAGAAACAATGACTGCGCACGATGTTGCAAACAGGCTGGTACAATTATGCCGGGAAGGAAAAAATGCAGATGCGATCAATGAATTGTATGATGATAACGTCGTTAGCATTGAACCGAAAGGTTCGCCAATGCAGGAGAAAACAGTTGGCAAAGACGCTGTTTTAGAAAGCACCAATCGTTGGTTCAGCTCGGTTGAACAACTGCACAGCGTTGATATATCGGAGCCGCTGGTTACCGATGATTTTTTCGCCTGCAACATGAAAGTGGACGCGACTTATAAAGAGCATGGCAGAAATGTGATGAATGAGTTGTGCGTATTTGAAGTTAAAGACGGCAAAATTGTGTACGAGCAATTTTTTTATAAAACGGGGCATTAATATCTACTAAGGTAAAGCAAAACGGGGCGTGGGCCCCGTTTTTGTTATAGTGTTTTTTTACTTTTAGCTTCGCTCAACCCCCTCCAATCTGCAGTCGGGCAGAATTTATTGATGTGCGCAAAAAATAAGTAGATTGCCTTGCAAACAGCGAGTTGTATTCTAGAACCTTTCGGGATCGCGGCTCGTATGGAGTATTTCGACGCGAAATTTCATGAGCAGGAAAACCGTTTTTTAACTTCCGCCCAAGGCTCGGATTTTATTTTTCCCGCTTTAAAATCCCGTTCCCTTCGAAGTATTTCGTTTTTTTGCGCTTCCGATAAACCATCGGCTTGGGTTTCGGCGCTATAGGTATATTTGTGGCTGTTCAAAAAATCGATCAAAGCCCTTTCGTCCTCTTTGTCATTAATATTAACAAGCAATGTCGTCATACCAACAAATTTATAAAATTAATTTTCAAACACAGCCTCCATTGTGCAAAATCGGTTGATGCGCCCTGTATCGTTCAGACATTCGAAACTATTTACCGGTTTGCATCGAATATAAATTAAACTTCTTACTTTGCGGCATGAGATCAGCATCACAGTTTCTGTTTTTACTAGCGGCCCTTGTGGCGGGCTGTTCTAAGGGCGGCTCAAAGCCCAATCAAGGTTCAAACAATTCAAACTCTCCGAAAACCGGGGTTGCGACGATGTTTGCCGGAAATGGACACGGAGGTACAGCGGACGGCAAAGGGGCGGCGTCGTTTTCAGGCGCCTACGGCCTCGTAATGGATAAGAACGGGAATTTATTTGCATCCGATTACTCAACCACCTTAATCCGCGAGATCGCCCCGGATGGAACGGTTACAACTTTTGCCGGTAACACAACGGGTGCTAGCAGTGGTCACCCGGCGAGTACTGACGGCACGGGAACGGCCGCATCTTTTACCGCGCCCGCCGGAATGGCGATAGATGGTTCCGGAAACATCTACGTGGCCGATGAGAGAGTCATTAGAAGAATAACGCCGGGAGGTGTTGTTACCACAATTGCAGGAAGCCATTATTTTAACAACTCCAATTTTTTGGACGTAACAATTGATCCATCGGGCAACATTTACGCATCTGATATTAACAATGAAGTGATATTAAAAATAAATCTCCAGGGCGCAGCGGCAAAATTCGCTACCGGGGGCGTATTGGGTACTAACGGGTTTAAAGAGCCGCTTGGGATGGTTTTTGACGGATCGGGAAATTTGTTTTTGGTTGATGGCGATGATGCCGTTCACAAAATTGCTCCGGATAAAACCGTAAGTACAATTGCGGGAATGCCTTTGGTTCAGGGGTTCGCAAACGGTGAAGGTAAACAGGCTACTTTTTTCAACCCGGTCGGAATAATAAGAGATGCTACCGGCAATTTGTTTGTAAGCGACTATGGCAATAGAGCAATCAGAGAGATTTTGCCGGATGGAAGTGTAAGTACTGTTGTGGTAACAATAGGCGCGAATTCCCCCAGCGGCCCGTCGGATATGGCGTTTGATGCCGCCGGCAACTTATTTCTTGCAAATGGACAATCAATACTTAAAATCACCTTAAATTAAAGAGGATCAAATTTAATCCTCAACCACAACCCCCATCGAGCAAAATTTATTGATGCGTTCGGTAACCAGCTCATCAACATTGCGTCCCTTTAAGATCTTCAGGTCTTTGAGCAGTTGTTTTTTTAGGGTGGCGGCCATGGCCACCGGATCCTGGTGGGCGCCGCCGAGAGGTTCTTTTATAACGCCGTCAATCAGTTTGCTTTTGAACATATCCGACGAAGTAAGCTTTAGCATTTCGGCAGCCCGTTCTTTATACTCCCATGTTTTAAACAAGATGGTGGAGCAATTTTCAGGCGAGATCACCGAATACCAGGAGTTCTCGAGCATCATCACTTTATCGCCTATAGCTATACCCAAAGCCCCGCCCGACGCGCCTTCGCCAATGATGACGCAGATTACCGGTACCTTAAGTATTGCCATTTCGAGCAAATTGCGCGCTATCGCCTCGCCCTGGCCGCGCTCTTCCGCCTCAAGGCCCGGAAATGCTCCCGGCGTATCTATTAAAGTTATAATGGGTTTATTAAACTTTTCGGCGAGCTTCATCAGCCTTAAGGCTTTCCTATACCCTTCGGGGTTAGCCATACCGAAGTTACGGTACTGGCGCTCTTTAGTATTGCGCCCTTTCTGATGGCCGATAAACATGGCTGTTTGGCCGGCTATCGTTCCAAATCCGCCTACAATTGCTTTGTCGTCGCCAACCGTCCTGTCGCCGTGCAGCTCGATAAAATCATCGCACATCAACTCGAGGTATTGTAAAGTGTAAGGCCTTTCGGGATGGCGGGAGATCTGCACCCGCTGCCAGCCGGTCAGGTTGCCGTAAATTTCATGTTTGGCCGCCTCTAATTTATTCTCCAGCTCGTTAACCGTCGCAGACATGTCCAGCTTGTTCTTGTCTTCAACCTGTTTAACCTTTTCGATCTGCTGCTGCAGCTCGGCCAGGGGCTTTTCAAAGTCAAAAGTTATCTTCATACAATGCCTTCATTGGGGGGCGCTAAATTAACTAAATCAAATGGTATTTCTTTAAGGATATGAAAACAATCGTTCCGCTGCCTTTTGATCGTGTGCCGGGCTTCAAACGCAAGAAGGGCAAAACATGGCTGCTGAAAGAAAATAATTTGGGTAAGGAGGGGAATTTGCGCCGGAACGCATATGGTCATTTTAGTTTGGGTCGTGGATTGTAAATCCCGACCAACGAGCGGTCAACGATGCAAGCGTACCCATCTACTCTTAACAACGGTTCCAAAAAATGCAAAAAGTGTAAACCGTGCATTTTTGTTAAATGACTTATTATAAGATGATTAACAAGAAAAATCCAGAATTATGTAAACCATGTGTAAACCATGTTTTTGAAATCCTGTCCCCGCTGGCGGAGTTGTAGGGAAGGCGGCCCAGGCGCTTTTCGTTGTATAAATAACGCGCCTGCACCTGTCATATTGCGCTTAAAAAAATATAGCCAAAAAACGTTGTTTAGATAGCACGTGCCTTATACTTTTGCCTTTTCACGCCCTAAAAAAGCCATCAGTATGCCAGCAAAAAACAACCCCAAAACTGAAAGCGCGCCGCTATATGTACTTGGTTTTAACGACATCGACAGATCAATGTTGAAGCTCGCAGGAGGCAAAGGCGCTAACCTTGGCGAGCTGTCAAAAATCCAGGATATACAGGTGCCCTATGGTTTCTGCGTTACTACTGAAGCCTATAAAAAAATAACCGAAAATAACCAGGAGCTTAATAGCCTGCTGGATGAATTAACAGCTTTCAAAGTTGAAGCCCGGGAAAATATCAGTGAAATCAGCGTAAAGATCCGTGCGGCCATCGAAAGTACGCCTGTCCCAAAGGATATAGAGGAAGCGATTACAACCTATCTCAGCAATTTCGGTGAAAACGATGCCTTTGCCATAAGGTCCAGCGCCACGGCGGAAGACCTTCCTACCGCATCCTTTGCGGGGCAACAGGATACCTATTTGAACATTACCGGGAAGGAGGCTATACTGAAGCATATCAGCCATTGCTGGGGATCGCTGTTTACCGACAGGGCAGTGATTTACCGTATCCAAAACGGTTTCGGCCACCGTAAAGTGCAGCTGGCGGTGGTGGTTCAGCAAATGGTTTTTCCGCAGGCCGCCGGGATTTTGTTTACTGCCGATCCCGCCACCGGTAACCGTAAAGTGTTATCCATTGATGCCGGCTTCGGGCTTGGCGAGGCCATGGTCTCGGGGCTGGTAAATGCTGATAATTATAAAGTGCGTGACGGCGGGATCATCGATAGAAAGATACCCGCCAAGAAACTGGCAATCTATGCCTTAAAAGATGGGGGAACGACAGAACAGGAAATTGAGCCCGGCCGGCAGGACATGCAGACCCTGACGGATGGGCAGATATTACAGCTTGAACGCCTGGGCCGGAAGATAGAAAAACATTTCGGTTGCCCGCAGGATATTGAATGGTGCTTGGCTGACGGTACGGTTTACATTGTCCAAAGTCGGCCTATAACTACTTTGTTTCCTGTACCCGGGGCAAATGTCGAGGAAAATCACGTTTATATATCTGTCGGCCACCAGCAAATGATGACCGACGCCATGAAACCGCTGGGCTTATCCTTATGGCAGCTCACAGCCGCCCGGCCCATGTTCAAAGCCGGCGGAAGGCTGTTTGTTGATGTCACACAGCAGCTGGCTTCGTCCGCCGGCAGAAAGATGATCATAGATGTGATGGGGGAACACGATCCGCTTATAAAAGATGCGCTCATAGCCATCACCGACCGGGGAGATTTTATAAAAGCGTTACCGGGTGCCCCTTCAGAAATGGGCGGCATCAGAAGCAGCGCAGGTAAATCGGCCGCGGACATCCTGGCGCAAATCGAAAACGACCCGACAATAGTTGCTGATCTGATTGAACGCAGTGAAGCATCGGTAGCCGCATTAAAACAAGACATCCAAACGAAATCCGGACCGGCCCTGTTTGATTTCATCCTGGAAGATCTCCATTCCCGGAGGAATATGTTCGCGGTCCAAAATATGGGCGCCGTAATGGCTGCGGTAGATGCTGCAACGTGGCTGAATTACAATATGAAGAATTGGCTGGGTGAAAAAAAGGCCGCGGATACGCTATCGCTGTCCGCACCCAATAATATTACTTCGGACATGGGCCGGGAGCTGCTGGATGTCGCCGACGTGATCCGCCCGTACCCCCAAATAATTGAGTACCTGCAACAGGTAAAAGATGATAGCTTTTTGGATGAACTGCCCAGGTTTGACGGCGGCCGGGAAGCCCGGGATGCTATCTGCGCTTACCTCGGCAAATACGGGATGCGCTGTGCCGGCGAGATCGATATTACCCGGATCCGCTGGGCCGAGAGACCGGGCATTCTTGTTCCTATGATCCTCAGTCATATTAAAAGCTTCGAGCCCGGCGCCGGCAAACGAAAGTTTGAGCAGGGGCTGCAGGAAGCCTCGAAAAAAGAAAGAGAGCTGCTGGAAAGGCTGAGACAATTACCGCATGGCGAACAAAAAGCCGCCGATACCAGGCAAATGATCAGCCTGCTGCGAAATTTCGCCGGTTACCGTGAATATCCAAAATACAATATCGTTAACCGCTCCTTTGTTTATAAGCAGGCTTTAATGAAAGAAGCTGAAAAGCTTGTACAAGCCAATGTTATTCATGAAAAGGAAGATGTTTACTATCTCACTTTTGAAGAATTCCGCGAAGCGGTGCGCACCAATCAGCTGGATTACCAGCTTATCGGCAAACGAAAAGAAGAGCATAAATTATTTGAAAAACTAAACCCGCCCCGCGTGATCACCTCCGATGGTGAAATTATTTCGGGTAAGTACCAACCTGAAAACCTGCCTGTAGGGGCTATCGCTGGCCTGGCGGTTTCGTCAGGAATTATTGAGGGGCGGGCACGTGTTATTCTAAAAATGGAAGATGCCAGCCTGGAGGATGGGGATATACTGGTCACCACATTTACCGACCCCAGCTGGACGCCTTTATTCGTATCCATAAAAGGCCTGGTAACCGAAGTCGGCGGGATGATGACCCATGGCGCAGTCATCGCGCGTGAATACGGCCTGCCGGCAGTTGTCGGCGTGGAAAATGCAGTCAAATTGATCAAAGACGGGCAGCGGATCCGGGTAAATGGAACGGACGGGTATGTGGAAATACTGTAAATCGGATTACCCTTGCCGGTTAAATCAAAACTGATTTAGTTCATGGAACGGTATTCAAGCGGCGAATGGCCTACCTGCTGTTTAAATAACCGGGCGAAATGCTGCGGATATTTGAAACCCAGTTCAAAAGCAACCTGGCTCACGGTTTTGTTGGTGTCGAATATCTTTTCCTTAGCTATATCTATCAGCCTGGATTGTATATATTCCTGGGCCGTTTGGCCGGTTTCCTTTTTTACCAGGTCGCCAAAATAGTTCGGCGATAAATTCAATTCCCCGGCGCAATAAGCTACCGAAGGCAACCCGATAGTTTGAGGCTTGGCAGAAGCGAAATAATCGTTCAGCAAATTTTCAAATCTTTCCAAAATACCCCTGTGCACGTGGTCGCGCGTAATAAATTGCCTGTCGTAAAAGCGGATACAATAGGCCAAAAGCAATTCGATATTGGTTGCGATCAACCTTTTGCTGTGCTTATCGATGGCATGGTCAAGCTCATAGTCAATTTTTGAAAAACAATCCAAAACAATTGCTCTTTCCTGCTCCGATAAGTGAAGCGCTTCGTTAGACTGATAGGTAAAGAAGCTAAAGTCGCGGATATGGCGGCCAAGCGCCGTGCCATGTATAAAATCAGGGTGAAATACCAGCCCGTAGCCCTTCGGCTGATAGGTTTCGCCATTGCTGTTAACCCCGGCTACCTGTCCCGGTGCGAAAAAAACTAAAGTTCCTTCCTGGTAGTCGTAGGTATTTCGGCCGTATACCAGGTCGCCGCACTTCACATCTTTTAGTAATATGGTGTAAAAGCCAAAATACATGCGCGAGCCTTGCCTCGGGTTGGCCTTTGAAAAATCGACCACACTGACAAGCGGGTGCTTGGTGATGTTATTATTGAAAGCATTGTACTCGCTTACCGTGTTAAATCTTAATATGTTATCCATATCCTTTGTTTTACTTCACTCAAAGTTATCACTTTATTTATTCGCCGGTTGCCGGGCGTGCCCTTATCTGTAATAATGGTAATAACATCCGTAATCTGTATCCGGCAAAGACGGATAAAAGACGAGACCTTTGCATTATCGAAATATGAACATGCAAAAGGGTAAATTAAATAGTGAACGATTAAATTAACACCAGATGCAAAAAAGAAAATTAGGAAACAGCGGCCTGGAAGTTTCCGCCTTGGGGCTTGGCTGTATGGGCTTGAGCTATGGCTACGGGCCGGCAACAGATACAAAAGACGGGATCAAACTGCTGCATGCAGCGGTGGAACGCGGCGTGACATTTTTTGACAGTGCCGAGGCGTACGGGCCTTTTGTTAACGAAGAACTGCTTGGGGAAGCTTTGACGCCGTACCGCGGCCAGGTTGTTATTGCCACCAAATTTGGTTTTAAAGAAGGCAAACCGGCTTTGGGATTAGACAGCAGCCCGAAGCGTATCCGCGAAGTGGCTGAGGGCGCATTAAAACGTTTAAAAACAGATGTTATTGACCTTTTCTACCAGCATCGCGTCGATCCCAATGTTCCGATGGAAGATGTAGCCGGGGCAGTTAAAGACCTCATCACTGAGGGCAAGGTGAAACATTTCGGCCTTTCGGAAGCTGGCGTGAATTCTATTCGCAAAGCACACGCCGTGCAGCCTGTGGTAGCCCTGCAAAGCGAATACTCCCTTTGGTGGCGCGAACCGGAGAACGAAATATTGCCAACGCTTGAAGAACTGGGGATCGGCTTTGTTCCTTTCAGTCCGCTTGGCAAAGGTTTTTTAACCGGCGCGATCAATGAAAGCACAACATTCGACAAAACCGATTTCCGGAATACGGTCCCCCGTTTTTCTGAAGAAAACCGGAAAGCTAACCAGGCCCTGGTTGACCTGTTGGGAAAAATTGCTTCCGAAAAGAACGCTACTCCAGCGCAGATCGCATTAGCATGGCTGCTGGCCCAAAAGCCCTGGATAGTTCCAATCCCCGGCACAACCAAATTACATCGCCTGGAAGAAAACCTTGGTGGCGCTGACATTCAGCTATCGGACGTTGACTTACATGACATCAATAAGGCGCTGTCTGAAATTGAAGTACAGGGTAACCGTTATTCGGAGCAGGCGCAAAAAATGGTGAACCGTTAAAAAATCTAAAAAGAACAATTAAAAGCAATTGGCTGTTGAGGGAATCTGATTTAGATAATTGAAAATAAAACATAAAAGATCATGGAAATTAAACGCATAGGCTCAAGGCCTTCGGGAAAAGGCCCCGCCGCATATTTCACAGGCCCGGTACGTATCGATCCGCTGAACGAACCGGCTGAACCGTCTCGCGTGGCGATGGCGCTGGTGACCTTTGAACCGGGCGCACGTACGGCCTGGCATACGCATCCGTTTGGGCAGACCTTAATTGTTACTGCCGGCACAGGCTGGGTACAGCGCGAAGGGGGTGCGAAAGAAGAAATTCATCCGGGAGATGTGGTGTACTTTGAACCAAACGAAAAGCATTGGCACGGGGCCACTGCCACCACGGCAATGAGCCATATTGCCGTGCAGGAAAAACTAAACGGCTCACCCGTGGATTGGATGGAGCAGGTAACGGAAGAGCAATACAGCGGCTAACGGAAACAAGCCATTAATAATAAAGAAAAGGTCATTAAAATGAAAACGGGTAATATAGAAGTGATCGTGGTTATAGGAGCCGGGTCAATTGGCCAGGCTATCGCCCGCAGGGTGAGCGCGGGCAAGCATGTGCTCCTTGCCGATCTCAGGCAGGAAAACGCAGCGGCTGTTTAATGGATAGCGGCGTAACGGCTGCTTACTGGTACGGCCAACTTGCTCCCCGGTAGGCGGACAATTTTTGGGCAATAAATAAAGATAAAAATGCTTTCATTAATTTAGCATCTGATTTTATACCATGAGTTGCAATTAATCTTTATTTAATTTTTACAAAAATGAACCGCTTGCACATCAGGACATTCATTATATTGTTTTTTTTGACCGCATCTACCAAACTGGTTACTGCGCAAGGATCCGATTCGGCTGCGGCAGTAAAAAAAGCTCAAAAATGGGTTAAAAGCCGCGTTTGGGCGCCGGGTTTGAACATCAGAGCCGACAAATCGGTAAACAGCGTTGAATTCAAAAGGCAATATGAAAGCAATTCAGCGATGTGGGATAAGGTATTCGCGTTTTTAGGCGATAGCAAACTATCAAGCCTTGCGCCGGGAAAATATCCCATTGACGGCGACAAAGCTTACGCCACAATTACCCTGGGAGCGCCGAAAAACCTTGAAGACGTGAAATGGGAATCGCACCGTAAGTATATCGACCTGCAATACGTAATCGCGGGAAAAGTAAAACTTGGAGTTTGCCCGCTGTCCGCGGCACAGGTAACCGAAGCTTACAATGAAAAACCCGATGTTGCCCATTATACTGCTGACGGCAAGTATCATGTTGCCGCGCCCGGAACTTTTTTTCTATTTTTCCCGGGAGACGTTCACCGCCCGGATATAAAGGTGAAAGGGTATGATACGCTGAAAAAAATGGTTATAAAGATACATTATCAGCAGTGATATGCCCGGGCTTTAAGTATTGCAATCGTTGCGCTTACTGTGCTGATAACCCCAAGAAGGATTATTAGGCTATCCTAAAGGGGAAATAGCTTTTGGCATTATAATAACAAATATCCTGGATGATCTTGCCTGTCCAGTCGGTGTCATTCGGCAATTCGCCATTTTCTATGTCGGTGGCAAAGAGGTTGCATAGCAGCCTTCTGAAATATTCGTGCCTTGGGTACGACATAAAACTGCGGCTGTCGGTAAGCATACCAACCATCCTGCTTACCAGCCCCATGCCCGAAAGCGCATTTAACTGGCTGATCATGCCGTCTTTCTGGTCAAGGAACCACCAGGCCGAGCCAAACTGGATTTTCCCGGCTATCGTACCATCATTAAAATTCCCGGTCATGGCAGCTATCAATTCATTGTCGGCCGGGTTTAAATTATATATTATGGTTTTGGTTAACTGATCGGTAGCATCCAGCTTATTTAAGAATTTGGCCAGTGCCTGTGCCTGGCTAAAATCGCCGATAGAGTCATAGCCCGTATCAGGCCCGTTTTCGCGGAAGCCCCGCGAATTGGTATTGCGTAAGGCGCCGATATGGTATTGCTGCACCCAGCCTTTTTCGTGGTCCCATAAGGCAAACTCGTACAACATGGCCGATTTAAATTGCAGTATTTCTCCGGGCGTTAAAGTCTTTCCCGATCTGAACCTCCTGAATATATTTCTTATTTCTTCGGCGGTATAATCCCCGGCATACAACTGCTCAAGGCCATGGTCAGAAACTACACAGCCATTTTCAGCGAAATAATCATGACGCTTTTTTAACGCCTTTAGATAATCATCAAAACTATTAATAGCAACATCGCTCACGGCTTCTACTTTGTTAATGTAATCATTTAACAATTTGGGGTCATCCGCATTCATGGCTTTGTCGGGCCTGAATGCAGGATAAACCTTAACCGGCCAACTACCTTTACTTATTTTTTGATGATGTTCCAGGCTGTCTATTGGGTCGTCCGTGGTACATATCACTTCCACATTCATTTTTGTAATGATATTTTGAACGCTATATCCAGGCGTCTGTAACCTGGCCGAGCAGCTGTCATAAATGCTTTTTGCCGTTTGGGGCGAAAGCAGTTCGTCAATTCCGAAATACCGTTGCAACTCGAGGTGCGTCCAATGGTAAAGGGGGTTACGCAGTGTATAGGGCACGGTTGCTGCCCATTGTTCAAATTTCTCCCAATCGCTCCTGTTCCCGGTTATGTATTGTTCGCTTATGCCATTGGCACGCATGGCACGCCATTTATAGTGGTCGCCTTTAAGCCATATTTCGGTGAGGTTATTGAAATTGATGTTATCCGCAATTTGGGCCGGGTCAAGATGGCAATGATAATCGATAATAGGCATACCTGCCGCATAGTCGTGATAAAGCAGTTCAGCGGTTTTACTGTGAAGTAAAAAATGGCTGTCTAAAAAATCCCTCATACTAAAATTTGGTTGCGATCTTTCAAATGTAGCTTGTCAAATCCCTTATTCAAATTTATTTAGTATGTACACCCGGAAAATTGTTTTAACAAAAACAGTTTCCTGTCCAACGGCTTTAACCGCGACGGTTGACTGCAAGGCTTTAGGAGCCGATCAATATAAACGTATAAATGATTTGCGCCCACGAAATAACTCAATTTAATCTCAGTATTTTAAGATGATAAATCCTGTCTTATGTTTGATAACTCCTTTAACTGTATAATCCAACGAATAAAAATAAGTACCGGGTAGTTGCATCGCCCCGTAAATGGCCGGGCAAACAGATCAAATGTTATAAATAATAACAAATAACTAAATATCCATCTGATCATCAAATTCAAATTTAATCCCGGGGGATTTTATTTGTGGCATTTTTGCTGCTGAACGTTTGTTCCTATTTAGGGCCGGGTGGGGGTTTATCGGCAACCGGCCGGGATTCACCCGCTGCCGCTTTAGCGATGGTGGGACGCCCAAAGTCGTGTTTTATATTATAATCAAGTGTTTTGGCGTTCCAATAGCCGCATCCTAACAAACGCCGTATAGTCATGATAGGATCGTTTGGGTCCCGCAGGTCAGCCAGTTGAAAGGCCGCTTTAAAACCGCGTTTGTGCAATTCGGGCAGGCCCCGCGAATTCCACGCGCCAAACGGGAAGGCAAAGTATTTTACAGGTTTCCCGGTAATTGCCTCTATTTTTTTTGTGGGTTTATCAATCTGCGTGTACCAATCGCTGCTTTTATATTTCTTGAAATTGGTATGGTCCTGCGTATGGCAGGCAATAACATTTCCCTCATCCGAGAGTTGTTTTATTTGTTTACTGTCCATGTAATGCTTGTTTTTCGCTATATCTATGGTCGTAATAAAAAACACGCCCTTGAAGCCATATTTTATTAATTCAGGGCGGCCAGCCTCGAATTGATCGCCATCGGTATCGTCAAAGGTTAGCATGATCGGTTTGGCGGGCAGCGGGGCACCTTTGGTAAGGTAATCGTACAGCTCGTCCGGCAAGATGGTATGGTAACCGCTGTCGGCCAGCATTTTCATATGCGCTTTAAAAGTCGCGGGCGGGATAATATAATCTTTATCCACCTGCTTATCGCTCGCCCGCCAGTTGCGGATCTGGTGATAGCATAATACCGGAACTTGCTTACGCGCCAAAACAGCGGCGTTATTTACAGGCTGCGCCGAAGAAACAAGACAAAGAAACCAAAATGATGCGAGTACGAACAGGAATTTTAACACAAAACGAGTGATTTAGCAGAAGTAAATATAGGTTAATTTTCTTGCCGGATATAAAGTGATTTTTAAGCTCAGATTGCACGGGTGTTATATCCCCGCGGGGTAGTAGGGGAGCCAGCTATTTGGTTTTTCGGTACTGAACAAGCCAGTAAATCACACGCCGGAAAGCAGAAACCGAACAATTCTTGTTAACTTTGTGCTTATTAAAATTTTGCTTCAATGGTACAAACAGAAGAAAATAAATTTGAAGCGCTGCTCGAAAAGCACCATTTAAAGAAAACCGGGCCAAGGCTGAAGGTGTTATCCATGTTAGCGGCAAAGAATGTGGCCACGTCGCAGCCCGATCTCGAGGGGGTAATGAATGACATTGACCGTGTTACCTTATACCGCATACTCAATGCTTTTGAAGAAAAGGGGATCATTCATAAGGTGTTTGATTTAAACGGCACCGCAAATTATGCCATGTGTTCGTCAAATTGCGGGGAAAATCATCATCATGACGAACACCTCCATTTTAACTGCACCTCGTGTAAAAACGTATATTGCCTCGACGATTTAGATCTGCCTCCTATAAATCTTCCTGCAGGCTTTAAGCCTGAGGGGTTTACTTTATATGCTACCGGCCTGTGCCCAAAGTGCAGCAGGGCGGCTGCAAGACACAGATGAAAAACATTTATTAGCTACCTTCTACCTTTTGATGACAAAAAATCCAGGACACCTGAAAGCATTTATCAGTTGTATTTTATTTTTAGGTGTTGTATTTACAGCCGGCACGTTAACGGCCGGGAGGCCGAAACCTGCCTTTAAATTTAAAACCGTGGTTATTGACGCGGGGCATGGCGGGAAAGACCCGGGCGCCCATGGGACTTTCTCGTCCGAAAAAAATGTAGCCCTGGCTATTGCAAAAAAGGTTCGGCTACTCTTAAATGAAGAAATGCCGGGCATAAACGTGGTAATGACCCGCACGGCCGATAGATTTATCGGGTTAAGCCGGCGATCGGAAATAGCAAATGAAAATCATGCCAACCTGTTCATTTCAATCCATTGTAATTCCTTACCCGCAAAAACTGCTAAAGAACGCGGCGTATTAATTTTAGTTTACGGCTTTCACCGGAAAGAGGAACAGATGGAGGCGCTCAGAGAGAATGCTTCGATTTATATTGAAAAAGATTACAAAACAACCTATGGCGGTTACAGCGAAAACGACCCTACCTCCCTGATCGTTTTAAATACATTTATGGAAAAATACCGCAAACAAAGCATTTTGTTTGGCAGCATACTTAACAAGGAGTTTGTAGATACAGATGGCCGTAAAAGCCGCGGCGTTAAGGAACAAGGGGTTTTAGTGTTGGCGCATAGCGCGATGCCTGCCGTTTTGGTCGAGACGGGCTATATCAATAATCCAACGGAAGAACAATATCTGAATTCAAAAACCGGGCAGGATGAAATTGCCCGTTCTATTGTTCGCGCGATAAAAACTTACCGGCAGGACATCGATACCCACTAAGCTCTTCGTTTGTTAATTTAACTCGCAAGACCCCCCCCCAGGCCGCCCGCGGATCCCGACGTTATCGCAAAGCATTCCTTTCCATTTTTCAAATAGCGTAAAATTCAACATGTTGATTTTCAGTAGTTAACGATGTTTTTTTTGCGTGTGCTATGGTGAAGTGACCGTGACCACTAAAGTTTTTCGCGTACGGCCACTTCAAAGAACTAAGTTTATGGTAAACTTAAACTCGCCCGATACCCTGTTATTGAAAATAAAAACATTAAACCTGGCCGATTGTAGTTTTTAGTATATGAAAAGGCCGGTACTATTTGTTTTCTTGCTTTTGGCAATTGCCGGGACTGCTGCTGCCCAGCAAAAATTTTCGGTGGCGGAGTTCAATAAAAACCTTGGCAAGACGGGCACACTTTGCGACACGGTTTATTCATTTCACATATTCAACGACACGCTGACCTTATTAAATATGGGTGCTGCCTACCCCAATCAAAAATACACGGTTGCCATTAAAGGTAACAAGATCAGCCTCAATTGGACCCAGCTAAAGGGGAAGCCGCTTTGCGTTACCGGGGTGTTCGAAATGTATAAGGGCCGTCCCGAGATCGAAATTGCCACGCCTGACCGGATCAATTTAAAATAAATCCCTTTTTTACTTCGCCGGGGGCTTAACCGACCAATGCGAATCTCGCAGTTTCCAGCTATGGCCATCGAAATGGGCAACGCCGGTAAAATAACCGTCGATGTATAAGCGCTGTTTGTTGGCTAATATTTGATCTTCGTGAAAATCGGCGCCAACAGCTGCTAAACTATCTGTGAGCCGGTCAACCCTCAGGTTGCTCCATTTTAGTTTTACCTGCGAGATTTTCTTCGCCACTACCGTTAAAATAACTGTTTTTGCTGAGGGATAATCGCGAAAAGCCAATTCGCCCTCATTGGCCATAAAAAAACCAGGGGTGTTTTCAAAATATCGCAGCCAGGCCTGCGGACCGTTATTTGAAACATCAGCCGCAATATTTGCCGTCATCCGCAGCACACTGTCTTTTACCACGGTGCTCTCTGTAACTGCTGATCGCGCCCTGTCCGATTCACATGAGGAAAATATACTTATAACCAGCAGCAGTGCCAAATACTTCATTTTCATTCATTTGTTGTTCTCCAAATTAAAAAATAAAAATGATGGGAAAGCCTTTTTATTGCCGAATCGCCGCAAACTGGCCCGATTCGCCACCGATTTCGTGCTTTTAAGGCATTAAAGTGACGGAGGTCATTTTTATCCGGTAAGAACCATCATTTATCAGCCGGCTATTTTGCCTTAGGTTTATCGTATAAAACCAGACAAAATTAATAACAATAATTAATCAACATAAAAACATGAAAAAAATCAACCTAATGGGCCTGCTTTTTATAGCCGCCCTTCCCCTGCTTAATTTGATTCCTTTGGGCTGCCTGGCACAGACTAAGCCATGGGTTACTCCAAAAACCGCTGAATTGGTATCAAACCCCGTCGTTTCCAGCAGTGCCGTGCTGGCCGATGCTAAAAAATTGTATATAACCAATTGTGCCCCCTGTCATGGAGAAAAAGGCAAGGGCGATGGTCCGGCTGCCCAGGCGCTGACCCCTAAGCCGGCCGACCACACCTCGGTTTTAGTACAAAGCGAAACAGATGGTTCGTTGTTTTGGAAACTTTCACAGGGCCGCAATCCAATGCCGTCTTACAAAACTATTCTTTCGGATCAGCAAAGATGGGAATTGGTATGCTACATCCGCACACTGGCAAAACACAGCAGTGTTTTGGCGAAGGCAAAATAATACCATCCTTAAAAAATATTGATTAAACAATTTTCAAACAAAGTATTATGAAAACAGCAAAAAAAGCACTGTCTGTGGCAATCTTTGCCTGCCTGTTTACGGCAAACATTGCCAGGGCGCAGCAAACTGCGGCCGACTCCGCCCTCATGGACAGGGTTACCGCGCTTGAGCAGCAGGTGGCTGATCAAAAGCCGGGCGAAAGCCATTTTATGGTCGTGGGCTTAGCCACTTTTGGCTTTGTAAGCACCAAAACAACTTTCAACCCATTAACCGGCGCCCCCCAGGTGGTAAAAACAAACAGCCTGGCCGATGCCGACCGTTATGAATTAAGCCCGATGTTACTATGGCGGCATGATAATAAATTCCTGGTTGAATTTGAACCTTCATTCGATGGGACTTCGGTCGGTGTAAATTGGGCCAATGTATCCTATTTCGCAGCGCCTGGCCTGGTTATTCATGGCGGTTACTTCGTATTGCCGTTCGGTATTTACAGTAAGCGTTTGGCGGCCGGCTGGATAGATAAAGTTGCATCCGACCCGGTAGGTTTTGATTTGCCGGGAACTGATTTCGGTATCGGGGTAAGCGGCGGTTATCCATTAGGGAGCATGAAATGGAGCTACGATGTAAGCCTTACCAACGGCCTGCAGCTTTTACCCGATGGCGAGTTGCAGAATGCAGGCGTGGTGGACAACAACACGAATAAAACAATAACCGGCAGGCTGGCGTTATTGCCACTTTCAAACTCGTCACTTGAGATAGGTGTTTCGGCGTTGTTTGGCGGAGTTGCCGACGCCGGCTCCTCCTTTAGCAATGCAAATACAAATATGTATGCCGCCGATCTGAGCTTTGTACATACATTTAATCCCTTTTTGATAAATATTAAAGGACAGTATAACTGGATGAATGTTAACCGTCAGAATTATATTAGTCCTGTTGACTCTTCCGCTTATTCGTTTAATAATAGATCCACCTCGGCGTTCGGGCAAATATCAGTGAGACCTGTGGGGGTTGATAACAAGTTTTTAAAGAACGTGGAATTGGCCTACAGGTATATAAGCTATAATACGCCTGCAAATTCAACATGGGGCTCAAATTATTCCGAAAACAATATAGGCCTGGATTATTGGCTGAGCTGGAGAACTGTATTAAAACTTACCTATGGCAAAACCCATTCCGTAAGTAACTCGAGTACAGCGCTTGGCGGCATGCCGGGCATTACCGACACAAATAATATTTACCTGCAATTTTCAATGGAGTTTTAAGAAGCAAATGAATATGAAAACTACAAGAATCAAAAAAACAACCTGGGTGGCAGTAGCCTCACTGGGTATACTGATAGCGGTGGTGCTGAACGGTTGCATGGAAAGCAAAATGGTTGCCGCCAAAAGCGGCGCCCAGCTTTGGGCCGAAAATTGCCAGCGGTGCCACAACACACCTTCTCCGGCCTCTTTTTCGCACGATCAATGGGTAACGGTGGGAATGCACATGCAAACACGCGCGCAGCTAACCGATAAAGAGCGGCAAAAAATAGTCGCGTTTTTATCGCAATAAAAATATGCAGCCTTTGGCCAGATCATACCGCCAGGTTTTTCATGCTTTTATTTACTGGTGCAAGATCTGCCAAAGGCTTATTTTCTTTCAACTTGATAAAAAATTCGATAGCGATTAACATTCACTTATTATTCCCCGGAGGTGCCGTCTATCCCCAATCAAAATCAACTACCCTGTTATCTAGTTTCCATTTTGCCGGCAAGGGATTGGTCAGCCAATCCAGCGGTTCTCCAATGGGCTGCACCTTTGCGGCCTTTGCAAAGCATTCCTCAATAAAAGCCTTTTGTTCAGCGCCGAGGGCATCGGGTTGAGCCGAAATAAATAGCGGGGCGCTGCTTTCGGCCAGCAGCTGCATCCATTGTTTGTTTTTTTTCCATGGAACTTCGCTAGTTAACCCAACGCAATCGCCGTCTGCGGCGTAAAATGTGTTGTGCTGCGGCATCCGCATCCCGAGCGTGTTAACGCCCATTTTGCGTGTCCTTGCCCATTCCTTACCGCTGGTATCATCGCCGATGCGGTTGAGTTCAAAAACGCCGGCCGATAAGTGGCTTATGGTATTGCAGCCGATAAGGTACATACTGCCGGCGGCTTCGCGGATAGCGCCATACAAATGATTGATAATCTCGGCGGTTGTTTTGGTTTTGTCATTAAAGCTCCAGCCGGCAGGGGTAATGCTTTCGCCCATTTCAAAGCCCCATCTCCCGGTAATATCATAGGTGCTGTAATCGTGCTTTACCAATTCGTAGCCCCATTGCTTGTAAATGGAGATATTGTTTTTTACCCGTTCGATATTTTCGGGAATGGTGGGATCAAGAATAGGATTTTTTGGATCGTCTCTCCCCTTTATTTTAGGCAGGAGTAAATTGGCCTTGTCATTATATTTTGCGCACAAAGGCCGCGTCCACAAGCCGGGGCGCATACCGAGCTTAACAATTTCACCCGCCAGCAGATGCATGTCTTTAAATTTATCATTCGGCTGCGAGAAATCATCCGCCCAGCCGCCGTCGCCCGGAAGATAAGGCGAATACTTTGCCCAGCCCGCATCAATTACCGAAAAAGGGCGATTATCGCTATGGCTTACCAACGCGGCCATCAAAGCGGTCGTTTCCCTGATCAGCTTTGCCGAATTGTTGCCGTAAGCAAAATACCAATCGTTTATGCCATAAACCGGTTGTTTTGGAAGGCGCGGCCTTTCGCACATCAGTTTACAAAAGCGGCGGGCCGTTAAAAACGGCGTTTCAGCCGGTGTCCCTTTGGTGGTCACAATGTCGGCGGCGTGCAGTTGTCTCGCTCCCAGCTCAACGCCATTGCCGCCGGAACGGGTGTCGAGCGTCAACTCAAGGCTGCCTGTATTTACGGTCCACCAGCAAATAGTGCTGCATCCCGTTTTTAAGCCAAAGCAAGCTGTTTCCGCATCATCATGCAGCAAAACATACCAGGCGTTTTTTATACCGGCGGCGGAGGCTTTCCAACCAGCATCGCCGTAGGTACGCTCCCAGCTATCGCCCAACGCTTTCGCTGCCTGCTTAACCGGGTACTTCCATTTAAAACGCATGCCGGTTAAGGCTTTACCAGGCGCATTAATGTATACGCCCGTGGCATTTCCGCTCAGTTTCAGGCTAACTTCAATGCCATTAAAAGCAAACGACGAGCTCCCTGTTGCCTTCAGCCGGAACCATTCATCGCCGGCCTGCGCCCAAACTTCATCCGGCTTATTCATTAAATGCCCGGTCTCTTCGGCATGGGTGATCCTGCTAAAAACAAGCGCAGCTGCGGCGGTGGCTGAAAGCTTTACAAAATGTCGGCGTTGCATTAGGTTGGCGCGGTTTTAAATTTAAAATCGATTGTAATATTATGAAAAGAAATAAGGTAAACATAGCCCGATTTATCTTTCCATCAATTGATTGTGAAATTAATTTAACTGCTGCCTATATGGGCGCCTGTAATAGCAAATCATAAATGCGCGGAGGGCGGCTTAAAAAGTTAGGCGGACAGCTGCAATTCGATCGTATTCAATAAGTCAAAAATATCGAAGGGCTTAGGTATAACCTCATCGGCGCAAACCTTTTTTACAGTTTCGGCAACTTTGTTGTGGGTGGATAAAACGATTACAGGGATGTGCCTTGTGCGGCTGTTTGCCTTGAGGGCGCGACATATTTCGGTCCCTTTTTCGGTTGGCCTTATGATATCCAACAGAATGAGATTTGGTTTAAATTGTTCGATTTTGTCAAGAATTTTATCCTCTGTACAGGCTGAGCCTACTTCATAACCTTCGTCAACCAACAAGGCCGACACAACGTCGAGGATCGAGGCATCATTTTCTACGATAAATATCTTTTTTCTCATGCTATACTGTTGACTTGCAAAAATAATAAAAAATAAAATTTAACGAAACAAAAATTCTCCATAGTTGTATTAATTTCTTTTTGAGAAATGTTGTTAGAATGCACATCGTTTCCTGGCATTGATAGTCGGGGAATTCAAGTGAAAGAGGCTTCAAAATTGCGGGTAAATCCAACAGGTGGTGATGGTGGCCGTCAGCGACCCGGTCAATTAGCAATCGTTAAATTATCGCCACACCCATCTTTTACGCTTACATTTAAAGCAGCGGTATTTTTTTATTGGCAGCCAGGGGAGGAATGTTTTTATAAAGAAACCCCTTGGGATGCGTTCAATTTCGGACCGGTCTGCTTTACCGCAGGGGCATAACAGAGCAGCAGCAGAAGATTGTTTTGAGTCATTAGCCAGCATAGCGCCATTTATTTGCAAGTAAAACGTAAAACAGCTTACTTCTCACGCTATGATTTATAATTGGAGTTATCCAAATATAATCAGATCCTCTCAAATTGTTATATTAAATTTTTAATTTGCATTAAATAGTATTTTAACAAACCTGTAAACGACCGCGCTATGGCGAAATCAAAAATTTCGAGAGCAGAGAAACTGGAACTTTATGGCAAGCTTGTAGCAACCCACCCGCAAGCCGTTTTAAAGGGCGATACCATCCCTTACACCTCGCTCAACGGGCATATGTATAGTTTTCTTTCGAAAAACGATGAAGTTACATTGAAACTTCCGCCGGGGGACAGGGAAAAATTCATTGAAAAATACAATACTAAGCTGGCGGATAATTATGGCATCGTTCAAAAAGAATACGTGGTGGTTCCCGACAGCCTTTTAGAGAGGACAGACGAACTGACGCCTTACTTTGAGATCAGCTATAATTATACCGGCTCATTAAAGCCCAAGCCAACCGCTAAAAGCAAGAAAAAGGAGTAAACCTAAAATCCATTTTTATGAAATTTGAATGCAGCACCGATATTAATGCACCGATTGATAAAGTGGTGGCCCTGTTTAACGATCCTGCCAATTTTAAGGAATGGCAGGACAGCTTTATAAGTTATGAGCCGCTTAGCGGTACACCCCGCACAGCAGGTGCAAAAGCCAGGGTAAGGCATGTTAACCGCAAACATAAAATCGAGCTTATTGAAACCATACAGGTGATGAACCTGCCCTCTGAAATGACCGCACTATATGAGCATGAGCACATGGTAAATAATATGACAAACAGTTTTACCGAACTGCCCGGTGGGATGACCCGTTATACCAGCGGCGTTGGCTATGTTAAGTTTTTTGGGCTAATGCCAAAATTAATGGCCTTGCTAATGCCCGGAATGTTCAAAAAACAAAATCAAAAATGGGTGGACCAATTTAAAATTTTTGCCGGGAAAGCGGCTGCCAAATAAATTATTGCCGACAAGAGGTTCCTAACAGGCTTTGGTATGTCTGATCTGACGGTTCAGCGCCAAAAAACTGCTTGTCACACTTATTAACGCAACCAATAACATTGATTCTGCGTAAAAGGATAGGTTCCCTGACTTTTTCCCACAGAGGGACAATTTTTATTAAGGATGACGACTATTGATACTGCCCCTGTTAGTAATTCAACTGATACCTTCAACTTAGAGCTTTTTTTTGACCTGTCGGCCGACTTGTTTTGCATAGCCGGCTATGATGGCTACTTTAAAAAAATAAACCCCACGGTTTCAAAAACATTAGGTTATACCAACGAAGAATTGTTTTCGAGGCCCATAGATTCGTTTGTTCATCCCGAAGACCGGCATATAACTTCGAGAAAGCGGGAAAATATTAAACAGGATAACGCACTTTTAAACTTTGAGAACAGGTACGTAACCAAAAGCGGCGAGATAGTGTGGCTTGCCTGGACTTCGATGCCTGTAAAAAGCGAACAGGTAGTATTTGCCATCGCTAAAGTTATTACACATAAAAAAAAGCTGGACGATGACCGCAACGACCTGCTTACAAATCTTACAAAAATAAATAATGATCTTAAGCAATTAACCTATTCTACTTCGCATGATCTGAGGTTGCCGGTTAGCAACTTGTTGTCGGTTTTTAACCTTCTGGATACCTCCAAAATACAGGACGAGGAGACGCTTGAATTTATAGGTATGCTGAAATCGTCGACCGAAAGCTTAAAGGATACCTTAAATAATTATGTAGACGTTTTAAGCCAGAAAAACGTATTAAGTGTTCATACCGAAGAATTGGATTTAGACACTTCGGTGGATGCTGTATTGCATTCCTTGAGTTCTTTGATACAAAATTCCAAAGCAAAGATCCATATCGATTTTTCGGACTTTAACAAAGTAAGGTTTAACAAAGCCTATCTCGAAAGTGTATTTCTTAACCTTATTACCAATGCCATTAAATATACTAAGCCAGATTGCCCTCCCCAAATTTCAATTTCTACCAGGTACCAAAACGGCCTTAAACAACTCATTTTTGCAGATAAGGGCCAGGGCTTTGATATGGATAAAGTAAAAGACAAGATTTTTGGCCTTAACCAGAAATTTCACGACCACAGCGACAGTAAGGGCATAGGCCTGTACCTGGTGTATAACCATATAGTTAGCTTAGGTGGCAAAATAGCCGTTGAGAGCAAGGTAAATGAGGGCGCGACCTTTCTCATAACTTTCAGGGAGTAATTGAATTCGGATGCCCGGCTTTCGTCCGGCAACTTAACTTGACCGGATTGAAAACGGATTTTGGATATTAGTCGATAAAACTATAGCCAAAACAATCTTATCTTTGCCAATAACAATTTTAGAAGTATGCTACAACGAATACAAAGCATTTACCTGCTGCTTGCCAGCCTGTCGATATTCGCACTTTTCCTTTTCCCGTTTGTTCACAACGTTTATGTGGATGGTAAAACGATCAGCATTATGGTAAGCGGAGTTTTTCAGGACGTTAACGGCCAGCGCCTGCACACGCAATTTTTTGTAGCGTTAACCGCAGCAACCGCTCTTGTCGGCTTCATACCATTGGTTATTATTTTCATGTCCAAGAACCGTAAACAACAGATAGCGCTCTGCTACAGCGCCATACTGGTAATCATCGGCCTCAGTTTCTGGATGGCCCAGGCTGTAAAAGGGGTAATGGGAAGCACACAGATTGATACCCATAATTGGGGGATAGGGCTCTTACTCTCCACCATCAGCATCCTGTTTCTCGTATTTGCCCTCAAAGCTATTCAAAGAGACGAAAAGCTGGTGAAATCGGCAGATAGGCTCCGATAAAATTGACCGTATTTTCTCTTTTAATATTGGGGATCACCTCGTCAAGAGCGGTAAATACAGGGTCATGCAGTTTACTCTGGCATACCGCCCCCGGCCAAAATTTTACGGATATGAAATTGAACGAAGGCATCCATAGAATCGGACCTTTTGGCATTATTGTTAAAATTTAAGGGCTTTATGAGGTAGCCGGATATGCCCAATTTTTCGGTCGTTTTTCTGTCTTGCTCCTGGCCCGATGTCGTCATAATAAACACTTTTATGTGTTTCAAGTTATCGTCATTTCTCAGCACATTTAAAAACTCTATGCCATTCATTTTTGGCATGTTAATATCCAGCAGTATTAAATCGGGCAGCGGCAGCATCGCTTGTTTGCCTTTTTGTCCCCGCAGCATTTCAAGGGCCTCTATACCATTGTAGGCAGTAAACAATTCGTAGTTAATATCCATTTTTTTTAAGGAGCGCTCTACGCTTATCACATCCAGTTCATCATCCTCAATAAGCAAAATTCTGTTGTTGTTCATAGTTATTCCTCCTTTGGCCACGTAAAAATAAAGGTTGCGCCCTTGCCCTTAGCTGAATTTACTTTTACGGTGCAATGTTTATCTTCAATAATCTTTTTTACTATTGCCAGGCCAATGCCTGTGCTTTCCTTGTCATGCTTTTCGCGGAGTGTTTGAAAGATTTCAAATATTTTTTCATGGTACTCTTCTTCAATGCCCACGCCTGCGTCAGTCACGCTAAATTCATAAAAAATTCCCCTTTCGACGCAGGAAATTGTAATTTTTCCATTTTTAACCGGCGTATATTTAACGGCGTTGCTGATTAAATTGCTGAATACTTGCTGCAGCAGCAGTTTTTCTGTCGAAAATTTAGGGAGATTTTTAGTGACTAACTTATATTCTTTCGGAACGATCATCTCAGCAATTTCATTCACCATCATCAATACGTCTGTCTCTTCCTTTACCTGTTTGTTACTGGCAACACGGGCATAATCCAATAAGCCGTCGATCAGGTTTTCCATCCGTGCCATCCGCTCGGGAATAATATCCAGGTATTTCCGCATTTTTGGCGAGACCTCGTGATTAAGGTCTTCTTCAATCCAATGCACTACATTATAAATCCCTCTTACCGGCGCTTTTAAATCATGTGAAACCACATAGGCAAACTGGTTAAGTTCTTTATTACGTTTTTCCAGTTCATTAATGTTGCGGCTAAGCCGGTCCGACATCACATTAAGCGAAACGGACAAACTGCTGAGTTCATCATTTTTGGTATCATTAACCAAAGCAAAATTTCCCTGGGCAATATTCTCGGCAAGCTTAACCATGCTGCCAATCCGGCGCGAAATTTTTCTAACTAAAAAAAACGCAATACTTGAGCCGGCAACGATCAGCAGGCCGCTAAACAACAATGAAAACGTTTCAGTTTGTTTTACGGAACTTGCCAGCGCTTTACGTCTTGCCTCGCGAACACGGTATTCATACTGACTGATTGAGCGAAATATATTGGAAATTTCGTCGTTGTAGCTTTTCCCTAAATGTGTTTTTAATTGATTGTTTAACAAGTATTGATACCGGGCGGATTGCTGCGGATTTTTGATCGCCTCCTTTTTGGCGTCAATAATCTGATTGGCATAATTAACCCAAAGTTTATGCAGCATAACTATCGAATCAAGTTTTCGCTGTTGCGGCGATGAAGCGTCGATCAGGTTATCTTCCTGTTTTAAAAGAATGGGAATACTTTTTAATCCGTCATAATATGGCAAAAGGAAACTTTCATCGCTTGTTAACAAAAACCCCCTGAATGCGCTTTGCATATCCACAATGCCTTTATTTAATTGGCTCGAATAACGCATAACTGCCTCAGACTTTGTCAAAAAGTCCATGTTGGTATTTACCTTAGTTGTGAGGGAATGGTTTATCGAAGAATCAAGCAAGTCAATGGCTATCGCAATAAGAAAACCCAACGAAATTTGTGTCGACAATTTCATCCGTTCTATAGTTTCTAGTTAAATCTTCCGTACCCGTCAATCTTTCTGTAAGGCTGGGCAAAAAAATCTCCGACTACCTTGTTAAATTGTTCCTTTTTAAAAATTGGTGTCGAATGACCTGAATTGGGAATGATCCACAAATATGAGTTAGGTATCGACTGTGCTATCAGCATAGTGTGTTTTGGCTGGATCACATCATGGTCGCCGCCTATTACCAGGGCCGGGCATGTGATTTTGTTCAAATCGGCAACTTTGATATGCGGTTCATAAGTAAGCAGGTGAAGCAGCTTATGCGCATTTTTTAATTCGGGCGACGGTGTTTTTGTCCTTTTAAGTGAATCGTTTACCGTAATATTCTGTTTCAATGCCCAGTTATATACAAACGGGTCGACTGCTGTAGTATCGGGCCATAGGTTGGCGCCCGTTATCGCCAGTTTTTTTACCTTATCGGGATGGCGGATAGCCAGTAAGAGGCCATTAATCCCGCCATCGCTCCAGCCAATTACGTAGCATGATTTCAGATGAAGGTTATCCAGCAATGCATTCAGGTCGTCTGTCATCATTTCATAACTTAATGAGTCAGCCGCGTCAACCGACTTGCCCTGTGAGCGGCTGTCGGCAATCACCACCTGGTAATTTTTTGCGAAGTAGGGTATCTGGTATAAAAAGTTGTTGATGGAGCCGCCATTGCCATGTATAATGAGCAAGGGTTCGCCTTTGCCGTAGGTTTCATAATACATTTTAAACCCGCGTATATCGGCATATTTGCCAACCGCCGGGTTGCGGCCATACGTAGTAGTGTCAAATGGGGATTTGGCTTCCTGGGCGACGGATAGTTTAATAAATAGCGTTAATAGTAGAACAAGTGTGATTTTTAGTTTCATGGAGAATCTGATTATGTTCTTGACCCTTTTAGACCATATTTTTCCCGCGATCTTTCTATAACTTCTTTTACAGGAACCCCTAAATCGGAATCGGCTTCGGCCAGGGCATTTAAATATCTTGTTCAAATTCAACGATTATAGCTGCGGTTTCACACTACCTATAGATATCTTTTCTATTTCCAAGTGTAATGATCTCTACAACAAGTTCATTGTCAAAGATATCATAGATAATCCTGTAATCCCCAACCCGAATCCTATATCCGTCTATGCCCTGTAATTTCTTATAACCGTGTGGTCGTGGATTATCAGCAAGGTCATAAATAGCTTTTTTAATACGCGAGTAATGTGGCTCACTGATTTTTTCTAATTCCTTAAAAGCCTGTTTACTAAAATTTAAGAAATAAGCCATTTATTGATTGCTTTTCCGTTTTGCGTCGATTCTGCGAAAAGCTTCTTCCATAGGTATGCGTTCGCCGGTATCATTCTTTTTAGCGTCATGATAACGCGCTACATCTTCCATATCTTCTAACTCTTCCATAATGGCATCGAATTCTGCAACAGGAAGTATTACCAATGATTTATTGCCTTCGGTGTCTTTAATGAATTGCGGATGCACTTCAATCATACTTGTGTTGTTTGTTTAAACAGTTTGATTATGTTATCAAATATAACGATAAAAATTTATATCCAAATTGCAGTATTGTAAATTCGCATCCCGCTATTTGAATTGCAAATTAAAAACCGTACCTTTGCGCCCGATTTGGCGATGTTGCCAAATTCGTTATTTAAATTCATGAACCCATTTATTGAACTGGGAATCCGTCATGATATTGTTAATGCCATCTCTGAGTTAGGGTTTGAAACCCCTACACCAATCCAGGAACAGTCAATCCCGGTATTGTTAACAGGCAGCAACGATTTTGTCGGATTAGCCCAAACCGGGACCGGTAAAACTGCTGCCTTCGGACTACCACTGTTAGAACTGCTGGACTTCGAAGAAAATTATCCGCAGGCGCTTATATTGTGCCCAACACGTGAACTTTGTTTACAGATCACGAATGATATTAAAAATTACGCCAAAAAAATGGGCAACGTTCACGTTGTTGCTGTTTATGGCGGTGCAAACATATCTGACCAGCTGCGCCAGATAAAACGCGGTGTGCAAATTGTTGTTGCCACACCCGGCCGTATGCTCGATATCATTAACCGCAAGGCTATTGATTTTTCGAAAGTTAAGTTTGTTGTTTTAGACGAGGCCGATGAAATGCTCAACATGGGCTTCCAGGAAGACATTGACAGTATTTTATCCACCACACCCGCTGACAAAAAAACCTGGCTGTTCTCGGCCACCATGCCCTCTGAAGTTCGCAGGATCGCTAAGAAATACATGACCGATCCGTATGAGCTCACCATGGGCGAAAAAAATACAGGTAACATTAATATCGAGCACGAATACTATATCGTTCGGGCACGTGATAAATACGCTGCATTTAAACGTATAGTTGACTTTAACCCTGAGATCTTTGGTATTGTTTTTTGTCGTACCAAAATTGAAACGCAGGAAATTGCCGAAGCTTTGATAAAAGACGGCTATAATGCCGACGCTTTGCATGGCGACTTGTCGCAGCAGCAGCGCGATAAGGTAATGAAGCGTTACCGCGACCGCAACCTGCAATTGTTAATTGCAACTGATGTTGCCGCACGCGGTATTGATGTTAACGACGTTACGCACGTTATTAATTACTCGCTGCCTGATGAAGTTGAGAATTATACCCACAGGAGCGGCCGTACCGCCCGCGCAGGTAAAACAGGCGTATCCATCTCTATCATCAATGCAAAGGAACTTGGCAAAATACGGCAGATAGAGCGCGGCCTGGGTAAACGTTTTGTTAAGGCGGAAATACCCTCAGGCTTTGATGTTTGCGAAAAACAATTGTTTTCTATCGTTCACAAGGTGCATAATGTACAGGTGAACGAGCAGCAGATAGAGCAATACATCCCCCGCATTATGGAGGAGTTTAAGGATATGAGCAAAGAAGAATTTATTAAACGCTTTGCCTCCATTGAATTTAACAGCTTTTTGGATTATTACAAAAATGCACCCGACCTTAATGCACCTGTTGAGGACCGGCCAAGGTTTGAAAAAAATGAGGATCGTTCCCTTTACCGCCAAAACGGCGGCAAGTCGGAATACACACGCTTATTTATAAACTTGGGTTCTGTTGATGAGTTTAACCGCGGCGACCTGTTGGGTTATATCTGTAATCAAACCAAAATAAGCGGCCGTACCGTTGGTAAAATAGATGTTAAAGGTGTTTACTCATTTTTTGAAGTACAGCATAGCGACGTTGAAAAAGTACAGGCCGGTTTTAAAGACGCCGATTTTAAAGGCCGCCCGGTAAGGATTGAAATATCCGGCGAAGGGACTAGCGAAAATCGCAGCAGCGGAGGTTATCCGCGCCGCGAAGGCAGCTTTAACGGGCATAGCCGTGAAAGAAATGGCAACGGCGAAAGGCGCGAAGGCGGGTACAACGGAAATAATGGCTATAGCCGCGAAAGAAGCGGGGCGCCTGCTGGCGGTTTCCGTGATTTTTCGGGAAAACGCCGTGAAGACCGGCCCGAAAGACGCAGAAGATTTTAGTTTTTGGTTTCGTAGGCCTGCCCTTGTGGCTGGCCATTAGTTTAGTTTAGTTTAGGTTGCAAACCCTCGGTTCTGAAAAGGATTGGGGGTTTTGTGGTATTAATGATTTATGAAATTTATTGAACGAGTAGTGACTGTCATTTACTACGCATATCTGGCCGCTGACAACGCGCGGTTAATGTTGAGTTCGAATGTGCTTAGCTCATAGTTCTTTGGCTGGTTCGTAGTAAAAAAAGAGAAGATAAATACTTAAGCAAAAAATGACTAATGCCAATCACTAATCACATTCCCCGTGAAATTTCCTTATGTTTGTGCGGCCTGCCAGATAAAGACCGGCAAATAAAAAGCGTGTTTTGTTTCAATGCTGAGCATCAACGAGATTAAAAAACCTATCGCTGCGGATATTGATGTTTTTGAAGGAAAGTTTAAATCTTCCATGCAAAGCTCGGTACCATTGCTCGACCGTATTACCCACTATATTGTAAAGCGCAAGGGAAAACAAATCAGGCCAATGTTTGTCTTTTTTTCCGCCAGTATTTGCGGGGGCATAAATGAATCCACCCACCGCGGCGCCGCCCTCGTCGAGCTTTTGCACACGGCCACGCTGATACACGACGATGTGGTCGATAATTCGTACCAGCGGCGCAGCTTTTTTTCCATCAATGCTTTATGGAAAAATAAAATTGCCGTTTTGGTCGGCGATTTCCTTTTGTCAAAAGGCTTGTTGCTGTCCATAAAAAATGACGACTTCAGGTTTTTGAAGATCGTGTCCGAAGCCATGCGGCAAATGATAGAAGGCGAACTTTTGCAGGTAGAAAAAGTGCGCAAAATGGATATAGAGGAGCCTGTTTATTACGAAGTAATAAGGCAAAAAACCGCCTCGTTGATCGCTTCCTGCTGCGAATGCGGCGCGGCCTCGGCGGGCGCGGACGATGCAACGATTGAAAAGATGCGCCTTTTTGGCGAAAAGATTGGTATCGCATTCCAGATAAAGGACGATATGTTTGACTTTGGCACCGATGACGTAGGCAAACCCCTGGGGATAGATATTAAAGAAAAAAAGGTAACGCTGCCGCTTATTTATTCGCTCAATAACAGCAATTCCACGGTTAAAAAGCAAATGATTAACCTGGTAAAAAACCATAATGACGACCCCAAAAAGATTCAGGCCATTATTGATTTTGTGCGCGAAACCGGCGGCTTGAAATATGCCGAAACTCAAATGAAAAAATACCGGGATGAAGCCTTCGAAATCTTGAATACTTTTCCCGAAGGCGATGCCCGGCAGGGCCTGGAGCAACTGGTACGGTTTACAACTGAACGCGATAAATAATGCAAAGCGAGCTGATTTTCATGTCCGGATTTCTCGTTTTTATCCTGGCGATGCTGGCCATTGACCTTGGTTTATTCAATAAAACCGAAAAAGCCGTCAGCACCAAACAGGCTGCTATAATGAGCGTTGTTTGGGTAACGTTTGCGCTTTGCTTTTACGCCTTTATTTTTAACTACGGACAATTGCTCCATCATATCGACAGCTTTTCGGCGCTGCAGCAGGCTAATACCGAAAACTTCCATCGCCTGAAACTTAACCCGAACGATTTTCCTGGCAGCTTACAGTTATACCGCAAAAACCTGGCCCTCGAATTTATCAGCGGCTATGTGGTTGAATATGCCTTATCAGTGGATAATATATTTGTAATGGTACTTATTTTTACCGCGTTTGCAGTTAGTAAAAGGCATTATCACAAAGTTTTGTTCTGGGGGATAATCGGCGCCATCCTGATGCGTTTTGCCTTTATTTTCCTGGGCGCCGTTTTGATTAAAGAGTTCAATTGGATATTGTATGTTTTTGGCGCCTTCTTAGTATATACCGGCGTCACCATGTTCATCAACCGGAACAAGGAGCAGGAAATAGACCCGGAGAACCATAAAGTTGTGAAGTTCGCTTCCAGGTATTTCGCTGTTCATCCGAAGTTTGAAGGGGGTAAATTCTTTGTCAAAATGGATCACAAAAAACTTATTACCCCGCTTTTTTTAGTGCTGCTTATCATCGAAGTAACTGATGTGATCTTTGCAGTCGACTCGATCCCGGCCATATTTTCGATAACCAAAGACCCTTATATCGTTTTCTTCTCAAATATATTTGCCATACTTGGCCTGCGCTCGATGTTTTTTTTGCTGGTGAACATCATCGATAAGTTCCACTATCTGAAGGCCGGGCTGGCTGCATTGCTAACATTTATCGGCGCCAAAATGCTTGCCGCCGACTACGCTGACACCATTGGGCTCACAACCGGTAACTCCCTTTTGGTCATCCTTGCCATACTTGTCATAAGTGTCGGTGCTTCACTTCTGTTTCCTAAAAAGGATGAAAACGGCTTAAAGCAAAAAGCTTAAAGCAGAAAGCTGAAAGGCCAAAGCAGGAAAACCAACATGAAAAAAGCTTTTTGCTTTCCGCCTTTCGCTTTCACCTCAAATCTCAAATCTCTTTACTACCTTAGTAAATGCAATCGTTTGATTTTAAGCTTTTCAAAATTACCCCTTACTCTGTACTTGATATACTGCTGCTGGCCCTTATTATCTACCAATTGTACAACCTGCTAAGGGGCACCATCGCGGCCAATATTTTTTTAGGGCTCGCGCTAATTTACCTGCTGTATTTTATTGTGCCCGATTCAAAGATGCCCCTGCTCGCCGGCATTCTTAAAAAAGTAACGGATGTCGGCATTATTGCAGTGCTGGTATTGTTTCAACAAGAGATAAGGCGATTTTTATTACTGGTTGGCAAAAATGCTTCGCTGCAGCGCAACAGGGCCTGGTGGCAGTATTTTTTTGGCAAAGCCGAGGCCGAAAAAAACAATTACGCGCGTATAAAGCCCATCATCGACGCCTGCAAAAACCTGAAACAAACCCGCACCGGCGCCCTGATCGTTTTTGCAAAATATTACGACGAGCAATTTTACCAGAACAGCTGTGAGGTTATCGAAGGAAAAATATCAAGGCGCTTGCTGGAAAGCCTCTTCCAAAAAAGCAGCCCCCTTCACGATGGCGCCGTTGTTATCGCGGAGAACAAGATAAAATCGGCCAGCTGTATATTACCGCTTACAGAAAAAACCGACCTGCCGTCGCAGTTTGGACTGCGCCACCGGGCAGGTATCGGCGTAACGGAAGCGAATGACGCGACCGCCATCATCATTTCAGAAGAAACCGGCGAAATATCCTATGCCAAGCAAGGCCGCGTTAAAATGAACATTAGTTTTGCTGAATTAGAGAAACTGCTGAATAAGGATTTTTTATAATTAACGTTTTAAGTAGAATTAAGAACCAAGAGTCAAGAGCCAAGGCCGGAAGCAAAAAGTTTAAGAATACAGATAACGCAAAAATGACCAAATTTAATTGGAAAACACATCCTTGTCTTGATTCTTGATTCCTGGCTCTTGCTCTTAATAACAACATATGTTTTCATCGCTGGCAAATACATTGGAATCATTAAAGGTTATTTTTAACCTTGTGTCACGGTATTTATTATTCACGGGGTCGTTTTACCTGTTTTTTTATGTATGGAAGAACCGCAAATACTGGTACTCAAAAATCCAGCAGCGCTATCCCGAAAAAAAGCATATTATACACGAAATAAAGTATTCGTTTTTTACCATGATGATATTCGGCGGTATCATCCTGCTGGTGATCTGGGCCGGCCGGCACGGCTTAACCATGGCATACGAACCGGTTGATAAGTACGGCTACGCCTACTATTTTTTCAGCATCGGGCTGATGATCGTTGTGCACGACGCTTATTTTTACTGGACGCACCGCCTGCTGCATTGGAAGCCGCTTTTCAAGCTGGCGCATAAAACACATCATTTATCCGTTAATCCCACCCCCTTTGCGGCCTATGCTTTCCATCCGGTCGAGGCGGTGATCGAGATCGGCATCATACCGCTGATTGCTTTCACCATTCCACATCATACGTCGGCGATAACCATTTTTTCCCTTTATTCTTTGCTTCTGAATGTAACAGGCCACCTTGGTTACGAACTATTCCCCAAAGGGTTTGCGAGCCACAAGCTGTTTAAATGGCACAATACGTCCACCCATCATAACATGCACCACCGTTTGGTAAAGTGTAATTACGGCCTGTACTTTAACTTTTGGGATAGGGTAATGGGCACCAACCATCCCGATTATGAAAAAAGCTTTGACGAGGTGGTTGAGAAACGGGAGCAAGGCGAGATTGCCGAAGACGTAAATAAAGTCGCGTTAAAGTAAAACCATTATTTGTTGAACGCGTAATTAAGAAAAGTGATTTTTGGCTATCTTGCAGGACAATAACATGCATATATTTTCCTCTTTCGGTAATCTGTTCGATACACTGGAAATATCATTTTTCCTCAGCGTGCGATTTTTCCTGTTCGCCGGGTCTATTTTTATGTTTTTTTATGTGTGGAAGAAAAAGAAATATTGGCATTTGAAAATTCAGCAGCGCTTCCCCGGAAAGGAGCACATTTTCAGAGAGATAAAATATTCGTTTTTTACGGTGATCATATTTGGTATTGTCATCGTCCAGGTGATGTGGGCAAGCAAAAACAGGTGGACGCTGGTTTATTACCCGGTTGATAAGTATGGCTACCCTTATTTTATTTTAAGCGCCATACTGATGATCTTTTTGCACGATGCATATTTTTACTGGACGCACCGCCTGCTGCACTGGAAGCCGCTTTATAAGCATGTTCACATAGTGCATCATTTGTCGTTGAACCCAACGCCGTTTTCGGCCTATGCTTTTCACCCGGTCGAAGCCCTGTTTGAAATAAGCATCGTACCGCTTATTGTATTTACAATTCCGTACCACGTTTATGCGCTGTACTTTTTTACGGCATACACCTTGTTTATGAATGTTGCGGGGCATATGGGTTATGAGTTTTTCCCGAAAGGTTTTGCCAGTCATAAATGGTTCAAATGGCATAATACAGCCACCAATCATAACATGCACCATCGCTTTATAAAATGCAATTACGGCCTTTATTTTAACATCTGGGACCGCATAATGAAAACAAACCATCCCAAATACGAAGAAATGTACGACCAGGTGATCGAGCAACGACACAAAGTAAAGGCCGCCCACGAGACCCCGGTAACCGAAGAGGTATAGCTCCGCCGTACTATAAAACAATCCGATAGAAATATTAGTATTATCTTTACAGCAATGGCGGTATTTTCATATTTATCGAAACTGTTAGAAGCTTTGGGGGTATCATTTACCCTTAGTATGGAGTATTTGCTTTTCGCGGGGACTATTTTCTTATTCTTTTACGTGTGGAAAAAGCGGAAATACTGGTACTTCAAAATTCAGCAGCGATTCCCTGATAATAAGCATATCATCCGCGAAATAAAGTATTCTTTTTTCACCGTGATCATTTTCGGCGTGGTGATATTGCCGGTAATGTGGGCCAGTAAAGAACGGTTAACGCTGGTATATTACCCGGTCTCAAAGTATGGTTATGGGTATTATGTTTTTAGCATATTGCTGATGATCGCCCTGCACGATACCTATTATTACTGGACACATCGTTTGCTGCACTGGAAAAAGATATTCAGATATGTGCACAAAATACACCATCTTTCGCTTAATCCAACCCCGTTTTCAGCATATGCGCTGCATCCGGTTGAGGCCTTGATTGATGTAAGCATCATACCTATAATAGTTTTTACAATCCCCTATCATATCTCGGCGGTTACCATTTTTTCGGCATATACATTAGGCATGAATGTTTCGGGGCACCTGGGTTTTGAGTTTTTCCCAAGCGGCTTTACAAGGCACAAAATATTTAAATGGCATAATACAGCTACCCACCATAACATGCATCACCGGTATGTTAAATACAATTTCTCCATATATTTTAATTTTTGGGACCGGATAATGAAAACGAACCATCCCCATTATGAAGATACTTTTGAGGGAGTTATTGAACAGCGAAGGGCAGGAGCGGCCATGGCAGACGATGCCCTTGATCCCCTTAAGATCAACATCAGCCTTGCCGAACAGGAAAAGGTACTAAATTAAGGCGTTTTAGAGCGTGGCATGTCGGGCAATGCGTTTCGCTCCACGGTTATCGGCCCCTGGCCGCCAATTTTCTTCACCGGCATGGTATAATATCCGCCCAATTTCGCAACCGGCATTTTAGAATGTCCGTTTAATATCGCAATGGGCATATGGTCTACACTACTTACTGTCGCGGTTGTTGCAAGCAGGTTAGCAACAGGGCTGTAAACGTCGGCCCGTGTAATGTGCGACAGTGATTGATCGCCTGGTTTCGATTTAAGGTATTGATCAAATAATTTATTTGGCGAATTTTCGCCGGGCTTAGCCTCCAATAGCTGCTGGGCCTTTAGCCCATAAGCGCCCGCTGTCAAAATGAACACAAGCAATATCTTTTTCATAACAGGTTTATTTCATACTAAGGTACAAAAAACGGGAAAAATGAAACTGTTAAAATGGTGTTAATTTTTTCGGATTTATGTTAAAAAAAGCCGCCCCGGAGCATCGGGGCGGCTCAGCCATATGGCGCGTAATAGATTGTTTATTTAGCTTCTTTAATTGCTTGGATAGCATCGTCAGCTGCTTTTGCCGATGCATCATCCTTCATTTTGATACGCTGGGTTTTTATATCGTTCAGTAAACCATCAACAAAAGGCTCAACGCCAAACTTTTTATATTTAATGCCAAGATCCTTGATGGCGGCAATTCCCTGTCGTGCATATTCGGGGTTTTCAACATGCCCGGCCATAGCGGCAAAATTACGCGACATGCCAAATTTGCCCTGTGGGCTTACCTCGTTAAAGCCATTCAGCACGTAGGGCCATTGGTCGTTGCCGCCGCTTGTTGCGTAAACGGTGATTATAGCCTGGGTAAGCGCTCCTTTATTATCTTTTTCAAAACCCTTTGCTAACATAAGCGCCTGCTTTGGCTCTAAGAGATTTATGGCCACCAGCGCTGCCCCCTGTATTGCATACGACTCACTTTTTACGGCCTGTTTAAAAATATCCATATTGCCCGATGCCTTTAGTTTTCCCAAAGCTGTAATTGCAGCAGCCCTTACCAGCGTATTTTCATCGGATTGCGCCAATGATGCCAGGATAGGCAATGCGGCGTTGTAAATATCATCGTTACTCATTTTTAGAGCGCCGATTGCCTTTATACGCAGGCCATAATATTTGTCTCTTAGCGCAGCGATCATAACCTTTTGGGCGCCTTTATTGGATTGATCAAGCTTTGCCGCATCGATGGCCTCAAAACGGTCGAGGTATAGCGGCGCGTTGAAATATTGGAAAACAAATTCGTCCAGCGTTTTATTATCGGTTTTTTTTGTAAGCAGCACCTTGTCTGCATCCACATTCACAAGGTCTGGTTTTGATGCAACGTCAAAAGTTAAGGTATCGGTTTTGTCGTTCATCCAAACTTTGTGGCGTACTTTTTTGCCGCCCGCATAAATATCAATAGCGAACGGGAGCTTAAATGTCTGCCCGTCCTGGCTCTGCGCTAAATAAACGGTCTCTTTTTTTGCGGCATCATCCCATTTATAACTAATGTTTAACACGGGATGGCCGGCGCCATAATACCATTGGTTAAAAAACCAGTTCAGGTCAAGGCCGCTGGCTTCTTCTTCGGCCAAACGCAGTTGCTGCGCTTCGCCATTTTTAAACTTGTTTGTTGTAAGATAGATGTTAAGCCCTTTGAAAAATGCAGCGTCGCCCAAATAGTTACGCAGCATATTTAAAATACGCCCCCCCTTTTGGTAAGTAACTACATCAAACATATCCTCTTTATCATCATAATGGAAACGTACAAGGTCCTTGGTCTTGGCATCGCCTGAACCGAGGTAGTTTTGCATATCCTGGTAGTTATGGGCATCCGCTTCATCTTTGCCATATTTGTGCTCGGCCCACAGTGTTTCGCTATAGTTTGCAAATGATTCATTCACCGTTAGATTGCTCCAGCTTTCGCAGGTGACGTAATCGCCAAACCACTGGTGAAATAATTCATGCGCAATACTTTGCCGGGCGAAATCATAATATGCATCAATCAGCTCGCGGTGGGTTTCCTGCACATGCGATCCATGAAGCGTAGCAGTAGTGTTTTCCATCGACCCGCTCACATAATCGCGCACAACGATTTGCGAATATTTATTCCAGGGGTAGTCTACACCCAGTGTTTTTGAATAAAACTCGATCAATTCGGGCGTCATGCCAAACATTTCTTTGGCGTAGGGCGCGTATTTTGGCTCCAGGTAGTAATTTACCTCCTTATTGCGCCAATGATCATGGTAGATTTTAAAATCGCCCACGGTCATCATAAACAGGTATGGCGAATGCGGCAATTCCATCTTCCAGGTATCGGTACGGGTGCCGTCGCTGTTCACTTTTTGCGAAGCCAGGCGGCCGTTTGACAACGTAACATATTTAGCCGGAACTGTCATGCTGATCTCGTCAGTAGTTTTTTGTTCAGGTTTGTCGATGGTCGGGAACCATGCCGATGAACCTTCGGTTTCACCCTGGGTCCATATCTGGATAGGTTTGTCTTTTTCGGTACCATCAGGATTTATGAAGTACAAACCTTTTGCATCGTTAATGGCCGCGCTGCCTTTAACCTTGAGCTGGTTTGGCTTTGAGGTATAATCGATATAAATGGTATAGCTTTCATTGTTATGGTAAACCTTATCAAGATGGATATTTACGGTAAGGCTGTCGTCATAAGTATATTTCAACGGAACGTTTTTGCCATTTTTTACGATGGAGATATTTTTCAGGTCCATGCCCTTGGCATCAAGCCTGAGCGTATCGGTAGGATAAAAATGTGGCCTTAAGGTAACCCACTCCTTGCCATACATATAGCGTTTTTTGTAGTCAAAGCGCACATCAAGTTTGGTATGCACCAGGTCATTGATCTTTGGCGGCGTTTCGCGATAGATCTTCATTAGCGGGTCGTCTGCCTTGGCGGGCGCCTGGGCATAGGTTGCAGATACGGCCAGGCCCGTTAAAAGGCCCGAAAAAACAAATGCCGAAAGTGTTCTAAATTTTATCATAGTAATTATTGATTATAGATTTTCCCTTCTTTCATCACAAAAGCAACATTCTTCATCACCTTGATATCATCCAGCGGATTGCCGTCGACGGCGATAATATCCGCAAACATGCCTTTGCTGATGCTGCCTGTTTTATCGCTGATGCCCAGCAAATCGGCGGCGCTGGTTGTTGCGGCTTTTATAGCTTCCATTGGCGGCATGCCGGCTTCCACCATGTACTGAAATTCCTTATAATTTTTGCCATGGGCGTAAACCCCGGCGTCGGTGCCGAAAGCAATTTTTACACCTGCTTTGTAGGCCCTGCCAAAAGTTGCCTGTATTTGAGTGCCAACTTCCATCGCTTTGCGTGCAATTACCGGTGGAAAATACCCTTGTATTTTAGCAGAATCGGCAACCGATTTCCCCGCAATAATGGTAGGGACTAAATAGGTGCCATATTGTTTTGCCAACTGCATGTCCTCGTCGTTCATAAAAGTGCCATGCTCGATGGAAGTCACCCCGCCCAGGATGGCCCTGCGAATGCCTTCGGCCCCATGCGCGTGGCAGGCTACCCGTAAACCATAATCTTTGGCCGTTTCAACCACTGCTTTTATTTCATCGATGGTAAATTCTGCGCCCGAGCCGTTCTCACTCAGGTCGAGCACACCGCCGGTTGATGCGATCTTAATAACATCCGATCCACGTTTAATTTGCAGGCGCACTGCCTTTATCAATTCGTCCCGGCCATCGGCTACACCGTCATCAGGGCCCATTTTATGGTTAAACGCATCATCGCGAAAGCCTACTGAACTATCCATATGACCGCCGCTCGCCGAAATAGCCCTGCCCGCAGTGATGATTCTTGGCCCATCTGTTAAACCCCGCTGCACTGCTTTTCGCAAGCTGATATTTACGCCGCTTCCCCCAAGATCGCGGACGGTGGTAAACCCGGCCATTAAAGTTCTTTTTGCATAAACCGCGGCATTGTAAGCTATATCCGCATCGGTTAAAGTAAAGCCTTCTAAAAGCGAGTTTTTGCTCCCCTGTTCTTCAAGATGAACGTGGCAATCGATAAGGCCGGGCATCACTGTTTTATCTTTCAGCGAGATAAGCTTGTCGCCTGCATCGCCGGTGATATATCCTTTTTGAATATCAGCGATCTTATTGCCCTCAACAATTATGGTAACATCGGTTTGTGCCGTGTTTGAAATACCGTCAATAAGCCTCCCACATTGGATATAGGTTTTTTGGGCGAAGACTGCAGACGTAAAAAATAGAAGGAAAATAAAGTAAAATTTCTTTACCATAAAGTTTGGGCTATAAAGGGTCAGTTAAATAAAGTCTAAAGTATGAAGTTTTACTTACAAAAACTATGACGGGCGATATAGCTGGTTTGTTACACTAAGGCATGGATTAATTTTTGTTGAAGATGCTCTCATCTTCTCTATTTCCCGGCCCGGTTTGTTCTGTATCGCCAGCGTACGGAGACTGTTATAAAAACGGACGCCTTTTCCCCGCTTCTTTATATAAATTACTGATAATTAGGCATTTGTTTTTCCGGCACGATTTTCTATTGACAGCAGTCAATTCCATACCCGGTGTCGATAACCTTCAATTGAGATAAAATATGCTAAAAAACTACTTTAAAATAGCTTACCGCTATCTCTGGAAAAACAAAACTTCCTCATTTATTAGTATCACCGGCCTGGCAATCGGCATGGCTTGCTGCATGCTCATCCTGCTAAACGTAAAGGATGAATTAAGCTTCAATAAATTTAATGCCCAAATCCGGAATATTTATCGCATTAACTGGATCAGCAAAGACAACAGCGGAACAAGCGTGAGCTCATCAACGCCTATCCCTTTCTCAAAGGCGATTTCGCAAAAAATACCTGGCATTCAAAGCGTAGCAAAACTTTACCAGCGCAGCGGGCAAATGGCGGCCGTTACAAATGCAACCGCGGGTACTGCGTTTGAAAGGCGTTTCCAGGAACAGCGGGTTTATTTTACCGACCAGGCCTTGTTCAGCATATTTTCAATTCCTTTTATAAAAGGGGATCGCAAGAATGCATTGGTGGCCCCGGGTTCCATCGTCATAACCGACGAGATGGCAAATAAATATTTTGGAAGGACTGATCCTGTCGGTAAGTCGTTGTTTTATGATAATAAAACCCTGCTGCAGGTGACGGGCGTGGTTAAAAAAATGCCCGACAATTCCGATATGCGGTTCGATTTCCTGGTGTCTTTTGAAGCAGTTTACGGCGTTGAGGGCCAGCCCTTCGCTGATTTTATGAAAAACGACTGGACATTCACCCCATGCGACACCTGGATAGTGCTTAAACAGGGCCAGCGGCCGCAAAATATCCAGGCTGCCTTAAACCAGCACTTGCAGGAAAACGGCACGGCCCGCAACCATAAAATGAATGCCGTGGTTTTGCAGGCTTTAGGCGATATTCACTTACGCGCCTCGGCCGTGCAAGGTAATCCCAGCAGCAGCGACATTACCTACATTTACGTGTTTGCGGGCATAGCCTTTTTAATACTGCTGATAGCTAATGTCAATTTCATCAATCTTTCGGTAGCGCGGGCAATAAACAGGGTAAAAGATGTAGGCGTGCACAAAGTACTTGGCGCGGGCAAAAAACAATTAGTATCTCAATTTCTTTATGAGACTTTACTCACCAGTGCAATTGCATTTTTGCTGGCTGTTTTTTTAACGCAGCTTGCAGTCCCGGTTTTAAACCAGCTTACCAATAAACAATTCACCTGGTCATCGTGGGCGACTTTTAATAATATCCTGGTTTTTGGTTTGATCTTTTTTGCCACCGGTATTTTGGCAGGATTATACCCTGCTTTTTTTATTACCCGGTTTAAGGCCGCCCTGGCCTTAAAGGGAAAATCAGGCGACCAGGCTAAACGGAATATGGTGCAGAAAACCCTGCTGGTAATCCAATTCACTGTATCTATCATCCTGGTAATAGCCACCATGGTTATTTACCAGCAGATGGAATACCTCCGCAACAAACCTTTAGGATTTCAAAAACAGCAAATGCTTGTAGTACCGTTATTTGGCACCGGCGCATTTAGCTTCGGCGTAAAGATGGATACCGGGGTGCGCCACCGGATGAACAGGTTCTCGGACGAGTTAACCGCTTACAGTAAAATAAAGGCGGTCACCGCGTCCTCGGAAATGCCGGGGCAGGGTTTGGTGAGGGGCCTGGTAATACCTCAGGGATACTATGAGCAGGATAATATTTTTGCGCCCTGGCTGTCTGTCGATTACAATTTTATCAGCACTTTGCACATGAAGGTGATTGCCGGCCGCGATTTTTCGAAAAAGTACGGTACCGACCATTTGAACGCATTTATTATTAACGAGTCGGCAGTGCGCGCTTATGGCTGGAAAACGCCAGAAAATGCGATAGGAAAAACTTTTATCCGCGGCAAGCTGTCTGACGGCAAAAAGGGGCAGATCGTCGGTGTGGTAAAAGATTTCGATTTTAATTCTTTAGCCAACCCGATGGAGCCGCTCGTGATGGATGTCAACGTGCCAAGGTTCACCGAGTTTGCCATCAGCATTCAGCCGGATCACGTCAATGAAACCATTCAAAAGGTAAAGCAAACATGGGATAAGATATTCCCTGAGCGGGTTTTTGAATACAGTTTTTTGGATAAGGATATTGATGCACAATATAAAGACAAGGAGAATTTTAGCCGGATGATTGAGTATTTCGCTTTTGCCGCCATTATGCTGTCATGTTCAGGTTTATTCAGCCTTGCATTTTTCCTTGCGGTGAAGCGTACCAAAGAGATCGGTATCCGCAAAGTGCTTGGCGCCAATATCGCCGCAATAATGCTGCTGCTATCTATTGATTTTATAAAAATGGTGCTGCTATCGGCCCTGATCGCATCGCCCATTGCCTGGTGGATGGTACACAGTTGGCTGCAGGGTTTCGCTTATCGCGTCGACATTGCCTGGTGGGTATTTTTGGCCGCTTCAGCAATGGCAGTTTTGGTGGCATTTGTTACCATCAGCTTTCAGTCGGTAAAAGCGGCCCTGGTTAACCCGGTTACTAGTTTAAGGTCTGAATAGTAAAGTTCGCAGTTTGCCGTTGGCAGTTTGCACGCAAATCACTTAACTACTCGCTGCCCATTGCATCCTGCCTACTGCCTACTGCATACTGCATACTGCATACTGCGAACTGCCCCCCCATCACTGCCGCATGGTAATTGCATCCTGCATATTATACAGGGCCATTTCCATGCCTTTATCCAAATGGTAAAGATCCTTATAGGTAATCAAAACGCCTTTCTTCATTTCGCATGTAAGGTAAGTTACTTTTATCGGCACGGGTTTTTTAAGTGTGAAGGTCCGGTTTTGATAGGAGGCCATCGCTTTGTGCACAGCCGCGATTTTCTTTTCAGCCCCATCGTTTATTAATAACAGGCCCGCAAGTTTTTCAGCCTGTTCAACGCGGATGCACCCATGGCTGTAAGCCCGCTCTTCGGTGTTAAACAACTTTTGCTCCGGCGTATCATGCAGGTAAACATCATATACATTCGGAAATCTGAACACGATAAGCCCCAGGCTGTTATCGCAACCCGGCGCTTGCCTGGCTTCGTATTTGCCCGGATTTTGCCGTATAGCTAAAAGGTTGGCCCGGCTGGGTTCAATGAATTTCCCCCGGTCATTGTAGATATCAAAATGACTGTTTTCAATATAGTCCCTGTGTTGTAGTGCTTTTGGCAATATTTCTTTTCTAAAAATTTTCGCAGGCACTTTCCATTCGGGCGCGGTGGTAAAATAACTGATCGCGCTTTGAAGGGTAGGAGTAGGGGCAGAAGGTTTGCCGACGATGACCTTGAATTCGTAAGCTGTATCGGGCTGATGAAACGTTAGTTTATAGGATGGGATATTGATATCGATATAAGTCTTTTCGTCCCCGTTTATCCAGCGCAGGCGTTCCATATTAACGGCAATTTTACGGACCGTGCTATCCGGAATTTCGTAGCAATCGCCGGTGTATAAACCTGTTAACAGGTGCATATGGTATTGCAACTTCTTGTAAGCATTCGACTGTGGCTGAACACTTAATATAGCGCTCATAAAATCCTTTTGCGATAAGACCGTTGAAAGTGCCATTGCTGCATCAAAACCGCCAATGTTTCCATCATCAATTTTGCTTGCCGGATATTCCGGGTTAAGTTTTCCGTAGTGAAGGTGGTTCATGAATGTGATCAGCGCATCGGTGAGCATAACATCAAAGGCTGCTTTCTCATCATCACTTTGGGCGTTAAACTTTTGCGTCAGCAAATTAAGTTTTTCATAAGTAAGATATTTTGGGTGATAATCGGCATAGCTTAACCCGAACTGCAAAGAACAATCAAGCATCAGCAAAGCTTCGGATGCATGCGTTTTAACCGTTTCGGGGGCTATCCAGGTTTGTTTGTAGCCATTTTGGCGATAAAATCGTTCAACGGAGTGCGGATAATAGAGTTCGTTTTCAAGCGCAGTTAATTGCCGTTTAAGCGCTATTACTGATGCGGTATCTGCGCGTTTTATTAAAAAAATGTTAGCTCCTTTTGAAGGCCTGCCGGCGTATGCGATCAGCGAATAAAATAACAAGATGGCTGCCAATAGCGCTATTAAAAGCCATATCATGCCTTTTGTGTCCAATACTTTGCGGTTAACTGCTTCCATGATCTTTTTATTTACGTGCGTGAAAGACAAGTCAGGGACTGCGGGGCAAAAATCAAAACGCAAGTAAGAGAACGGATTATTCATGTATTATCCCTGGCAAATTTCCAAAGACTTCACTCCTTCGTTCCGTTTAATCCCTCTGGTTCCTGAATCTTAGATAAAAGTACTACCGATTATGTCTGCAAATAATGACACCGGTCATCTGAACGATTGATGATAAGCACTATTGGCTCACAAAAACAAAAAAAGCGCACATGAACACATGGCGCTTTTTCGGGTTATATATAGTTTATTAATTAGCTCGTATGTTGTTCAGCATTTTATAATCTCTCATTACATGCTCAACAAGGGCGAACAAAACCTTTTTTACGTTGCGGTAGTCGAATGTCAGGTTTGTCATTAGTTGTTCCAGGTGCACCTGGTTTACTGCCAGGTCTTCGGAATTTTCGGGAATGACATCTTCGGCCATTAGCTCAACCTGTTTTAGCTGTTTGGCTAGCAAACTCGCTAACCGGCTTCTGTCTTCTTCCAGCTTCAGCAGGTTCTTGCCAACCGGCCTAAGCGCTTCAAAATATTTTCGGCTGCTCAGCGCAATAAAATAGTCGTCTATCAGGCGATGCAAAAAGGCTATCTCGATATCAAAAAATTCAAGATCGGAGGCCCAGCGCCTGGCAATAACATAAAATTGCAATGAGCGGGCCGACATGGCATTTGCTGTTCCCATTATTTAATTTCTACGGCATAAAAGTCACAACTTTTATCGGACAAGGCGATGACACCGGTCACCAAAAAACGTGAGAGAGATCACTAATAATTGTTTTAACACAACAGGGTTCGGTTAGCGTCTTGCTGCGGAAGACATTTTTGAGTAAAACCACCGTTTGACTAATTCGGCTGAAATAATATAACAAACTATGATCGCCGCCATCCAACAATAAAAAGCTAATGGCAATTGTACAAAGCCAAACCATGTGGCCAGGGGGGTAAAGGGCAAAACCAATAGAAAAAATAAAATGCATGTGGTAGCAACGGAAAGATACTTGCCAGGCAGGCTTTTGAAAAAGGGCAGCCTGGTGCGCACCACCAGCACAATAAGGGTAGCCGACATCACCGACTCGATAAACCACCCCGTTTGAAAGGTTTTTTCTTTGGCATGAAACACATATAATAATACGCCAAAAGTAAGGTAGTCGAACACCGAGCTGAGCAGGCCGAATGTGACCATAAACCGCCGGATAAATTTCAGATCCCAGTGCTGGGGCGATTGGATGTTTATCTGATCGACCCGGTCAGTCGCAATGGCCATTTCCGGAAAATCGGTTAGCAGGTTTGTCAGCAATATTTGTTTAGGTAACAAAGGTAAAAAAGGAAGAAAGATTGACGCGCCGGCCATACTGAACATATTGCCAAAGTTTGCGCTGGTGGCCATAAAAATATATTTCATGGTATTTGTAAAGGTTTTGCGGCCTTCGATAATGCCGTTTATCAATACATCAAGGTCCTGGCTTAACAAAACAATTTCCGCCGCTTGTTTGGCGACATCAACGGCGGTATTTACCGAAATGCCCACGTCGGCAGTGTGCAATGCCGGGGCGTCGTTTATACCGTCGCCCATAAAGCCGACTACATTTCCGGCTTTTTTCAGGATGGTAATAATGCGCTCTTTTTGATTAGGCTCAACTTCCGCAAAAATATCGGTTAAAGGCGCCTGGTGAATAAGCGCCGCGTTGCTCATCTTTTGCAGGCCGGCGCCGGTAAGTATTTTGGGGTCTTTGATTCCAACTTGCAGGGCAAGGCTTTTTGCGACAAGCGCATTATCACCCGTAATTATTTTAAGCTTTACACCGAGGTTGTTCAAGTTATTAATTGTAGCTGCCACATCAGGCTTCGGCGGGTCAAACAGGGTAATAAAGCCTAAGAATATCATCCCCTTTTCATCATCCTTTGTAAAATTGCCTGTGCCATCGGTGGGTTTATAAGCAACGCCTAATGTCCTGTAGCCTGCATCGCTGAATTGCTGGTATTGCTGGATAATAACTGCTTTGCAATCATCAATGTTTAACAGTTTTCCATCAACAGCCTGGGCCTGGCTGCATATCGACAATACGGCATTTAATGCCCCTTTGGTAATAGCCAGGTTTTGCTTATCGTCTTTTACCTGTATCGTCAGCCGTTTGCGGATAAAATCATAAGGTATTTCGGCCTGCACCTTAAAACTACCCGGCGACCCCTTGTAAGCGGCGCAAATGGCGTCGTCAATGGGATTGTGAAAGCCCTGCTGCAGCGAAGCGTTTACCCAGGAATATTGGAGCACTTTATCGCTGTGCTTGCCGGCAATGTCGACGGCATCTTTCAGGTTTACTTTCCCCTGTGTTATCGTGCCGGTTTTATCCGAGCAAAGAATATTCATGCTGCCAAAATTTTCAATGGAAGACAGGCGTTTTACGATAACCTGCTGTTTGGCCATACGCCGGGCCCCGGTTGAAAGATTTACGCTGATAATGGCAGGCAGCAATTGCGGCGTTAGCCCGACAGCCAATGCAAGTGAAAACAAAAAGGAGTCGAGCGGGGGCTTGTGAAGATATACGTTAATGCCAAAAATAATAATGACCAGCAACAAGGTGATCTCCATCAGCATATAGCCGAATTTACGTATGCCTTTTTCAAAATCCGTTTCGGGAGCTTTTTGCTGAAGCTGCGACGATATTTTTCCGAACTCCGTTTCTTTACCTGTTTTTATGGCTAATGCGCTCGCCTTCCCGCTAATTACGTGCGAGCCCATAAACAGCGCGTTCCTTCTTTTTGCCAATGGTGTGTCTGCCGGCAGCACTCCTGCGCTTTTTTCAACCGGGTAAGTTTCGCCGGTAAAGGCTGCTTCGTCAACAAATAACTCCTGCGACTGCAGAATCAGGCTGTCTGCAGGAATAATATCGCCTGCCGATAGAAATATAATGTCGCCCGGCACTACCGCTTCAACCGGCGATTCTTTTTTTTGATGGTCTCTTAAAATAGTGCAGTGCAGCTGAACCATTTTTAAAAGCTCTTTCACGGCGTCCGCAGCACCCTTTTCCTGCCAGAAACCAAGCAGGCTGCTTATAATTACAATGGTAAGGATGATCAGCGTATCGGCAACATCGCCCAGGCCTGCGGATAGCAGGGCGGCTATGATCAGTAGCAGTGTTACAGGGCTTTTAAATTGCGACAAAAATAAAAGCACAGCAGATGCGCCTGAGCCGGTTTTTATGGTATTGGGCCCATATGCTTTTAATCTTTCAGCCGCTTCTTTTTCAGTGAGGCCATTGGTGCTGCATGAAAGTTGCTTTACGGCATCGTCAGTACTGACGTGCCAGAAACTTGAAAGCAGTTCAGGGGTATTTTCCAACTTATTTGCCTGGTTAGGTATTGTTTAAAAACGGAGCTTCAAAATTTACAAATTACTGTTTTACGCCAAACAAAGTCCAGGGATAAGCTTTCATATCTCTCAGGTATTTGCCCTGGGTTTTAAAATACTCCGGATGCTTTTTAAAGAACGGTGCAGCCAGGAAATCCGCTCCCCCCGGGTGGCCCATGTGCGCCCACAGCTGCATTTTATTTGCCAGGTCTGTCGTGCTTACCTTGCCTTGTACTGCCCCCGTCGGAAAAAACGGCCCATCGTTAAACTCAGGGGCGCCAAGCGGGTCTTCTTCGATGTGGCCGTCAATTACGCAGCGGTTGAAGGCGTTTTTATTGTTCAATGCGTCATAAGTATCGCCTTCAATTGTTTTGGCTGCGGAGGCATCGATTTTTCCTTTATAATTAACTTCAACCAACTGCTCCATCCGCTTGCGCCGCGCATTAGGCGAAGTGGTTTTATTGTTTACGTCGAAGGTAGTCTCCTCTTTGATCAGCTTAGGGTCGCTGGCGAAATTAGATCCGATAAAAGCGGTATCCTTCGACCGCCAAACTTTGTAATCCTTAAGCCCAAGTTCCAGTTTCGCCACTTCGTTGGTTTTAGTGTCGCCTATCAGCCAGTCGTTGGCATAACCGCCATTGTTATCGGTGATCATTATTTTCACCACATCGTCAATGCTATTGCTGTACTGTGCTGCGCGGCGCGCACGTACAAATTCAGGTGTTTTGGTAGTGTCGTATCCCTTAAACTGGGTAATGGTAGTTTCTGTTATTAAAATTCCACTTTTTGTGATCAAAAAATCGTCGCCGCTATGGATAAAGCCCGGGCCGGTATCCATTAAAAACTGGTTGCCCTTCGCAGGTTTAATGTCGGCAATAACATTCCAGCGTTCGCCCACAATATAATCGGTCCAATTATTATGGGCAATCACTATTTTATGGTCCGTGGTAAAACTGCCGGTAGCGATAAAAGCGCTGCAATTGCCGGGCGCCCTGTTGTCACCGCTGCCGGGTTTTATTTTATTCATCAGCGTGGGCACATAATATCCGGGCAGTTCATAAAAAGCATTCATTGCCGTAATATCCAGGGAATCGTATTTAAAACCCTTGGCCTGCAAGCCGTCGGCAATGCCTTTTATTTCGTTCTGGTATTCTTTATCTATCTTTTTCCATAAAAAGCGCTGTGAGGCGCCCCTGTAAAACGCCCAATCCTTACCGCTGCTGCTGGGCAGGTAATATTGCAGCACCTTTATCATGGTATCGATCTCTTTGGCAGCCAGGTAGCCATGCTGGTACCCTATATCGGAAGGCGATCCTGACAGATGGATATATATCCAGCCGTTCTTGTCTTCACGGGTGGCATCGCCGAGGCGGTCATGGTGAGCAGTCATGGTGCATCCGCCTAAGATTGCCGCAAAGGCTGCAAACAAGGTGCAGGTGGTTTTTAGTTTCATGATGATTTTAAGTTGAATTATGAAGGTATTGTTTTTATTAGAGAAATGCAAGAAAGGGGTTTCAAAGAACACGACACATAAAGTTTCGAGGCTCGTCGCCGCTAAATTTTCACGTCCCTGATTAATTGGGTTTATAGTCAATTTTTTTATATTTGAGTCTCAATTTACTGATTACAAACAAAACACGCCTGAACATGAAAGCAATTATTACTATTTTACTTATTGGCATTTTTGCATGGTCGCTGACTTCCTGCGACTCCACTAAAGCTATAAACGACGCGGCGGCAGCCCCGCCTTCAAAAGACAGCCTGGTTAAACGTGGTAATTACCTAGTGACTGCCATGGGTTGCAATGATTGCCATTCGCCCAAAAAAATGGGTCCACATGGACCGTATGTCGACCCGGCGAGGATGTTGTCGGGCTTTCCTTCAAACGCGCCTGTACCTGTGCCCGGTGCAGAAGATATAAAAAATGGCCTGGTGGTATTTAGCGGCGACCTCACCGCAGCCGTTGGCCCATGGGGAACATCATTTGCTGCAAATATTACGTCCGACGCCACGGGCATCGGCAACTGGAAGGAAGAACAATTTAAAAATGCTTTCCGTCATGGGAAATATAAAGGCCTGGATAACGAACGCATGCTGATGCCCCCAATGCCATGGGAGAATTTCGGCAACCTGACCGACCAGGATATAGAAGCCATTTTCAATTATCTTAAATCCACAAAGCCGGTTAACAATGTGGTGCCTGCTTTCAGGCCGGCAGGGAGGAGTTGAGTTACTTATTTTAGATCACCTGCGGGTTAACAGCCAATCTACGGCCAAAAGTATTAAGTAAAAGAAAAAGACAAAAATCCGACTTATGGCTTCCGACTGAGGACTGTTGACCGGATCCTAATTTACCCACCATGCTCTTTCCAGGTGCAGGGTTACGCGGGCGCGCGTAATAGCGGTGTACCACCATTTGCATAGCTCGTTGGGCGGCATGCCGTACATTTTATTGTCGAGAAAAAGATAAACTTCCGACCACTCTCCGCCCTGCGCTTTATGACACGTTACGGCGTAGCCATAGGTCGCCCGCAGGCAATTCAGAAACTCATCCTTTAGCATTTCTTCTTTATAGCGCGCCGAGTTAGGCTTAATTTCTTCAGCTCTCATCCGGTAGCTAAAATCCATCATCAGCGTTTTGGATTGATCATTACTGAAATTTCCTGTAGTGCCGTTTAGAATGTCCAATGACAGCAGCAAACTGTATTCTTTTTCCGTGGCAAACGACTTGACCCGCACACTTTGGAATTTCATGGTATCCACATATTTTATCTCACCCAACATAAGTATTTCTACAAAGTCGCCGTTTGACAGGGGCACAGCATAGTTATTTTGGGTAACTAACAGTACGTCACGCTCCTGCAGGGGTATATCCATCATTCCGAACCGGTTGCGGCGCATGGCACGGTTAATTTGCTGCACCTTCCGGTTGCTCCGGGCGATAGCGAGCGTTTCGTTTTCGCCCGATTTGAGATAAGCATTTGAATAATGGGCAAACAGCAATTGCTCTGTAGCATGCAGCATTACGTTTTTAAGATTGAGGGCGGGCAGCTTTGGCTTCGACATAAAAGTTTTATAGTCGGCCATTTTTCTCACCTCGCCCGCTAACTTCAATATATCGTTGTTCGATTCCGTTCGTTCAATCATTTTCAGCGTAGCCGATATAGCCTTTCGTTTATTGCTGGTTAGCCACTTAATATTTAATGCAGGACTAAAAGATTGGCCAACCGGCGGAAGCTGGCAGGGATCGCCAACGAAGATCACTTTATTTTTCCCGACAACTTCAAAAAAGTCGTTTAAAAGCACGCCCGAGCCAAACGTCGCAAAGAATGCGGTATCGGCAAACTCACCCGATAGCATTGATGCTTCATCAACAATATAGAGGACATTATCCTGATCGGGTCCGCGGGTTGCAAACTGCAGCGACATTTGTCCATTATGAACTGCCTTGTCGTTGACGAACATTGATTCATCGATACCGTCTACCTTGCTGAAATGATAGAGTTCGCCATGCACGGTTTTGGTCGAAAACCCGGTTTTCCCGCGCAATACACTTGCTGCCCGTCCGGTGGCCGCAAGCATGCAAAACTTTTGTTCCTTTTTTTCAAGCCATTTGGCCAACAGCTGCATCATAAAGGTTTTGCCAGTTCCGGCATAGCCCTTCAGAACAAAAGTGTCGGCAACCGGATGATCCAAAAACCTGCGGATAGCTTTGAAAGCTTCTTTTTGATCAGGATTAAGCATTGGTTTAGGACTGGTTTCCATTAATACGTTTTTAACCGGCACAGATGCTGGCTGCTAAAATATTAACAAAAAGAGGTTTTAGCAAATGGTGATAAAACGGGAAGAACTTTTAAGCGGGGTTAAATTGCAATTTTGCCACAGGTCAAACCTGCAAAGTTCTCAAAACTCCAAAGGCATTTGAAGCTATAGCCCCATCAGCCCAGGCATTTTAAACCGCATTACTATTTCGCCGGTCTCCTTATCTATTTCCATTTTTTTGCCTTCAAGCCCCAAATCCTTGCCGGTAGCCATTTTGAACATTCCCGAAAGGAATTCCATTCCCTGGTTCATTACGGTTTCCATCGCTTGTATCTTTTCTTGCTGCTCGTCCGACAGTATTATCTCAAAGCCTTTAGTGCTTTCGGTATCGGCCTGTTGACCGTTGTTTTCATCCGAAACGATCTCCTCAAAGGTTTCCTGCATTTGCGCATTTTCAGGTTCGGCGCTAATGTCTTCAAATAGTTGCGGTTGTTCGGCCTGCCCCGAAGTGAAGCCATCCATAATGCCTTCCAGTTCCTTGAGGAATTGCGCTTTGCCCGAGGCGGAAAAGTCAACCACATCAGGGCCGTTCTCATTGTTCAGTACGCCGTCAAAAAGATTTTGTTTCAGCGTAAGCCCCGAAGCTATTTTTGTTTCTATTGAGTTTTTCGTGATTAAATTGATCACCGTGAGATGCTTGCTCAGCTGGCCCAGACGGTCGATGCGGCCAATGCGCTGGTTCTTTTTAGCCGGGTTCCAGGGCAATTCAAAGTTTATAACCGTATCGGCAACCTGGAGGTTAAGGCCCGCGCCGCCGGCCTCAGTCGAAAGAAAAACCTGGCAATCGGGCTCGTTTTCAAATTTCTTTACCAGTTTATCCCTGTTTTTAATAGCTACCTGTCCGCTTAGCTGGGCGAAGCCAATGCCGCATTCGTGCAGCATTTTGCCTATCAATTGCAGCATGGTAACCCACTCCGAAAAGATGATTACCTTTTTTTGATTGTTTTTCAGGTCTAATTTCTCCAGCAGGATATGTTTCAGTTCATGCAGCTTGGGAGAGACGTGCGATTCCTTATCAATCAGAAAAGTTGAATCGCAAACCATGCGCATATTACTCATGAGCAGCATCAATTTTTGCAGATCGAATGGCGAAATGTATTTTTTGCGCAGTATGACCGAAATCCCTCTGGCGTAGTCGCTATGATAAGCCTCCTGTTCGATGTGCATCGCTACCGGAACTGTGATCTCGGTGACTTGAGGCAAATCTTTTATCACACGTCGTTTCTCCCGCCTGATAAGGATCGGCTTAAGGCGTTCATTCAGGTGCTGAAGATTATAATAGCCTGTGATTTTGTCGACTTTAGTTTCATCGAAATAACAATGCTGGTACGAAAATTCCCACAAAGGGGCCAAAAATTGAGGGTCGATAAATTGAACGACCGAGTAAAGGTCAATCAGCCTGTTTTCAATCGGCGTACCCGTTATGACTAAAGCATGCTTTTTTTCGAGCATTTTGATGCTTTGGGCGGTGATTGTCGAAAAATTTTTGATCTTTTGCGCTTCATCCAGGATGATGAAGTCGGTTTCCATGCGGTTCATTTCCCGCCAGTCGCGCAGCACGGTTTCATAATTAACGATCATGAAGAAAGCATCGCTTTCGCGGTACAAATCCGCCCGCTGGTGTGGCTGGCCATCTACGATCACAGCCTTTTCATGCGAAAATTTCTCAATTTCCTGTTTCCATTGTTCTTTTAAAGAAGCCGGGCAGATAATAAGCGTCCGCCTGAAATTGAACAGCTTTTTTTTCATTATAGCAATGGCTATCGCCTGGATGGTCTTACCGAGGCCCATTTCGTCTGCAATGATGGCGCCGTTCTTAAAGGCTGCAAAAGCAACACCTTCCTGCTGGTATGGGAACAAAGCAGCCTTCATCATCGAAAAATCGAGTTGTTCTTCCCTGCACGCGAGCTCGAGCATTTCCTGGTCCCATGCTTCCTTTACTTTTTCTTCCACTTCGGGGCGTATCTTGATGAGCGGATGTTCGCGTGCCGCTACAATAAAATTCAGGAATTCCTTTACATCGCAGTCATCAATATAACTTTTATCGCGAAAATAAATGGTGATCAATTCTGCAATTTCCTGCTTTAAAGGGTGCGGGTAGTGCCAGGAAATACGATAATCATTTAGCGGATCGAGATAGACCTCGACAAACGGGTAAACCCGGCTTAAGCTATGAAAAACTTCCGGCTGCGACTTTAGCGCATGGAAAGCAAACATGATATGCTTGGTAGTGCCCAGCTTGTTTGTTTTTAAATCGGGGTTATCGATATACCCGGTCTCATTTTCAAAATCGCGGAGCGTAATCTTATAGTTCACACCCTTTTCGGTGGTCAAAAGATGCTCGCCATAAATATTATCGGCAAATTTTATGGAGTATTTGGCTTTCAGTGCTTTTGACCTGCGCTCCTCCAGCACCCTTTTCATCATGCCCTCGCGTGTATATGCTTTGCCCTCCAGCGAGGGTTTGGGTTCGGTTTTTTCCAATTCTTCCTCCACCTGCATTAAGGCGGCCAGGCTGCAACCGCCCCAGGGCGCCGATTCCCCATTAACCAGGTTATGCAAAACTCCTTGTTCCGGCAGCACTATCCTGACCTCGATATCTTCTGCTCCATCGAATACCAATACGTCAAAGGCGCGTACCGACTGACTTAACAGCTGGCAATTTCCGTTAAGATATATTGCCCGGGCCTTGCGGTAAATTAAGTCGCTTATTTCGGGTGATTCTTTAAACGCCGCTATTTGTTTTTTTATGGCTGAGATCATGATTTGCGATGATGGTGATTTGGTCAAGTTTAGTTAAGAATACCGCATAAAGCAAAAATAGTTATCAACGGATAGGCGGCGAATTTTGAGGAAAATGTGGAAATAATGATGCTCCTGTAAGATTTTCTGCTTATTTGGACATATCCTCCGATCGCAGGTAGGTATACCCACCAACGCTTTATGCTTTGATCATTCCCTTAGCTAATAGATTAAGCACTGTTGAGAGAGTAATGCACATGCGGAGTAGTGGGCTTGGTAAGTCTTCGAATTAATTTGTTTGGAACTAAATTTGATATATATTTGAATATACAAGTTTCAGAAATACAGTTGTTCCAAATGTTGCGGGAAAAGATTGGCGAAAAAGAAGCCCAGTCCTTGGTTGAATATGTCGAAACCAAAATAGAAAAGGAGTTCGATGGCAAAAGAGATGTACTTGCTACAAAAGAAGATCTGGCCCGCGAAATAGGCAATTCAAAATCAGAAGTCATCAAATGGATGTTTATATTTTGGGTGGGACAACTGGCCGCTATGATCGCAATTGTTAAATTGTTTCATGTTTAATTGATAGGGCATACCTCTTACCCTATTCCTGATAATTCTGCCAATTCTAAAATTTCACAAACGGCGTAGCCCTCTTGAACGCCTTTGAAAACAATCAACAGGTGAAAAATTCGGGGTCAGACAGTATATACAACCTTCCTTCCACCAAATAAGCCGCATAATTAAGGCATTGCTCAATACCTTCCGGCTCCAGGTAAGGATAATCATCAAGAATTCATTGCTTTGCTCATCCCATTAGCTAAAAGATTAAGAACTATTGAAACGGTGATGCGCGTGCCCCTTATGCCGGGTTTGCCGTTCATTATATTGGGGATTGGATGTATTTCTAATCTATGGCCAACATGACTTCTTTTTTATAAAAATTACGATAATAAATTGTTGTTGTCAAATTGGGAAGACTCTAAGACTTGTCACATTTCATATTAGGTTGAATAAATTCTTCATATTTTGCCCCGCAGCAGCGAAAACATATCCCTTCTTCAATATGTTTGTATTCTGGAAACCAACCTGCACCATAACATCTGGTACATGGAGTCAATGAACTGAATTGCCTGCCATTTTCATCTAAAAATGGCACGGATTGATTTTTGTGTAAATTTTCGTGGCAAATTCAACATAAGGTTTGCAAAGATTCATTAAGGTATTCCCATGGCTTCAAATTGATTTGATAGTAGGTATGATGAACATGGAGGGCGGGAACAATCTTCCAATTATAATTATCATCTATCTTGTCTCTTAATCTATAAGTGTTCTGTTTAAATTTTTCGTCATATAAACTTACTGGTAATTCATCTTCAAATGGCTGCATCTCTCTTATCGCCATTATTCTTGCAAAAGTATTGTCTTCAAATTCTGGATCAATATAAGCAATATTAAACGCTAATGAACCAAATGGTACTAACGTCGCTCCTCTTTTGATACGCACCAGTTTTCGAACTAATACATCTAAACCGTTATAGCCGTAAAAGTTAAATGATGTACCTTTTTCGTTATAGCCTTTATATCGCAAAAGTCCTATTAAAGAATCTTTGATCAAGTTTGCGTTGTTGCATTTTGTACATTTAAGATTATCCCTTATAATGATTTCTTTTCTTTTAGATCTCCACTCTGGGCTATTTAAATCATCTTGGTAGCTCATAGCTTAAGTTTAATAAAGATTAAAATTACTCAATCTCTAAGAAGCTGTCTAAAAACGGTTCAACATAATTCTTATAGCGGATAAATGCACCATAGCCACACTTGTATTATTAAGTCGCTCATAATTTTTTGAGTTCCGCCTATTGGTATCAATCCATGAAAAAGTT
>Ga0207667_10000409_pt1 | contig 58374 bp, 52 predicted proteins | sample KBSCornC52_FD_184301 | JGI IMG/M metagenome (GOLD analysis project Ga0207667, IMG submission 184301) | Corn rhizosphere microbial communities from Kellogg Biological Station, Michigan, USA - KBS Corn C5-2 (SPAdes) (version 2) | ecosystem: Host-associated > Plants > Roots > Rhizosphere > Soil ... | reverse complement strand
CCTCACGACCCCGTCTCGGGGACCTCCTTGGTAACGACGTGGGCCTCCACCCTGGTCCTCGCCGCCTACGCGGCATGGTGCCGCTACCGAGAGGCCGGCAGCCTGCCGTGGCTGCTCGCGGCGTGCGTGTCGGTCGTCGTCGCCATGCTGACGGGCCCGCTCGGGGTCTGCCTGGCCGTCGCGCTCGTGCTGCTCGCCGTCGCGGCGCCAGGTCGCGCGGCTGCGCCGGCGACCAGCGTCCTGGCCGCCGTCGTCGGTGTCGCAGCGGTCGCGATCGGCCTACACGGTCTGCCTCCCGCACCCTGGACGCATGGAGGAGCCTACGCGGCCAACGTGGCCGCGCAGCTGCTCGCCGCCCTACCGACCAGCTTTCGCGCCTTCGGCTTCCTTCCGGTCGGCCAGACGCCGGATCTGTGGCATGGACTTCACTACGTCGACGATCGCTTTATCGATATCCCATCCATCACCCCGATGGGTTGGCTTGCGGTACTGGCATGCGCCGTGGCGGCGGCCTGGGCGTCGTATCGACCTCGCGCGACCGTCGACGGGGCCGGCATCGGGGCGGCGCTTTGCGGGATCGCCCTGTGGCTCGTCCCCGCATTGCTCTTGGGGGAGTCGGCCAACTGGCCCCAAGGACTTCCTTTTGGACAGGCGTTCGACGGAGTGTTCCTCGAGTACATGGGCGTCGGCGTGCTCGGAAGTATCGTCGTGAGCGCGCTAGCCTCGCGGGAAGGAGTCGCTCGCCGTCTCGTTCCGCCTCTGGTGGGATTGGCCGTCTTCGTCTTATGCTATGGCGACGTCCGGTCGGACGCGGCGGTTCTCGCGCGCTCGGCGCGCGTCGATCATGCGAGGGCGCTGCTCCAGCGCGCCGGCGCCGCCGGATTCTTCGACGCCCTTCCCGAGGGTTCGCTCATCGCCGTCCCGCCTTCGATGCCGTTCGCGCGCGGTATCCGCGGAAGCGATATCGACGCGCGCTACGCGATCTATCACTATGCCAAGAGGCGCTTCGACACGATCTCCGCGCGTCAAAAAGACGGGCGGGTCGTCCGGGGCGCGTGGCTTCTTCAAATCGACCGTCCGACCGGGATGTTCGTGTCGTTGGCCAGGCTGGCCGGCGGCTCAAGTGATAAGCCGATCGCAGACCGGGCCCTCGGTTTCACGACGTTCGAAACCATCTGGAGACCGGCGGAACACGATCGTCGCGGTCTCCGCGAGTCCGTGACGCGCCTGCGCGACGGCCGGGCGCTGTCGCTCCAAAGGACGTGCGGACCGGTCCGCCTTGCCGACGTGTTCGAACCGGACGGACCGACGTTGGAGTGGGGCAGAGGATTCTATATGACGGGACCGTACGGATACGAGCCGCCTAAGAGCCCGTGGAAGTTCCCGAAGATCTTCATGGGAATGAAAGGCCTTCTCACCATCGTGCCATCCAACTGTCCGCCGACGGCCGTCAATCTCAAGGCCGTCGCCGTCTCGGGCGCGCCCGCGACGCTGTTCATCTCGTCGAAGGGGCATCGCGACAAGATCGCCACGTCTCCGGTGCCCGCCATGTTCTGGCTGCGATACACGCCGCGAAACGACGACGCGATACGGGTGCTCTTCGAGACGGACGCCCCGCGCACCGACTTCGATCCGGTGCTGTTCCGCTACGAGCGCGACAAGCCGCGAAACATCCGCATCGTGATCCAGCCCGACAGCGTTTGGGAGGACATCACGCCTCCGCGCGTCAGGCCCACCGCCGCTCCGGGCAAGCAGGCGCCTTAGAGATGCCGGATACCGGAACCGGCGTCCGCTCCCGTCTGACGTATTTCACGTATACGGGCTGGATCGTTCTCGCCATGCTGGCATTGACCGCGGTCGTGCGCCTTCGTCTGGGCGAGCGGGGGTGGATGTTCACCTGGCAGGTCGTGGCCGTCGGGATCATAACGGCGACGTTCGTCATCGTCGCGCTCCTGGAATCCGATCCCGTCCGCGCCCGACGCGTCCTCTCCTGGAGGCCGCTCGCATTCCTCAGGGCGCTCGTTCCCGCCCGTTTTTCGGTCAAGATGGAGTTCCCGGCGTACGGATCGCGCGAGGATACCCGCGTGTTCCGATCGAGCTCGAAGTCGCTGGGAGCGCGTCTCGGACGCTTCGCGTTCGCCGCATCGACGCTCGCGGTGCTCGCGATCGACCATCGGTTCTACGTGGTGATCTTCGCGATCGCCGAAGCCGCGATCGTTCTCGCGCTGCGTCCGCATCTGCGGCGCTCGAGCGCGCTGCTCGTGTTCCTGATGGCGGTCCTGACCTGGGGGCTCTCGAGCGGTATCACCTACACGCATCTCGCCGACTGGATCCTCAACGCCGGTCCGGCCAGCGGCCTCGCGGCCGCCGCTTTCGTCGTCGCGTTCGGTTTCGTCTTGGTCGAGTTGAACGACGAGCGTCGCCCACCGTCCGCCGCGTGGGTCTCGTGGGCGTTCTTCGCGCTTGCCGCGATCGCGTTCTCCGCGTACGCGTTTCGTACGGATCACCTGCTCTCGGACTGGGTCCCGATCCATCGGAGCTATTTCGCGGATATCGCGAACTTCGTCCGCGACGGCCATCACCTCTTGTGGGACGTGCCGTCGCTGTACGGCTTCCTCTCCATCGCGACGCTTGCCGTCGTCCCCGCGAGCGGAGGGTGGCAAGCGCTGTACGAGGTCACGGGGATATTCCTGACGATCCAGGGGCTGATCGTGTTCGCCATCCTGCGGTGGGGGCGAGGCGGCTGGATGAACGGCATCTTCGCCATCGCGCTCCCCTTGGCGATGCTGTTCGGCGACAGCATCTCGCGGTACGCGTGGAGCGCGAGGCTCTACCCGCAGGGAGGGATGCGTTTCTTCTGGATCGTGAGCCTGCTTTTCGTCTTCTTCTTGCGCTACGTCTGGCGTGAACGGCCGGCCCGGCTGGTCGCTCTGCGAGGAGTGGGCTATCTGATCTGGATCGTCTCGGTCCTCTGGTCGTTCGAGGCGGGTCTTTGGGCGACGACCATGTGGCTTCCGTATATCTTCGCCGACGCGCTGGCGCGCGGACATCGCGCCGGGGCTTCAGGGTTCCGACTGGTCGGTTGGGCGCTGCTCCGTTGCTGGCCCCTGGTCGCGCTCCCGCTCGCGAGCTGGGCCGCGATCGAGCTCGTCTACCGGGACCTCTACGGCATCACCCCAGACTGGCGCTCGTACGTCGACTTCACCGGTCTCTTCGCGTCGGGAGGGGTCAGAGAGATCTTCCACGTCCAAGTCACCGGTGCGGCGTGGTCCATCATCCTGGTGCTCGGCGCGATCGGTGCGCTCGCGATCGCGGCCATTCGCGCGAAGCGTTGGCCGCTCGCCCAGCTGCTCGCGGGAACGTGGCTAGCCGTCTGGGCCACCTCGAGCTACTATGCCGTCGAACCGCTGGATCTGTACGTGACGCTTCTCGACAGCGTCATGGCGCCGGCGATCGCGATCGCCATCTTCGCGTCGAGAGAGATCCCCCGCGGCGACGGGACGGCGCTGCTCGCGCGTCTCAGCTTCGCTCCCCTCGCGATCATCGCCATCGCGTTGGCCATCGGCGAGCCCGGCCGGCTCGCCGCCATGCAGCTGCCCGGGATGCCCGGCTGGACGCCGGACGTCGTCCAGAAATTCCGGCCGATTTCCGGGGAACTGGGCGCACTTATCCGCACCGCGAACGTCCGCCCCGACGACTACGTCGCCATTCCTAACGGCAAGTATTGGACCGAGCTGAGCCAAGGGCTGATCCTGCCTTTCGCGGCGAATCCGGACGGGAGCACGGTGGAATACCGATCGTGGCTCCCCACTAGCCCGGTCGCGCCGGAGATGCTCTTGAACGGGCTGACGGCCGCCCGGAGGCGCGTCTACATCGAGCGCTTCTTGGACGTGTCCCGCCACGCGGGCTGGCTGATCACGTACCGACAGCCCGCGGACTGCTCGCACGTTTCGCATCGCCTGGTCACCTTGCGCAGCTATTCGTCGACCAACTTCTCGATATCGCTCTGTGCGCTCAACGATGGCTGACCGGGAAACGGTGGCTGCCGACGAATTGCAGCCGGTCATCTTCGGGGCGGGCACGGTGGCCGAGGGCGGTCGGCGGAAGTTGGCCGCGCTCGACGGGATCCGCGGACTCGCCGTCCTCACCGTCATGATGTCGCATTTCGAGCGGTTCCTGCCGAACGCCGCGGCCGTAGCGCCGCTCAAGACGCTGTTCGCTTACGGCTGGAGCGGCGTCGACCTGTTCTTCGTACTGTCCGGGTTCCTGATCACCGGCATCCTCATGCAGACGAAGACGTCGTTGAACTATTTCCGTTCGTTCTACGCGCGACGCGTGCTGCGGATCTTCCCGATATACTACGCCACGCTGGTCGTCGTATTCGCGGTCATCGCGATCGTGCCGGGCATCCAAAACGTCCCTCCCGCCGACCAGCGCTGGACGTATTTCGCATACCTCGAGAACTGGATCCCCCTTTGGACGGGAGCCTGGCCTCCGAACGTGCTTGGCCACTTCTGGTCGCTGGCCGTGGAGGAGCAATTCTATCTCGTCTGGCCGCTGTGCGTCCTGCTGCTGACGCAGCGCGGCGTGCTACGGGCGGCGGTGGCGCTCTCTCTCGTCGCGCTGGCGCTGCGCTGCATCTGGGTGGCCCACTCGGGCGCTACGCCGGCGGTCATGTTATGGACCCTTCCTCGGATGGACTCGCTTCTGGTGGGCGCGATCGCAGCCGTCTTCTTCGCGCGCGGCCAGTGGAAAGACGGCCGGATGCTGACCGGGATCTGTCTGACATCCCTCGGGGCATTCGCGGCCGGGGTGGTGGCTACCGCATGGGGCAAGGAGCCGGCGGCATCGTTCGGCTTCGTCAGCACGATCGGCTACACGCTGCTAGCGGTCGGATTCGGCGCACTGGTCCTCGGGGCGGCCTACGGCGACGGCCGACCGGGTCTCGTGCAACGCGTCTTTCGCGAGCGCTGGCTCTCGCTGGTCGGGAAATACAGCTACGGCATGTACGTCTACCACGTGCCGCTCCTCGGCATATGCGAGCTGGTGATCTACCGGCATCTGCCGCAAGCCTTGCGAGACGATCCGGCGTTCGGTCTGGCGTACGTCGCCTTCCTCACGGTCGGGACGTACGCGGTCGCCGCGATCAGCTTCCGGTTTGTCGAGGCGCCGATACTCCGGCTCAAGCGACATTTCGAACCGCTTTTCGCGAAGGACGATCCGGTCGTTTCGAATCGCGCTCAGAGGGAATAGCGCCTCCCGCATAAAAACGAAATCAGCGGCGGGCCGTTACGAGTGAGGCACGGAGGGAATTCTGCGTCGTTCACCTATCTTGGCGGCAATTGCCGTCGGGCTTCTTGGGGCGCTTTTCGGCTGCTCCGATTCGCGTCCGACCATACAGAGTTTTCAGGCGGTGATGGACGGCTCCTATATGGTGCCTCCCGTCACCACTCGCGGCGCGGGTCTGCTGAATCTATCGTTCGATCCGTCCGATCGGCAGTTGTCGTGGACGGGCACGTACAGCAAGCTCTCTGGTCGTGCGACCTCGGTCGACATCCGCGGCGCGGCCGGTCCCGGCGAAGTATCCGGAGTTCAATTCCCGTTGATGCCGGTCGCCTCTCCGTTTCGTGGATCCACGAAGATCAGCAGCGCTCAAGAGGCCTTGCTCGCCGCCGGACTTCTCTACATATCCATCTCGACCACCGCGCATCCGAACGGAGAGATCCGCGGTCAGATCGTCCGCGTGCGTATTCCGGGACAGACGGAGTAGCGCGCCACGTGATGGGAGCATGAAGAAACTCATATCCGTCTGCGCGCCCGCCTATAACGAGTCGGACTGCATCGACGAGCTCGTGCGCCGGCTCGGCCTGGTCGCCGACGGGCTCGCCGACAAGTACGATTTCGAATTCATCATCTGCGAGCATGGGTCGAGCGACGACACCTACGAAAGGCTGCTGCGCGCGCGAGACCGGGATCCTCGCGTGAAGGTCGTGACGCTCTCGCGGAATTTCTACGCCGAAGGCGCTCTGACCGCCGCGCTCTCGTACGCTTCGGGAGACGCGGCCGTCCTGATGTACTCGGACCTCCAGGATCCGCCGGAATACATCCCGGAATTCATCGAGAAGTGGGAGCTGGGTTACAAGAACGTCTATGCGGTCGTCGTGAATCGAAGCGGCGAGAGCCGGTTCCGGCGCTTTCTGGCGGGCGGATATTACTGGCTCGCCGACCGGCTGAGTCCGATGCGCGTGCCGCACAACGTCAGCGATTTCCGGCTGGTCGACCGGGCCGCGTACGAGACCTTCTTGCGGATGCCCGAGAGATACCGGGTCATGCGCTTCATGTGGGCGTGGATGGGCTTCCGCGCGATCGGCATCCCGACCGAACGACCCGCTCGCGGAGGCGGGTCGTCCAACTTCCGCTTCTTCGCGACGTTCCACTCGGCGTTGCAGACGATCTTCGCGCAGAGCCGGATCCCGTTGGTGTTGATCCCGATGTTCGCGCTCGGCAGCTCGGCGCTTTCGTTCTTGCTCCTGGTGGTCGAAGCGGCCCGCGCGATGTTCTGGGGTGTGCCGTTCAACGGCTACGGCACCATCGTGGCGCTCATGCTGCTGCTCTTCGGGCTGCTCTTCGGGTGCCTCTGGATGGTCAGCGAGTACGTCGGACTGATCTTCGACGAGGTCAGGCACCGCCCGCTCTACATCGTGGACCGGACGACCGGGCTTGGGCCTTCTAGCCTAGCCGCGCCTCGGTCGCTGGACGAAATGTGAAAAATCCGTTAGGATGGGCGTCACCCTATACCTAACTATGGGTCGCCTCTTGCATTGCCGTTTGCTGCGGGCTATGAAAGGGGTAGACGCTGGGCTTCTCAGCCGCCATACTGTTAGCCGAGCCGAAGAGGACCCTTATGATAATTGAACCCCGGAATAGGCCGAGATTCGACCCGGCCGACCTGTATCTCGAGCCGGATGCGTCGATCCAAGACGCCGTCCAGCGCATCGACTCGAGCGGGCGCCTGAGCATCGCGTTGATCGTCGACGACGAAGGCCGCCTTCTCAATACGCTGACCGATGGCGACATCCGTCGCGGACTTTTGGCCGGACTCTCTCTGACCGACTCGGTCGCCACCCTGGTCGCGATAAAGGCGAGCACCCCGCATCCGCTGCCGGTGACCGCGCCCCGGTCGTGCAGCCCCAAGACGCTCATGGATCTCATGACTGCGCGGGGCGTCCGACAGCTTCCGATCGTCTCGTCCGAAGGACGCGTCGTCGACATCGTCACGCTCGAAGACATCATGCCGGACCGCCAGTTGCCCGCCTTGCGCGCGGTGGTGATGGCCGGCGGCTTCGGCAAGCGCCTTCACCCGCTCACCGACAGCACGCCCAAGCCGATGCTGCCCGTGGCGGGTCGTCCGCTGGTCGAGTTGCTGGTCGATCAGCTCCGCGACGCCGGGATCAAACGGATCAACGTCTCGACGCACTATCGCGCCGAAGCGATCATGGATCATTTCGGCAACGGCGCCGCGTTCGGGGTCGACATCACCTACATGCAGGAGGATAGCCCGCTCGGAACCGCCGGCGCGCTCGGACTGATGGAGCGGCCGTCGGAGCCGGTGCTCGTGATGAACGGCGACATCCTCACCGACATCGATTTTCGCGCGATGCACTGCTACCACCAGAAGCTGGGCGCGGCCATGACGGTCGCGGTGCGCCGCTACCAGGTCCAGGTGCCGTACGGCGTGATCGATAGCGACGGGCCGAACGTGGTCGGTATCCGCGAGAAGCCCGAGATCGGATTCTTCGTGAATGCCGGCATCTATCTGCTCGAGCCGGAAGTCTATGCGCACATCCCGGCGAACAAGCACCTCGATATGACCGATCTCATCGAAACACTCATCGAAAACGGCCAGAGGGTCTCAAGCTTCCCCGTCCGCGAATATTGGCTCGATATCGGGCAGCACGCAGACTACGAGCGCGCCCAAGACGACGCCAAGAGCGGAAAATTGCGATGGACTGGCGCGGCAAAGTAGTAGCTGTCACCGGTGCGGGGGGCTTCATCGGAAGCCATCTCGCCGAACGTCTTGTCGAACTCGGTGCCGACGTCCGCGCCATGGTCCATTACAACGCTCTCGGAACCCACGGCTGGCTCGACACCTCTCCGCTCGCGGAGCGCATGACGGTCGTGGCCGGCGACATCGTCGACCGCGATTCCGTCCGCGACCTGATGACCGGAGCGGATACCGTCTTCCATCTGGCGGCGCTCATCGCCATCCCCTACTCGTATCGGGCTCCTTCGTCGTACGTGCGTTCGAACGTCGAGGGCACCATGAACGTCGTCCAAGCGGCCCGCGAGCTGGGAACCCGTCGCGTGATCCATACGTCCACGAGCGAGGTCTACGGCACGGCCCGCTACGTTCCGATCGACGAAGCCCATCCGCTCCAAGGCCAATCGCCGTACTCGGCCACCAAGATCGGCGCCGATAAGATCGCCGAATCGTTCTTCAAATCGTTCGACGTGCCGGTCGTGACGGTGCGCCCGTTCAACACGTTCGGACCCCGTCAGTCGGCGCGAGCGGTCATCCCGACGATCATCACGCAGGTCCTGGCCGGCGAGACCGTCCGCTTGGGGAGCCTCGCACCGACGCGAGACATGAACTTCGTCTCGAACACCGTCGACGGCTTTGTCGCAGCCGCGGAATCGGATGCGGCTATCGGAGAGTCGATCAACCTCGGGAGCGGGCGCGAGATAACGATCGGCGATCTGGCCGAAATGATCGCGCGATTGGCCGGCCGGCCGATGCACATCGAAACGCAGAGCGACCGTCTGCGCCCCGAAGCAAGCGAAGTCGAACGACTTTTGGCTGCGAACGAGAAAGCCGGCCGGCTCTTGAACTGGGAGCCGCGCGTCTCGCTCGAGAGCGGTCTCGAGACGACCATAGAGTGGATCGAGGCGCATATGGAACGGTATCGCCCCGGCGTCTATGCGGTCTAGCCCGCGATGAAGAGCGACTTCGCGATCGGAGGCCGGATGGTCGGCACCGGTCGCCCGTGCTTCGTCATCGCCGAAGCCGGCGTCAACCACAACGGCGATCCGCGGCTCGCATTGGACCTGGTCGACATCGCGGCGGACGCCGGCGCCGATGCGGTGAAGTTCCAGACGTTCTCCGCCGATCGCCTCGTCACCGCGACGGCGCCTAAGGCCGCCTACCAGATCGAGACCACAGGAGCCGACGAGTCGCAGCATGCGATGCTGGCCAAGCTCGAACTGTCGCGCGACGACCACCGGGCGTTGATGCGTCGCTGCGCCGAACGGAACATCATCTTCCTCTCGACGCCGTTCGACGAAGAGGCCGCCGACATGCTGGAGACGCTGGACGTCGTGGCCTACAAGACGCCCTCCGGCGAGCTGACCAATCTGCCGTACCTCCGGCACGTCGCGCGCTTCGGGAAACCGATGATCGTCTCGACCGGCATGGCGACCCTCTCCGAGGTGGAAGCGGCCGTCGTGGCCGTGCGCGATGCGGGCTGCACGGACCTGGCGCTCCTGCACTGCGTGAGTTCCTATCCCGCCGAAGCCGACACCATCAACCTTCGCGCGATGGCGACGCTGGAGCGCGCATTCCTCGCGCCCGTCGGATATTCGGACCACTCCGAAGGGATCGAGATCGCCCTCGCCGCCGTGGCGCTCGGTGCGTGCGTCGTCGAGAAGCATTACACCACGGATCGCGGCCTTCCCGGTCCCGATCATCGCGCGTCTCTCGAGCCCGCGGAACTTTCGACCATGGTCCGCTCCATCCGTACGATAGAAGCCGCCCTCGGCGACGGCCGCAAGCTCCCGACGGCGGGCGAAGCCTCCACCGCCGCCGCGGCGCGCAAGAGCCTGGTCCTTTCGCGCGACGTCGCCGCAGGCGAGAAGCTGACCGACGACCATCTGATCGCGAAACGTCCGGGCACGGGATTGGCGCCGAATACCCGGGCGCAGCTCGTCGGGCGCTCCGCGCGCGCCGCTATGCGCGAAGGAACCTTGCTCGACTGGAGCATGCTGACCTGAGAACCATCGGCGTCCTCACGACCGCTCGATCCGACTACGGAATACTGCTCCCGGTGTTGCGGAGGATCCAAGCGGATCCGGATCTTTCGCTCCACCTGATCGTCGGAGGCATGCACCTCTCGCCGGAGTTCGGGCTCTCGGTGAACGCCATCGAGCGGGATGGATTTCCGATCGGCGACCGGGTCGAGATGCTGCTCTCGTCCGACACCCCGATCGCGGTCGCCAAGTCGATGGGTCTCGGCGTCATAGGCTTCGCGGAATCGTACGCGCGAAAGCGGCCCGATCTGCTGCTCGCGATGGGCGATCGTTTCGAGATGCACGCCGCGGTACTGGCGGCCGTACCGTTCGGGATCCCTATCGCCCACATCCACGGCGGCGAGGTGACGACCGGCGCGATCGACGACGCGCTGCGGCACGGCATCAGCAAGTTCGCGCATCTGCACTTCCCGGCGACCGCGGACTATGCGGACCGTCTGCGGCGGCTCGGCGAAGAACCTTGGCGCATCACCGTCTCGGGCGCTCCGTCCCTCGACAACCTCGCCGGCGTGCGGCTGCTGGACCGCGCCGAGCTGGCGACGCGTCTGAACGTCCCGGTCGAGCCGTCCGCGCTGCTGGTCACGTACCATCCGACGACGCTCGAGCAGGATCGGATACCCGCGCAGATCGAGGCCTTGCTGGACGCGCTGCGCCGCTGCGGTCGGCCGATACTCTTCACGCTTCCGAACGCCGATCCCGGAGGGCGCCTGATCGCCGCGCGGATCCGAGAGTTCGCCGCGCGCGAAGCCGACGCATACGTCGTCGACAACCTCGGCACGCAGACGTACTTCAGCGCGATGAATGCGGTCGCCGCGATGGTGGGCAACTCCTCGAGCGGGATCATCGAGGCCGCGTCCTTCGGACTTCCCGTCGTCAATATAGGATCGCGTCAGGACGGGCGGGCCCGGAACCGGAACGTCGTCGACGTCTCCAAGGACGAGGACGCCGACGAGATCCAGGCCGCCATAACGCGCGCCGTCGCCCCGGGTTTCCGGGAAGGTCTGTCCGATCGGCAGAACCTCTACGGGAACGGTACGGCGGCCGAGACGATCGTCCGGCGCCTGCGCGAAGCGACGCTGGGTCCGGCCCTCCTTCGCAAGATCTTCTATGACGGTTGACGCGCCGCACGTCGTCCTCATCGGGGGTGGCGGTCACGCTCGCGTCTTGATCGACGCGCTGCGCGCTGCCCGATACGCGCCGACGCTGGGCATCCTCGATGCGGCCGAAGAGCGGATCGGCTCGAGCCTCGACGGCGTACCGATCCTCGGAACCGATGCGATGCTCGACGCGATCGCCCGCGCAGGTACTACGACGTTCGTGGTCGCGCTGGGCGGCACGCGGGATAACCGGCCTCGCGCGCGACTGTACGAGCGGGCGTGCGCTCTAGGGCTCCAGCCGCTCGCGATCGTGCATCCCGGCGCGATCGTCTCGCCGGCCGCGCTGCTCGGGCCCGGCGTGCAGATCCTGGCCGGCGCCATCGTCAACGTAGGCGCTTCGCTCGGCTGCAACGTGATCGTCAATACCGGGGCGGTCGTCGAGCACGACTGCACGATCGGCGACCACGCGCACGTCGCGAGCGGCGCGTGTCTCGCAGGCGCGATCGCCGTGGGCCGATTCGCCCATATCGGAGCGGGCGCGACCGTCCGGCAGCTCGTGTCGATCGGAGAATCGGCGGTGGTGGGAGCCGGTGCCGCGGTCGTCAAAGACGTTGGCCCCCGCACAATCGTGGTCGGCGTTCCGGCTAGGGAGCAGCATTCGTGAAGTCTTCGGCGGCATTCGAGCCCGGCGCGCGGGTCGAAGGTGTCATCCCCCTCTGCGTTCCCGAGATCCGGGGCAACGAGTGGACCTACGTCCGCGAGTGTCTCGACGGCGGCTGGGTATCGTCGGTCGGTTCGTTCGTGACGTCCTTCGAGGACGTCGTCGCCAAGACCGTCGGCGCGCGTCACGCGATCGCCACGGTGAACGGTACCGCCGCCCTGCATATGGCCCTGGTTTGCGCGGGCGTCGAACCGGATGACGAAGTCCTCGTCTCGACCCTGACGTTCGTCGCTCCGGCGAACGCGATCCGGTATGCCGGCGCCCACCCGGTCTTCATCGATGCGGATCCGCAGACGTGGGAGATGGATACCGCCGCGGTCGAGCGATTCTTGAAGGACGAATGCGTTCGAGACGGGGCGACCCTTCGCGACCGCGCCACCGGACGGCGAGTCAAGGCGATCGTGCCCGTCGACATCTTGGGCACGCCGGTCGATCTCGATCCGATCCTCGCGGTGGCGAAGCAGTACGGCCTGTCCGTGGTGGAAGACGCGACCGAGAGCCTGGGCGCTCGTTACAAGGGCGAGCCTGTCGGCAACCGCGGCGCGATAGCGGCGTGTTTCTCGTTCAACGGCAACAAGATGATCACCACCGGCGGCGGCGGCATGATCGTGACCGACGACGCGGCGTTCGCGGAGCGGGCCCGCTATCTCACCACGCAGGCCAAAGACGATCCGCTGGAATACGTCCACGGCGAGGTCGGGTTCAACTATCGTCTGACGAACGTCCAGGCGGCGATCGGGGTGGCGCAGATGGAGTTGCTCGACGAATACGTGGCGATCAAGCGCGCCAACGCGGCCCGATACGCGCGCGCCCTGGCGGTAATCCCCGGGATCACCGCGATGCCCGAACCGGCGTACGCGACCAGCGCGTTTTGGCTCTATACGATCCTGGTCGACGGATCCGCATTCGGGATGTCGAGTCGCGAGCTGCTCGCCCGTCTCATGCAGAAGAACATCCAGGCGCGGCCCCTGTGGCAGCCGATGCATCGGTCGCCCGCGCACGCCGGCGAGCGCTCGTACGGCGGCGACGTCGCGGACGCGCTTTGTCGGGACGCTCTGAGCCTACCGTCGTCCGTCGGTCTCACGGCCGAACAGCTGGACGCCGTCGTCGAAGCGATACGCGACGCCTCGGCTCGATGAGCGTCCTACCGCTCGATAACGACCGCGAGCACATCCTCGAGAAGACCGATCGTCTGTGGGACGATCTGCGCGGCTCGCGCATCTTCATCACGGGCGGGACCGGCTTCGTGGGGACGTGGCTGATGGAAGCCTTCGTGGCCGCGAACCGCGCACGCGGGCTGGGCGCCCGGGCGGTCCTGTTGAGCCGCGATCCGGCCGGATTCGAGCGACGGGCTCCCCACCTCGCCGGCGATGAATCCGTGTCGTTCGTGCTGGGCGAGGCCACCTCGTTCGAGTTGCCGGGCGGCGAATTCGACTACGTCATCCACGCCGCTACCGAGCGGACCTTCGCAGCCACGCCGGCCCAGCCGCTAGCCGCTCTCGAGCCGGATCGGATCGCCACCCGCCGCGTCTTGGACTTCGCCGCCGAACGCGGCGTCCGCCGGTTGCTCTTCACCAGCTCCGGCGCGGTCTACGGGAGGACCGGGACCGGCGCCGACGGGATCTCCGAGAGCTCCGGGAGCGCGCCGGATCCGACCCAGGCGAGCGCGGCCTACGGGGAGAGCAAGCGGCTCTCGGAATACGCGTGCGCGTCGTACGCTCGGGTCTTCGGCTTTCATGCGGTCATCGCGCGACTGTTCGCGTTCGTCGGGCCGTACCTGCCGCTCGACGAAGGCTATGCGGTCGGGAACTTCATCGGCGACGTATTGGCCGGCCGTCCGATCGCGATCGGCGGCGACGGGACGCCGCTGCGTTCCTATCTCTATGCGGCCGACCTCAGCATCTGGCTTTGGACCATGCTCCTGCGAGGCGAATCGGGCCGGGCCTACAATGCCGGCTCTCCCGACGCCGTCTCGATCCGGGCCCTCGCAGACACCATCGTGGAAACGTTGAGCCCGACCACGAAGGTCACGCTGGCGGGCGCCGCCCTCCCGGGTGCGGCACCGAACGGCTATATCCCGGATACGTCGCGCGCGGAACGGGAACTCGGGCTTCACGCATGGATCGATCTTCCGGAAGCGTTGCGTAGGACGTACGCCGCGCACCGCCCCTCGACCGCTTCGAAACGCTAGGAACTTTAGGAACGAATGAAACTCTCGGACTACGTCGCCGCGACCCTCGCCGAAGATTACGGCGTCACCGACATCTTCCTCGTGTCGGGCGGCGGGATCATGCACCTGCTGGACTCGGTCGGATCGCATCCGAAGATCGCGTACCACGCGACCTTTCACGAACAAGCGGCCGTCGTCGCGGCCGAGGGCTACGCGCGTCGCAGCGGCCGGCTGGGAGTGGCGCTCGCGACCGTCGGGCCGGGCGCAGGAAATGCGGTAGCCGGTCTTCCCGGCGCGTGGATCGATTCGATCCCGGTGCTGGTCCTCGTCGGTCAGGTGCGCCAGGACATCATCGCCGACTACAGCGTCCAGCGGACCTACGGCCCGCAAGAAGCCAACACCCTGGGGATGGCGCGACCGGTCACGAAATACGCCGAGCGCGTCCGAGACCCGCAGTCCGTTCGCGAGCACCTCGATCGCGCGATCCACGCGGCCCTGTCGGGCCGCCCCGGGCCCGCCTGGCTGGAGTTCCCGCTCGACGTCCAGGGAGCCCAGGTCGACGAGAAGATCATGATCGGTTGGACGCCGCCCGTGGAAGACGGCGCTGCCGCGCGCATTCGCGAGCAAGCGCGACGGGTGGCGGCCCTGGTGCACGAAGCCGAGCGCCCGCTTCTGGTCCCGGGAAACGGCATCCGCCTCTCGGGTTCCGAACCGCTTCTCGAAGCGTTGATGGAGCGCACGCGGATCCCCGTCGTCATGCCGATCACCGCGAAGGATCTCGTCCCGGAAGACCACGCCGGGTACGTGGGGATCTTCGGTACGGCGGGCCAGCGGCGCGCGAACTTCGCCGTCCAGAACGCCGACCTGCTGCTCGCGCTCGGTGCCGGTCTCAATATCCAGAAGTGCGGATTCAACATCGCCGGTTTCGCGCCGAAGGCGAAGAAGATCGTCGTCGACATCGACGAATTCCAGCTGACCCATCAAGCGCTCAAACCGGACGTGCCGATCGAAGCCGACGTCAAGCCGTTCCTGCGCGAGCTGTTGATCGCGCTCGAGGAGACGCCGGCTCGACCGTCGGAGCGCTGGCTGGCGGCCTGCGCCCGCTGGAAAGAGCGGTATCCGTTGATCACGGAAGACTATCGCTCGGAACCCAACTACGTCAATAGCTACCTGTTCATGGATGCCCTGGCCGAGGCGATGCGCCCGGGCGAAACGCTCGTGCCGGGCGCCGGACTCGATACGGTGAGCGCGTATCAGGCCTTCCGCGTCAAGCACGATCAGCGCGTGCTTATCAGCGGTTGGGGCTCGATGGGCTGGGAGCTCCCGCTCTCGATCGGCGCTTGTCTCGGCAGCGGCCGCAAGCGGGTCGTGACCGTCACGGGCGACGGAAGCGTCCAGTGGAATATCCAGGAACTGCAGACGATCCGGCTCGAGCGCCTGCCCGTCAAGATCTTCGTGTTCAACAATGCCGGCTTCTCGAGCATCCGAGCCACTCAGAACAACTTCTTCGAGAGCCGGTTCTACGGATCGCATCCGGGATCGGGCGTGGACAACCCGGACTTCGCGAAGCTCGCGAGCGCCTACGGATTGGGCTACGCGACCATCCGCACCAACGCCGATCTGGCAGCCGGCATCGCGGGATTTCTCGGCGGCGACGAGCCCGGCATCTGCGAGGTCATGCTCGCACCCGAACAGAGCGTCTCGCCGAAAGCCTCCGCATTCCGCCGCGAGGACGGGACGTTCGAGTCGCGGCCGTTCGAAGATATGGCCCCGTTCCTCCCGCGCGAGGAGGTCGCCGAGAACATGTCGTTGTTCGACGAGTCCCCGGCGGGGCGCTAGATGCGCGCGCTCGTCGTCGGACTGGGAAGCATCGGCCGGCGCCACCTCGGAAATATCCGTTCCGTCGAGCCCGATGCAGAGATCGCGGTATTGCGGCATTCGCGGAGCGACGCCCCGCCGCCCGAAGGCGCCGATAGCGTCCTGTATTCGATCGAAGACGCGATCGCTTTTCGTCCCGACGTGGCGTTCGTCTGCGGACCGACGTCGAAGCACGTCGAGCAGAGCATCGCGCTGGCCGACGCCGGCGCGCATCTGTTCGTCGAAAAGCCTTTGGCCACCGACGTCGGCGGCGCCGAGGCGATCGCGCGGGCCGCGTCGCGCTCCGGACGATCGCTGATCGTCGGATACAACCTGCATTTCCTACCGTCGCTGCTGGCCCTCAAGCGGGAGCTGGAGACCGGCGCGATAGGCCGCGTCATGACCGCGCGCGCGGAAGTCGGACAATACTTGCCGGAGTGGCGCCCGAACGTCGACTATCGCGAGACGAACAGCGCTCGCGCCGAGCTGGGCGGAGGCATAGAGTTCGAGCTGAGCCACGAGATCGATTACGTCGGATGGCTGCTGGGCGATGCCGCGAGCGTCACCGCGATGTTCGCCAAGACTAGCGATCTCGAGATCGAAGGCGAGGATACGGCGGAGCTGCTCCTGCGGATGCGGTCGGGCGCGATCGCGAGCATCCACTTGGACATGACCCAGCGCGCGGCCACCCGCACGTGTCGGATCGCCGGGACCGACGGGACGCTGCTCTGGGACGGTATCGAGGGCCGGCTGACCCGCTATCGGCCCGGCGAGGGTTGGACGACCGTCCACGACGGCGACGGCGATCGCAACCAGATGTACGTGCGGGAAGCGGAACACGTCTTCGCCTGCGCGCGCGGCCACGAATCCCCCGCGGTCGGCGCTGCGGACGGGGTCCGGGCGGTCCGCATCGCTGCGGCCGCCCGCGCCGCCTCGGCCGAAGGACGGAGCATCGCATTATGAGACATCTGCGGGAGCTCTTCGACCTACGAGGTAGGGTTGCGATCGTCACCGGCGGCGCCGGTCACATCGGCTTCGCGATAGCGGATGCGTGCGCGGAACTGGGCGCCGACATCGCGATCGTCGACGTCGACGCCGGCCGGGCCGAAGCATCCGCCGCGAGCCTACGGTCTGCGCGAGGCGTGAAAGCGCTCGAACTGGCCGTCGATCTCGAAGACGAATCCGCGGTGCGCGCGATACCGGCGCGCGTCGCGCGGGAACTGGGCGGCATCGATATCCTGGTGAACTGCGCCGCCCTGGTCGGCACGTCCGGTCTGACCGGTTGGGCCGTCCCGCTCGGCGACCAGGAGACCTCGAGTTGGCGACGCGCGCTCGAAGTCAATCTCACGGCGCCGTTCGTGCTCGCGCAGGCGAGCGCCGATCTTCTCGCGGCCCGAGGACGTGGATCGATCGTGAACGTCCTGTCGATCTACGGGCTGGTCGGGCCGGACGAGCGGCTCTACGAAGGTACGCCGCTCGGGAACCCGGCCGCCTATGGCGCCAGCAAGGCGGGTCTCCTGCAGTTGACGCGCCATCTCGCCACGACGCTCGCGCCGTCGATCCGCTGTAACGCCATCACGCCCGGCGGGGTCGAGCGCGGGCAGGCCGATGCGTTCCGCGATCGCTACGTCGCACGGACGCCTCTGCGACGGATGGCGATCGAAGAGGACTTCAAGGGCGCCGCCGCATTTCTGGCGAGCGACGCGTCCGCGTACGTCACGGGCCAGAACGTCGTCGTCGACGGGGGCTGGACGGCTTGGTGAGCGCGGTCGGACCGTAGGTCACACCGAGGGCGGGGGATCGGTTCGCAGCCGCTCCTTGAAGGCGTCCGCCACGCGGAGGGATTCGATCGGGTCGACCGGTATGGCGCCTTCGGCGGCGAGCCGAGGAAGATCGAAGACGCTCCAGCCGCTCGCTTCGTTGGGCATGTCTCGATAGCGCGGCACCATATGGCAGTGGAAGTGGGGAAAACTCTCACCCATAGCCGCGGTATAGACGCGCAGCGCTCCCGTGATCCCTTCAAGCGCGAGTTCGAGATGTCGGAGGGTCGGACCGAAGCTCGCGGCTTCGACGTCGCTGAAATGCGCCGGCCCGGGAACGTGACGTCGCGCGTGCAGCATCATCCATCCGGCGACCCCGTTGCGTGGAGCGGCGAAGACCATCCACAGGGCGTTCTCGAAGACGACGCCGCCGGGGACGGGGCGTTCGCCCGAGTTCTGTTCGCAGACGGCGCAGGCTGTCGAAGTTCGGCTCATGCCGCATGTTTTCGCCGTGACGAGGCAGAAACCCGAGCGGCATGACGCGCGTGGTGGCTATCGTTCTCGATTCCGGCGGGGTAGGTGCTCTGCCGGATGCCGGCAGCTTCGGAGATGCTCCCGGGGCGAACACGATCGGCAACGTCGCGCGTCGCAACGGAGGACTTCACCTCCCGAACTTCGCTCGGCTGGGCCTCGGGAACCTGACCGCGATCGAGGGGGTCGCGCCGACGGATCGCCCGCAGGCGCAGGTAGCGCGCTTGCGCGAGCGCAGCAACGGCAAGGATACGATCACCGGCCATTGGGAGATGGCGGGCATCGTGACGACCGTCCCGTTCCCGACGTATCCGGACGGCTTCCCACCGGAGCTCGTCGACGCCTTCACCTCGATCGTCGGTAAAGCGCCGCTCGGGAACAAGCCGGCCTCGGGTACCGAGATCATCGACGAACTCGGCGACGAGCACATGAAGACCGGCCGCCCGATCCTCTACACCTCGGCAGATTCCGTCTTCCAAGTGGCGGCCCACGAGGGCGTCGTCCCGCTGCCGGTCCTCTACGATTGGTGCGAGCGGGCGCGCGAGATGCTGGTGGCCCCGCACAACGTCAACCGCGTGATCGCCCGGCCGTTCGTCGGCGAGCCCGGGAACTTCGCGCGCACCGCCAACCGTCGCGACTACGCGATCGAGCCGCCTCCGAGCGTTCTGGACTCGCTGGCGGCTCGGGGCGTCGAGGTCCACGCCGTCGGCAAGATCTGCGACATCTACTGCGGCCACGGGATCGCTTCGTCGGTCCGCGTCCAAGACAATCGCGACGCGATGGAGAAGACGTTCGAGCTGCTCGAGCGGGTCGAACGCGGATTCGTCTTCGTGAACCTCAACGATTTCGATTCGAAGTACGGTCACCGCCGGAACGTTCGCGGCTATGGAGACGCGCTCGAGTCGCTCGACGCGCTGATCCCGAGGCTCGAGTCGCTGTTGCGGCCCGGCGACGAGGCGATCTTCACGGCCGATCACGGCTGCGACCCGACCGCGCCGGGCAGCGACCACACGCGCGAGTTCGTCCCCTTCGTCCACCTCGGTTCGCGACCGGGTTCGGATCTCGGGATCATCGAAGGCATGGATCGCGTCGGCTCGACGGTCGCGAAGGCGTTCGCGACGTAGTGCGCGACGTTCCGCGTTCGTGGTGGCTCGCGAAACGAGCGATCGATCTCGTCTTGGGCACGGCACTTGCGGCGGTCACCGCGCCGATCGTCCTGGTCGCGGCATTGGGCGTGGCGATCGTCTCTCCCGGGAATCCGTTCTTCCTCCAAGAGCGGGTCGGGCGGGGCGGGCGGCGCTTCCGGATGATCAAGCTCCGCACGATGGTGCTCGGCGCGCACGCGATGCGCGCCGAGGTCGCGCATCTCAACGAAGTCGACGGCCCGGTCTTCAAGATCCGTGACGATCCGCGTCTGCATCCGCTCGGCGCTCTGCTGCGACGGACCAGCATCGACGAACTCCCGAACTTCCTCAACGTCGTGCGCGGCGATATGTCGCTGGTCGGCCCGCGTCCGGCCCTGCCGTCGGAGGTCGAGCATTACGCGGCCGACGCGCTCGACCGTCTCAGCGTGCCGCAAGGCATCACCTGCCTGTGGCAGATCAGCGGGCGCAGCAGCGTATCGTTCGACGAGTGGATGGAACTGGATCGCCGCTACGTGGCGACCTGGACGCCGCTGGGCGACCTGGCCATCCTCCTTCGCACGATCCCGGCGGTGGTGCGGCGGGATGGCGCGCATTAAGGAGCGGTTCGGGTCGCCCTCGGACGGCGCGCCGTCCACGGCGGTCGCCGGATCGACCATCTTCGTCGCGGCCGCGACCTTCGGTTCGACCGTCCTCGGTTTCGGACGCGAGGTGATCAACGCGCGGTTTTACGGCACGCAGTGGGAGATGGACACGTTCCTGGCCGCCGTGACGATTCCGACGATCCTTTTCGGCGTCTTCAACGGAGCCCTGGTGAGCGCGCTCGTCCCGACGTTCTCCGGCTATCTGGCGGGCGAGGACGAAGACGCGGCCTGGGACCTCTGCAATACAGTCCTGAACCTGCTCGTGCCGATCCTGCTGGCGTGCGCGGTCGTCGGGTGGTTCGCAGCGCCGTGGTACGTGCCGATCGTCGCGCACGGATTTCCGAAACCGCAGATGGGCGTCGCCATCCACATGACGCAGTTGCTGATGCCCGGCGTGGTCGCGGTCAGCTTGAGCGGCGTGCTGGCCGCGATGCTCAATGCCTATCAGCGGTTCCGGGCGACCGCGCTGGTCGGGATCGCCGTCAACGTCGTCACGATCGCGGTCGTGCTCTGGCTGAACGGGCGATTCGGCATCTTCGCCCTCGTGTTCGCGACCGCCGCGGGGTTCGTGGCCCAGTTCGTCGTCCAGGCTCCGGCGTTCTTCGGCATCCGGAAGTTCCGTTTCTACATCGACCTGCACCATCCGGGACTCAAGCAGATCTGGCTCCTCTTGGGCCCGATCATCGTCGGTTCGGCCGCGGGACAGGTCGCGCTGTTCTTCGATCGGTACTTCGCGTCGACGCTCTCGCCGGGCTACATGGCCGGCATGAACTATGCGATCAAGCTGACCAATCTGCCGCTCCAGGTCTTCGCGGCGGCCATCGCGACCGTCATCTTCCCGCTGCTGGCCGCGCAATTCGCGCGCGCCAATCGGGCCGGGGTGGCCCGAAGCGTGGTGACCGGATTGCGGCTGGTGAACTTCATCACCATTCCCTCGATGATCGCGCTCGTCGTGCTCGCCCGCCCGATCGTGGAGACGCTGTTCGAACGGGGCAGCTTCAAGGCGTCGGCGACCGACCTGTGTGCGGGACTGCTGCCGTTCGCGGCGCTGGGGCTGGTCGGCCTGGCGGCTAGCGTCGTCCTGACGCGCTGCGCGTTCGCGTGCAAGGAGACGCGCTGGACGGTCGGGATCTCGATGGTCACGGTCGTGGTCAACGTGCTGCTCTGCGTGTTGTGGCTACCGTCCTTGGGCGCCCGCGGCCTGCTGCTGGCCAATGCCGTCAGTCAGTCGTTTCAGGCGGTCGTGCTGCTCGCGCTGGTTTGGCGGATCGTCCGCGGGATCGACTGGCGGATCCTCTTGATCTCGGCGATCAAGGTGTTGGCGGCGTCGGCCGTGATGTTCGCGACCCTCCATTGGGTCGGAGCGCTCGGAGCGAAGCCCGACCCGAGCCTGATCTCGCGGTTCTGGTACCTGTTCGGTCAGCTCGCCATCGGCACGCTCGCCTTCCTGGCGGCCTCGTTCGCGCTGCGGGTCGAAGAGCCGCGGATGGTCTGGGATACGATCACGACGAAGTTCCAGCGCAATCTGATCAGTCCGCCCGAGAACGCCGACGCGCCGATCGGGTAGCGCTCGTGGGTAGTCGTATCCATCGGCGGATAGCCGTCGCGCTTGCGGCCTCGGTAGCGGTCCACGCGCTCGTGGCCTCGCAATTGCGTTGGAACGGCAGCCCCGAAACCGTCGAGACGATCGTGGCGCGGAGGGAGCGTATCGTGAGATGGATCGTGCCGGTTCCAAGCCCGGTTCCGACGCCGCCGACGCAATGGTCCGAGCTGGACCGCAGCCTGCTCAAGAAGATTCGCATGACGCCGGTCGCCGAGCAGATCGTCGTGCAGCAGGCTCGCGGGAAGGACGGCCGGCCGAGCCGCGCCCCGCAGATCCTCCGTATCGAGATCACCCCCGCCGTCGTCCGCCAGCGTTCCGTCATGCACATCCGGGTTCTCGCCTCGAGCGAAGCGACCGGTGTCTACATCCGCTTCATCATCTGGCAAGTCGGAATCCCTCCCGTCGGCGCGTTCCGCCTACCCGCGTCGGATCCGGATTACCCCGGACGTCCGTATGAATTGTTCCGGCGGGAGTATGAGGTGCCCCCCGTTCCCTGGTACGCCCGCGGCAAGGTGTATCAGGTCGAGGTCGTCGCTACCGGGCGCAAGGGGATCGCGTCGGGGGCCTTCGTACCGATACGGGTGCTGTGAGGTTCCCCTAAAGACGGGGCGACCGCGAATGCAAGGAGCGGTTCGGAGGGAAAAGGAAGAGCCAACTCCCATGTGCGGACCGAACGTGCCTCAATTGCGCGTCATCGTCCCCGCCTACAATGAGGCGGCGCGCATCGTCGCGACCCTCGACGACTACTGCTTCTACTTCGGCTCGCGCGCGGCCATCGTCGTCGTGGCGAACGGCTGCACGGACGACACGGTCGCGGTCATCCGCAAGGCCCAGGGACGTTTCGACAACCTCTCGTTCGTCGAGGTCCGCGGGGCGGTCGGGAAAGGCTGCGCGGTTCGTGCGGGCTTCGAGACCGGATCCGAACCGTTCGTCGGCTACACCGACGCCGACGGGTCCACATCGGCCGCCGAGTTCGACGGGATCTACCGGGTGCTGCGAGATTCCGCCGCTGACGGCTGCATCGGCTCGCGATGGGTTCCCGGCTCGACCGTGAGCCCCAAGCCGTCGCTGCTGCGCCGAGTGGCCAGCCGCATCTTCAACGTACTGGCGCGCGTGCTTTTCGGGCTGCGGATCGCCGACACCCAGAGCGGTTCGAAGATCTTCCGCCGCACCGCGCTCGCCCCGGTCGTGGACGCGCTGGAACAGTCGAGCTGGGCCTTCGACGTGGAGTTGCTGTGGTCGTTGGCGCGGCGCGGGTGCCGGATACTGGAGCTGCCGATCGCGTCGGTCGATCGCCCCGGCAGCAAGATCGATCTCCGCCGGACCTCGTGGACGATGCTGATATCGGTCCTCCGGTTACGGATACAGAACTCTGCGCTCCGGCGCGTGCGGCTGCTCTCCCGGATCGGATCGGGCGCGTGCGTGCCGGTACGCTCTTCCCGCTCGGTCCTCGTCTTCGGCTCCGATTCGCCCGCGCTCGTAGCCGCCGTCGCGGCGCTGCGCGACGGCGGCTTCTGCCCGGTCGACGCGCGTGCCGAATTGGCCGCATGGCGGCCGCACGTGCGAGGACTTCGCGACGGCTGGGTGCTGCGCGCGATCTGCTTCGCCTGGTACGTCTTCAAGAGCGATCGCAAGTACGACGCGGTGGTCGAGATCGTGGGAGCGAAGCCGTGGTTCGTCCCGGCGCTCTCGGCCAAGCCGTCGGTCCTGGTAGGATCGACGCGGACCTTTCCCGCCTGGGCCCGTTCGCTCTATCGCCGGTGCGCGGACGTCGATTCGGGCGCGCGCGACGTTGCCGCGGCCATCGCATCGCACGACACGCGCTTGCATAAGGCGGTTTTCGTGCGCGACGGGCAGGCGAACCGGCTGCACTATCGGGACGCGGCCTCGGGCACCGTGGAGTCGCTGACGTTGCGCTGATCCGGGACGTCGGAGACGCTATATCGCGGTCGCCGCGTATCTCGAGAGCACCGCCTCGAACGCATCCGTCGTCGCCTCCCAATCGTAGGACCGGCTGTCGGCGAGAGCGCGCGCCGCGAACGCGCTCCGATCTTCCAGCAACTGCCTGGTCGCATCCGCAAGGGCCCGGGCGTCCGGCCGTACGACCAGCCCGGTGATCCCGTCTCGGACGGAATCGCGCAGACCGGGGACGTCGAACACGACGGCAGGCGTGCCGTGGCGCGCGGCCTCCGTGACGACGAGGCCCCAGCCCTCGCGAACCGACGTCATCCAGAGCACCGAAGCGTCCCGCAGGAGCGTCGTCCGTTCTGCGTCGCTGACCCGTCCATGGAAATGCACCTGCGACCCGAGGCTCCGGCCGGCGAGCGTCGAGAGGCGCCGGAGATAGTGGGATTCCCCCGTCCCGACGATATGGAGGACGCCGCGCCAACCGCGTGCTTGGAGCAGTTCTGCCGCCGCTATCGAGAACTCGATCCGCTTCGACGGTGCGACGCGACCCACCACGACGATGTCCACGTCCGTCGTCTTGGGTGGCACGGCCTCGTCCGGCGATTCGTCGACGGCTTCGGGGATGACGTGTATCGGGCCGTTCAACCCCAGTGCGGCCAGACTGGCCGCCGAGGACTTCGACACCGTGATGATCGGTGTGCGACGGTAGGCCTGGAGGTAGATCGGTTCGGCGGCGTAGCCGAGGAGGTTGACGGGGAAACGGGATTCGTAGAACCACACCTCGCGCGCGAGTTGGTGGAAGAACGCCACCTTCGGGATCCTCAGATACGACGGCGTGAAGAACGGGATGGTATTGATCTGGTCGACCGCCACGTGGAAGTCGGCGATACCCGCGCGGGCATATCTCCGGACGGCTTCCAGGTGGACCGTCGCCGCCGAGCCCGAACGGACGAAGTCTATTCCAAAGCGTCGCTCTTCGGGGGGTGCCCCTGCATATGCAGCGGAGAACCACTCGACGGACCACCCCCTTCTCACGAGACGTTCCGCGACGCGCAGCGTGACCAACTCGGCGCCCCCGGAGCGGGGATGCCATGGGTCGCGCCAGTTGAGGAAGAGGGCTTTCCGTCCGTGGCTCATGCGTTCTCGTTGTTCGCCCGAACGAGAGCGGCCGCCCCCGGCGCGCCTCGACGCGGCCTCACGTCGGCACTAGGGTTTGCTTCCGAAAACGGGGAACGGGACGCTTCCATGCACGAACGGACCCGGATCGTCTTGCCGTGACGGCGTTGCGCGATTTCGCGTTCAAGCACCGGGCGTTCCTGACGGTCGGATTCTCCCTCGGACTCCTCCTGATCGTCTGCCTGCACTGGTGGCACGCCGGCTACGTCATCGCGCAGGACGACAGTCCCCCGATGCTGACGCCCGGTATCTGGTTCGCGAAGTCGCTGGGCGGCTGGTCGAACTACAATGCATTCTTCGGCCAGGTCGACGGCGAATTCACGTTCCTTCCATACATGATCGTGTGGTGGCTAGCCGACCGGGTCTTCGGTGCCGGGCTCGGCCAGGTCGTCATGATCTTCCTCGTCGCCGCCGCGGCGTGGGCGGGAGCCTACAAACTGGTCCGTGCGCTGGGCGTCTCGGTGGTGGGTGCAGCCGTCGGCGCCTGGCTCTACGTGATCAATCCATTCACCCAGATCGTCTTCGGGCATCAACTCACCGAAGGGATATTCTTCGCCCTGCTGGCGTGGCTTGGGGCGCTGCTCGTCACGGCCGCGGTCGACCCGACGCGACGGAGCGGGTCTCGATTGTGGCTGACCGGCATGGCGTTCGCGTTGCTTCCCACGATCGGCGTCACGCCCGTCCTCGTCTTTCAGATGGCGCTGAGCTTCGTCGTCTTGGCCGCGCTCTGCACGATTTTTACGCCGGACCGGCATGCGTTTCCGCGTTGGGCCGCGGGATGCGGGGGCCTGATGGCGGCCGCATCGCTCTGGTGGGTCGTTCCGGATGCGCTGTCGTTCGTGGGAGCGTCCGTTCCGCACCCGACCTCGCTCTCGGCTCTCGACTGGATCTACGCCCAGTCGAGCCTCCTCAATAATCTGCGATTCCTGTATACCTGGTTGTGGGGTCCGCCGGAATATTATCCGGTCGCGCGCGGATACGATGCCGACCCGCTCACGTATGGCGCCGGATTCTTCGCCGTGGCGATCTCGGCGGCAGGTCTGATCGTGTTGCGCGGCCGCGCTCTGCTCTTCTGCAGGTACGCGCTCGGAATCGCGCTGATCGTCATGTTCGTCTCGAAAGGGTCGCACGGGCCGCTCGCCTGGGTCAACCAGCTCTTCGCCGCCGTTCCCGGCGCATTTCTCGCGTACGGCGACCCTGGCGGAGAGGTCGCGCTGGCGCTTCTGCTGCTTGCCATCGTGTCCGCGATGGTCGTCGATCGCCCGGCCTTTGCGCGGCGCCGCGGCCCGATCGTGGCCGGGGCTCTGACGATCATCTTCCTTGCCGGGATCGACCTTCTGAACGGATCTATCTTCCACGGCGGCGTGTTCGCCTCGGGCGGTGGCCTGATGCCGTCGGAATACGTCGCGGTGCCCGCGTACTGGCGCTCCGCGGCGGACTATCTGAACGGCGCGCCGGCAGGCGGCGGCGTCCTCATGCTTCCACCGCAACTCAGCCCTGGGTACGACGTCCGCTACGACTTCGGCTACTACGGGAGCGACGCCGTCGCGACCAACCTGTTCGCGCGCCGACTGCTCTACCTCGACGCGGGCCTGACGGGCGGACTCAGCTACGTGAAGCATCTGGAGAGCCAGTCGATCGCCGACCATCTTCGGGATCTTCTGGGGAGCGGTTCGCCGCTCGCGGCGTCGATGATCCGCGACCTCGGCATCCGCTACGTCGTCTACCGCGGCGATATCGTGCTCGACCGGTACGGCTGGTATTCGCAGGACGAACTCACGACGATCCTGCGCGTAAAGCCGATGCGTTTCGGTCCGCTCGCAGTTTACGACCTGGGCGCGTCGGAGAGCGCGTTCGCGCTGCGCCCCGCCTGGATCGTCGGCTCCTACGCCGGCGCCGACGCAGGCGATATGGCCGAACTCGCGGCCCTCGAGGAGCCGCTGCCGCGCGTGGACCTGACCGCGGTGCCCCCCGGCTTCCCCGGGCGTCCCGCCCTCATCGAACGGGCGACCGGCTCCGATGTCGGAACCGATGTCCCCGGCGTGGGGGCGTTCGCGGGCGCCGGGACCGGGATCGACCGCGCGGTACGGTTGGCCGCTCCTGCCGCGAACGGAGGCCCGGAGCAGCCGATCGTGGTGAAGAGCGCTGAGAAGAACGTGCTGCGCGTGAGCCTTGGCGCCGCATCCGCGCGGCTGGTATTCGCGGACGTCCCGGTCACCGGGGGCGGCACGACGCCGCGGGCCGATTTGGTGCTGCTCGCGGCACGTATCCTCGGGTTCGACGAACGCGCGAGCGGGTTGTCGGCGGTGGAAGAGGTCCGCAATCTCGACCGACGCGCCGTATACGCCGATATCGTCGTCCCCGTTCCTGCGGATCCTGTGCGAACGTACGCGCTGGTCGCAGCCGGTTCGCGCTACCTCGCGGCACCCGAACGCGCGAGCGATTCGCTCGTCGTGCGATTCAAAGACGTCCTGCTGCTTCCCGGCACATCGAGCGTCGGACTCTATGGAACGCCGGCCGCGGCGCCGGTACGGGCCGCGGCGCGATCGCAATTCGACGCAGCCAGGCAGACGTACGCATTCTATTTCACCTCCGTCCGTCCCACCGGCGTGCAGATCGCGGTCGGCGCGCTTCCGGGTGCTGCCGTTCCGGCCTGGTTCGATCTCCCGTTGTCGGGTTCGGACCACGGCTTCGTGGAAGTGCTATCCGGATCGGCTCCGTCGATGGCGCCGATCGGGGCGGCGATCGCATTCACATCCGGCGGCGTGACGTACCGTTGTCCGACGGCGCTCTATCCGGGCCAGGAACTCGACCTCGACCGCGTCGTCGCCGGGTGTCTGCAGGCGAACCTGCTGCCCGCCGACGTCGGCGGCGCACGCATGCGAAGCCTTGAGATCCTCGACACCGGCGGCCTTGAAGGCGCGGAGTTCCAGGCGGGTGCGCGTGCCGATGCCCTGGTGCAGTCGTCGCTCGGAGCCGCCAAGACGCGCACCGGTAGACGCGGCGATCGCGCCGTGGACGAGATGTTCTGGCAGATCGACCCCGCGAGCGCCGCGCGGGGCGACATCGTGGCCGCTCGCGTCGCCGGCTGCGTGCCGGGCGCGGCGACGGATGCCGCGATACTGCTCGAAGCGAGGTCTAAAGGCGGCCGGCGAGCGACCTATCGGCAGCGGTTGTTCCCGACGGCCGACGCCCTCGGAGCGGTTGCCGCCATCGACACGCGCCGCGCATTCCCGAACGGACCGGTCACGCTGACCGCCGTCACCGCGACGTGCGAGTCGAGCTCCGCCGCCGGTTCCTCCGGACCGCGCGCGACGCTCTCGCTCGTAAGGCCGCGCGGCGATGTGCCCATCTTGATCCCGGTGGTCGGCGTGCGGCGTACGCTTGCGGTGGCGCGCGGCGGCGTCGCCGAATATCCGCTGCCGCACCGGGGCGCGCCGCTCGCCGTCCGCTTCGGCGACCTCCCAGCCGAGACTTCCGTCGCCGCTGCCGGCGCGCCGCCGCGCGGCGATCGACTCGACCGCGCGCTGACCTGCGAAACCGTGACGATACGCTGTGGCGCGGGCTGGATACGTGCCGGCGTGCCGGCCGGCTACGACGGACTCGCCGTGTTCGGCCAACTCTACAGCCCGACGTGGATCGCCGTCGAGCTGGGCGGAGGCATCCGCTTCCCCGAACACGTCCGCGCCGATGGGTGGAGGAACGCCTGGTTCGTCTCCGGGCCGGGAACCTTGCTCGTCTTCAATGCGATGGATATCCTCATCGTCGCCGGGCTTCTGCTGGGCTTGGGAGTCATCGGATGGCAACTTCGATACCGGAGCTCGTAGAGCGGATCGCCGCGCCGCTACACGCGGCGGTCAGGACCGCGCAGTTCTTGCCGCACGCCGCGATCGGGCTGCTCGCCATCGCGATCGCGCTGCATGCGTTGGGGCTGGACGATCCGTCGCAGTTCGTCGGTGCGGGCGCGTTCTTCGCGCTCGCGCTGGCGGTGGTACTGCGGCGAGAACCTTCGTGAAGGCGGCTGCGGACGGTCGACGATTCCGCTCGATGCTTCTCGCATTTCCGGTCCTGGCTGCCGTTCTCTATGCCTTTCGCGCGACGTTGTTCTCGCCCGGCGTTCCGGACTTTCGACACGACTGGTGGTGGCCGTTCGGCAGCGATGCGATCCACGCCGCATTTCCGGACGTCTTGCGCGTGTGGAACGTTGCCGGCCTGGGTGCGCCGCGCTATGAGGTCGTCAACCATCCTGCGTTGTGGGTGATCCACGCGTTGGCGGCGGCGCTTCCCAGCAAAGCGATCCTGCTGATCGGCATCGTCGCGGCGGTCTCCTCGGTGGGAGCGGGCGTCGCGGTGCTCGCGCGCCGGCTGGGTGCCCGCGCGCCGGTAGCGTGCTGCGCCGGAATCGCGGCGGCCCTGGGCGCGCCGACCTTCGACAAGTTCGTCGCCGGGCATTGGTACTATACGATTGCGATCGCCGCGTTGCCCTGGGCGATCGCGTGCGCCGCCGGCTATCGCGGGAAGGATCTGCCGAGGGCGATCGCCACCGGCGCGATCGTCGCATTGACGGCGCTCCAGCCGCAGATCTGGGTGATCGCGTCGGTCGTCTGCCTCGCGATCGTCGTCTGCGGACCGGATCGACGGGACGCCGGGACGGCGCTCGATGCGTTCGCGATGATCGCGGCCGGCTCCGTGCTGATGGTCCCCGAGATCTACGGCGTTTTCGCCGCGCATTCGGTGGCCAGCTTCCCCGACGTGCAGACGATCCCGATGTGGGAGGCCAACAACAGCGCGCGCCTCGCCGACGCGATCGTCGGACTCGGATACGCTCCGGGCTACGCGGAACGCGCCCTGGCAGCCGTTCCCTGGGCGATCGGCCTGCTCTGGCTGATCCCCCTGGCGGCCGTTTACGGATTCGTCGCGCGACGGAACGATCGCGTCGTGCGCGTTCTCGGCGTCGCATGGCTGGTCGCGTTGGCCCTTGTCGCCGGCGTAAAAGGTCCCCTCGCCCTTCCGCTCGAGTACCTGTACGCGCACTATCTCTGGGCCAGCGCATTTCGCGAGCTGTATCATTTCGCCGAACCGATGTGGATATTCGCGGCCCTGTTGGCCGCGGTCGCCACCGAGCGGTTGCGGCCGTCGGCGGCCGACGTCTTGGCGGCCGCGAGCGCAGCCGGCGTGCTCGCGCTGTGGGCTCCGCCCGGCTACGCCGGAACCTTGCGATCGTGGGACTTCGCGAGCCGATCCGCGGCGCTCGTCGCAGATGCGCCCGCGGTGCCGTCGCGCTATCTGCTGACCCCGAGCATCCAGCCGATCGGTCCGCCCGATACGGACGCGTCCGGCGTCGATCCCGACGCCAACCTTCACGGGGTGTGGTACCCGCTCGATAGCATGGGGCAGCACGGAGTCGTCGGTGCGTTCATGCTGATGGGAGAACGCGACCCGGTTCGCTACGCGGGCTGGTTACGCGCGGCCGACGTGAACGCGGTGTTGCCGCGGCCATACCTACGGTCGTCCGCTATCGCTGCTTCGCCGCTGGCGCCCGCCGAAAAGGTGCGGGCGGCGCGGTTATTTCCCGCCCCGCGCGGGCTGTCCGGCTGGCGGGACGCCCCGCGGCCGTTTGTCGAACTCCGTCCGACCCTTCCCGCCGTGCGCGATCCGTTCGCAGAGCGCTTCGACGATGGTTTCGTATTGGCTCGGGAAACGATGGTCGACCCGCACGACCCGGACACGGTTCCGGCCGGCCGTCGCTCGGATCCGCCGGTCCCGCGTTCCGCCTGGAATCCGGCCACGACCTGGGTGCGGGCCGACTATTGGTGGTGGCTCGATCCTCGCGCGGCGTTCTGGCCGCACGCCGCCCTGACGTGGTCGGACGAGGTGCTTCCGGTCCCGCGCGGCTACCGGACGGGATACGCGCACGTCGTCGTCTTCGCGGGCACGCTGTACGCCGGAGGTACGCCCGTCCATGCGAAGCCCGGTATCGCCTTCTGGCAGCCAATGCGCGGGGCGGCCGGCCTTCGGGTGCGGGGCGGTGCTGCGATGGTGATCGAGTTCGCGAACGTCCGGCTGCCGTTGCGCGCGGTGCGCACCGGCGCACCATCGACGGGACGGTCGGCCGCGGTACCGGTGGCGTTCGACCTCGACTGCCTGTGCGCGTCGATGCGTACCCGGACCCGCCGGACCTGGATCGTGCTGAAGCAGACGTACGACGACGATTGGAACGTGCGGCTCGACCGCGGGCACGTCCTCCGGCACGTTCTCTACGCGGGCTACGGCAACGCGTGGGAAGTGGATGCGCCGCCGGGGTCGCGTGCGAGCCTGACGTACGGACCAGCGGCATCGTGGCAGGCCATCGTCGCGGCGAGCCTGGCGGCTTGGATCGCGCTGGCGCTCGGCAGCGCGGCCGCGTTGTGGCGCCGCTGATGCCGGCAAACGGGCGGGGCCTACGCGTGCTCTACGTGACCCAGGACGATCTCGCCAAGAACAGCGGGTATGCGTTCCGCGTCGATCGCATCCGGCGAGCGTTGGAGACCGCCGGATGCGCGGTGACCGTGCTCGGCTTCGCATCGGGCGCACCGGCCATCGTGTGCGTCGCACGCCGGACCCGATCCCCATTGCGCCGGCTACGTGCGTATTTGGACGGGCTCGTGCGCCCGGGCGACTGCGTCGTGATCACCTCGGTCGGCGCGCCCTACAACGGGCTGTACGCGCTCGCATTGCGTCTGGCCGGCAAACGGGTGATCTACGACATGCACGATCCGGTGGTCTTCAGCTTGCCCGAGCTCTTCGGTCGCGGTTGGGCGATGGGTCTCGCGATGCGCTGGATCGACGCCGCCGAGCGTCTCCTGGATCGCATGGCGGACGGCGCCATCGCGTCGTCGCGACGCGCCGCCGAGCTCTATGCGGCGTGGGGTTGGCGGGGCCCGATCCAGGTCGCCTACAACATCCGCGCGGACCGCGGCGCAGCCCCGGCGGTCGGCGCGCGGCTGCGCGAGCGATTCGCCTGGAGCGGGTCGACCGTCGTCGTCTACGCGGGCGGCTGGCAGCGAAACGTGCGTGGGCTCGAGCGGCAGGTCGCCGCCGCGATCGGGGCGCGGAAGCGCGGTGCCGACGTGGTGCTGGTATTGATCGGATTCGGCGAACGCGCATATTTCGAGCGCCTGGGTGCGCCGCTGATCGCGGCGGGCGCTTTGCGCTTCCTCGACGACGTTCCGCCCGGACGGTTAGAGGGGGTCCTGCAGGAATGCGATCTTGCGGTATCCTGCGAACCCGTCGGATATCTCATGCAATCGAAGTACTTTGATTATCTGAACTGCGGCGTGCGGGTCGCGGCGGTCGACGACGGACGCGATTTGGTCGATACGTTCGGCAACCTGGTCGATCGGTTCGACGGAACGGAGGCCGCACTGACGGACTATCTGACCGGCGCTCCGCGGCGACTTGACGACGACGAGGTGACCCGCGCTCGCGCCCTCACGCGCGCGCTCGATCGCGCGTCCGACGACGCGGTCGCAGTGATCGTTCGGACGGTCCGGAACGCTCGCGGATGAACCGCGAACCGCCGGGAGAGCCCGACGCTCCTTTGACCGCGCCGCGGGGCTGGTTCACGCCCGAGAACATCGCGCCGTTCATCGCCCCCATCAAGGCCGTCCATCATCGGCTGATCGGCCCCGAAGCCGCTCTGAGCTCGATCCCGCTGGCGGTCATGCGCGCGTTCTTCGGAGACGACTACACCGTCCGGATCCGGCGCAAGCCCTTCACCGTGAACCTCCACGACACGATCGTCAGCTTCGAGATCATGATGTACAAAGCGTGGCAGCCGCTGGAGACGATCATCTACGAGCGTCTCATCCGGCCCGGCGACCGCGTGATCGACGTTGGAGCGAACATCGGCTACTTCACGGTCCTGTTCGCCGAACTGGTCGGGGATGCCGGTCACGTGCTGGCGATCGAGCCCGAACCCAACAACATCCGCCTCCTTCGCAAAAACGTCGCCGCCCGGGGTCTTTCCGGCATCGTGACCGTCGCCGAGACGGCGGTCGGCGCGACCACCGGGAGCGCCAAGTTGTACACGGCGGCCTCGGGAAATCTCGGCGACAACCGGATGTACTATACGCCGGAGCGGCACGGCTTGGTCTCGGCCAAAGAGCGCGGGGTGCGCGAGGTTGCGCTCGAGCGTGTCGACGTGCTGGCGGCGGATCGGCGTCGCGCCGATTTCGTCAAGATGGACATCCAAGGATACGAAGCACACGCGCTGCGGGGCATGACGGCCGTGATCGAAGCAAGTCCCGAGATGCTGCTCTTCACCGAATTCTTCCCGTTCGGCATGCGCGGCGCGGGCTCGGATCCGTTCGCCTTTCTGGCCGCCTTGCGGTCGTACGGCTTCGAGATCTGGGAGACGGCGTCGTCCGATCCGACGCTCCGGCCGGTGACCGACGACCGGCGCTTCATCGAGCGGGTCGAACCCGATCGCGGCGAGGCGAACCTGCTCTGCGCCCGCGGAGAAGGGCCGGCGCGGCGTGTTGGGCGCTTGGCCGGTCGCTGTACCCCATAAAACTGTGGGCTGAAAAGCCTACTGCCGGCGGCGAATGAAGCGTTCCGGGCGGAGGGCGTGCCCACCGGTGCTCGAATGGCCTCATCGGGAATTTCACCTTTCTCTCGCACGATCGGAGACATCATGAAGCACAGGCTATTCGCCAATTCTGCCGCCGTCGCGGCGCTCGGACTGGCGCTTCTCGCCGGATGCTCCGGTCACGGTTCCGGTACCCCGGTCCTTCCTGGCGTCGACATGTCGCAGATCAAGCCCGTCTCGGTCTCGCCGGCATCGATCAAGGTCGCGCCGATGACGACCGCGAGCGGCGGCCCGATGGCCAGCGTCAAACCCGACCTGGCGCTCAACGCGCTGGGCTACACGCAGATCCCCGGCGCCGCCACCCAGGCCGTCGCCAGCCCCGACGGCACGCTCTGGGTGCTCTCGACTCAGCCGGCCGGTCCCGACAAGTACATCTACCACTACGTAAAGGGCGTCTGGACGAACGTCCCCGGCCAGGCCACGCAGATGGCCGCTGCGCCGGACGGCTCGCTTTACGTCATCAACTCTGCGGGCGGTACCTATCACTACACCTACGGCCACGCTTCGCCCGGCTGGACCGCGCTCGGAGGCGGCGCGCAGGCGATCGCCGTCGGTTACACCGGAGGCAACACCGCGGCGAATCCGACCTCGATCGAGACCTACGTGATCTCGAACGCCGGCGCCGGAGCCGACCGCGGCATCTGGCAGAACAAGGCGGGCGTCTGGACCCAGCTTAGCGGCCAGGGCTCCTCGCTGGCCTCATCGAGCGACTTCGGCTCATATCTGACGCCGAACGGGACCGTCTCGCCGGGCGGTATCTACGTGCTCAACGCGGCCGGCGGAATCTATTACGCGAACATCACGGGCTCGACGGCTTCCTACGTCAACATTCCGGGTGCGGCCTCGGCGCTGGCGCCGACCACCGGCGGCGGGCTATTCGCGCTGAGCGCGCCGGCCAGCCCGTCGGGCACGGCCCTCTACTACTACAACTACGCCACCAACACGTGGATCGCTCCGGGCGGGACCGGCGTCAGCGTCTCGAGCGACGGAGCGCGCCTCTACGTCGTCAATAGCGCGGGCGCTATCTATACGGCGCCGGTGACCCCGGTCGCGCAGTCGACCCCCAACGCGATCCTGCCGAACAAGGACTTCATCTCGACCAACACCGGCAACCCGCACTACTGGGGCGCCTCGGCGCCGGCCAACGCCTTCGGCTTCCCGGTCCAGTCCGGCTACAGCGGCGACGGCCGGACGGTCGCGATCATCATCGACGCGGTCCCGAACCAGAGCGATATGACGCAGTACCTGAACTTCTTCCAGATCAACCGCACCGGCCAGATCTCGTTCCGTCCGGTCGACGGCGGCGGCCCGATCGACGACGCCTCGGGCGGCGAAGCGACGCTGGATGCCGAGACGATCGCCGGCACCGCGCCCGGCGCCAACGTGATCGTCTACGACATCCCCGATCTGAGCAACGCCCACATCGTGGACGCGTACAACGCCGTCCTGAGCGACGGCCGCGCGCAGATCCTCAACCTCTCGTTCGGCGGCTGCGAGTATACCGGATCGGTCACGGTCGAGCATCCGATCTTCAACTCGATGAACGCGGCCGGCATCGCCGTCTCGGTCGCCTCGGGCGATACCGGCAACGCCTGCTACTTCAACGGCACGTCGTTCCCGTACGGCGCGCAGTCGCCCGCGAGCGATCCGAACGTCATCGCGGTCGGCGGCACCAACACCGACAGCGCCAACGCCACCATCCTGACCAACGCCATCTGGAACGACTGCGCGACGGCGACGCAAGGCCAGAACTGCATGAGCGGCGGCGGCGTCTCGACGCTGTTCGCGACCCCGAGCTATCAGACCGGGCTCGCGGGCGCGAGCCAGACCGGACGCAACGTCCCCGACATCGCGCTGCCCGGCAACAACGCGATCGTCCGGCTCGCGAACGCCTACTACCTCATCGGCGGCACGTCGTGGAGCGCCCCGCTCAACGCCGGCATGCTGGCCGGGATCTATCAGTACTGCAACACGCTGGCGATCCCCAACGCCACCAAGATGTACTACAACACGTTCGCGGCGTCGGGCTACGCCTCGTTCAGCGACGTGACCGTCGGCAACGACTCGTACTTCTTGCTGGCGCCGTCCTACTCGGCGGCGCCGGGCTTCGACAACGTGGGCGGGATCGGCCAGCCGAACGGCATGGCGATCGCGACCCACATCTGCCCGGGACACGTGCTCTCGCCGCTGGCCGGCGGCGCGCGCGCGGCCGCGACCGTCGCGCGGATGCCGGCCGAAGCGCGCCTCTACGACAACCTGCACGACCTCCGCAACCTGCCGGGGCTGGACGACCTCGGCGTCCGTTCGCCGGGCGCGCCCACGCGCGTCGGGATCCTGCTGCGCGCGACGCCGACCCTGCACGCCGACGAGGCGACGCTGGTCGCGACCCTCCAGGCGGCCGGCTTCACGGTCGTCCAGCGCTTCCCGAACGCGATGCTGGTCGACGTCGAAGCGCCCGCTTCGACGGTGGCGCGCTACTTCGCGACCTCGTTCCACGACTACGCGCAGGGGCGCTTCGGGACGCGGTTCGCGAACACCACCGCGCTGACCATCCCGGCGGCGATCGCGCCGTACGTCCAGGGCATCGTCAGCGACAGCCTGGTGACCGCCTCGCACGGCCCGTTGCACCTCAAGCCGGTGTTCTAGGCGGGACGCGCAACGGAAAAGGCCCGCCATGCGGCGGGCCTTTTTTCGTGTCCGGGGCGGGCCCTGCTAGAACGTCTTGACGTTCTTGAATCCGGCGTTGCGGAAGGCTTGGGCGGTCGCGTCGGCGTCGGCGCCGGCCGCGTCGAAGATCGCCACGCAGCGGCCTTCGTCGATGGCGTCGTTGTAGTTGCCGACCGTGTCGCCGGGGATGCCGGCGTCGCCCAGATAGTTGTAGCTGGTGCCGTGCGCGCCGAAGTCGCGCAGGTCTTGGTGGCGTCCGCCGATGCCCGGGACGCCGGTGCCGCCGGACGAGGCGATCACGTTGGTGCCGTGCGTGATGTCGTCGGAGAAGTCGTTGGTCTCTTGCGCCTGAGCGACGTAGACGAAGTCCATCACCGAGTCCTCGGCGTCTTGCGACGGCGCGCTCCTGGTGACGATCTTGACCTTGGCGGCGTCGACGTGCGCGGCCGTCAGGGCCGCCTGGATCTCGGTCGGGTCGCAGGACGGGAAGATACCGGTAACGATTGCCACGAGACGAACTCCTATGCGAGGCGGGCGTGCTGCCGCAGGGCGTGGGCCAAGCGTTCGATGCCGACCCGGGTTTTTTCTTCCGACGAGTTGGAGAAGTTGAGGCGCATGCCGTCGTGGACGTCCCGGGTCGGGTAGAAGCTCACCCCGGGCACGAAGACGACCTTCTGCTCGGCACTGACCTTGAGCAGTTCGGCGGTGTCGACGCCCCGGACCGTGGCCCAGAGGAACATCCCGCCGGCGGGCCGGTTGAACGAGACGATGTCGGGCATGTGCTCGGCCAGCCCCTCCAGCATCACGTCGCGCCGCTTGCGGTAGGTCGCGACGATCTCGCTCAGGTGCGACGCGAACTGGGCCGTGCGCGACACGAACCGGTGGAACAGATACTGCGAGAGCGAGCCGCTGTGCAGGTCCGCGCCCTGCTTGGCGAGCACCAGCTTCTCGCGCACCTCCTCATCGTCGCAGACCGCCCAGGCGACCCGCAGGCCCGGCGCCATCACCTTGCTGCCGGTGCCCAGGTAGACGATCGTGCCGGTCGTGGCGTACGACGAGAGAGACGGCAGGTGGTCGCCTTCGAAGCGCAGCTCGCCGTACGGATCGTCTTCGACGATGGCGATGTCGTAGCGCTCGCAGATCCGGACGATCTCCTCGCGACGCTGGGCCGCGAGCGTCCGCCCGGTCGGGTTCTGGAAGTTCGGGATCAAGTAGACGAACTTGGGGAACGGATCGGCCGACGCGAGCACCCGCTCGAGCGAGGCCGGAAGCATGCCGTCCTCATCGGTCTCGACGGTCAGATAGCGGGCCTGGTAGGCGTCGAACGCCTGGATCGCGCCCAGGTACGACGGATGCTCGAGGACCACGTGGTCGCCCGGATCGAGATAGATCTTGCCGATCAGGTCGAGGCCCTGCTGGGAGCCGTTGACCATCACGACCGCGTCCGCGTCGATGCTGCGGTTGAAGCGCATCGTCAAGCGGCGCGCGGCCCACTCGCGCATCTCGGGGATGCCCTCGGTGACGCTGTACTGAAGCGCCTGCGCGCCGTACTCGTCCATGACCTCGCGGGTGCACTCGGCGATCGCGTCGATCGGGAAGAGTTCGGGCGCGGGCAGACCGCCGCCGAACGAGATCACGTCCGGCTGCTGCGTGACCTTGAGCATCTCCCGGATGGTGCTCGCGCGCAAGCGTGAGGTGCGCTCCGCGAACTTGGCCGCCTTGGATATGGTGGACATGGAGCCGACCTATTAGGCGGGAGTTGACGGCACCCTGCGGTAAGGATACAATGGTAAGGAATGGAAAGTAAGGAGTATCGCGCTAAGATCACGAGCAAGAACCAGCTGACCCTGCCGGCTGGCGTGAGCGCCTTCTTGCATGTCGGTCCGGGCCAAGAAATCCGCTTTGAGATCTCCGATGAGGGAGTCAAGGTCAAGCCGCTCTCCGTTCGCGAGCGCTTGGCTCCGCTGATCGGACGGCACCGCGTGGGCGAAGGCATGACCTACGACGAGGTCAACGCATACATGCGCGATCTACGCGGGCACGATGAATTTGACGACAGCGACCGCGATTGACGCGAACGTCGTGATCCTCCTCGAACATGGCTCGACGAGCGAAGTCGAGCGCATCGTCTGCGCGCTCGATCGGTTGGCGGGCGATGGTGGGATCGTGATCTCCGCCCCGGCGTTTGCCGAACTCTGCGCCGGGCCTGCGGGACCCCTCGGGGCGGAAGAGCTGCTTGAGGATGCTCGGATTTCGATCGATTGCGACCTGTCGATGGCCGTCTGGCGAATGGCGGGTCAGGCTTTTCGTTCGTATTCCGCGAGACGCCGCTCCAGCGGTGGCGGCGGACCACGTCGAATCCTAGCCGACTTCATCATCGGCGCCCACGCGTGCACCGTAGGCACGCTGGTGACGAGCGATGCCGCGTTCTTTCGTCGCGCCTTCCCGAATTTGCGAGTGATCGACCCCCACGACGAGCGTTGACGAAGCCGAAATAGTAGGCTAGAGTATGCTCATGGAGCATACTCTAGGGTCGCGGCTCCGAGCAGCCCGTAAGGATGCAGGCTTCACCGCCTCCGAACTCGCCAGCGTTGCTGGGATGTCGGAGGACGCAATCCGGAAGATCGAATCCGGGTCCTCGAAGCAGCCGAGTTTCGCGGCGGGACTCGAAATCGCTCGCGCACTCGGCGTTTCGCCCCTCGTTCTCGCGTACGGAGAATCGGAGAGGACGGCAACCTCGGCAACGACGGACGTCTTGGCGTCGACGATTCGGACCCTTCGCGCCTGCCGAACCGAGCTCGAGTCTCTCGGCGTCGTGGGAGCGAGCGTGTTCGGCTCGGTATCCCGAGGCGAAACGACCCCGTCGAGCGACGTTGATATCTTGATCGAAACGCGCCCGGACGCATCGTTTTCGCTCCTGACCAAAGCCAAAGTACGCGTGTTGCTGAAAGATCGTTTCCATCGCTCTGTGGACGTCGTTACGAGGCGAAACGTCGAAGGGACAAACGTCGCCCACATTCTCGACGAGGCAATCCGTGCGTTCTAGCGAGTGGCAACCCGAGCGCATCGATCAGCGCGTGCGCGACATTCTTGCTGCGATCGCGAAAATCGAAGCGTATGTTGGTCGCGTCTCGCACCAACAGTTCCTCGACGAAGATATACATCGAGACGCCGTGGCGCGTCAGATCCTCATCATCGCGGAGGCTTCGGACAAGATCTTCGCGCTCGAACGCATTCAAGGAATCGACGGCGGGCGGGGGCTCGCTCGGCGCTGTCCGGACACACCGTGGCGGGAGATTCGCGACATGGGCATTCTGGTTCGCCACATCTACGGTCGCGAAGATCCAGAAGAGTTCTGGTCGGTCGCAACGGAAGGCAACCTGCGGGAACTGCGGGTAGCGTTGGTATCGGGATATCCGGAGCTCGACCTCTGACGAAGAGTCTTAGCGGATCACCATGGGCGGGCCGCCGATGGGCCGGCCGGCGGGTGTGGCGGGGCGGACGCCGGTGAACGATTCTTCGCGGACGAAGGCCAGGACGGCGGCGCCTAGTCCTACTACGCCGACCAGGATCATGATCAGCGCGCCGACGATCGGCACCAGCTCCGCTGCAGTGATCAGCGCCAGGCCTAGGACCAGTGCGAGCAACGGTGGCGCGGTCGTGCGCGGGCTCATCATCTCGAAGAGGCGACGTCCGACCAAGAGCGCGAGCGCGGCCGTGCCCACGAACAGGCCGGCCACCACGGCGACGATCTCGACTGCGATCAACGGGATCAGCACGACCGTGATCATGAACAGCAACGCGATCGGAATGACCGCGATCCAGCCGACCAGGCCGACGGCCGTGCACAATCCCGGATGTCTCTCCAGCCGGTCGAGCGCCATCCGCGTACGCAGCGGGAAGATCAAGAAGAAGAGCAGCACGACCGCGGCCAGGCCGATCTTCCAGGCGACGCCTGCTGCGGAAGCGAGGTCGCGCGCGATCCCGCCGCCCTGTTGCACGCGCCCCGTGATAAGTGCGCCGGGCCGCTCGTCGATGGACCCGCCGACGACCGTCAGGTCGCCGTGGATCGTCCCGTCGACGGTCGCGTCGCCGCCGATCACGGTGACGTCTCCCTCGACGATCTGACCGCGTTCGATGTAGACGCTATCGAAGTAGACGCCGCCGTGATCGACCGTTTCGACGCGTGCTTGGGCGGCGTGCGAGAACGTCGCGAGCGAGAGCAGTCCGAGGACGACCGCGTAGAAGACGGTGAGGCGCGCGTTCATCGACGGACCTCGAGGGTGACGGTCGCCCGTCGTCGCGGTCGCACGTTCCGGTAGAAAGAGAGCAGAGCCGCGAGCGCGAGCACGTCGAGGAGCAGGACGCCGGTCACGATCGCGCCGACCGCGATCGGGTTGGGCGCGAGCGCGTGACCGGCGTTCGCTCCGGCGTTCGCAAGCGCGAGCAGACCCGCGCCGAACGGTGCGAGCGCGTGCTGCGCGGCCGCGATCGCGCCGATGCCGCGTAGCAGGAACCATCCGCCGGCGAGCGACCAGACGGCCAGCAGATAGGCCCCGACGGCCATCCACACCGGCATCAAGCGTCGCTCCGGGATCGGCATCGATCGAGCGTGCGCCATCACCGCGAACGTGAAGTTCTCGGGCAGCGAAGGCGTGGTGGTGGTGGCCAAGAGCGCGTCGATCACTTTGAGCTCTTCGAGCAAGGCGGTACACGACGGGCAGCCGTGAACGTGACGGGCGACCACGGCCATCCGGCGCGCGGAGAGCGAGCCTTCGATGTATTCGGCCAGCAGCGGTTCACACCAAGAGCAACGCATGGAGCCCTCCGCGTCCGCTCTTGGTCTGTGCGACGGCGCGCTTTTCGCGATCGCGCATCCGTTGCGCGAGCGCGATCTTGCCGCGGTGGATCAGCGTCTTGACATTGCCCAGCGACAACCCCATCGTGCTCGCGATCGCGTGATATTCCAGGTTGTCGAAGTAGCGCAAAGCCAGTACCGTCCTCGTCCGTTCGGGGAGTTCCGCCATCGCCTCGCGCACTTCGCGCTCGGCTTCGCTGCGGAGGATCCCGCCAGCCGGATCCGCATCTGCAGAGCGATCGGGAAGCGCGTTCTCGAGGGTCTGGTCCTCCGGCAGGTCGAGCGTCGGCGGACGCTTCTGCGACTTCCCGAGGTGCGTCCGCACCACGTTGCGGGCGATCTGATAGATCCAGGTCGAGAACTTCCCGAGTTGGGGATTGAACGTCCCGAGGTGTGCGTACGCCCGCAGGAACGTCTCCTGCGAGAGGTCCGCGATGTCGGACGGTCCGCGTACGCCTGCTCCGATGAAGTTGGCGATCCCGCGTTTATAGCGGTCCACCAGGACCCCGAACGCGTCGGGATCCCCCTCTCGGACCTGGCGCACCAGAGCTTCGTCGCTCCGACCCTCGATGCTCATCCCCTCTCTGGTTCGGTCCTTGTCCCTCGTCTTACCGCGGCCGGAGCGAAGAGTTACAGGCGTCCTTCGGGGAGAGCAGGGGGACGCGGCCTTCGAGCGGCCAGGCGATCGCGAAGGTCGGGTCGTCCCAGGCCACCGCGAACTCCCCGGCCGGGTCGTAGGCGGCGGTCTGCTTGTAGGCCAGGACCGTCCCGTCCTCGAGCGAGAGGAAACCGTGCAAGCAGCCGGCCGGGATATAGACCTGGCGGTGCTCGTCCGCCCGGAGGTACTCGCCGTGCCAGCGCCCGTAGGTCGGGCTGTCGGGCCGGGGATCGGCGATGACGTCGAAGGCCGCTCCCGCGATCACCTGGACGAGCTTGGCCATGCGGCGAGCGCCGTGCAGACCGCGGAGGACGTCGCGACGCGACAGCGACAGGTTGTCCTGGACGAAGGCGTCGCCGACGCCGGCGTCCGCGTAGTGCGGCGCGGAATACACCTCTTTGAAAAAGCCGCGTTCGTCGGCGAAGACGCGCGGAACGATGAGCAGGGACCCGGCGATGGGGAGCGGTCGGACGTCCATGAGCGGCCATTCTCCGCGCGGCGGGGGCTCGCCCCGCACCCGCGTCGTACTTGGGGCGCAGTGAAGGCATCGATAGCGCAGATCCGGTCGAGTTCGTTCGTGCGCCAGGGGGCCCTGGTGTTCGGCGCGTCGACGTTCGTCAACGCCGCCGGCTTCGTCTTCCATATGATCTCGAGCCGGGCGCTCGGAGTCGCGGAATACGGCACGCTCTACGCGCTGATCTCGACCATGACCCTTGCCTGCGCGCCCGCCGGAATCGTGATGCCGGTGATCACGCGGTTCGCCGCCGAGTTCCGCGCGCTCGCCGATTGGAGCCACTTGCGCGGTCTCTCGCTCGGGCTCGCGCGGGCGTTCGGAGCGGTCGCGGTCGTGGCGATCGCGGCGACCGTCATCGGGGCGGTCCCGTTCGGCGCGGCGCTGCACGCCCCGGGCTGGTCGATCCCGACGGTCGGCCTCCTGCTCGCGATCGTGCTGGCGTCGGGCGCGTATCGAGCCCTCGCGCAGGGCGTCCACGACTTCGAGGGCTTCGCCATCTCTTCGGTCGCCGAAGGCATCGCGAAGATCGCCGCGACCGTGGTCTTCGTGGCGGTCGGCTGGCATCTGTTCGGCGCGCTGGTGGGCTTCGTCGTGGGCAGCTTCGTGGGACTCGCGTTCATCGTACAGCGCGTGCTCAAGCGTGCGTTGCGATATCCGGAAGAACCGGTGCGCTACGACTGGCGGCGCATCGCCATAGCGGGCGCCGGATCGGCGGCGCTGGCGGTCGCGGCCGGACTGCTCGGGAACGTCGACGTGATCGTCGTGAAGCACGCGTTCGACGCGCATCAAGCCGGCATCTATTCCGCCGCTTCGCTGGGCGGGAAGATCATGCTGTACGGATTCGGGTTCCTCCCGGCGGTGCTGCTCCCGGTGGCGGCCGACCGGCGCGCTCGCGGCGAGAGCACGCGCGGCGTATTGGCCGCGTGCTGCGCGGCCGTCGCCGGTCTGGGCGCGATCGGCCTCGCGATCTTCCACTTCTTCGGCGTCACGATCGTGCGGTTGCTCGTGGGCACGCAATTCGACGCGGCGGCGTCCCTCTTGGTCTGGTATGGGGCGGCGATGATCTTCGTCGCGCTGTTGACGCTGCTCGGGAGCTACGGGATCGCCACGCACCGCCTGCTCTTCGGATGGTCGACGTTGGGCGGTTCGATCGCGACGGCCGTCGTCATCGGCGCGTTCCATCCGAGCCTGGAGGCCGTCGTCGTCACGCTCACGGTCGGCGCCGCCGCGACGACCCTCGCGACCGCCGCCAGCATCGGCGCTCAGGCGCTCTACGCCGAGCGGATGAAAGCGGCGGCCTGATGCGGGTGGTGGTCTTCGGCGGTTCCGGGCAGCTGGGTTCCGAGATCGTCCGGCGCTGGGACGACTGCCGGATCGCGGCCCCGGCGAGCGCGCGGGTCGAGGTCGAGGACGCGGACGCGGTCGCCGCCGCGATCGCGGCGCACGGCCCCGACCTGGTCGTGAACTGCACGGCCTTCCACGACGTCGATCTCTGCGAACGCGAGCCGGACCGCGCCTTCGCGGTGAACGCGACGGCGGTCGAAGGGATGGCGCGCGCCGCCCGGGCGGCGGGCGCGGCGTTCGTCACCATCAGCACGGACTACGTCTTCGACGGCGAGACCGAGCGGCCGTATCGCGAGACCGACGAACCGCGGCCGCTCTCGCAGTACGGCGCCTCGAAGCTCGAGGGCGAGCGACGGGTAGAACGGCTGCGGATGGACGCGTACGTGGTGCGCACGTGCGGGCTCTACGGCACGCGCGTCAGCTCCTCGAAGGGCTACACCTTCGTGGATCGGGTCCTGGCGAAAGCGCGCGCCGGCGAACCCCAGGCGATCGTCGACGACGCGTTCGCGTCGCCCACCTATGCGGCCCATCTGGCGGTCGCCCTGCGCGGGCTGATCGAGACGCGGCGCTACGGGCTCTATCACGCCGCCGACGTCGGGCCGGTCTCGTGGTACGCGTTCGCCGCCGAGGCGCTGCGCCGGGCGGGGATCGACGGACCGCTCGAACGGACCGGCCGGGCGGCCTGGAAGCCCGAGACCCCTCGCCCCCGTTTTTCGGCCCTCGCTTCGGAGCGGCTGGCCGCCCTAGGTTTCGCGATGCCGAGCTGGGGCGAAGGCCTGGACGACTATGTTCGCGATAAATTAGCCCCGTAACATATGGAACTTCGAATCGATCCCGCCGCGGTCAGTCGCTGCCGCTCGCTCGCGAGCGCCGTGGTGGCGCCGGTGAGCGCGTTCATCGCCGGACACTCGACCGTCGCGGTCGAGCGCTCGGTGCTGCGCCTGCTCGGCATCGACGGGGTCGGCCACGACGAGATCCCGCTGCCCAACGCGATCCTGGACGGACTCGCGCCCGAACGTCGCGGGCGGGGCATCGCCCTGCCGTTCGGTCGCGCCTTGGCCGAGACCGGACGCTCCCCGCAGGCGGTCGCCGACGGCTTGGCCGACGGCAGTTTGACGCTCGACGCATTCGATGCCGTCCCCGAGGCGGCCGCGCGCGGGGCGCTCGGGCCGTTCGTCGAGCGCGGGCTCGAACGTGTCCGGGCCGGACGCGCGCGGCGCGACGAGATGCTCGCGCGCCTTCCGCAGACCCAGCCGCCGCTGCTCTACGTGATCGTCGCCAGCGGCAACATCTACGAGGACCGTTCGGCCGCGGTCGCGGCCGCCGAAGCCGGCGCGCAGATCGTCGCGGTCATCCGCTCGACCGGACAGTCGCTGCTCGACTTCGTCCCGTTCGGGCCGACCACCGAGGGCTTCGGCGGGACCTACGCCACCCAGGCCAACTTCAAGATCATCCGCGACGCCCTCGACGAGGCGTCGGAACGGCTCGGCCGTTACGTCATGCTGACGAACTACGCGAGCGGCCTGTGCATGCCCGAGATCGCCTCGATGGCCGCCATCGAGCGGCTCGACATGCTGCTCAACGATTCGATGTACGGGATCCTGTTCCGCGACATCAACATGAAGCGCACGTTCGTCGACCAGCACTTCAGCCGCATGCTCAACGCCTATTCGGGCATCGTCATCAACACCGGAGAGGACAACTACCTGACGACCGCCGATGCGGTCGAACAGGCGCCCGCCGTGCTGGCCTCGCAGTTCGTCAACGAGGAGTTCGCACACCGCGCCGGCATGCCGGATCGCCAGATCGGCCTGGGCGACGCCTACGAGATCGATCCGGCCCTCGAGGACGGCTTCCTCTACCAGGTCGCGCAGGCGCAGCTCGCGCGCCAGATCTTCCCGGACGCGCCGCTGAAGTACATGCCGCCGACCAAGCACATGACCGGCGATATCTTCAAGGGCCATCTGATCGACGCGATGTTCAACCTCACGTCGGTGATGACGCATCAATCCATCCACCTGTGCGGGATGCTGACCGAGGCCATCCACACCCCGTTCCTCGGCGACCGCGCGCTCGCGATCGAGAACGCGCGCTACATCATGAACACCGCGCGTCATTTCGGCGACGAGATCGAGATCAAGCCGGGCGGCCGGATCGAGCGGCGGGCGCACGACGTGCTGGCGGACTGCGAGGCGCTGCTCGAGCGCGTCGGCGAGACCGGCCTGATGGCCGCCATCGAGAAGAAGTTCTTCGCCGACGTCTCGCGCCCGCCCGAAGGCGGCCGCGGTTTCGACGGCGTGTTCGCGCGCGAGCCCGGTTACTGGAATCCGTTCGAAGAAGCGCTCGGGCGCGAGCTCGGCCTGACCGCCGGAGCGGCCGGATGAGCACGATCGTCAAGCCCTACGGCGACACGCTCGACGACGGCAAGGTGCAGCTCTCGTTCACCTTGCCGATCGAGTGGAGCGAGGCGGCCGACGAAGCCGCCCGTCAGCTGATCGTCAAGATGGGCTTCGCCGACGTGCAGGTGGTCGAAGGCCGGCGCATCGCCCGGGGCTTCTCGTTCTTCGTCGCCTATGCGGCCACGCCGCAGGGCATCGACGTCGCGTCGATCAAGGCGCCGTCGGCCAAGGAGCACGCGATGTCGATGGAAGAGGTCGACGCGTTCGTCCGCGAGCGGATCGGCCGCACGGTGCGGGTGGCGGGCGCCTGCATCGGCACGGACGCGCACACCGTCGGCATCGACGCGATCCTCAACATGAAGGGCTACAAGGGCGACTACGGCCTGGAGCGCTATCAGGCGTTCGAGACGTACAACCTCGGCAGTCAGGTCGCGGTCGAAGACCTGGTGCGCTTCGCCAAGGAGAAGCGGATCGACGCGCTGCTCGCCTCGCAGGTCGTCACCCAGAAGGGCAGCGACATCAAGAACTTCACGGCGCTCGCGGAGCTGCTCGAGGCCGAGGGCCTGCGCGACCGGGTGGTGCTGTGCTGCGGCGGTCCGCGCGTGACCAATCTCATGGCCGGAGAACTCGGCTACGACGCCGGCTTCGGGCGCGGCACCCTGCCGAGCGAGGTCGCGGCGTTCGTCGCGGTGACGCTGGCCGAGCGCGCGAAGGCCCGCGCCTGATGGTCCCCGCGATCGTCGCGCGTGCGGCCGCCGTGGCCGAACGCGATCGCGCCGGCGCGATCGTCTACCGCATCCACCAGACCAGCGCGATGGACGGCGGTCCGCTCCATCGGCGCGCCGACGTCGTGATCGAGGCGGCCGCCGACGGGCCCGACCTGGTCAAGGTCCGGGTCCTGCGCTATCTGGCCGACGGCGCCGAGCAGAGCGATGCCAAGAAGCGGGATCTCGAGCGCCAGCTGCTGGCGGGCCAGGCCGCGGGCGGTTTCGCCGTGCCGTTCGACAGCCGGCACGTCGGCGAGTACGAGTACGCCGCCGACGGCCGTACGGTGCGCTTCCGCTCCCTGCGCCGCGACGCCGCTCACGGCGACGGCGACTTCACGGTCGACGCCGCCGGCCACGTGACGGCGATGCGCTACGTGCCCGACGTCTTCCCGAAATACGTGCGCAGCGGAACCGTCTCCGACGCGCGCGCCGAGGTGCTGCCGGGGTTCTGGGCGAGCGTCCGCAACGATCAGGAGTACGACGGCCGGTATCTCTTCATCAAGGGGCACGCGTCGGTCGTCACCGAAATGAGCCGCTACCGGCGCTGCATCAGCCGCGCCGCCGCAGAAGCAGCGGTGGAGGCCGCTACGCTATGATGGGGGATCTCCTCGCGTGGTTCACGGGGAAAGACGCGAACCGGCGCAAGTACCCTCGCAAGCGGAAGCCCTACCGGGCGACCGTCTCGATCGACGCGGGCCTCACCCAGAAGCCCGCGATCGGGCTGGACATCAGCGGCGGCGGCCTGTGCGTCCTCACCCAGGAGCCGGTCGGCAAGAACGAGTTCGAGGTGCGCGCGACGGTCGACACGCGCGTCGTGCGCATCCGCGCCAAGGCCGTCTGGCAAGACACCGTCAGCCACCAGGGCAAATCGGTCTGGCGCTACGGCATGAAGTTCACCGGCATCTCGGCGGACGACTGGGATGCGGTCATCCGCTACACCACCGACAAGTCCGTCCAAGAGGACACCAACAAGGCGCAGGAAGAGCTGGTCACCGTCCGCATGACGCCGGACGACGCCAGCCGGCTGCTGCCCCAGCATCTGCAGACGCTGCTGCTCAAGCTGCTGGTCGAACGCCGGCGGCTCGCGCCGCTGACCGGATCGGTCACGCCGCTGGTGCAGTACTTCTACTCCGGCGTGATCCGTCACGAGGGCAAGCTCATGCATCGCCTGACGATCCAGTCCAAAGTCGTCGGCGCGGAGGGCGCCGAGCTCTTCGAGACGCGCTTCATCTTCGACGATAAGGGCGACTCGATCCAGATCCTGAACTGACCCTCCCGGAATAGGAACGCTTTGAAGAAGACCGCGCTCATCACCGGCATCACCGGACAAGACGGCTCGTACCTGGCCGAACTGCTGCTCGAGAAGGGCTACCGCGTCGTCGGCATGACGCGCCGCACGTCCACCGACGTGCACGAACGCATCCAGCATCTGGTCGACGACATCGAACTCGTCTCGGGCGACCTGCTCGATCAGACCTCGATGACGAAGATCGTCGATACGATCCGTCCGGACGAGGTCTACAATCTGGCCGCGCAGTCGTTCGTGCCGACCTCGTGGACGCAGCCGGTGCTCACGGGCGAGTTCACCGCGCTCGGCGTGACCCGCATCCTGGAAGCGGTGCGCGCCGTCGACCCCTCGATCAAGTTCTACCAGGCCTCGTCCTCCGAGATGTTCGGCAAGGTCCAAGCCGTTCCGCAGGACGAGGACACCCCGTTCTATCCGCGCAGTCCGTACGGCGTCGCCAAGCTCTACGGTCATTGGATCACCGTGAACTATCGCGAGTCGTACGACATGTTCGCGGTCAGCGGAATACTGTTCAACCACGAATCGGTCCCCGCTAATACGCCCATCATCGTCCGTCGCGGCAACATCGTCGACGTCGTTCCGATCGCAGAAGTCGTACGCGTCAGGGAGAAAGGCGCGAACGTTCAGCGATTCGATTTCGACGACGATCTTCGTGTCTGGGATGGCAGCGACTTCGTCAGGATATTGGGTGCGACTGCGTACAAGCATCGCCCGGTCGTGGAGAACAAAGACGTGCGTCGCATAGAAGCACGTTGCGGAACGGTGACGCTAACCGGTGACCACGTGATGTTTCTCGACGATGGTCGTGAGACCGAATCGAGGAACGTCGCACCGGGTGAAAAGATGCTCCGGGGGGCACTGCCTGACGCGCCGTCCAACAGCGGCGCAGGACTAGAGTTCGCTTGGATGCTTGGAGCCTTTGTAGGTGACGGATCGGCGTACGTGTCGGGCGGACAGCGTCACGGACGGTTCACGAGTTCGAATCCACGTCTCCGCGATCACTTTGCCGGTGTATGGGAGCGGCAGACGATGGGGAGTAGCCGTTACACCCCTACGACCTCTGGTTTTGTCCCTGGAAGGATCGTCGGCTCGCTCGCGCTGAATGGAGCGCCGCAGTTTCTCGATTGGCTACGCGATGAGTGTTACACGGCCGACGGGCACAAGCGCGTACCGCGCATAATTCTCAACGGCGGAGAAGAAGTCTGGCGCGCTTTCTTGGAGGGATATAACGCCGCGGACGGCCTCAAGGCCGGTAATGGCATCTATCGCTATAAGAACTTCAAGACCAACTCGCCTACCCTTGCGATGGGGCTGTGGTGGATGGCGAAAAAAGCCCTCGGCCAGGACCTGGTGCTCAACGTCGAGGTCGGACCGACGGAGCGTCCCGGGCCGTTCTATTCGATCGACCTCCGGTCGCCGAACCCGCAGGGCAACAAAGGCGCCCATCTGCGCAAAGATCTGCGCGAGGTGAAGCGCATCGTCGAGGATCCGCACTTCGACGGCTGGCTCTACGACATCACGACCGAGACGCAGCGCTTCCACGCCGGCGTCGGCGAACTCGTCATCCACAACTCGCCGCGTCGCGGCAAGGAGTTCGTGACGCGCAAGATCACGGACGGCGTCGCGCGGATCAAGCTCGGGCTGGCGAAGGAACTGCGGCTCGGCAACCTCGACGCCAAGCGCGATTGGGGCTTCGCGGGCGACTACGTGCGCGCGATGTGGCTGATGCTGCAGCAGGAGATGCCGGACGATTTCGTGATCGCGACCGGTCGCACGCACACCGTCAAGGACTTCGTGCGGATCGCGTTCGAGGCGGCCGGGCTCGGTTCGTTCGAACCGTACGTCAAGATCGACCCGGCCTTCGTGCGCCCTGCCGAGGTCGATCTGCTGATCGGCGATCCGGCCAAGGCCGAGCGCGTGCTCGGCTGGACGCCGGCGGTCTCGTTCGAGCAGCTCGTGGCGACCATGGTCGAGTCCGATCTCGACGCGCTCGCGAAGCGCGTAGGCTAGTCGCATGCGCGCGCTCGTGACCGGGGCGAGCGGGTTCGTCGGACGTCACCTGTGCGCGGCGCTGGCCGTCGCCGGCTGGGACGTCGTGCCGGCCGGCGCCTCGCACGAGAGCGAGGGGTTTCTGCCGGTCGACCTGCGCGACGAGCAGACGCTGCGCGCGGCGCTCGACATCGCGCGGCCCGACGTCGTCTTCCATCTGGCCGCGATCGCCGCCGTACCCGACGCGCTCGCCGATCCGCTCGGCGTCTACGACGTCAACGCGCTCGGCACGGCCCGGCTGACGCGCGCGGTGCGTTCCTATCGCGACGACGGCGGCGCGCCGCCGCGGATCGTGTTCGCCAGTTCCGCCGACGTCTACGGCCGGCGCGAACCGCGCTACCATCCGCTCCTGGAATCCTACGTGATCCGTCCCGAGAACCCGTACTCGGCGAGCAAGGCGGCGGCCGAGGCGATCCTGCTGGGCGAGGCGCGCAGCTTCGAACTCGACGTCGTGATCGCGCGCGCGTTCAACCACATCGGGCCGGGCCAGAGCGAGCGCTTCGCGATCGCGTCCTTCGCCGGACAGCTGGCGCGCATCGCCGCCGGCGGCTCGCCGGTGCTGATGGTCGGCAATCTCGAGGCCAAGCGCGACTTCCTCGACGTCCGCGACGTGGTCGCCGCCTACGTCGCGCTCGCCGGCGGCGGCGCGCGCGGCGAGATCTACAACGTCTCGAGCGGCACCGCGATCTCGATGCGCGAGATGCTCGGCAAGCTGATCGCCGCCGCCCGCGTTCCGGTCGAGGTCCGCGAGGATCCGGACCGGATGCGGCCCTTCGACACGCCGGTCGCGTACGGCTCCTCGGAGAAATTGCGGGCCGCGACCGGCTGGGCGCCGCGCATCAAGCTGGAGCGGACGCTCCGGGAGTCGTACGAGGACGCCCGGGAGCGCGGTCGAATCCCGCCCTCGTGAACGACACCGACGAATTCCAGGCCTTCGTGTTCAAGAATCGCGGCGCGCTGCTGGCGGTCCCGGCCGTCGTGCTGGCGGCCTTCGGCAAGCCGAGCGCGCTCGGCGTGACCGTCGGCCTGCCGCTGGCGCTGGCCGGCGAGCTGGTGCGCTGCTGGGCCGTCGGCTACTCGGGCGTCACCACTCGCGGCGATCGCGTGATCGCGCCGGAGCTGGTGACCGCGGGTCCGTACGCCTACGTGCGCAATCCGCTCTACGTCGGCAACTTCATCACGGCGCTCGGATTCGCGATCGCGTTCACCGGCAAGAACGGCGCCGCCGCCAAGGTCGGCCTGATGGCCGCATCGCTCGGCACGATGGCAGCCGTCTACGCGGCCATCATCCCGCACGAGGAGCAGTTCCTGCGCTCGCAGTTCGGCGAGGCGTTCGACGAATATCGCGCGGCCGTGCCGCCGCTGATCCCGCAAGCCGAACCGATGCCCGACGCCAAGGGCGAATGGAAGCCCGACGTGATCCGCGAGGCCGAGAGCAAGACGCTCGGCTTCTTCGGCGCCATGCTCGCCGTCCTCGCGCTCAAAGCGATCAAAGCCTAGTACCATGAACATCCGCGGGCGGCTGCTGCTCGCGCTCGTGCTCGCCGGGTTCGTGGCGGCGCTCGAGTTCTGGGGCGGCGCCCGCTCCGGTTCGCTCGCGCTGCTGACCGACGCCGTCCACGTCTGCATGGATCTCTTCGCGCTCGGCATCGCGCTGGTCGCGACGATCGGCGCGGCCCGGCCGGCCAACGAGCGCCGGACCTTCGGCTACGGCCGGATCGAGATGCTCGGCGCGCTCGCCAACGGCGCGCTGCTGATCGGCGCCGTCATCTTCATCGTCTACGAGGCGGTCGGGCGCTTCGCGCATCCGTCGGTGCCGCAGGGCGGGCTGATGGCGGCCATCGCGCTGGTCGGGCTGGTGGTCAATGCCGGCGTCGGCCTGATGCTCGCGCGCGACGGACATCGCGACCTCAACGTGCGCGCCGCCCTCTTCCATATCGGCGGCGACGCGATCGGGGCGGTGGCGGTGATCGCCGGCGGCGCGATCATCCTGGCGACCGGCGCCGCCTGGATCGACCCGTTCCTCTCGCTGGTCGTCGCGGTCGTCATCGTGATCGGCGTCGCGCGGATCCTGCGCGACGCCACCGACGTGCTGCTCGAGTCGGTCCCGCGCGGCATCGACACCCTCGAACTCTCGCGCGCGCTGTGCGGCATCGACGGCGTCGCGGCGGTCCACGACCTGCACGTCTGGACGATCGGTTCGGGCGCGCACGCGCTCTCCGCGCACGTGCAGATCGCCGACCGCCGGGTCAGCGAAGCGGACGCGCTCTTGCGCGAGATCGAGACGCGCCTGCGCGCGAGTTACGACATCACCCACGCGACCCTGCAGCTCGAGTGCGCCGAGTGCGCGCCCGGCGCGACCGCCGTCTGCACCCAAGCCGCCCCCGCCGAGGCGCCGCACCCGCACGCGCATTAGGACAAAGGTCGGTCTGGGCGAGCGCAGCGAGCATTCCTCGCGCGTCATCCCGAGCGTAGGCCGAAGGCCGCATTCCTTACGTGTCATCCCGAGCGTAGGCCGAAGGCCGCATTCCTTACGTGTCATCCCGAGCGTAGGCCGAAGGCCGCATTCCTTACGTGTCATCCCGAGCGTAGGCCGAAGGCCGAAGTCGAGGGACGGGCGAAACCGGGGCAGGCTATGCCCACCGTCATTCTTTCCACCGCCCGGACGCCGTTCGGGAAGCTCGGCGGCGCCCTCGCCCCGCTGACCGCCACCACCCTCGGCTCGGTCGCCTTGGCGGCCGCCATCGAACGCTCCGGCGTCGATCCGTCCGACCTCGAGCACGTCGTCTTCGGTCAGGTGCTCCAGGCGGGCGCCGGTCAGAATCCGGCCCGGCAGGTGGTCTTCAAGTCGGGCCTCGCCAAGACCGTGACCGCCGATACCGTCAACAAGGTCTGCGCCTCGGGCCTGCTCGCGGTCGTCAACGCGATGCGTTCGATCGACGCCGGCGCGAACGCCGTGATCGGCGCCGGCGGCATGGAGTCGATGTCCAACGCGCCGTATCTCCTCAAGGACGCGCGCTTCGGGTATCGGTTCGGCGACGGCGCGGTGATCGACGCGATGATCCACGACGGGCTCTGGGATCAGTACTTCCCGATGACGATGTCGACCCAAGGCAGCATCGTCGCCAGCGAACTCGGCCTCTCGCGCGGCGATCAGGACGCGTTCGCGGCGCAGAGCCACCAGCGCGCGCATGCGGCCCGCGAGAGCGGACGGCTCGATCCCGAGATCGTCGCGGTCAAAGTCGCGACCAAGGCCAAGGGCAAGGTCGTCGTCGACGCGCTTCCCAAGCGCGGCGAAGCGCGCGGCCAAGGCCGCGCGCCATCCGAACAGTTCACCCTCGACCAAGTGGCCTACGCGCCGTTCGTGACCGGCGACGTGCCGTTCGCGCTGGTCGACCGCGACGAGGCCGTGCGCGGCGACTCGACCGTCGAGACGCTCGGCAAGCTCAAGCCGCTCGAGAAGAACGGCACCATCACCGCCGGCAACGCGCCGGGCGTCAACGACGGCGCGGCCGCGCTGGTGCTCGCGGATGCGGCTTGGGCCAAGGCGCGCGGACGCGCTGCTCTCGCGACCGTCGTCGATCACGCGACCGTCGCCTGGGACTCGCCCTACATCTGCCTGACGCCGGCGATGGCGGCGCAGAAGCTGCTCGCCAAGCACGGCCTGACCCACGACCAGATCCACGTCTGGGAGATCAACGAGGCGTTCTCGGCGGTCGCGCTGACCTCGTCGCGCGAACTCGGCTTGGCCGAGGGCCTGATCAACCAGAACGGCGGCGCGGTCGCGATGGGCCATCCGATCGGCGCCTCCGGCGCGCGCCTGATCGGCGCGGTCGTCAACCAGCTTCGCGCGCGCGGCGGGGGTCTCGGCATCGCGTCGATCTGCTCCGGCGGCGGCCAGGGCGACGCCGTCCTGATCCGAGTCGACTAGCGGATGCCGCTTCGCATCGCCGTCATCGGTGCCGGGCAGATGGGCGCGGGCATCGCGCAGGTCGCCGCCCAAAGCGGGCACGACGTGCTGCTCACCGATCGCTCGCGCGAGCTGTTCGATCGCGGCCTGGCCGGCATCGCCAAGCAGTTGGCACGTTCGGTCGAAAAGACGCGCATCACCGCCGAGCAGCGCGACGAGATCCTCGCCCGGATCGCGTTCGCGCCGGCGATCGCGGATCTCGACGTCGATCTGGCGATCGAGGCGGCCACCGAGGACCTGGGGCTCAAGCTCGAGATCTTCCGCGCGCTCGACGCGGCCACGCCCGAAGGCGCGATCCTGGCCAGCAACACCTCGTCGATCTCGATCACGACGCTCGGCGCGGCGACCAAGCGCGCGGAGCGCGTCATCGGCATGCACTTCATGAATCCCGTCCCGGTGATGAAGCTGGTCGAGATCATCCGCGGCATCGCGACCTCGGACGCGACCTACGCGATCGTCCGCGACCTGGCCGTGCAGATGGGCAAGATCGCGGTCGAGGTACGCGACTTCCCCGGCTTCGTCTCCAACCGCGTGCTGATGCCGATGATCAACGAGGCGGTCTACGCGCTCTTCGAAGGCGTCGGCTCGGTCGAGGCGATCGACACGGTGATGAAGCTCGGCATGAACCATCCGATGGGGCCGCTCGAATTGGCCGACTTCATCGGCCTCGATACGTGCCTCTCGATCCTGGACGTCCTGCACGACGGGTTCGGCGATCCCAAGTACCGTGCGTGTCCGCTGCTCAAGCAATACGTCGCGGCGGGTTGGCTCGGCAAGAAGAGCGGCCGCGGGTTCTACACCTACGCATGAGCGTCACCCAGCGTACCCAGTTCTCGCTGACCGACGAGCAGCGCGCGATCGCCGGTCTGGCCGCGGAGATCGCCGAGCGCGAGATCGCGCCGTACGTCGCCGCCTGGGATCGCGATCGGACGTTTCCGCGGGCGCTCTACACCAAGCTCGACGACGCGGGTTTGATGGGGCTGATCGTCCCCGAAGCCTACGGCGGCGTCGACGCCGGCTACCTGGCCTACGCGCTCGCGGTCGAAGAACTGGCCCGGGTCGATGCCGGCACGGCGGTGACGTTTTCCGTGCACACGATGATCTGCAACGCCATCGTCAAGCTCGGCTCCGAGGAACAGAAGCAGAAGTGGCTGCCGCGCCTGGCCGCGGGCGACGCGATCGCCGCCTTCGCGCTGACCGAGTCCGACGCCGGCTCCGACGCCGCCGCCATCCGCGCGACCGCGAAGAAGACCGCCGGCGGCTATCTGCTCAACGGCCGCAAGCAGTGGTGCACGAACGGCACGTGCGGCGCGGTCACGATGGGCATGTTCCGCACGGGCGGCCCCGGCTCCAAGGGCGTGAGCGCGTTCCTGATCGACAACGCGCTGCCCGGCATCGTGGTCGAACGGGTCACCGAGAAGCTCGGCGTCCACACCAGCAGCACCTGCGACCTGGCCTTCGACGACGTGGCGGTCGGTTCCGACGCGCTGATCGGCAGCGAAGGCGAGGGCTTCGGCAATGCGATGACGGCGCTGGCCGGAGGACGCATCGGGATCGCCGCGCAGGCCACCGGCATCTTGGCCGCCTGCCTGGACGCGTCGGTCACGTTCGCCAAGGACCGGCACGCCTTCGGCAAGCCGATCGGCGCGTTCGAGGGCGTCTCGTTCAAGATCGCCCAGATGGCCACCGACCTCGACGCCGCGCGCCTGCTGACGTATCGCGCCGCCGCCCTGTGCGACGCGGGCGAACCGTTCGCGGTCGAGGCCAGCAAGGCCAAGCTCTTCGCTTCGACGGCGGCGCGCAAGCACGCCTCGGAAGCGGTCCAGATCCACGGTGGGTACGGCTACACCACCGAATTCCCCGTCGAACGCTACTACCGCGATGCCAAGATCACCGAGATCTATGAAGGAACCTCGGAGATCCAGCAGATCATCATCGCCCGCTCATTGTTAGGAAGACTCGACTCATGAACCTCATGGAATACCAAGGGAAAGAACTGTTCAAACGGGTCGGCATCCCGGTGCCGCGGTCGCAGCATTGCAAGACCGCCCGGGAAGCTGCCGACTTCGTGGCCGCCAACCCCGGCAAGTGGGTGATCAAGGCGCAAGTGCTGATGGGCGGACGCGGCAAGGCCGGCAAGATCAAGTTCGCGACCAACGCCGACGAGGCGCTGGCGGCCGCGACCGAGATCATGGCGACGCCGATGCCGCCGAACCGCCAGAACCCGGCCGGCGAGGCGATCAACTCGCTGCTGGTCGAGGAGACGCTCGATATCGCTAAAGAGGCGTACTGCGCGATCGCGATCGACCGGACCACCAAGAAGCCGGTCTTCATGGTGAGCAAGTTCGGCGGCATGGACATCGAGGACGTCGCGCACGACCATCCCGAGTCGATCGCGAAGGCGTTCGTCGACGTGGCGGGCGGCTATTGGTCCTACATCGGCCGCGACCTCGCGTTCTCGTCCGACCTGGATCCCGGATTCCGCAAGGCGCTGCCGGCGATCGTCGGCGGTCTCTACGAGCTGTTCTTCACGTACGGCGCGAAGCTGGTGGAGATCAATCCGCTGGCGCTGACCGCCGACGGCAAGGTCATCGCGTCCGATTCCAAGGTCGAACTCGACGACGACGCGCTCTTCAAGAACCCTGAGTTCAAGGCGTGGCAGCAGACGCTGCCGCTCGACGAGGACGAGACGCTCGCGACCGCGGCTGGTCTGGGCATCCGCAACTTCCGCCGCTTCCCGGGCACCGTCGGCACGATGGCCAACGGCGCGGGCCTGGCGATGGCGACGATGGACGCGGTCAAGAACGCCGGCGGCGAGATCGCGAACTTCCTCGACATCGGCGGCGGCGCCAACGCCGAGCGCGTGCGCAACTGCTACGAACTGGTGATGAACAACACGGACGCCAAGGTGTTCTTCGTCAACATCTTCGGCGGCATCACGCGCGGCGACGAGGTCGCCAAGGGCATCGTCGAGGCGCTCGGCGAGACGACCTCGCGCAAGGTCCCGCTGGTCATCCGGCTGACCGGCACCAACGAAAAGGAAGGCCGCGAAATCCTCGCCGCCAACGGCTTCGTGCCGGTGGAGACGATGGACGAAGGCGCCGCACAGGCCGTCAAGATCGCGGCGGGAGCATAACGTGAGCATCTATCTCGACAAGAACAGCAAGGTCATCGTCCAGGGCATCACCGGGACCGAGGGCTCGTACCACACGGCGCGCATGCTCGCGTACGGCACCAAGGTCGTCGGCGGCGTCACGCCGGGCAAGGGCGGCCAGCAGAGCGAGCACGGTCTGCCGGTCTTCAACACCGTCGCCGAGGCGGTCGCGGCCACCGGCGCGACCCACACCTGCATCTTCGTGCCGCCGCCGTTCGCGGCCGACGCGCTCTTCGAGGCCCACGCCGCCGGCATCGGGTTCGCGGTCTGCATCAGCGAGGGGCTGCCGGTCCACGACGTCCTGCGGGTGGTCGCGGCCACCCCGGGCATGCAGATCATCGGCCCGAACTGTCCCGGCCTGATCTCGCCCGGCAAGTCCAGCATCGGCATCATGCCGGGCCATATCTTTAAAGAAGGCGACGTCGGCCTGATCTCGCGCTCGGGGACCCTGACGTACGAGGTCGTCGACCTGTTGACCCGGGCCGGCTTCGGCCAGTCCACCTGCGTCGGCATCGGCGGCGACCCGATCATCGGCACGGTCTTCGTCGATTGCCTGCGCGACTTCGCCAACGACCCGCAGACCAAGGCGATCGTTATCTGCGGCGAGATCGGCGGCTCGGACGAAGAAGATGCGGCGGCCTTCATCGCCGAGCATCTGCCCAACACCCCGATCGTGGCCTTCATCGGCGGTCGCAACGCCCCCCCGGGCAAGTCCCTGGGCCACGCCGGCGCGATCATCTCGGGCAGCTTCGGCACCCCGGAATCCAAGATCACGGCTTTCCAGGCCGCCAACGTCCCGGTCGCCGACCGCCCCTCCCAGATCCCGGGCCTCCTAGCCGAGGCCATCAAGCAGAAGGGCTAATAGCAGCGATCGCCTTCGCGTTCTCAGAAACCGCCCCGGAAAGCGACCGGGGTGGTTTCTTCTTATTTAATTCTTAAGGTTCCCTGAGGGGGAGAGTGACTTAGGTCACTAATAAGCCCCTCATGTCAGATGAGAGGTTGCTGAGAGCAGTTTTGCTCGACGCGGCCGTTTTCTGCCATATATCACTCGACACAGAGGGCTAGAATTTGACTACTCTACGTACCCTCCGTCGTACGGCCGTAGCGGCATTGCTACTGGTTGCATTCCTGATCCAGGGAACATGGGCACTGGCAGGAACGACCGGCAGCATCCGCGGTTCGGTAATGGATGGATCCGGCGCCCCCGTTGCGGGCGCCAAGGTGACGGCCTCATCGCCGTCCCAGACCATCTCCACCACGACGGACTCCCGGGGTAACTTCGGCTTCCTCTCGCTCGCACCGGATTCGTATACGGTGTCGGTCGATAAGGAAGGCTACAACCCCATCTCTCTGGCCGGCGTCACGGT
>Ga0207667_10000408_pt1 | contig 58389 bp, 48 predicted proteins | sample KBSCornC52_FD_184301 | JGI IMG/M metagenome (GOLD analysis project Ga0207667, IMG submission 184301) | Corn rhizosphere microbial communities from Kellogg Biological Station, Michigan, USA - KBS Corn C5-2 (SPAdes) (version 2) | ecosystem: Host-associated > Plants > Roots > Rhizosphere > Soil ... | reverse complement strand
ACGTGTTGAAATATGGAAAACTCTATCGAGTTTCCCACATCCCAACACCACAAACAACAACAAGTTATTATTTATTATCTTTAAAAAACTAAGCGGGTCTACTGTCCGGGAAAATCAGCACACCTCATCCCGCGTGTTTTTGTTGATATAAGAGAGACGCGATGCATCGCGTCTCTACGGAAATATTTATTTAATACTGCCCTATCGACAACAACACCAGCGTACAAGCATATTCAGTTTCTATACCCTTATCATTCGCCATGCGGCGCAGCTCCGAATTCTCGGTGCCGGGATTGAAAATTATCCTTTTGGGATTGGTTTTCAGTATATAATCGTATAGTTCTTCCTGGTGCTGCGGGCCAACATACAGGGTAACCGTATCAATATCGGTATGAATAGTTTCCGGTTTTTCAATCGGCACACCTGCAACTACGCCCTGCTTAATCCCCACATTTACTATGCTGTGACCACTCCGCACCAGGCGATTGGCGGCAAGGTTGGCATAACGACCCTCGTTGGGCGTTGCCCCTAATATCAGCGTTTTTTTACTCATATTTTTATTGCGATTTCACCGATTGTTTTATGATTACACCGATTTCAGTTTTCGTTTGCTATTTGAAAAGACCGGCATTTTTAATCGGTGTAATCTTCTCAAAATCGGTGAAATTAACTATTCATCTTGTTTAACAGGGCAACCTGGCCCGAATGATATATATGATGTTGTATCAATCCCCGTACCAATTCCTCAAAACTTACGGGCGCATCTTCGCGATTGCTTTCATCCTTCATCGGGTCGCTCCATTCTTCTTCCGGGAAATGTTGAATTACGTTCAGCAAATTTACGTTAACCAGTTTCAGGTCATTGACATAGTTCTGCCATTTTTGCTCGTCGGGTGTTCCGGGATCGGGCCAGTCGCCGCTGGAGGGTAGCTGTGCGTTAAGGCCATTCAGCCGGTCCATTACTTCTTCGGTCCATGATAGCATGTGCAAAACAATGCCGGCTATATTATGCACCGATCCCGGTGGTTTTTCATATGCTGCTTCAAAACTGACATTGTCGATAATGTCGTACACGTTGGTCCCGTACCAGGGATTCCCGTACAATACCTTTTCTAATTCCTCTTTAAGTTGTTGGGATAATGACATAATATAATCGTTAATCAGTTTAAATAATCTGTGAAATCATATTAGCGCAGTTAATACCGTCTATCGCAGCAGAAATAATGCCACCCGCGTACCCGGCGCCTTCGCCGCATGGGAATAAGCCAGCGACCTGCGGATGTTGTAATGTCTCCTTATCCCTCGGCACTTTTACCGGCGACGAGGTGCGCGATTCAACACCAACCAGCAAAGCCTCATTGGTATAATACCCTTTCATTTTACGGCCGAAAACAGGCAGTGCTTTCCGCAGGCGCTCGTTTATCCATGCTGGCAATACCTCTTTTAGCGCAACGCTTTTTGTGCCGGGAAGATAGGAGTTGGCCGGCAAAGTTGCTGACACGCGATTCTCAGCAAAATCAATCATCCTTTGCGCAGGGGCAACCAGGTTTCCTCCCCCGGCTTTAAAGGCCAGTTGTTCGATATGCTGCTGAAAACGCAGCATTTTTAAGGGATCGGTATCATCGCCGACAACGTCCTTCAGTTCAACCTGTACCACCGTGCCCGAGTTGGCAAAAGGGTTATTCCTTTTTGACGGGCTCCAGCCATTAACCACAATTTCATCGGGTTCTGTTGCACAGGGGGCAATAATGCCACCCGGACACATGCAAAACGAAAATACGCCCCGGTTATCTACCTGCTCAACCAGGTTGTAATAGGAAGGAGGTAAATCGGGGCCGCGGTATTCGCAATGGTATTGCGCCCTGTCGATGATTTCCTGTGGATGTTCAATCCGCACCCCAAGCGCAAAGGGTTTTGCTTCAATTAAAATATTTTGGCGGTGCAGCATTTCAAAAATATCCCTGGCCGAGTGTCCTGTTGCCAGTATCACGGCATCCGCGTGCATCTTTTCGCCCGATGCCAGCTGAACGCCTTTTATCCTGCTAAACTCAACCAGCAAGGCAGTTACTTTGGCATCAAAATGCACTTCGCCCCCGGCATTCAAAATACTTTCTTTTATCGATGAAATAATTTGCGGCAGTTTATTGGTGCCAATATGCGGGCGTGCATCAATCAAAATGTCTTCGGTAGCGCCGTGAGCCACAAACGTTTTTAGCACCGCGTTTACATCCCCTCGTTTGGTTGATCGGGTATATAGTTTACCGTCGGAATAGGTGCCTGCGCCGCCTTCGCCAAAACAATAGTTCGATTCGGGGTTCACCTGGCCTTGCTTGTTGATATTGGCTAAATCACGGCGGCGTTGTTTAACATCCTTGCCGCGTTCTAAAATAATGGGTTTTACACCCAGCTCGATACAACGCAAGGCCGCAAATAAACCCGCCGGACCAGCGCCGATGATGATAACCGGTTTTGCGCTTTTGACGTTGGGATAGTTAACGGTAAAAGTTTCGGGAATATAGGTCTCAGCAAAAAATACTTGTACCTGCATACGGTAAACCACCTTGCGGCCACGCGCATCGATAGAGCGTTTTAGAATTTTTAAGGCTGATATTTTTTGGGGTGATGTATTTAATGCCGATGCGGCGATATTTTTTAATGCCTCAACATCTTCCTGTTGTCCTGGCTGACAAACAATTTCAATTTCTTTAACCATGGGTTTGCCGGGTTTTTATCCCGGATAGTGCAAAGGTAACCATGATTTTTAGGATTAAAAGGATTTTAGGATGCTTGTTAAGCAGAATAAATTTAACCCCTCTATCATCCTGAACGAAGTGAGGGATCTTTTGCCCGGGACAAGTCAACCGCTGATAAGTGACCCTATATGATCATGGAAAAAGCGGACAGTTTTGTTAAATAATTGTGATGGAAACCGGCGGAAAGTTGATTTTACCGGCATTTGTTTAGCATAATTTAAGATTTAACATTTTTTAACAATTTTCCGGGCCGTTTTTTGGCTCGTAGATATGGTTAAAATAGAATTTCCGGTATCCTGTACCCCGCCCTTAACCGGTGAAATACTAATCCATTAGTAGAAAATGGTCAAAATCGTCCGCCTTTGTATCACCAACCGTACGAAAACGAACACTTTCGTAGTGTTGTGTATTTTTATTTATCTGATAATCAATCTTTTAATAGATGGGTATCAATATTGGCATGGTACTGCAAAACACAATAAGATGATGACCACCGACACACGATTAGTTGAAATATGGCAGGGATGCTTAAAAAACGACCGTAAGCAGCAGGAACTATTATATAAAACCTTAGCGCCAAAAATGCTTGCCGTATGCATGCGCTATGCCCACGATAAAGACGAAGCCCAGGATATTTTACAGGAAGGCTTTATAAAGATGTTTAACAATGCGCATAAATACCGTGGCGAGGGTAACCTGGAAGGGTGGATCCGCCGCATTATGGTGCACTGTGCCATTTCGCGCTACCGCAAATCAAGATCAATTGTTTTGGTTGAGGATTTCCCCGAAGAAAGTAATGGCTTCAGCAACGGCTATAATGCACACGGCCTGGAGGTAAAAGATCTGCTGAAAATGATACAAAAACTGCCACAGATGTACCGGTCGGTATTTAACCTGTATGCTATCGAAGGGTATTCGCATCAGGAGATCAGCAACCAATTGGGCATTACCGAACTGTTGTCGCGCACAAACCTGTGCCGCGCCCGGGCCATATTAAAAGGTATGGTAAATACATTAACAGGCAGCGAAATGCATTGCCTGGCAAGCTGACACTTAGTTGGTTAAGTTAGCCCGATGGCGATCGGGCAGGGCGGATCAGGCCGGTTAGAGGTTTCCGGTATTGGTCCGCCTTTTTTATTATACGCTATTTAGGGTAACAATCCGATTATTTCCACGATTTGCGCCAGGCACCCTTCAAATCGCGGCTAATGAGCATAAAAATCTATCTCAAAAAAACTAAATTGAGCCCATGAAACTTATGTATCGTTCGTGGGTTTTGCAGGCGGCTTTTTTATTCATTTTGAGCGGCTGTCATGCTTATCTTTTCTGCAGCTGGAATTTGGGGTACAGCGATCGTGTTTTTAGTAATAGCCAAATAACCGGCACATACGCGCTGACTAGTTATTCTAAAAAAATGATGGAATACGAGGGCAAATATGAGCACATCCCTAATAGCACCATCCAAATAAATGCTGATAGCACTTACACCATCGCGAACGCGCCCGACTGGCTGGCAGATTCGCTGGCCGAATCGCACCGGCGTTATTTTACCAAAACAGGCAAATGGCAGCTTAATTGCTATGGAAGTTCCTGCAGCATTCAACTCAGCGATAAAATCAACGGCGCTATCCGGGTTAATAAAAAGGGACGGACAGCACTGCTCTTTAACATCGGCGACCCGGACAGTTGCCAGGGTATGGTTTACGAAAAGCAGTAACCCCGCGATTTTCTAAAATATCATACAGCCATTTTGCCAAGCCTAATCTCTAATTCACTAACCTCTAATCTCTACCGATGTTTCGCCCCCATCACAAAAGTCATCTCACCGCCGTTCATAATATCGGCATGGCTGATAAAATAACCATCAAGCGGCTTGCCGTTCATTAATATCTTTTGCACGTAAACATTTTTGTCGCTTTGGTTTTTTACGTTGATGGTAAACGTCTTGCCGTTCTCTAAATTAACCGTGGCGTGATAAACCGATGGACTACCAATAGCATACTGATCGGACCCAGGCGCTACCGGGTAAAATCCTAATGCGCTAAAAATGTACCAGGCGCTCATCTGACCGGTATCGTCGTTGCCGCCCAGGCCGTCAGGGGTATTTTTGTACATTTTCTTTAATATCATGCGGATCTTATCCTGTGTCTTCCAGGGCTTGTCGGTCCAGTCGTACAAATAAGCATCATGGTGCGAAGGTTCGTTCCCGTGCACATAATTACCGATGATGCCGTCTTTGGTAATATCCTCGGTTTCGGCAAAATACTTATCAGGCAGGTCATAGCTAAACAAGCTATCGATATAAACCACAAAACGTTTATTGCCGCCCATGGCTTGTATCAGTCCTGGCACATCATGCGGCACATACAGAGTATAATTCCAGGCATTCCCCTCAATAAAGCCCATACCAATAGTGGTAAACGGGTCGAATTTTGATTTCCGCCAGGAGCCGTCGGCCTCTTTTGGATGCATAAAGCCGCTTGCCGGATCGAAAACGTTTTTCCAATTTTGCGACCGTTTGATGAAAGTGTCATATACATCCGTCCGGTTTAGCTTTTTGGCCATCTGGGCTATGGCCCAATCATCATAAGCATATTCCAGTGTTGAGGATACCGAATTTCCATCTTTTTCATCAGGAATGTAGCCCATATCGTTAAAATCGCCTATACCTTCGTAATCGCTGTGATTGGCGGTAGCAACGGCCGCATCCAGCGCCTTGTTGGCATCAAAGGGGGCATTGCCCTTTACCACAGCATCAGCCAGTACCGATACACTGTGGTAGCCGCTCATGCACCAGTTTTCATTAGCCGAATTGCTCCAGATGGGCAGCATATGTTCGGGGCTCTGGTCAAAGTGGGCCAGCATGCTTTGTGCCATGTCGGCATTTCTTTTGGCTTCGATGATGTTAAACAGCGGGTGTAACGCGCGGTGCGTATCCCAAAGCGAAAAGGTGGTGTAGTTGGTAAAACCGGTTGCCTGGTGTACCTGCTGATCCAGGCCCTTATACTTTCCATCGGCATCCATGTAAACCGTGGGGTTTATCATCGCATGATACATCGAGGTATAAAAATTCTCTTTATCGTCCTTGCTGCCGTCTATCACAATTTTATGCAGTTCGGTTTCCCATTGCTGCTGGCCATCGGTTTTTACTTTTTCAAAATCCCAGCCCGGTATTTCGGTTTGCAGGTTGTTTAAAGCGCCGTCGATGCTCACCGGCGATATCGCCACTTTTATTTTTATTTTTTCGCCTTCAGTTGTCTTAAAATCAAACCAGGTTTTTAGCTGTCGGCCTGCAATCTCCGGAAAGTTTTTAGCGCGGTTAAATTTGCCCCAAAAACCGCCATAAACTTCGCGTTTGCTGTAGTTTTTGTAGCCCATTTGTATAAAAGGCTTATTAAAAGTCATGGCAAAATACAGCGAACGGGTGCGCGCCCAGCCGTTGGTGAGGCGGTAACCGGCAACAGTGCTATCATTAATCCGGCGCAGGTAAACCCAAACGTTTTTGTCGGGGTAATTATAAATGCCGGCCATCAAATCCAAGATAATATGCGCATCATCCGATTTTGGGAAAGTATATTGATGGAAACCCACGCGGGTGCTGGTAGTCATTTCGGCAATAATGCCGCTGGCATCCAGCTTTACTTTGTAGTAATTAGCCTGGCTCACCTCGTTCTCATGCGAAAAGCCCGAACGGTACCCACTGCCGGGTTTATCGGCTGTGCCGGGGTTCAGCATCAGTTTGCCAACGGTGGGCATAATTAAAAAGTCGCCCAGGTCGGAGTGGCCCGTTCCGCTAAAATGCGTATGACTGAAACCCACAATGGTTTTGTCATCGTATTGATAACCGGCGCAGTATTTATATACATCGGGATTGTAATGCCCGTTCAAATCGTAACTCACCGAATCGGTTTCGGGGCTCAGTTGCACCATGCCAAAAGGAACGGTTGCGCCGGGATAGACGTGCCCCATGCGTTGGGTGCCTATGATAGGCCTTACATATTGAACCAGGTTTTCTGTTGTTGGAGTCTGCGCTGCCGCAATAAAAACAGCGGAGCTAAAAAGGACGGTCAGTATTTTTTTCATTTTTGGATGAAATGTTAAAAGGGGCAAATATAACAGGATAATTGGTCGGCGCGACAATTTGCAGGATTTTGGGCAGTCAAAACAAGATTGGCAACACGTTTTTTACACGTGGGATATCGCCTTTGTTGTCAATGCCCTCATTAGTCAGCTTATCGTCCTTTTCTCTTCTCCAACATCGCGATGATATGTGCTACACGCCTACTTCTCTCGAAAATCAGTACATTTACAAAACTCATTGCCAAAATGGCATAGCATACGTCCCCTTGTAACAACGGTATGTGGTTTGTAATCTAAATTATAGTTCCATCCCGGTGGGTTTGCCGGGACTAAAAATCTAAATTTAAAAACATGAAAATCTTTTTGATAGCACTTGGCGTAGTGGTAGTTTTGGGCCTCAGCTACTTTTTTTGGACCAAAAGCGTTTATAACGACCTGGTTAGAAAAGACGAGACCGTAAAAGCAAAATGGGGCAATGTACAGGGCCAGTACCAGCGCCGCAGCGATTTGATCCCGAACCTGGTTGCAACCGTAAAGGGCGCAGCTAATTTCGAAAAAAGCACCCTGGTTGACGTTGTGAACGCCCGCGCAAAGGCTACTTCCATACAGGTTGACCCTAACCAGTTAACTCCTGAAAATATCCAGAAGTACCAGGCCGCACAAGGGCAGTTGAGTACCGCATTAGGTCGTTTATTGGTAGCTTCGGAAAAATACCCCGATCTGAAAGCAAGCCAAAACTTTAATGATCTGCAGGCATCGATAGAAGGTACCGAAAACCGCATTGCCGTTGCGCGCGGGGATTTTAATGGCGCTGTGCAGGACTTTAACATCCTGGTACGCAGCTGGCCGGCCAGTATAGTAGCAAACAATAACGGCTTTGGCATTAAAGGAAGTTTCTCGGCAGATGAATCGGCCCAGGCTCCGCCTAAAGTATCTTTTTAAATAAAAATGATTACACCGATTGGAGGATGATTGCGCCGATTAACAGTGTAATCTTAAAACAATCGGTGAAATCGCCACAACAATAACTATGGCTGTATTTAATGATGAGGAGCAGCAGCGTATCCGCGCCGCGATAGAGGAAGCTGAAAGGCATACCTCGGGGCAGCTGCGCGTATGTATTGAAAAAACCTGCAGCGAAGATGTTCTGGATCGCGCTGCAAAGTATTTTCACCAGTTGGATATGCATCGGACCAAACTTCGTAACGGTGTTCTTATTTACGTAGCTATTGTCGACCGTAAATTTGCCATTATTGGCGATGCCGGGATAAACAAGGTAGTGCCCACCAATTTTTGGGACGATGTTAAAGATGATATGCTGCAGCATTTTAAAACCGGCAATGTGGTTGAAGGCATAGTTACCGGCCTTGAAATAGCCGGCGAACACCTGCAGAAATATTTCCCGCATGAACAGGGGGATAGTAACCAATTGCCCGATGACGTCGCTTTTATGGACGGCGAATAAACCCAAAATCATGTTAAAAAAACTCACGATATTTTTTGTGTTGCTGCAGTTGGCCTTTGTAGCCATTGCACAGGATTTGCCCAAGAAATCCAGCACCCTGGTTACTGATTATACCAGTACCCTTAGTCCCCAGGAAACACAACAACTTGAAAGTAAACTGGTGGCATTTGATGATTCCACATCTACACAAATCGCGGTGGTGATCACCAATTCTGTAAAGCCTTATGACATCAACGATTACGGTCAGAAACTTGGCCGGGCCTGGGGCATAGGCCAGCAAGGTAAAAATAACGGCATATTGGTGCTGGTTGCCAAAACCGATCATAAAGTATCCATCCAAACAGGCTATGGCGCCGAAGGCGCAGTTACCGACAGCAGAACCCAGGATATTATCCAGAACGATATTGTGCCTCATTTTAAACAAAATGATTACTACGGAGGTCTGGATGCCGCTACCGACGATTTGATGAAGCTGATGAAAGGCGAGTATAAAGGCACCGGGCAGAAACAACAGGTACAGAATGACGATAACTCCATTGGCGGTGGCGTGTTCGTTATCATTATCATCATTATCTTTATTCTGCTTGCTATATTCCGGGGACGTGGCGGCGGCGGCCATATCATTGGCGGCAGGGGCGGTGCAAGCCCATTCTGGTGGTTCCTGGGCGGTGCTTTGCTCGGCCGCGGTAGTGGTGGCTGGGGCGGTTTCTCCAATGGTGACGGGGGCTTTGGCGGCGGTGGTAGTAGTGGTGGCGACAGCGGCGGCTTTGGCGGGTTCGGCGGCGGCGATTTTGGCGGCGGCGGATCAAGCGGCAGCTGGTAATTTTTTTGGTTGATAGTTAATGGTTCATAGCTCATAGCCGGAAGTTTTTTCTAAATTAGGCCTGTTTTGCCATGAACCATGAACTATCAACCATGAACCCAAGCGATCTTACCTGGAAAAAACTATCGTCGACCTATCTGCATAAAGGCCCCTGGGCTACACTAAGATCTGACAGGTGCGAAATGCCCAATGGACACATTGTTGAAGACTATTATGTGCTTGAATACAGCAACTGGGTAAACGCCGTTGCCATAACCGAAGAGGGTAAGATTTTAATGGTTTACCAGTATCGCCATGCTGCGGGTATTGTTTCACTGGAAATACCCGGAGGAGTGATTGATGAAGGTGAAACGCCTGAACAAGCCCTGCGACGCGAATTACTGGAAGAAACCGGCTACCAGTTTGATGATTTTGAACTGCTATGCACCATATACGGCAACCCTTCAACAGCCGACAATCAAACAAGATGTTTTTTAGCCCGTGGCGGCAAAAAAGTGCAGGGACAACACCTGGATGCCCAGGAGGAAATTATTGTGGCGCCATTTAGTATTGATGAAGTAAAGCAATTGCTGTTTGATAATAAAATAGCCCAGGCATTGCACTGCACCGGGCTATTTTATGCTTTAAACAAGCTTGAGGCTTTGTAAATTCTCGTTTACTTACCCCGGCTTATATCAAAAGTTATTAGTCTAGTTACTCTGCAGGGTTATTTTGCGGATGACGTTATTTCCCTGATCGCTTACATAAATATTACCGCTCGCATCAACTGCGATGCCCTGCGGATTGTTAAACCGGGCATTCTGGCCCTGGCCATCTGTAAATCCTGCGGTATTTAACGCTCCTGCAATAAAATACAGCACATTGTTGGTTGTGTACTGCATTATGCGCCCGCCTTCGTCAACTATATACAAATTGCCTTGTTTATCAATTGTAATTGCTGAAGGCAGGTTGAGCAAGCTCACTTGAACAGGGTTGCCGGCCAAGGTAGTAACCACCTGTGTGGTTGAGTTTACTTTGCGCAATGCCGAATTTCCCTGGTCGGTTACATAAATATTGCCCGAACCATCTACCGCAACACCTGTAGGATTATTAAAGAACGCATTAGCTCCGGTTGCATCAATAAAGCCTTTCACTTTGTTTCCGGCAACGGTCCTTGTGCGGCCGCTAGGGTAAATCTCGCGGATAACGTTGTTGCCGCGATCAGCTACAAAAACATTTCCGGCAGCGTCAACGGCAATGCCCTGTGGGTGATTAAACACGGCAAGCGAATCGGATGAACCGGTTAAATGGGCCGAATCGGCAGCGCCGTTGCGATAACCCGGTAAGCCGGTACCTGCATAAGTGCTAACTATACCTGCGGGGGTAATTTTGCGGATAACGTTATTGCCAAAATCAGCTACATATAAATTGCCCTGGGCATCAAACGCCTGGCCATTAGGGGCATAAAAACTGGCGCTTAAAGCGGCGCCGTTATGATAACCAATGGTTTGGTTGCCCGCAATGGTAGTCACCGAGCCCGTTGTAGAAATTTCCCTGATCAGGTCGTTGTATGCATCGGAAACAAACACGTTCCCTTTACTATCAACTGATAAGCCTTGCGGATTATTAAATAAAGCACCGCCGGCCGATCCATCAAGGTACCCCGCAGCGCCGGCAGAGCTACCGGCTAAAGTGCTTACTGTTACGGTTAAGCCCGTAAATGTTGCAGCGGTTGTAAAAGTTGTTACCCCGCCATAACCTACACCCGCGCTATTGGTTGCATAGGCTCTTACATAATAGGTTGTTCCGGGTGTTAAACCGGTTAAGTTGCTGGTAAATGTTGTATAAAGGGTGCCGGCATGGCTAACCGAATCGGTGGTTTTAGCGTCAGACACCGTAGGTGTTTTATTAGTTGAACTGTAGCAAACGCCATTGGCTGTAATAGTTCCGTTACCGTCTGATGTAATAACGCCACCGGTTTGAGCGGTAGTACTGGTTAAATTAATGATCACCGCTGTGGTGCTTACCGATGGTGCAACGGCTGGTACTAAGGTTGGCGTTGAAGAACTTTTTTTACAGCTATTGGCCAATAAAACAATCGCAAGCACGAAAAAAGACAATGAAATATAACGCGAGTAGAATACTTTCATGAAAATAAATAGATAACAGAATATAAATTTTTAACCATACCGCTATGCGTGTTCATAAACAACTGCAATTATAGCCTTAATATTGCTTGAATGATGCAAATTTAACAAATATTAACACCAACGAACACGGCAAGAATATGGTAAATAAACCGAAGGGCGAAATTAAGCTTTAGATTGGGAATTTGAACACAATCTGCCGTTAATGTTGGTTTTTTGCAAACACCGGATCGCTACACGGATAATTAAATAAATGCGATAAAACCGAAGGCGCTAATGCTGGTTGATTCATAACCAATTGCATATCGCATCCGGAAAATAACAAAACCAAAGATCTGCCGATAAATATTGATAAGCCTTTTAAGGCTTTGACAAAAAAAGATATGATTTAATTTAACGCGGCATTAAGCGTTGCAAAAAATTCTCTTGCCTGGTCGTCGTTTTCCAACCATGGGAAGTGACCGCATTTTTCAATAAAGTGAATACTCGTTTGCGGCATCAATTCTTTAATCTCAAAAGCGGTGGATTCGCCTACCGGGTCCTGTCGTCCCTGTATTATACTTACCCGCCCTTTGTAATTTTTGAGTGCTTCAACGCGTTTATTTTCTTCAGCAATATAGGCCGGCCAGGTCAGGTTTTCAGCTTTAGCATTATAATCTTCCAGGTTAAGCCGGGCTTTTACTTCCAGGGCACGTTTCCTGTCGAAAAAATATCCGGGCAAAATGGCCTTTATGATTGGTTTTTGCAGACTGTCGGCAATAGCCATCTCCCTTAAGTCGTCCGGCTGAAGCCGCATGGTAATATTATCCTGGAAATAGCTAAATACTTTACTCGTTGGCCCGGCCGGCGACAGCAAGATCAATTTGGGGGCATATAGTGGATACCTGGCAGCATACACCATTGCCAGGGCGCCGCCCCAGGAGTGCCCGAGCAGGGTAAACTTGTCAATCTTTAAGTGCGCACGCAAAGCCTCCAGGTCATTCACGTAATTATCCATCGCGAAAGTGCGTTCATCCATTGCCGAAAGTGCCGACTTTCCTGTGCCTCGCTGATCCAATACAATACAGCGATACTTTGAGGATAGGTTTTTCCAAAGCGGCTCTAAATAAGAAGCATTAAAGCCAGGTCCACCGGCCAGGAAGATAATAGGCTCGCCCTGGCCAAACTCCTGTACAAAAAGCTTAGTCTGGTCTGCCGAGGTAATGTAATAGCTATTTTGCGCACCGGCGCGGAAAAAAGCTATCAAAAGAAGCAAAAAAAGGTACTTTTTCATGTTAAACCGTAATTAACCTGTCCCCGCAATTTATCAACGATCCGGGTATAAAAAAGTGGTAAATAAATGTGATTTTGGGGACAGCACTGAAAACAAAAAGACCAAAACAGAAAGCTATTGTCTTTCCGTTTTGGTCTTTACTTTATTAAAAGAGCTTTGGTCTTTCTGCTTTAAGCTTCGCGCTCCCAGTTCTACCGACTCAAATACATTGATTTTTCTTTATACAGATGCCTGAAATAGGGGTCCTGTAAATTAGGGATAAACCGTATGGCTTCGCCGGTTGATTTCATTTCAGGGCCGAGCTCCTTGTTCACTTCCGGGAATTTATCGAAAGAGAATACTGGTTCTTTTATCGCATAACCCCATAGCTTGCGTTCTATGGTAAAGTCTTTCAGCTTGTTAACGCCCAGCATACATTTTGCCGCTATGTTGATATAAGGAACATCGTATGCTTTAGCTATGAATGGCACCGTACGCGATGCCCTTGGATTAGCTTCAATCACATACACTTTGTCATTTTTTATGGCGAATTGTATGTTCAACAGGCCCAGCACGTTTAATGCTTTGGCAATTTTAACCGTATATTCTTCCATCTGGCTAATGGCGCTATCCGACAGGTCAAATGGAGGCAATACTGCAAATGAGTCGCCAGAGTGTATACCTGCAGGCTCAATGTGTTCCATCATCCCAACTATATGCACATCATCGCCATCACTGATAGAATCCGATTCTGCTTCTGCGGCTCGATCCAGGAAATGGTCGATCAGCACACGGTTGCCTGGCAGGGCGCGTAGCAAACTTACTACTGCTTTTTCAAGGTCCTCATCATTTATCACAATACTCATGCCTTGCCCGCCTAAAACGTAGCTTGGGCGCACCAGTACAGGATAGCCAACAGCATGGGCGACTTCTAACGCTTCTTCGGCGCTCTCGGCTACTCCATATTTTGGGTACGGGATATCCAGTTCCTTCAACAGGTCCGAGAAACGGCCGCGGTCTTCGGCAATATCCATATCGTTAAATGACGTGCCGATTATTTTTATGCCATGTTCGTGCATTTTTTCGGCCATCTTCAACGCGGTTTGACCACCCAGTTGTACGATAACACCGTAAGGTTTTTCCATCTCGATGATCTCGCGCACATGCTCCCAGTAAACCGGTTCAAAATACAGCTTATCGGCCATGTTAAAGTCAGTCGAAACTGTCTCAGGGTTGCAATTGATCATGATAGCCTCGAAACCCGATTCTTTTGCGGCAAGCAAACCATGCACACAGCTGTAATCAAACTCAATACCCTGGCCAATCCGGTTAGGGCCCGATCCTAATACAATTATCTTTTTCTTGTCTGTTACGATCGACTCATTTTCGCCCTCGTAAGTAGAGTAGTAATATGGCGTTTTGGCAGGGAACTCTGCAGCGCAGGTATCCACCATTTTATAAACGCGTTTAATACCCAAAGACTTGCGGCGCTGGTATACATCCTCTTCGGTTACGTTGCCCAAAATATAAGCTATCTGTGTATCCGAAAATCCTTTTTGTTTCAGGGTGAAGAAAAATTCTTCGGGTATATTATTCAGCGAGTAACGGCGAAGTTCATTCTCCAGGTTTACCACATCCTGTATCTGGTTCAGGAACCAGCGATCAATTTTAGTTGCTTTACGTACCGATTCGATCGGAACGCCTAAGCTTAATGCGTCATAAATATGGAAAAGCCTGTCCCAGCTTGGATGTTCCAGGCTGTGCATGATCTGGTCGAGGTTACGGTTCTGGCGGCCATCGGCGCCAAGGCCGGCCCGGCCAATCTCCAAACTCTGACAAGCTTTTTGCAGCGCCTCAATAAAGCTGCGGCCAATGCCCATTACTTCGCCTACTGATTTCATTTGCAGGCCCAGCTCGCGGTTGGCGCCTTTAAACTTATCAAAATTCCAGCGTGGTATTTTTACGATCACATAATCCAGCGTCGGCTCAAAATAGGCCGATGTTGTTTTAGTGATCTGGTTTTCTATTTCGTCAAGATTATAACCTATTGCCAGTTTCGCCGCAATTTTGGCGATGGGGTAACCGGTAGCTTTTGAAGCCAGCGCCGATGAGCGCGAAACACGCGGGTTAATTTCAATGGCGATGATGGCTTCGTCGGCAGGGTTTACCGAGAACTGTACGTTACAGCCGCCTGCAAAATTACCAATGGCGCGCATCATTTTAATGGCCTGGTTGCGCATCGACTGGTAACAACGATCGCTCAGCGTCATGGCCGGGGCTACCGTAATCGAGTCGCCGGTGTGGATGCCCATCGGGTCGAAATTTTCGATGGAACAGATAATGATCACGTTATCATTATTATCCCGCAGTAACTCCAGCTCATATTCTTTCCAGCCCAAAACAGCCTGTTCCACCAAAACTTCGTGTGTTGGCGAGGCCTGCAGACCGCGGCTTAAAGCAGCATCAAAATCTTCTTTTTTATGTACAAAGCCGGCTCCTTTGCCACCCAAAGTATAGCTTGGGCGGATAACCAGCGGAAAGCCAATTTCCTGTGCAGCTTCTTTTCCTTCCAGAAAAGAATTGGCAATTTTGGAGGTAGCCACGCCAACGCCAATATCAACCATCAGCTGGCGGAAAGCCTCGCGGTTCTCGGTTTTTTCAATGGCGGCTATATCAACCCCAACTATTTTTACATCGTATTTTTTCCAGATACCGCGCTCTGCAGCTTCGATACAAAGATTAAGCGCTGTTTGACCGCCCATGGTAGGCAGCACGGCATCAATTTTTTGTTCCTGCAATATTTTTTCGATGCTTTCGCAGGTAAGGGGCAGCAGGTAAACATGGTCGGCAATAACCTTATCCGTCATGATGGTGGCGGGGTTACTATTGATAATGGATACCGAAATGCCTTCTTCTTTCAGGGAAAGGGCGGCCTGTGAGCCGGCATAATCGAATTCGCAGGCCTGGCCTATAATAATAGGACCTGAACCAATAATTAAAATAGATTTTATGGATGTATCTTTTGGCATGGGCTTTTTTTATTCAAGAAAACAGCCAGGTGCGGGGATGCCAACGTAAAACTCCGAAATTGTCCTGATCCCTTTTGGGGATTAAAGGAAAGCATTCTGCAATCCGGTATCTTCTTGTCGGGGTGCAAAGATACGGTTTGCAAGGGTATTATGTGATTTTTTTTTTAATTAGGATTTGGAGCATAGTTGATGGCCGATAGTTGATGCTTTGCAGCACGTTTGAAACGTATTTGCCCACGTTGTCAACGCACCAGCACCTGTTTAAGTTCACTAATAACTACAGCACGATTGTACTGGCGGTGTCAATAATAATCGTACCAAAAAATTTCCCCGGGCGGATGAATTATTTAAATGATTAGCAACAAGCAAATTAATTTTTAATTAATTAAATTGCTTGAAATGGGCATGGTTGATGTGGGCATGATGAAAACCAATTTTTAAACATTTAAAAATTAGCATTATGTCAAGCAATCAAAATCAGCAGGGCAGCCAGCAGAATCGGAACGATCAAAGCGGCCGCAACACCAACCAGGGAAATCAAAACACCGGCAGGCAGGATTTGCAGGACCAAAACAGGCGCAGCAATGAGCAGGAAAGCCAGAGCGGCAGCCGGTCGGGCCAGGAAAGCCAGGGTGGCCACAGGTCCGACCAGGGATTTGGATCGATGGATGACGATGAACAACGCGAAATAGCCCGCAAAGGCGGCAAGGCATCACATGATTCCAACCAGGGTAACCGGTCTGGTTCTCAAACCGGCAAGAGCGGGAATCTCTGATCACGCTTTAATGCCGGTCAATTCCGGCTTTTGAAAGGAATTAACTCATGTTGATCAAAACACCAAAAGAGGCAGCACCATTAGCTGCCTTTTTTGGTTACTGCTTTTGCATTATATCGTATTTCATTCTTTACCGTTTCATAACCGGAAATAATTGTAACCGCGTCTCCCGTTGGGCCCTGAGGTCTTATTATCGCACCATTAAATTGTTGAGCAAAACAAGGCGTCCGAATCCCCCTTTTTTTAAAAACTCCATAAACATTCTGGTCAATTTTTCATTAGCTTTATAAGGGGCAAAACAAGCGCCTGTTAATGTAAATAATCGGGAGGGCCAATTTTATGAAAAGGAGATTTTTATTTATTTCATTAGGATTTATTTTAGTGCTGGCGGCAGGTTGTGCCATGATGCAATCCATCGTAAAATCCACATTCCCCTATACCACCACGTTAAAAGTGCCAAAGGTTTCTCCGGTCGGGGTCGATTTATCCGTAACGGGAATGGCCAACAGCTTTGACCAGGATTTTAAAAAAGATGGCAACAACGCTGAAAAGGTGAGCCAGGTGCGTATGGTATCGGCCCGTATGGAATCAAGAGAACCAACGGACTTCAATTTGGGTAACCTTGCGATGGTAAAAATTTATATGTCGAAAGCAGATAGTACCGACGAAGTGCTGGTAGCCTCCAGGACCGATATCACTGCCGGCGCGGGGAACAGTATCACATTGGATATCGATAATTCCCACTTTTTGGACCAGATGGTGCGGCAGACGAAAGTGCGCATAAGGATGGTTTACAGGTTGCGCAATCCCATTGATGTTAGCCCCGAGTTACACATTGTTTTAGGGCTGGGCGCCTTCCCCAACCGGAATTAAATTTGGAGGATTACTGCTCAGTTAATGCAAAATTAACCGGCACCGAATAGGATACTCTTACCGGCCTCCCAAACTGCATACCGGGGACCCAGCGCGGCGAGTTTTCTATTACACGGACTGCCTCTTCGTCAATCTCTTTACTCACAGACTTGCGTACTTTGACGCCAGTAATTTTTCCGTCTTTTTCAACTACGAAAGAAAGAACTACAACTCCCTGCTGGTCATTTTCCCTGGCTACGGTTGGATAGTTAATATGTGTTCCCAGGTAATTGCCGAAGGCTTCAACCCCTCCCTTAAATTCCGGTGGGGTTCCCCTTGATTTGGAATATGAAGTGCTTTTGCCCACGGTATCTGTTGCTGTTCCATTGATGAGCTCCCCATCTTTATAGGTTTCGGCGAAATTTAATTTAAGCCCTTTGTTGTACCCTTTCCATGCGCCGTCTCTTTTGCCGTTTTTAACAGGGCCTTCATCAATAACAGCCTTAAAATTGTCATCGTACTCCTTATAATAGCCATTTCCGCCTTCGAACATCAGGGTTCCCAATGAGTCGTATTCGGCCTTTATCAGGTAATTATTTCTGATGTCGTTGTAACGGTCGCCATTGTCGGGGTATTCTTTTACCAGGTAAGCTTTACCGTTAGGATAAAACAAATACTGATTGCCAACTTGCAGTCCATTTTTAAAATTGGTAACACTTTTGCGTGTTCCTTTCTTATAATATTCAAGGCGTTGGCCTTCAAACCATGGCGGATCAATTTTTGAAGATTTCCCAATTAGTTTTTTAGCCCCGTTTATATAATATTCTGCAACATTATATAGCTTGGAACCGGAATCGGGCTCCGTTACTATCCGCATAAAATCTGCGCTATCTCGCTTGTCTACATAGGTGCCGCTATTCTTAAGGAAATAAACATTCATCTTTTTGGGTTGGGCGAAACAAAAAAATGCAGCAAGGCTAATTACGACTGTGAAAAGAATTTTCATGATTTATTATCAGCGGAAAAACACCATCTATTTAATTAACTTGTTATCGCCATCAGGGAAAACCAAAAGAGGCTGGTATTTTCGTGCCTCATCCATCTCCATATACGCATATGACATAATGATCACAATATCGCCCACCTGGGCCATGCGGGCGGCAGCGCCGTTTAAACAAATTGTGCCGGTGCCTCGTTCACCTCTAATGATATAAGTTTCAAAGCGGGCGCCATTATTGTTGTTTACTATCTGTACTTTTTCGTTGGCTATCATATTCGCCGCGTCCATCAGGTCCTCATCAATGGTAATACTACCCACATAGTTCAGTTCGGCCTGCGTTACTTTGGCGCGGTGTATCTTTGATTTTAATACTTCGATAATCATTGTGCAAAGTTAGAGCATTTGGTTCATAGTTCATGGATCATAGTTCATAGCTTTTTGTGGTTCGACTATGAACTATCAACTATGAACCATGAGCTAAAAAATATTTGCATTTTAAAACATAAATAACTTATCTTCGTTAAACACATCAGCAAGACTATGTTGGCGACGCCCATATAGTCTTGTTTGTTTTTTATGTGGACGCGTCTCTCTTGGTACAGGGGGGCGGTTTTTTTTGGTAACCAATAGAACTGAATTATTAAAAATTAAATTGTGCGTTATGGCAGAGGTATCATACTATACCAAAGAAGGTTTGGAAAAGTTAAAAGAAGAATTACAATATTTAAAGACTACCGGGCGGCAGACTATTTCGAAAGCTATAGCCGAAGCCCGCGATAAAGGCGACCTATCGGAAAACGCCGAATACGATGCTGCCAAAGAAGCACAGGGATTACACGAAGCCAAGATAGCCCAGTTACAGGAAGTGGTAGCTAATGCCCGCTTGCTGGATGAATCAAAACTTGATATGTCAAAAGTGCTGGCCTTGTCGAAAGTGAAAATTAAGAATACAAAAAACGGTGTCGTGATGAGTTACCAGCTGGTATCGGAAAGCGAAGCCGACCTTAAATCCGGAAAAATATCGGTAAGCTCGCCTATTGCAAAGGGCCTGCTGGGCAAAAAGGTTGGTGAGACCACCGAAATTACAGTACCTGCCGGTAAAATAGAGTTTGAAATACTGGAAATTAGTCGTTAAAATAAGTTGTAAAAGGTTGAAAAAGTTGTAAGAGTTTAAAAAGGTTGTAATGGTCAAAAAAGGATTAAATCCTTACAACCCTTACAACCACCACAACCTTTATAACCCTTATAACCACTACAACCCTTAAAGCCCACCCATGACCATCTTCTCAAAAATAGTAGCCGGCGAGATCCCGGCTTATAAGGTAGCTGAAACGGATGATTTCCTGGCTTTTTTAGATATTAACCCCCTTGCCGAGGGGCATGTGCTGGTTGTCCCTAAAAAGGAAGTGGATTACCTTTTCGACCTGGACGATGTAACTTATAACGGCTTACAGGTATTTGCCAAAATTGTAGCCATTGCCATAGGAAAAGCCATCCCCTGCAAAAGAGTTGGCGTAGCCGTTATCGGGCTCGAAGTGCCGCACGCCCATATTCACCTGATCCCGCTTAACCATGTAAGCGATATCAATTTTGAACGGCCAAAATTGCATCGCACAGCAGAGCAATTGGAAGCAACAGCCGAAAAGATTCGCAAGGCGTTATAGTTTGGTTTTACCGTATCAATATTCCGTGAAAATCTACTTTTTAACTTTTGATAACCCCGCTACACGACCGGCATTATCCTTGGCGAAAGTATCCCAACCGGAATAGGATTTTTTGGTGCTGCTTTTACCTGTTGGTATCCGTTGAAAAGAATGGCAAACAGCTACGGCCAGCCCATCGGTCGCATCCAGGAAATCGGGGGTTTCTTTAAATTTCAGCAGATTTTGCAGCATGGCGGCTACCTGCTCTTTCGTGGCATTTCCGTTGCCGGTGATAGACTGTTTTATCTTACGCGGAGCAAACTCCGTAATATCTAAATTGCGCGATAGTGCGGCGGCCATGCACACGCCCTGTGCCCGGCCAAGTTTCAGCATCACCTGTATGTTTTTGCCATAAAACGGTGCTTCTATAGCCATGCAATCGGGCTGGTAATTATCAATAAGGGCAACGGTTTTTGCAAAAATGCGCTGCAACTTCAGCATGTGGTCATCAATCTTATCCATTTTTACCACACCCAGGCTAATGAGCTCTATTTTAGGGCCGGTTTCTTTTATCACACCATAACCCATCACCGCCGTCCCCGGATCAATCCCCAATATAATACGCTCTTTTTGAATAAGTATCTCCATGTGTTAGTTTGCAGTGCCTGTCAAAGATACCATTCGCCGCTTACAATTCTCCCTTCAAAATCTTCATATAATGTTGCCTGCTGATCATCCGCGCTCCCATCGATTCCAAATGCGGTGTATGAACCTGGCAATCTATCACCGGGTAACCGCTTTTGCAGAGATGTATAAGCGCTGTTTTGGATGCGTTAGGCATAAGGCTGAACATGCTTTCGCCGCAAAAAATATGGGCAACTTTAACGCCATAAAGGCCACCAACTAAATTATCCTGGTGCCAAACCTCAACTGAGTCGGCGTGCCCTTTATGATGAAGGTCGACATAAGCAGCAATCATCTCATCGGTTATCCAGGTACCATCCTGACCAGGGCGGGGCACTAACGAGCAGGCTTCGATAACCCTTTCAAAACATTGATTGATGGTAACCGTAAATTTGCCTGATCGCAAAACCTGTCGCATGGATTTCGATACCCGCAATTCATCAGCAAAAAGCACAAACCTTTCATGCGGCGAGTACCATAATATGGGTGTATCATCACTATACCAGGGAAAAATACCCTGTTGATAACCGAGCATAAGTCGCTCCGCCGAAAGATCGCCGCCGACAGCTAACAGCCCGTCGGGTTCGGCCAGCTTTGGGTCCGGGAACAGCAAACGTTCATCAAGCCTGAATATCATCAGGCAAATTTACGCCTTCCGGCGTATCACCAGTTTTTTATTTTGTGCGTTTGATACCGCATCCAGGTATTCCTGCATTTCGGCGTATTTTTGAGCGGGGATAACATGATTGGTTAAATTGAACTTTGCAATGCCTATTACCTGGTTTTTTGCGGCGTCATAGGTGTATTGCACATCAAAACTGCCGTAAGTAAATTTTAAACTTCGGTTTGCAGGCAGGGTTTCCACCTCAAAACCAGCCGGAAGTTCGATAGTTGTGCGGCAGCTTTTTTGCATCGGGTGCTCAAAATAGTAATCGGATTGCCGGTGATCATTTGGCGGAAGCGTGTAAGCAAACAGGTCGAAAACCTGGGGTTTATAAAATCGCTTGTCGCCTGCTATTATGTCGCAAAACTTGTCGTATTGCAGCGCCATATCTACCTCCTTTGTCCCGTTTTTATCACCAGCGGGAGTAAAATCAAACGCCATCGGCTGTTTAATATTCAGCCAGTGTATAATTTGTTCTTTTTGTTCGTCGATATTGCGATACGAAAACTGCAGGAGCTGACTCCGGTATCCGCCCGTAGCAAATACTTTAACGGTTGCCTTCGCTCCTCCATCAGCGTCAAGTGTCAACAGCACATCGCTGTTAAACTGATTATCGGCCATGGTGCTGCGGGGGGTGTTGACTAATTTGCCGCCATCTTCGGTAATCAGTAAAGCCCTTCGGTTTTCGGTAAAAGTACCTAATTTACCAAAGGGCTGCGTCGCACTGGTGCATTCAAGCCATGTGGTATCCCCTTTAAAAGGGATGCATAATATTTCGTGATTAAAATGATTGAATGGGAAAGAGATGTCTGCCGGTTCTTTGTTGGCTTCGGCATTTATTACAGCGCAATAGGATTTAATGTTAACCGCCTTTAACAATGCGCTCATATAGTTTGAAAGCGCTTTGCAGTCGCCATATTTTTTCTGGTCGACAAACGTTGCCGAAAGCGGTTTCCAGCCGCCAATACCCAACTGAATACTTACGTAACGCATACTTTGCTGCAAATATTTGTACAAAAACCGGGCTTTGTCTTTATCTGTTTTGAGGCTATCCGTCATTTTCCTGATCTCGGCTTCCCGCTCGGGCGACAAGGAGTTTACATCGACATGCAGCGATTTTAACCAAACACCATAATTTTTCCAGGTGCTTATATCACCCGGATAGCCATCCACGCTAAATTTATTGGCAGCAAAATATACATGCGGCAAAACCCGCCAGTCTTCGGCCCCTTCCTCAAGCTTAACAGCTTTTAAATTTTTTATAAACCACGTATAATGGCTTTTTCCGTCTATTACATTTTTAACAGGTGTAATTGATGTATTTTCATTAAGATACCTGAAACCGGCGTTGGTATCTATCGAAAAACTGTAATGGGCATTTTCAACCGATTGACGGTTGCCTTGAATTTCCCATGCACCAAGGTCGAAATAACTGCTGATATCAACTTCATATTCGGTTTCGATAGTTGTTGGGTAAGTAGCCACTGAATGTTTAAGGTACAACACCCGGCCGTCAACAGCCAGGTCAGTATTTGAAATGGCTGCGAAGTCATGCATATCGCCTTTGTGATATTTTTGGATTAATTTACCGTCGGCATCATAAACGCGCATCACAATATTACTATAACTAATATACTTGTTATAGTAAAACTGCATAGTGGCCTCTTTGTCGGCTTTTTCGTTTAATATGGTGATAATATTATGGTATTTACTGGTCATTTTGCCCGGCCGGGTAACTTCATCGTTTTCCATGCTGTACCGGATCACGGAATTGGCGTTTTCTGTCAACGAGTCGGGCAGGGTCGAAGCAATGTAGAGCACCTGAGGGAGTTCGCCCGACTGCGCCAACGCCTTATCAGAAAAAATTGATAGCAATACCAGCAGGGCCGAAAGCAAATACCTTTTAACCATCACCTTATCATGATTTCTTTAATACAATTTGTTCGTTAAGCAACTCATACATCTTTTTGAAAAATGCGTGGAATTCCGGATAATCCTCTTTAAAATATACCGTTTTTTTATAATCCATTGAAAACCGGATGGCTATGGTGCCATCTTCCTCGGCGACGAAGCGCCTGAAAACAATGCTGTTATCTGGCATCGCCATATTTATGCTTTTAGGAATTGCGTCAACTTTGTAGCCGGCCGGCACTTTGTAAATTCCATTTATCGAAAAGTTATCACGGTAACCAAAATCAATGTCGGTAAAACGGTTTTCATTTAAAAAGATGTTGCTGTGCAATCCTGTAAACAAGTTGGGGTTAACATACAGGTAGGTATCATCGGAACCTGCGAGTGTAAGGTTAAAGTTGATGTTTTGCGTTAGCGGCAGTGTGTCCACCTCCATGTTATCAAACTTTACGCTGGATATCTTCAGGTTGTTATCGTTATCGCGCAGATAATCGATATACTTTTCTTCGCCATCGGTTTTGTATTTTTGGATGGCATTCAGGCGGTTATAGCTGTAGCTGTTTATCTGGGCAGTACCGGTTATTTTGCCATCCGGCTTAATTTCGCCATTTACCAGTACGCTATTCATCACCGGCGCGCTTTTATCTATAAAAACCAGGTCGTATTTTTCGTTGTCTTTGTCGATATAGAGGCCAAAACCATTCAGCAGATCGCGGGGGATATCATTATACACGTTGTATTTATTAGATGCATCGAGTAAATAGTAATTGGCTGTATCAACGCTGATATATACCACCGTCTTGTTAAATTGGAACTGGCTTGAATAGGCCGGGTTTACCTTTCCATTCTTTCGCGTGCTTACCAGCATCGGCAACGCCTTAACGCCCGACTTTTGCAGCAAATGGCACAGCCCGAGGTTTATTTCAGTAGAGTTCCCGGTTTTTTTATCCCAGGCTTCGGATGTGCCATCGCTGGTAAATGCCCAGTCCTCCTCGTCCCATTTCATGTGATCTTTTACGGCGTTAAAAATATAGGCTATTTTTTCGGCATCTGAGCGTAAGCTTTTGGCTTTGGCCAGTATTTCGTCCTGCCCGCTTAGCTTCCTGCGGATCTGCTCCCCAAAGTCATCATAACCGGCCTCATCTTTACCTACTTTTTGCCATGTGTCCGAAAAACCGGCGTACAAGCCCGGCACGTTAACGCTTTTTAGCTGGTAAATAGCCCGCTGTGCATTATCGCGCCATGAACTCATAAGGGGTTCGTCATGCAACGAAGGCACATTAGCCAGGGCTTTAACGTCCTCGGTGTTTTTGGCATATGGCATATCAACCATTATCAGGTTTTTGTAGTACAAAACACCCGGTATATTTTTGCTTAGTTCGCTGTAACGCGTAGGGATGTCATCCTGAAAATACCAGGTAGGCCAGGAAATCAGATTTTTTGAAATGAGGACAAATTTATATTCAACTATTGAACCAGCCTTCACATTGGGAAAGGCAAACGACAACACGTTAAAATATTTGTTGAGGTGCTTGGTGTAAAACTGTTTTTTATCAAGTTTTGTGATCTCAGGTACGCCATTGTTTGCATTAATGGTCTCCGCCTGTAAATCCGATAATATTTGCATACCGTTGCCAGGCTGGTATTCAATACGCACATTGGCTTTGTTTTGCCCTTTATCATTAAAAATCTTTATGCGCACATGCCGTTCAAAAACCAGGTTATAGTCCGGCGTAAAAGAAACGCTCCCTTTATCAAAAAGCACCTCGGCGTTGGCGTCTTTTTCAAAATCGCATTCTGTCATTTCAAGGTCGGCCTTATCTACTTTACCGTATGGCATACTGGTTGGGCCAGTATATGGCGCCTGGGCATTTACTGATACGACAATAGCAAAAAGCAGCAGGGGAGTAAAAAAAAAACTTCATAGTTATATTAATGTGGATTTAAGGTGTTTACGCCTTCTTGCGTATCACCAGTTTTTTATTTTGGGCTTTTGATACCGCATCCAGGTATTCCTGCATTTCGGTATACTTTGCAGCCGGTATTACATGATTAAATATATTAAAACTTGCCGTGCTCACCACCTGGTTTTTGGCCGGGTCATAGCTATATTTTATGTCGTAGCTTCCGTAGGTGAATTTCAAACTCTGGCTTACCGGGAGGGTCTCAACTGCAAAGCCTGCGGGCAAATCAATAGTGGTAACACATGATTTTTGCATTGGGACGTCAAAGTAGTAATCCGATTTCCGATGCTCTTCAACAGGCACCGTAAAAGCGGCTAAATTAATAACACGCGGTCGGTAAAATTGCTTGTCGCCGGCCATAATATCGCAAAACTTGTCGTATTCCAGGGTTAAATCTACTTCCTTTAGACCATTTTTATCAATGCCGGGGTTTATGTCAAATGCTATGGGCTGTTTAATGTTGAGCATGCGCATTATCGTTTCCTTTTGCTCATCGGTTTTAAGTGATGCAATGCCGATATAATCCATCCGGTATTCGCCGGTTGATAGTATTTTAACCGTTGCTTTGGCGCCACCGTCGGCGTCAAGCACCAGGTGCACCTCACTGTTAAACTGGTTGTCCTGCATTTTGCTGCGTGGAGTATTTACCAGCTTGCCGCCATCTTCGGTAACTATTAGCGCCTTGCGGTTTTCGGTAAATGACCCCAGCCAACCGGCAGGCATATTGCTGTTGGTACACTCAAGCCAGGTGGTATCGCCTTTTAGCGGCACACATAATATTACATGGTTAAAAGGATCAAAAGGAAAGTTAGCATCTGCAGGTTCACGGTTGGCTTCGGCATTAATAATAGCATAGCATGAGGGTATGCCAACTGCTTTTAGCAGGGCGCTCATATAATTTGATAGTGCCTTACAATCGCCGTATTTTTTCTGGTCAACAAAATTTGCTGCAAAAGGCTTAAGGCCGCCAATACCCAGTTGTACGCTCACATAACGCATATTTTGCTCCATGTAGTTGTATAAAAACTTCACCTTTGCTTTGTCGGTCTTTATGGTATCGGTCATTTTTCGTATCTCTGCTTCACGTTCGGCGCTTAATGAGCAAACATCGGCGTTTAATTGTTTTTGCCATTTTCCGTAACTGTTCCATGACGAAAAATCACCCGGTATTCCATAAAACTGGAAGCTGTTTTGGGCGAAGAAAATATGCGGAAAAACACGCCAGGCTTTGGCGCCTTCTTCGAGTTTGATTGCCTTTAAATTTTTAAACTCCCAGGCATAGTTGCTTTTGGTACCAACGGTGTTTTTTTGAGGCACTACGTTTGTGTTTTTGCTTAAATACCTGAAGCCGGCATTTTCATCAATTGAAACGTGGTATGTCGAATATTGTACTGCTTGCTGGTCGTTCTGTACGTCCCAGGTACCAAGATCCAGTAAGCTGGTCATCGTTTCTTCGTACTCAATTTCAACAGTCACCGGATAACTTGCTACTGTATGCCTCACAGCCAGAAAACGGTCGTCGGTAACAATACTTATACCGTCGTCGCTGGCGCCATCATACATATCGCTTTTGTGATATTTTTTAATCACATTGCCCAGAGGATCGTATATCCGCATTTCGATGCCACTAAAATTGTCGTACTTTTTATTATAGCCCAGAAATAATTCGGCTTCGTGGTCACCCTTTTCATTAAGGATGGTTACTACAGTATGAACCTTTTTGGTTTCGCGGCCCGGCCCGGTAACCTCCACGTTGATTTCAGAAAAACGGACGACTGAATTTGCATCTTCCTTTAAGGAATCGGGAATACCGGCTGCCATAAAGCCCTGTTTATCCAGGTGGCTCTCCTGGGCGTATAATTTTGCAGCCAGAAATGCCAATGCTACCGGGGCCAGCAGCAGGCATTTTATATATTTATTTAACATTGTTCAATTACGTTTTTTTCAATACAATTTGTTCACTCATCAACTCATGCAGCTTTTTATAAAAATCATGCAGATCGGGATAACCCTCTTTAAAGTAGATGGATTTTTTAAAATCGATGGTATAGCGCACCACTATTGAGCCGTCCTGCTCGGCAACAATACGTCTGAAGGTGATGCTCTTATCGGGCAATGTCATACTTACGCTTTTGGGAAGTGCATCAACTTTATAGCCGGCCGGTTCTTTATACATGCCATTAATTGTATAATTATTACGGTATCCAAAGTCAATATCAGTATTACGGTTTTCGCTCAAAAACGGGTTGTTGCGCACCGACGTAAACACGTTTGGTGTAAAATAAATATAACTATCATCGGAGCCGGTTAAATCAAGGTTAAAGTCGATGTTTTGCGTCAGCGGCAAGGTATCAACTTCCATATTGTCAAACCTGATGGCCGATATCTTTAAGTTATTGTCGCCGTCGGTTAAATAATCGATGTATTTTTTTTCACCATCGGTTTTATACCGTTTAACAGCGCTGATCCGGTTGTAACTGAAACTGTTCATCTGCGCTGTTCCGCTCATTTTTCCACCTGGCTTAATTTCGGCGTTTATTAAAGTAACCTGGCGCACAGGATCGGCTTTCTCAAGAAAAATGATATCATAAGTCTTCTTTTCTTTATCAATGTACAAGCCCGATGAATTGAGCAAATTGTCTGGGATTTCATTATATGTATTATATTTCCCGGTCGCATCCAAAATATATTCCCTGGTGCTATCAATGGGTATGTAAACAACAGCGCGGTTAAACTGGTATAGCGATGGGTAAAACTTATTCACTTTTCCATGGGCGCGGGTGCTAACCACCATGGGATAGGCATCTAAACCCGATTTTTTGAGCAGATGATATAAAATCAAATTTATTTCGGCCGAATTACCCGATTTATTATCCCAGGCTTTGGATGTTCCATCGCTGGTTTCATAATCATCATCATTATTCCATTTCATAGTGGTTTTTACAGCATCAAAAATATAGGCAATTTTTTCGCCATTTGTTTTTAAAGCAGCCGCCTTGTTAATGATCTCGTCTTCATTTGCCAACTTTCTTTTCAACTGACCTCCAAAATCTTCATCTTCCGCCAGTTCTCCGCCTATTTTGGCCCACGTATCGGAAAACGAACGCCTAAAACCAACAGTCGGTCTAATCTGGGTCAACTGAAAAATCACACATTCCAGGTTATCGGCATCCGAAGTCATGTATGGCTCATCCGGCAATGACGGCACATTGGCCATTGCCCGTACTTCCGTTTCATTATTGTAAGTGTATGTATCAGCACCATCCCCCTGGGTTCTCGAATTGCTCGAGTTGCTGTGTTTATAATAGGGGACCCTGGTACGTGTTTGCGTTTTAAAATAAAAGAATTCAGGTATTTCGGTATCCAGTTCGCTATACCTAACCGGTATTTTCTCCTGAAAATACCAATCGGGAAAATCATAAAATGCTTGTGCCTGCCATTTGTATTTATATTCAAAAACCGAGCCCGCAGTTATATTAGGCATTGTAAACACCAATTCATCCCTGAATTTATTGACATGTTTTATATAAATAAGTTTTTTATCAAGCTTAGTTATAACAGGCTTTCCATCAACCAGATTAATGGTTTCGGCATCGATACTGCCGACGGATTCCAAATGATTTCCCGCGAAGAACGGGATGTGGATGTTTGCGGCGTCTTTACCATTGTCATTAAATATTTTTACCCTTTTGTGTATTTCCCTAATCACAAAAAACGATTGGTCGAAATATTGGTCGCATTTGGAAAAAAGCACCATCGCATTGGCGTCCTTTTCAAAGTCGCAGGCTTTCATAGTCAGGTCTTCGTTAGTGATCTTGCCGTAAGGCTGCTCGCTGGGAACCAGTGGCTGCGTTTGCGCGTTGGCGCACAATGCAAATGCACCCAATAAAAAAAGGGTAAAAATTTTGTTCATTCTGTTTTAGTTTAATCAATCCGGGCTGTAATGATTAGGATAATTATAGCCCGGATAAAAAATTAATTATTATTCAAATAAATGTAAATATAATTCCCAATAAAGCTATATCTTTTTTAAAACAATCTGCTCGTTCAGTAGTTCAAACATTTTTTTGTAGAAATCCTTAATGGAAGGATATTCTTCTTTTGAAAAAACCGCTTTTTTAAAGTCGATAACGTAATGTACAAGTATATCACCATCCTGCTCTGCAACAACCCGTTTAAAACTGATGCTTTTATCGGGCATTACGAGCAAGAGGCTTTTGGGCAGCGCATCAATTTTATATCCTTCAGGAAGTTTATAGCGGCCGTTAATCGCGTAGTAGTTTTTGCAGCCAAAATCAATATCCGAAATCCGGACATTACTTAAAAACGGATTGGTGTGAAACGATGTAAATAAATTGGGATTAAAATAAATATACGAGTCGTCGGACCCGGTTAGGTCGAGCTTAAAATCAAGGGTTTCGGTCAAAGGGAGAGTATCGTTATCTACATTTTCCCGCTTAAGCGATAGTATTTTTAAACTGTTATCGTTGTCCTTCAACCTGTCGGTGTACTTAGTTTCGCCAAGGGTGTTATATAAATCAAGGCTTTTTGTGCGGTGATAATCAAAGCTGTTAATTTGCGTTGTTCCTTCCAGTTTGCCATCGGGTTTAATTTCGGCATTAACAAAAACTACTTTTCTGGCCACATCATCATTTGTAAATGTTGCAAAACGATAGTTGCCCCGCTCATAACCAACATACAAGCCCGATGCGTTTAATATATCGAAAGGAGCATCGTTATATAAATTATATTTACCGCTGGCGTCAAGAAAATAGTTTTTATCGCCGATGATTACACCCACTACTGTTTTGTTAAATTGATATAATTCATGCTTTTTCTCGCTTATTTTGCCATTATCGCGTGTGCTGGTCAGCGCAAGGAAACATTTTAGCCCCGCCTGTTTTAAAAAACTGGCCAAAACAAGGTTCATCTCTGTACAATTGCCTGTTTTTTTCTCCAATATTTTTTTTACGCCATCAATGGGGTACCACTTGTTTTTGCCATTCCATGTAACATTGTTTTTCACGTAACCCAAAATGTATCGCATCTTTTCAACATCAGTCCCCAGCAATTTTACGTGCTGCTGCTCGCTTTTATCATCAATCCTGGTGTCAAGCTGTACCCCATAATCCGGATCGTTCAAAAGGCCGAGGTCAATCATATACCAGGAATCCTCAACGTCTCTCAGTTGACCGTGGGCGGTTATTTTTATACCCGTTAATATAAATTGCATCCCCTGTATATAATCATCTTTACTGGTCATATAGGGTTCGTCGGAAAATGACGGAACGTTCTTTACAGCCCAGGTGTATTTGTTGCCAATGGTGTCATTATCTTTTTTAATCCAAAGCTCTTTGGTATTTGTAGTGTAGCCGGAACTAACCTTCGGTATCATTTTATAGGCATAATCATTTCTTATTGCAGCATTAAATTCGCAATACCTTACCGGGATATCGCCCTGAAAACTGTAATCAGGAAAGCCTCCGCCCCAATTAAGCGATAGTTTATATGAATATTCAATTACCGAACCGGCTTTTACCTGCGGGAAGCTAAATGTTATTTTTTTTGTGTACTTGTCTACATTTTGTTTATAAATCAGAGCCTTATCAATTTTAACAAACACAATTTTGCCATTCTCCAGGTTAATTGTTTCGGCCTCCACGTCGCTCACATCTTCGGCATTCTCTTTGGCATAGTATTCTATCGATATGTCGGCGGCATCCCTGCCTTTGTCGTTTAAAATCTTAATTCGCTTGTGGCGCAACATCGCAGTTGAGGTAAAACCGGTTTCAACGTCGGCTTTGTCAAACAAAACGAGGGCATTGGCGTCCTTTTCAAAATCGCAGGAGGTCATTCTCAGATCGGCGGTATCAATTATACCAAATGGTTGAGTTTGCTGCACGCCTCCGGCACTGGTTTGGCCCCTAGCCGCCAGCACAATCAGGCAAAACGTACCGGGTAATAAAAACTTCTTCATTGTGATCAGGGTATCAATAGCTATTGAGCTTGCAGGATAAATATCAGGATTTTTTCAAAACAATCTGTTCATTCAGCATTTCATAAAGTTTCTTATAAAAATCGTGCAGGCCCTTGTATTCATCAGCACCAAAAAGCGCTTTGCCAAAATTGATGGTGTAACGTATCGAAATCACGCCATCTTCGGCGGCTACGAGGCGGTTAAAAACAATATTATCATCCGGCATTTTTACGATGGTTGATTTTGGCAGTGCATCAATTTTATATCCCGCCGGTATAGTATAGCGCCCATTGATAGAATAGGAAAAAAGGCACCCCAGATTAATATTGGAAACTCTTTTGTCGCTTAAAAAAGGGTTGTTCTCAAAGCCGGAAAATAAATTAGGCGTGAAATACATGTAATCGCCATCCGGCTCAGTTAACTGGTAATGGAAACTGTAATTTTGCACCAGCGGCAGTGTATCCTGTTCAATATTGTCGAGCTTTATCGACGTTATTTTTAAACTTTTGTACTCGGACTCCAATTGGTACATAAATTTCTGCCGGCCTAACATATTATATCGATCAAGGTGTTGTTCGCGGCAATACGCACTGCTGCTTACCTGTGCAGTGCCTTCCAGCCGGCCATCTGTATTTATCTGTCCGTTTATAAATATCGCTTCATTTGCAGGCCCGGTATTAATGGTTAACGATTTATATTCTTTTTTATCGGGATCAATCAACAGAGCGTCCAGCCCCATCAGATCGGCAGGTATGTTTTTGTAGCTGTTATAGGGATTGGATGCGTCAAGAACATAGTATTTTGTTGAGTCAACCGGGTAATAAACTACCGTTCGGTTCAGAGCGGCAGCCGAGGGGAAATCCAGGATCAACCGGCCGATATTGCGCGTGCTGAGTCCCAAAAGTTTAACGTCAATACCTGCTTTTTTTAACAGATCATATAAAATCATGTTTATTTCGGTTGCACTCCCGATCTTTTTATTCCAGGCAGTTTTTACGCCGTCAATAGCAAACCAATTGTCGTTTTTATTCCATTTTATCAGGTTTTTTACCGTGTCGAAAATAAAGGCAATTTTTTTAGCGGGGCCTGTTAATGCCTGCGCGCGGTTTAGTATGCGATCTTCATTGGCGAGGTTTCTCCTTAATTGAAAACCATAGTCGACATCTTCAAGCATATTGCCGATGACAAATTGCCACATACGCAGGTAATTATTTTTCCTGAAAACGATCACATCCTGGTAATCATTTGGAAAATCCATGTAAGGTTCGGTTTTATATGAGCTGATATTTGAGAGCGCCCAAATATGGATTTTGTCGTTGTTTTTAGAATTGGTAATGATGGTATCTTTTGCCAATGGCTGATAGAACCTTGTAATATTGGTAAACGAATACCCCTTGTTAAAACCTGCGTCAATTTCGCTATACCTTGTCGGCACGTGTGATTGAAAGGTCCAGCTCGGATAGTTATTTGAAAATGAAGTTTCCCAGGTATAGGTAAACTCCAAAACCGACCCCGGCCGCGCGTTTGGAAATGTAAATATTATTGCCTTTGAATGCTTATCGATGATTTGCGTGTATATCAGTTTTGGATCAACCGACGTATATTCAACTATAGTATGGTTCAGGTTAATAGTTTCGGCCTGGATATGTGAAATTTCTTCATCATAATCTCCCCCATAAAATTCAATTCGAATATTGGCTTCATCTTTCCCTTTATCGTTCAGTATTTTAATTCGTTTATGCCGCTGCATAGTGATCCGGTCATCACGGTAAACCACTTCCGCCTTATCAAACAGCACCATGGCGTTGGCGTCCTTTTCAAAATCACACGACGTCATTTTAAGGTCGGCTGTATCAATTTTTCCGTACGGCTGTGTTTGAGCCCCGGCACATTGGTATATCAACTGCATGAAAAAAATCAGGAAGGGGTATTGTTTCAATTGTTTCGGTTTAATCGCTCTAAATTAAACATTCAATTAAATAAATCGCTATTAAACGAATAGTAATTCTCAACGTGATACCAAAGGTATTAGCAACGCAAAAAAGATAAAACATTTGTTCGCATGGGCTGGCTTTGGCGTGCGTTTTAAGGACCAGCAACGGCACCGACGATAGAACCGCAAATAATATTTTGATTTACTGCGGGAAATTCAAAAAGCAGACATTTATAACGATGCCCCCACGATTTAACCTGACTCGACAACGGCGATTTAAAATATCAGATTGACTTTAGGGATGTGTATGCCACCCTACTCGATAAATGGCTGAACGTGAACAATGAGCAAGTGTTAGCCAAAAACTTTGCAGGAATGAGTTTTATTTGATTATTTGAAGATTTGAAAATGAGGGAAGGAATTTTCAAATCTTCAAATCAATACATTTTCAAATTACTTCGGCATTCTCCGCATCATATTGGCCATAGCTGCGGGGTTGCTCATTTGCTTCATCACCTTACGCATGTCCTCAAATTGCTTTATCAAACGGTTGACCTCGGTAAGGTTGGTGCCAGATCCTTTGGCGATACGGTTACGCCGGCTTTGGTTAATGCTGTCGGGGTTGCTTTTTTCGTATGGTGTCATGGAGTTGATGATGGCCTCGATGCCTTTAAAAGCGTTATCGTCTACCTCAACGTCTTTCATCATTTTGCCGACACCGGGTATCATGCCCATCAGATCTTTCATGTTACCCATTTTTTTGATCTGCTGTATCTGGCTGTAAAAATCGGTAAAGTCGAATTTGTTTTTGCGGATCTTCTTTTGCAGTTCGGCAGCTTCCTTTTCATCAAACTGCTGTTGCGCACGTTCAACAAGCGAAACAACGTCGCCCATGCCCAAAATACGCGAAGCCATACGATCGGGGTGGAAAACGTCGAGCGCTTCCATCTTTTCGCCTGTACCAATAAATTTAATCGGCTTGTTTACTACTGATTTTATCGATAGCGCTGCGCCACCGCGGGTATCACCATCAAGTTTGGTTAGTACTACACCGGTAAAATCAAGGCGGTCGTTAAATACTTTGGCCGTATTCACGGCGTCTTGGCCGGTCATTGCGTCAACCACAAACAATATTTCGTGCGGATTTACGGCAGCTTTTACCTGTTCAATCTCGCGCATCATTGCTTCATCAATGCTTAATCGGCCGGCGGTATCAATGATCACCACGTTATTCCCGTTTTGTTTGGCCAGCGCAATACCTTCGCGTGCTATCGCAATCGGGTCTTTCGATTCCAGGTTGGCATAAACCGGTACGCCTATCTGTCCACCTAAAACTTGTAATTGTTCAATAGCGGCCGGTCGGTAAATATCGTCGGCAACCAATAAAGGCTTTTTGTTTTTCTGTGTTTTTAAGTAATTGGCCAGCTTGCCTGTAAAAGTGGTTTTACCTGCACCGTTTAAACCGGCTATCAAAATAATGGTTGGCGAAGCTTTTAAATCCAGGTCGGCAGTGCTGCCACCCATCAAAGCGGTCAGCTCATCGTTCATCACCTTGGTGAGCAACTGACCCGGCGAAATGGCCGTTAATACGTTTTGGCCTATGGCTTTTTGCCTTACGTCGTCGGTAAATGCTTTGGCGGTTTTATAGTTTACGTCGGCATCCAGAAGGGCTTTGCGAATTTCCTTCATGGTTTCGGCCACGTTTATTTCAGTAATGCTTCCCTGTCCTTTTAATACTTTAAAGGCCCTGTCGAGTTTATCCGATAAATTTTCAAACATTGTTCTTATCCTGATTTTGAGGATACAAAGGTATAATTTTGCGCGGAATAGGGGAACGGGATTTTTGATGTAGAGGCTAACTCTAGCCTCTTTACAATCCAATGAACAAAAATCTCCCGAAAAATCCGTATTTTTGCATGTTTTTTGTACAAGCCTGCCTTGTCCGTTAACCAATTATATTTTCTTTTCGGCTAAACGGGCTTTACAATTAATTTCGGGAATACTGTTATGTTAGAAAAATTAGAAGCAATATACCAACGCTGGAAAGATGTTGAAAATGAGTTGACCAGTCCGGATGTGATGGCCGACATGAAACGTTATGCTCAGCTGAATAAAGAATATAAAGATTTGGCCCGGGTTGTGGATGAGTATAACATCTACAAAAACGTGATGAGCAACATCGAAAGCAATAAAGAAATTTTAGCTACCGAAAAGGACCAGGAGTTCCGCGAAATGGCTAAAATGGAACTGGATGAATTGCTGGTTAAGCAGGATGAGATGGAAGAAGCCATCCGCCTGATGCTGATACCAAAAGACCCCGAAGATTCCAAAAATGCCATCATCGAAATCCGTGGCGGTACCGGCGGCGACGAAGCCGCCCTGTTTGCGGGCGACCTTTACCGTATGTATATGCGGTTTTGTGAAAAACGCGGCTGGCGCACCGAATTAGCCGACTATACCGAAGGTACATCTGGCGGATATAAGGAAATTGTGTTTAACGTGATAGGCGAGGATGCCTATGGCACGTTAAAATTTGAATCGGGCGTACACCGGGTGCAGCGGGTGCCTGATACCGAAACCCAGGGCCGCGTACACACATCGGCAGCAACGGTTGTTGTATTGCCCGAGGTTGATGAATTTGATATTGATTTACAGGTGAGCGATATCCGCAAGGATTTATTTTGCGCTTCGGGACCGGGCGGCCAGTCTGTAAACACCACCTATTCGGCTGTACGGTTAACGCACATCCCAACCGGTATTGTTGCGCAGTGCCAGGACCAGAAATCGCAATTAAAAAATTACGACAAGGCTTTACAGGTATTGCGGTCAAGGATTTACGAAATGGAGTTGCAGAAACACCTCGAAATAACGTCTAAAAAACGTAAAACCATGGTCTCGACCGGTGACCGTTCGGCCAAGGTGCGTACTTATAACTATCCGCAGGGACGTTTAACCGAACACCGCATCGGCCTGACCATTTATAACCTGCCCGGCGTATTGAACGGCGACATACAGGAAATAATGGAGGCACTGCAATTTGCTGAAAACGCAGAAAAACTGAAAGAAGGCACAGTAGCTTAAATGAGTCGACAGTCCTAAGTCTGTAGTCTCAAGCATTTTCAGGTGGTGCATACGCGGCGGATCGGGTTTATACAATATCATTTAATACTCCGTGCGTCCTTTGTGCACTCCGTGGAAAAATTCTTCACCTGTAAGAAACATGTATTTTTTTAAATAACATTTGTTAAAAAATATTTATGACATTTCTGTGTCGTTGATTTTACGCTGTGTTAAACTGCTTATTTACAGTAAAATAAACATCGTGCCCGCAAGCTACTGACCTAAGGCCCCAGGCTTAAGACGCATATTACATTTATCGAAAATCCCTTTTCATCTTATTTTCATAATACCAGCCTACTTTAGTTTTTATCGAAGGAGGACGCAATGCGTTGCGGATTCCGGAAGTGTATCAAACTAAAATCGATAAGCGTATGCTGGCTATTAAAAAATTAGCACCAAAACCGGTTATTTTCAGGCGTAATGCACGGCTGATGGGCGACCAATTCGAGATCAGTGTAGTAGGTAGCAACCCCGAGTGGGCCGAGGAGCGGATTGATGATGCCATTGCCGAAATAAACCGTGTGGAGAAACTGCTTAGCACTTTCAGCGATGATAGCTCGATTAATGACATTAACCGTAATGCAGGCATCAGGCCGGTAAAAACAGATGGCGAAATTTTCAGGTTGATTGACCGCTCGCTGCAAATTTCGGGACTTACACACGGCGCTTTTGATATTACTTACATAGCCGATAAAGAAACATCAGATTTTGACGATACCCCTAATAAAACTACCATAAAAAACCCTGTTAGCTGCCTCAATTATCAGCACGTTGTATTGAATGCACAGGAACAAACTGTCTTTTTGAAAGAAAAGGGTATGCGTTTGGGTTTTGGCGCAAATAGCAAGGGTTACGCCGCCGACCGTGCTAAATACGTATTGCAGATGAATGGCGTAAGCAGCGGCGTTATTAACGCCGGCGGCGATTTGATTGCCTGGGGTGCACAACCCGACCATGAGCCATGGACTATTGCCACTGCCGATCCTTCGCAAAAAAACAAGCCCTTTGCCGGTGTAAATATCAGCAACATGGCTATCGCGACATCGGTAAATGCCACAAAAGACGCCGCAGCCATCAGCAAAAATCATTTAAGTACAGTTAGTAATAAAAAAGGCTTTGCGGTGAGTGGTATAAGCAGCGTAAGCATTATAAGCCCCAGTGCTGAACTGGCTGACTCCATGGCTACGCCGGTAATGTCAATTGGTATTAACGCAGGTTTATATTTAATAAACAAGCTAAATCAAATGGCATGCATTATTGTTGACGATCATGAGCGTGTTTATACTTCAAAAGACGTGAGTATTGCTTAAGCGGCAATTACCTGTGTTTTATAGTAGCTGATAATGAACATTTGTTTGTTGGATGCAAGCGCAAAGCGCCATAACAGGCCTGAGCTGACGACGACCCTAAATAAACCTCCAATTATATAATTTAAGTCCGTTTAATTTCGTGGCGGTAAATGCAATTTTATTACTAAACTTGTATTAACGCTGCGGGTTAGTTTCAGCTTAACCAGGTTTACTGTTTAATTGAAAATATTTGAAAAGAATTTTACAATTTTTCCTCTCCCCAATGCTTAAGTGGTTTGCGTATATTGCCCTCGTAATAGTATTAGCGCCATTTTCGTTATCCGCAGAATTAAAAAGCAATCGTTTTAACGTTATAACTAATACTATAGGAACAAATTTCCTGTTTAAAAAGGTATTGACGGACACTACCACAAAAAATAAAAAACCCGACCAGGACGACAAGAAGAAAGTTAAGGAGGTAACGAGGGCCAAAAAACAACCGAAGCCCGAGAAAGTTGAGTCCACAGATAACACAGCAGCCGCAAAACCGAAACAAAAGCCCAAAAGGCAACGCAGGCCCGAAGGATTGGAGCGACCGCCCGAAATACCAAGACGAAATGGCAACTAATATATTCAGCGACAAAAACTATTAAAGATTAATGAAGATCCTTTTTGTATTGTGTTTATTGGTAGTAACCCATGCATTTAATGCAAGTGCAGCCCGAATCGTCGCGTTTGAAAAAATGGGAACCCGGATTACCGCTGACACTGATAGCGTTATCAGGAAACGGTCGGTTTCGGTTGGCGTTAACTACGGCAGCGATATCCAGTTTTTTGGCCGCACCGGTCCGGTAAAATATCCTTATGCCAGTGGCGATGCTATTTATAATTTTAAATCGGGATTTTTTGTTTACGGCTCCGCCGTGCAGGTGTTTGGTTATACGCCCGCTATTGATGAGGTTGATCTTGGCGCCGGCTACCTGTATAAATATTCAAAGGCTTTTTCGGGCACGTTTAGTTATACCCGTTTTTTGTTTACTAAAGACGCTCCTCCTGTAATTATATCGCCATCGGCTAATGATCTGAATTTCAAAAACTCGTTCGACTGGAAAATTGCAAAATCAAGCGCTACTTTTGACTATCTATTTGGCGACGCCAATGATTATTTCATCACGCTGAGCACCTCAAAATATATCGAAACAAATTGGAGCATTTTTGACGACAAGGATTATCTTTCGTTTAACCCTGGCATCAGCATGATCATGGGCACGCAAAACTTCGTGCGCCGCTATTCGCTGAACCACCCCGATAAGCTGGATGTTGATTACCTGCAAGACAGGGGCCTGGGCACGCCGCCTTCGTTTACCAATTATGATAACGGCCGGTTTAATGTGCTTAACTACAGCATTAAATTACCTATTGCGTATAACCGGCCGCATTCCACCTTTGAAGCATCGTGGAAATACTCGATACCGGTTAACGTAGAAGGCGCCTTAAAAAACAGGCACGAAATATTTTTTAATCTGACGTTTTATTACCTTTTTTATTGACCGTGGCATGAATGTTTTAATCATCGAAGACGAAAAAGCCCTCGCTGCCGAACTGGAAATATTCCTGGTAAACTACAATTACATCTGCGAGGTTTGTTATGATGGCGCCTCGGCATCCGAAAAAATAGCGGTAAACCTGTACGATTTTATTTTGATTGATTTAGGCCTGCCTGATTATGACGGCCTTGATTTACTAAAGGAAGCGAAAAAAAGCAACCCCGAGGCAATTTGTATGATATTAACCGCCCGCGCCGAAGTTTATGACCGGATAAAAGGGCTGGACCTTGGCGCCGACGACTATTTGCCAAAGCCATTCTCGCTGCTTGAGTTGCAAAGCCGCATGCAGGCCATCACCCGCCGCAAATTCGGCCTGAAGCAAAACCTGGTTGATTTGGGTGGATTTTTAATAAACCTGACCGATCGCACCATCAGTTATTATAACAACGAAATAAACACGATCACCAAAAAGGAATTCGACCTGATAGCCTACCTGCTTTTACATAAAAACCGGACGTTAACACGGTCGCAACTAAGTGAACACATATGGGGGAGCATTATCAATGATGATTATGATTCCAATTATATCGATGCCCACATCAAAAATATCCGGAAAAAATTAAATGCCTATGCCGCGCCTGATTGGCTGGAGACCGTGCGCGGCCTGGGCTATAAAATAAAAGTAAACGGTTGATTTTAAGTCAGTAGTCTTTAGTCGGAAGTCTAAAGTCAATTTTTTGCTCAATCACTAAACAAGTTAAGTACTTGAAGTTAAAAACAAAACTTACGCTGTTTAATACCCTTTCGAAACTGGTAATTGTTACCATTTTCGTGCTGTTGCTGCCTGCCCTTATAAAAAAAGTAAACCAGAATTATACCGATAGCCGCCTGTTGAAGCAGAAAGATAAGCTGCTCAAGATCATCAAAAGCCAGGGGATAAAAAGCTATATTGATGCGGGGGAGAATAGTGCCAGTTATTATACGCCGTTAAAAGAAGATTATGTGAGCTTGTCTGTCGATTCGATGCCGGGGAATATCGACACTATTAAAAACGAAAAACGAAAGCTGGAAGGCGACACGATTGAGTACCGCATATTGAGCCACAACTTTAGGGCCGATGATAAAAAATATATACTGGAGGTTGCCATTAGTGTTGATGCCATTAACGAAACCACCCGGCCGTTCCAAAACATAGCCTTCATGATATTATTGGGCATGATATTGTTAACTATCATGGCCGATCAGCTTTACTCCAACTATATCCTGCGGCCGCTGGGCCAAATCATCAAAACGAAACTGATAGCCCATAAATTCCCCAATTTTGGTTCATATGAAAAAGTGGAGACGACCACCTCCGATTTTGAATACCTGGATATCAGCATACATAAGATGATTGAGACGATTGAAAATACGTTTCAAAAGGAGCGGGAATTTATCTCGAACGCTTCGCATGAGCTGATGACGCCCATTTCTATCCTCCAATCAAAAATTGAAAATATGTTTGGGCGGGATGATGTTGTAGATGATGTTAAAACGCGCCTGCTCGAGATGCAGCGGATATTAAACCGCTTGAAAAGCATTACCAAAACGCTGCTGCTGATATCACAAATTGAGAACGAGCAATTTTTAAAAGAAGATAAAATACCATTGTCGGAACTACTGCAGGAAGTGCACGACGAAATCTCCATCCGCTTACAGGACAAAAACATCAGCTATGAAGCCATTGTGCCCGAAAACTGGATGCTGGTTAATGTGAACAAATTCCTGCTGTTCAACCTGTTTTTTAACCTCATTAACAACGCAGTAAAATACAACCGCGAGAATGGGACGATAAAGATTGTGGCGAAGGAGGAAAACGGCGCTTATACGGTGAGCATTATTGATAGCGGTATAGGCATCAGCACCGAAGATCTGCCGTTTATTTTTAACCGCTTTAAAAAAATGCGGGCCTCGTTGCAGCAGGATAGTTTTGGCCTGGGCTTGCCCATTGTAAAATCGATTGCCGGGTTCCATGAGATAAAAATTGAGGTGGAGTCCGAAAAAGACAAGGGAAGCACCTTTAAGCTCATTTTTCCTGCATTTCTAATCGAAATTTAATGTTACGTATGTTGTTTGGCGTACGTATTGATATATAAATTTGCCTGCTATTTGTTACAAACAAATTCGACAGAATATAATTAATTTTATGTTTTAAAATTAAACCTTTTAGGGTGAAAATAGTCTAATAGACAAGTTTGAGGCTATTTTTACTACAAAGTGTACTTAAACTTAAAAAGAAGAGTTAAATAATTTTTAATACAGATATGAAAAGGATTTATAAGTGTGCATCCGGTTTATTATTAACCGGATTGCTTTCGGTGCTCATCATCTCATCGGCCAGCGCTCAGCGTCATGGTGGCGGTGGTGGTGGCGGCGCGCACTTTGGCGGCGGGCTTGGTGTTCATAGTGTGGTAGGGGTAAGGTCAGGATTTAACGGCAGGGCATCGGCGGGTTTCCACGGCGGCCTTAGCGTACGCTCGGGCCGTGGTTATTTTGCCGGCGTAGGTTATCATGGCGGTGCATTTTATCGCCCTGGTTTTGGCTATTGTGGCTACCCGCACATTGGTTTTTACTTAGGCGTATTGCCATTTGGGTATTATCCGTTTTATTGGGGTTCATCGTTGTACTATTATTACGGGGGTATTTTTTACAGCCCATATGATAATGGCGGCTACCAGGTTACCGCGCCTCCCATCGGTGCTGCGGTACCAACATTGCCCGAAAATGCAAGCGCGATTAAAATAGACGGCGTTCAGTATTTTGAAGCCAACGGTGTTTATTACAAAGTGGGCACTAACGATAAAGGAGAAAAAATATACATAGTTGCCGGTCGCGATGGCGTATTGAATACGGGCGACAATGTAACCGACCCTAACGCAAGCGTAGCAATGCCAAAAGTTGGAGACATAGTTAACACACTGCCCGATGATTGCCGCAAGGTAATATTAAACGGCAAAAAATATTTTGTGTCTCCGGACGGTATCTATTACGAAAAAGTAACCGACCCGAGCGGTAACACAGCCTATCGCATTGCCAGTCTGCCCGAAGACGAAAAGGGCGTTTAACACGCTTTGTCGTTTATAGAATTTTAAAGCCTCCGCAAAAACGGCGGCTTTTATATTTTACGACAGGACGGGGCAAAGACTTATTTGAAATTAACTATTAAACAGTAAATTAGCCCCCTGCAATAACCCCATAAAGCCAACTGTAAAAACGGATGACCATGAAATCCATCAAAATATTAATTGTGCTGCTTGTTACAGGCTCCAATTTGGCGAAAGCACAGTTTACAAAAGCCGAATTACAGATTAGCGGGGTTAACTGTGGAATTTGCGCCCGCGCTACTCAAAATTCGCTGAGAACATTGCCTTTCATCGGTGATGTAAAAACCGATTTTATGCGGAACATGTTTATCATCAGTTTTAAAAACAATTCGCCTGTAAACTTTGATGAGATAAGCAAAGCCGTGCATGAGGCCGGGTTTTTTATAAGTTTCCTGCGCGCCGATATCAGTTTTGATAAAATAAAAGTTGAAGGCAACCGCTTTCGTTATGGCACGGATACTTATCAGCTCATGAATGCCCCGGACAAACCATTAAGCGGCGACGTAACCTTAACTATAGTTGACAAAGGATTTGCGCCGCGGTCGGTAACCAAAAAATATATAACCGATACAAAAGAAACATCCCCATCGAACACCGGGCGCGTTTATCATGTAGCTATATAGAGAACACCTGTGGCTATAAGTTTCTGACGCCTTCTATTTTTTTGATAATTCCTGATGCGCTATAGCATTTAATAATGACTATGGCTATAGCGATGCCGATAGTGGTGGTAACAGCATCCGACCGAAACATCGACATAAATACCTTTTACCCTTTACCCTTCACCTCAAACTAAAACGTTTTCACTGTTTCGGTAACGTGTGCCAAATGGTGTTTGCTGTGCCAGGCATAAAGGGCCAGCGCTTTTTTTAGCTGCATGGTTGCGCCGTTGGCGGGGTGTACAAATGTACGGTTCCACTCATCTTCTGTAAAAGTTTCCAACATGGAGACCCAACGCTGATGAAGGCCTTCAATAATTCTTAATGACGGCTCAACGGGCATGCGATAATCAGACAACAAAGCCCAATCAGCCTCTTCGTATGGTTTTATGGTGGGGTTTTCTTCGGTAAGGGCCCATTTAAAACGCAGCAGCGAGTTCATGTGGCTGTCGGCCACGTGATGCACAACCTGCCGGAGTGTCCAGCCGCCGGTACGGTAGGGCGTATCGAGCTGTTTTTCGTTTAAGCCCATGGTGGCATGGCGCAGCTTGCCCGGGAATTCTTTAATTGTCGTGATCCACGTACGCAGATCTTCGTTAGTGTAGGATACGGGTGGTTTAAATTTTCCCGTAGGATAGCGCAATTGTTCGTTGGTGAGGGTTTTAGCGTCAGTCATGGTCGTAAAAAAAATTTAAATTAGGAATAATTTTCTTTCACAGCAAGGTTTGCACCTAATTTAGCGTTTACTACACGATAATTTGATGCCCCGATGATAAAAAAACTATTGATACTGCTGTTTGTTTTCCATAGTTCGTATTTATTTGCCCAAACCATTAAAACAGATGTGCTGGTAATTGGTGGCAGCCCAAGTGGTGTGGCGGCGGCGGTACAATCAGCACGGAGCAAGGTGAAAACCGTGTTGGCAGAAAATGATACAGTGTTTTTTATTCCAGGTGAGGTGAAGCCCGAATCCAAATCCATTACTTTTACGCCATTTGGAGTAGCAAGAATTAAAGGAGATATAAATTTATCCTCCGGAATTTGGGGCGAATTCAGGAACAGGTTCCGCGAGTATCATAAAGATGAAAAAGATTTAGATACAGCGCATTATTCGCCATTACAATACGACACATGGTCGGGTTTCGAAGTTATGGGGAAAATAATGGATACCGTAAAAAATCTAACCGTTTATAAAAGGACAACTTTCTCTACTATAAAAAAAGATAATGACTATTGGGAGGTCCGGGTAGTCCAGGATGGAAAAGCTAAAGTTATAAGAGCGCGGGTAGTTATTGACGCAACACCAAAAGCTATTGCCGCGTCAATGGCGGGTGGCACTTATTCAACACTGGACAGTGTTTTGAACAAAACCGGGTCAAAACTGTATCGAACGTCAATAGCTATGGGCGACGGCTTGCCGGATGAACGTAATGATGATTCTTTCCACGCAAAAGACTATTTCTCAAATTTGCCTATTTATTACATCCCCTTGAAAGCAGTTATAACTAATGGCATTGACAATTTACTGATTACCGAAGCAATTTTTCCTTCCCAAATAAATTTACATTATTTACCCTGGCAGCTTACATTAGGGCAGGGTGTAGGTGCAACGGCTGCTTACTGCGCTTTTTTTAAAACGACCACCAAACACCTGAAAGTGCGCGTAATACAGGGCGAGTTGCTGGACTTTAAAGCATACCTGCTTCCCTTTGATGATATTATGCAAACCGATCCCGACTGGCGGGCTATTCAGCAGGTAAGTACAACAGGTTTGCTAAAAGGTACCTGGTTAAAAAAGCAATTTGATTTTATGCCCGACGCCCCAGTAACCACAGCCGAAATTAAACCCGTTTTAACGGAAATTTACACCCGCGCGTTTTTATGGTTTAACAAAGAAAAGCCGGGTGAAAAGTTTACGATCGAAAATACGCTTTCGCTGATCAGCGATTATACACTTACGAATCCGCTTGTATTAAAAAACAGCGTACAAAAGGATTGGAAAATCCGGTATAAATTCAAGCAGGACTTTGATTTAAAACGGCAAATTACCCGCCGGGAATTTGCTGTTTTAGCCAATCGCTATTTGAATCCCTTTGCCCGGACGGTGGATTTGGACGGAAAATTGGTAAATTAATAAAATCGACTCTGGTGTCCCGACTCCCGACTTTGGACTCAAAACTCAGTCCCCTATAGAAACCTTAAAGTTACTATCCACTGATGCATTTGCGTGTATCAGTTCGCCGTCATCAATAAACTGGAATTGGAAGCCGGCGTAGGTTTTAGGATAGCCGATGATCCCCAACAGTTCGTCAATCACGTTTTGGGTTTGGTCAAACGTTAGTTTTGACGATGTAGATACGTAGATAGTGGTCTTCCCCGAAAAATCTCCTTCAGTTGCCATGATATTAAAAAAATGCGGATGCGTTATTGCATCGCGGTACGGTAATAATTAACATTGAACGCCCTGTTCACATAGTAAAAGTAGCGGGTTGGGCAAAACAGGCCAATAGGGATTATACCCTATCATCATGGTGATTATACCTATTATTCGTCCGTAGAAATACGTGAGCGGGTATTAGTTTGGTGGTGTTGTTGCTGTGGTTTCGTTGATAAAGACGAGCCCGTCGTATTGATCGTAAAGCGGTACGTCAATATAAAAAAGTTTTTCGTGGTCGGTACTAAACCCGGCCCCGGCGCTTCTTTGACGTATTTTTTTTGTGAAGAATTTTTTTGCAACCGTGTTTGTTTTTACGGGGTTTTCCATATCCACAAAAAAAGCCGGGATATTTAACGTAGAAAAAAGCTGCCCGGTCGATCCGTTTTCGGCACCTGCGACATTAAATGATTTCAGTTCCATCTTTGCTGCGGGTGTAATATCTCTTGCCCTGAATGTGCCTTTATTAAAATCGAAACCAATTACATAGTACTGCTGCCCATACATTTTTTTAAGGTGCTGGCCCATGCTGTCAAAGTATTGGCCGGTTTTGCTCACATGGGCATTATGCGCCCAAACGAGCATTTTGCTATCGTCGCCTTCATGCCTTAAAATCCATTCTATATTCTCGGCCATGTATTTATCGCGCACGACGCCTTCATTAATAGACACTTTTTTTGTGGTTGATGCTTCGTCTTCATCAAGGCATTGCTCCAAAAGCCTCAGGTCTCTTTCGTTGTACTCAACTTCTTCAGCCGAATACAATTTTTTCAGTTCCTGCTCATGACCGGTGCAATAAATTTTTGTTTGCCCGATGAGTGCCAGTACCGAATCCCTTTTTTGTTTTGAGTAGGCCACATAACCTGTTTTGGTGTACAGGTGAATATCTTTAAGTGCCGCAAAATGGCTGTTAAAATATGCACTGTCCAATCGCTTTAATTTTTCAGAGATCTTTTGGATAGCCATGCCGTCGAACTGCATGTCGAAACCATAGAATTTCACTTTCTCGTTATCGGGCTTGTCCGAATTATATTGCCGCATCCATTCTACCATTTTCACCACTTCGGCGGTGTTCCAGGTCCAGAATATCATTCCGGCGACTGCCTTTTTCGCATCGCCGGTGCCGTACAGCACATAATCGTTTACCTGCCGGCATTCGGTAAAGTTGGCCTCGATGCCGAAAAGCTTAAAACCCATTTTAGTAACAAGAAATTTCAGCATTCTGAATTTTTCGAGTTGAAACTCCTGTGTGCCATGTGTGGCCTCGCCCATACCAATGATGCGCTGGTCGGCAAAAATGCTTTTAAGGGATTCCAGGTCGCGTAAATTGTCCATAGCTGTATCAATTTTAACGGCATTGTTTTTTATATACTGCATGGCGGCGGTATCCTGCGCGGTGCAAATATGAGCACAAAGCATAAAGCCTGTTAAAACAGTAAAAAAGATTGATTTCATGACGTAGCTTAAGTGAAATTCAGGATAATGAATTTAACGCCTAAAGATGGCGCTAACGCTCATTAATTGCAAAAGGCAGCAGGGTATTTAACCTTATTTAACGGGCTTAACATTATTTAACAATGCCGTAAATATGCTCATCCAAAACAACTCCATTTTTGATGATCGCATTTTTCAGGATGCCCTCCTTTACAAACCCTGCTTTTTCAAGCACCCGCATTGATTTGGGGTTGTTGCCCAGTACGCCGGCCTGTATACGGAGCATGTCCAACTCAGTGAAAGCGAAATTTGTCATCAGTTTTATGGCCTTAGTCATGATGCCCTGGCCCCAAAATGCTTCGCCTATCCAATAGCCAATTAAGGGGGCCTTGCGGTACACATCCTCCCGAATCTCCAGGCCAATTACGCCAACGGCATTGCCGTCAATATCAATTACAAAATTATAATTGGGTTGCAGGTTAAGCATGTGGTCCACCCAAACTGCTGCCGCTTCCATGGTATAGGGATGCGGAAACCTGTCGAGCAAAAACGAATATACCTTACTGTTATCCGCATGCTTTTGTATCGATACCACATCATCCGCTTTCCATCCCCTCAATTTAAAACCTTGTCCCTGTATTTCCATAATTGTAACAAAACGATTGCTAAAAATAGGAATGATTATGGAAACTGTTATCTTGCGTTGTGTTATGAGTTGATTTTTATAGGTAGATGTAAGGATAAAACGGAAGAAACATTCCAACCTTTCAACTTTCAAACTTTTCAACAGCGTAGCGCCTTTCAACTGACTTCATAAATGAAAAAACTCTTTACCCTATTGCTCATAGCGGCATCATCCCGTGCTATTGCACAAAAACTAGACACGCTTACTATCGAAAAAATAATGCGCGATCCTAAATGGATAGGCATTTCGCCGTCGGGCATCCGCTGGAGCGACGACAGCAAAACCATCTATTTTAAATGGAACCCGGAAAATGCAGACCGGGACCAGCTGTTTTCGATTACGCCAACAGACGTTAAGCCGGTTAAAGTAGCCATAGCCGATCAAAAATTGCTACCCCCTGCCTATGGCCGCTGGAATAAAAAGCACACGCTGAAAGTCTATGAAAAGAACGGTGATATATTTCTGCTGGATCCAAAAACCGGCAAAACACAACAACTCACCAGCACTGCCGCGCGCGAAAGCAACCCCATATTTAATGGCGATGAAACAAAAATTTTGTTTAATAACGGCGATAACTTATACGCCATTAACCTAAATGGAGCAGGCTTAACCCAGTTAACCAATTTTACCCATTCGGGTGCACCGGCAGCCCCAGCTCCAACCGGGCGCAGGAGAGCACAGGCCGCCCCCAAAACCGACCAGGCTGCAGCCAACCAGCAGGAAGCCTGGCTGAAAAGTCAGCAACTCGAGTTGTTTGATATTATAAAGGTAAAAGACAAGGACCGCAAGCTCGACTCGATCGAGCGAAAAGAATTTGAAGCCAAAAAACTTAAGGAAATAGCCGTTGACGATAAATCTGTAGGCGATGTTGCGCTCAGTCCGGATGAACGCTTTATTACGTATAGTCTCACTAAATACCCGACCGACAAACGTACCATCGTCCCTGACTATGTAACAGCCTCCGGCTTTACCGAAGATATACCGAACCGCACCAAGGTGGGTGCCGCGCAACCTATCGCTGAATTTTTTATATTCGATATCCAAAAGGATACCACATATAAAATAAATATCACAACTATCCCGGGTATAAAAGATATTCCGGAGTTTATAAAAGACTATCCCAAAGAATTGGAGCAATTTATGAAACGCAACGAAGACAGGGCCGTTTCGGTAGATGGTGCCTACTGGAGCGACGACAGTAAAAACCTGGTTGTGGTAATACGTGCACAGGATAATAAGGACCGCTGGATCATGAAGCTTGACCCGGCAACCGGCAGTTTAAGTCCGCTCGACCGTGAGCATAACGACGCGTGGGTTGGTGGCCCCGGCCAATATAATTTTGGATGGACGGATAACACCCATTTTTATTACGAAAGCGAAGACAGTGGTTACGCGCATATTTATACCATCGATGTAACTACGGGCGCCAAAAAGCAACTGACCACCGGCAAATGGGAGGTGCAAACGCTGCAGCTATCGAACGATAAAAAGACTTTCTATTTTACCGCCAATATGAAACATCCGGGGATAACCAATTTTTACCGTATCCCGGTTACCGGCGGCGAGCCTGTGAAAATAACCTCCATGAAAGGATTGAGTGATGTAACGCTATCGCCTGACGAAAAATGGCTGAGCATCCGGTATTCTTATACCAATAAGCCATGGGAATTGTATGTGCAGGCCAACAAACCGGGTGCCGCGGCTGTGCAGGTAACCAATTCAACCTCGGCCGAATTTAAATCGTACCCATGGCGCGATCCGGAGATCATCACCTTTAAAAACCGTTATGGCAGCGATATTTATGCGCATTTATACCTGCCTAAAAATCCCGACCCTGCAAAACCGGCTGTGGTTTTTGTGCATGGTGCGGGCTACCTGCAAAATGTAGCCTACGGCTGGAGCTACTATTTCCGCGAGTTTATGTTTAACAATATGCTGGCCGACAACGGCTACACCGTGCTGGATATGGATTACTCCGGCAGCGCCGGCTACGGTCGCGATTGGCGCACGGCCATTTACCGCCACATGGGCGGTAAGGACTTAACCGACGAAGCCGACGGCGTAAAAATGCTGGTTGATAAATACGGCGTTAACCCCAAACACGTAGGATTGTATGGAGGATCGTACGGCGGTTTTATTACCCTGATGGCCATGTTTACCGAACCCGACGTTTGGGCCGCAGGCGGCGCCATCCGCTCGGTTACCGACTGGGCGCATTATAACCATGGTTACACCGATGAAATTTTAAACGAACCTTTTACAGATGAAAAAGCCTACCGCGCCAGTTCGCCTATTTATTTTGCCGACGGGCTAAAGGGCCATTTGCTGATGTTGCACGGCATGGTTGATCAGAACGTAAATTACCAGGACATTATCCGCCTATCCCAAAAACTGATTGAACTGCACAAAGAGAACTGGGAACTGGCATCATACCCGGTAGAAGACCACGCCTTTGAACAACCCAGCAGCTGGGCCGATGAGTATAAACGGATCTTTAAGTTGTTTGAAACGGTATTGAAGAGGTAGTTGATTGAGTTGGATTGAGTTGATTGAGTTTCGTTTGCCTAATGTTAACTTAATCAACTACTCACGTTATCAACTTAATCAAACTTACACGAAGCGTTCCAGTGTTCCATTTTTTTTCATGCGGAACACCCTGGAACACTGTGAAACACGCTGATTGTCAGCTGTTTCATGTTTTATGGCGAATGTCGAAATTGTGTAAACACCTAATAGTCAATATGTTTCATTATTGATGCTTTTTGTTGTATGGATATAATTGATTGATAATCAGGTGTTTAGTGTTTTCGTTAGAACGGATTTTTTGTTTTGTACTGAAAAAGATTTACACTTTTTGATGATTAATCCTGTATTGAGTTTACACTTTAATTTAGTCCTGTAATAGGTTTCCCGTTTTATAAAGATGTCCTGTAGTGAAAACTGTAACCCACGGAGTTTCTCTCGAATAGCTGGTTTTTTGTCGCGTTACACCTGCTACAAAACGCCACCAAATTTTTAACATTGATTTGTAGAGCCCCCGAACGTTCGGGGTGTTTTCTGCGGGCAGGTAACGAACTTTTCGGACAGCGGGTCCTGTATGCGTCGGGAGTGGAATATGATATTTAAGCCTACCAGGGCTGTTCATTCGTTCAGTACCTTGAAATACCCCATGTTACAAGTAAACACCTCACCAACTTTTATAACCCTGTTTTCAAAAACGATAGTCTGCTTGCGCAAATCCCAATCAATTACTTTAAAAACCACGTAAAACCCCCTTTTGTGCCTGTTCTTACTCATTATAATCCCTTTTATGATGCAATCAAAATTATTCCCGTTCACGGAACGGCTATAATAAGATAAGTTAACTGTATCTGCCGACTTCCGACCGTACGGTATAGAAAGAGGGATATTTACGGTATCACCGATTTTTAGCTTTTCAAAAATTAGCTTCACCTGCCGCGTCTTTTTATCACTCTCTTTTTGTATACTGTCAAGTGCTGGTTTAATTGGCACAAACGCCGTGGAATAACAAGCTGCGGGTTTTGTAAAAAGACCTTTACGGTAAGCCTGCAAATGAGCATCCGCAAGGGCATTAAACAGCTTTAATCTAATCTTATCAATTTTGCGAAACGACGTAAAATCATACGATCCGGACATCATCATCACCACCTCTAAGGTATCGCAGCCATCGGCTAATTTTATGCTGAGCGGTTCGAAACCCAAGTAACCGAATGATAACCTTTCTGTATTTTGGGGCACACTGATCTTAAACCTGCCATCCATACCGGTTTGCCCCAGTGTTACGTGATCATTATTTTTAATGACGATGCCAATCAACGGTTCCAGGTCAAACTCCCCAATAACACGACCGCAAACCACTTTGGTTTGCGCGTTTAGCCGGTAACCAAAGCAAAGTAAAACTATTATAAATTTGATTATTGCTTTCATAGCCTGGGCTTGCTTCATCTGCTAAATCGATGGTTCTCTGCATCGTAAATCCCCTTTACCCTTTTTTGCCCGAAGAGTTGTAGCCCGGATAAAAAGAGGAATAAAAATATGAATGGTTTGTGCAACATAGGCGTAAGTCATTGAAAAATTTGACGGTTTTTATATATGATGCATTAGGATGCGGTATTGCACAAGGTACTGAAAAATAAAATCAATCGCTATTCCTTTTGGACCACTTGGGCAGCAGGCAAATAAGTTTGAATATTTTTAAGAAGTGTTTGTGAGTTTACAAGTAAAACCCTCGCCGGTTCAAGTGTCCACACTTGAACCTAAACAATTGTAAGCGTCCTCGCTTACGTGCATGGTGTGCGGGTTAGAAAAATATCCTTTAATTAATGTAAGCGAGGACACCTACACCAGTTGGCATTCAAACGTGGACGCTTGAACGGGCGGGGTTGGCATTCAAACGTAGACGCTTGAGCGGGCGGCCCAATGGATATGTATCAGCTATATTTCGCCATTTGGCCAGTAGCTTATTGCTTCTCGTATATGTTGCATCAACCGATCCATATCGGAGGCGAAATGGTCATCTTTTCGAGCCCAGGTATTCACTATTACGGACCAACAAAAACCATCGTGGGTCCTGACCAGAATAGACTGCTGACCTGGGGTGGCGCCACCGTGCCAGTAGTTGTCGAACTTGTTTACACCCCATCCCCTGGCGTAGTTGGGGCTAATCGCGGGTGCGGAATACATCGTATCCAGTGTAACCGGTAGCAAAATATCCGCCTTTTGCGGAAATCGGTCTACCCTCATCATAAATTTTACCAGGTCTGTCGGCGTGGCAACCCATCCCCCGTTGGCATCCCCTCTGCGTCCATCAAACATGATATAGGGATCATCCTGCCTATCGTAATAATGTACTTCGCCGGGTAATTGTTCGGCAAGGGTAGTGCCACCAATCTCCATATCCGTTATTCCACATGGTTGCAATATGTTTTTGCGGACGTACTCCTGGTATCTCATCCCGGATACCTTTTCGATCACCCGCCCCAGCAAGAAAAATCCGAAATTGGAGTATTGGACATGCGTGCCCGGCTCATACTTAAGTGGCTGATTGTCCAATGCCCAGCTGATCAACGCTGTCTGGCTCAACTCAGGATGCAGAAACACGGGATCCCGATCATTATACAGATCATTATTCTTCTCATAACCGGCGTCAGTCCATCCACCGCCGAGGTGCTCCAGTAAATTGTCAACAGTAATTTCTTCCACCCATTTCTTATATGGATAGGTTCCGTATGTAGTTCCAAGAATTGCGCCATTTCCAAAAACTTTATCCTGCAAATGCAGTTTGCCCCCTTCTACCAGTTGCATAATGGCGGTGGCGGTAAACGGCTTACTGATGCTGGCGATCCGGAAACGGTTGTTCGGGGTCATCAATTCATGTTTACCCTTATCGGCATAACCGTAACAACGCTCAATTTTTATGCTGTCGTTTTTGGCAATCGTGAATGAAAGCCCGGGAACATTGTACTTTTTCATAAAAACCTCAACAAGGCTATCAACCGTTTTTATATTTCCAGGCAAAAACCCCGCGGGGCTGGGTTCATTTGCATTCGGCGGCTCCGTGCAAGAATTTATACCTATTGTAATGCCCAATAAGCAACAGAACAGGTAAAATCGAAAGTCCTTCATATCACAAATTGATTATTTTCTTTCCAAACAATGAAAAGGCCAAAATTATTTATAACTGGCACACAATGAGTTAGCGTAAAAATGCTAAAATAAACTGCACGAAAGCGCACAGCTACTGTTCAGTATTGCACGCTCAAATGCCGAAACTGCACGCGAAGAACGCCTGATGCGACACGGTCTTCAACAACGAATACCGCAGCCTGAAGAAATGCAACGAACTAAGATCGACCGTTTGGGTATACGCTCAATACCATCTCACAAAATAAACCACATAGCATTTATTGAATAATTATCAGCAAATTTGATCAGCAAAAAAACTAAAGCCACAGCCATCTAAATAATGAAAAAAACTCTCCTGCTATTATTGTTATTCAGTTTGGCCTGTAAATTCAAGCCAAAAGAGGCCCCGGTTTCTGTAAGGCTGATAAACAACAGTCAGTCGGTTAAATTCCAGGGGATTGATGAAGCCATTTTAGGAGAAGTGAGCAGGGACGCCGCGCCGGACATCTGGCAAAGCCTGCTGCCCGTTTACCGCCTGCCTGCCGATACCGACATGAAAGACTATCAGCAGCCCCAGCCGGGGACATACAAACTACAGGACAAAGCCATTGTATTTACGCCCGACACGCCATTCATAAAAGGCCAGGCCTACTACGTACGTTATTATCATTTTGATGAAGGCAAAAGCATTTGGGATATTGTAAAAAATAAAAGGCAGATGGGCAGTCAGCCGTTTACGGATTTGACGTTTTGATGGGGAGTTCATGGACCATAGTTCATAGTTCATGGCCGGAAGCCGAAGCTGCTATGAACTATGGACCATCAACCATGAACTAAATAATCCATTTTGATACTTTAATAAAATGTATTATATTTGCAAATGAATTTAAAAAGAGGGGGCGATTGTCCCCTCTTTTATTTTATCAATCAAATTTTTTCGATAGTCCCGATCAATATCCGGAACCAGGCTATCGGGATCGGGATGCACGGTAATGAATATTGAAAAGCGAGTTAAAGAACTGGTTGAGCAGAAGATAGCAGATAAACCAAACCTGTTTATAGTGGATATAAAAATGCACTCCAACGGGAAATTGGTGATACTGGTTGATGGCGATAACGGGATAGGGATTGACGATTGTGTGGCCATTAGCAGGCATGTGGGCTTTAACCTCGAAGAGGAAAATGTGATTGAAACGGCTTATAACCTGGAAGTTTCATCGCCGGGACTTGATGCCCCGCTAAAGTTTTTAAGGCAATACATTAAAAATGTTGGCCGTAACTTAGCCATAAAAATGGCCGATGGTACAAAAAGAGAAGGCAGATTGAGTAGCATTACCGAAGACGCCATCGTAATAGAAGAAAAAATAAAAGAAAAAGGGAAACGCGCTGAAACTGTTGAAAGCGTTATACCGATAGAGCAAATAACAGAAACAAAAGTTTTAATATCATTCAAGTAAGATAATGAGCAATATTAATTTAATTGATTCTTTTCAGGAATTTAAAGATTTCAAGAACATCGATCGCCCAACCATGATGAGCGTACTGGAAGACGTTTTCCGCAGTATGATCAGGAAAAAATATGGCACCGATGAAAATTGCGACGTGATTGTGAACACGGATAACGGTGACCTTGAAATTTGGCGTACCCGTAAGGTTATGGAAGATGGCTTTAGTGAGGACGATGACCTGGAAATTGAGCTTGCCGAAGCACGCACACTGGATGCAAGCCTCGAAGTTGGCGACGACTATATCGAACAGATCACGCTGGAAAGCTTTGGTCGCCGTGCCATCCTGGCCGCACGCCAGACACTGGTTTCAAAAATTCTGGAGCTGGAGAAAGACGAGATATTCAAAAAATATAAAGACCGCGTAGGCGAAATTGTGACCGGCGAAGTTTACCAGGTTTGGAAAAAAGAAACTTTGGTGCTGGATGACGAAGGCAATGAGTTGTTGCTGCCAAAATCGGAACAAATACCTGCCGATTACTTTAAAAAGGGCGATAGCGTAAAGGCTGTTGTTGATAAGGTTGATATGCTGAACAGCAATCCTAAGATCATCATATCACGTACTGCCCCTGAGTTTTTACAGCGTTTATTTGAGATGGAAGTGCCGGAGATTTTCGACGGTCTGATCACCATTAAAAAAATTGTGCGTGAACCGGGCGAACGTGCTAAGGTAGCCGTTGAATCATATGATGATCGTATTGACCCTGTAGGCGCCTGCGTTGGTATGAAAGGATCGCGTATACACGGTATCGTTCGCGAGTTAAAAAATGAGAATATCGACGTAATAAATTACACTAATAACCTGCAATTGTATATTCAGCGTGCATTATCGCCCGCAAAAATCACTTCTATTAAATTAGATGATGAGAAAAAAACAGCTGCAGTTTATTTAAAACCCGACCAGGTTTCATTAGCGATTGGCCGCGGCGGGCATAATATTAAACTGGCAGGTAAATTAACCGGTTACGAGATAGACGTTTACCGCGAAGCCGACGAACAGGACGAAGACGTTGATATTGAAGAGTTTTCAGATGAAATTGAAAGCTGGATCATCGACGAATTTAAACGAATTGGTTTGGATACAGCAAAATCGGTACTGGCTTTAACGGTTAATGAATTGGTAAAACGCACCGATCTGGAAGAAGAAACTGTAAAGGATGTGTTATCAATTCTGCAGGCTGAGTTTGAATAAGTGTAATAACCAAAATTAAAATCGTATTTTTGCACAAAATAGCAGAGAAAGAATATAATAAATGTCAGAAGACAAATCCATAAAATTATTTACAGCAGCAAAAGAGCTGAATATCGGCACTGGTACTATTGTCGATTTTTTAGCCAAAAAGGGGTACAAGGTGCAGAAGCACCCGATGGCCTTACTCGATGGCGACATGTACGGTGCGCTATTGAAAGAGTTTGCTGTGGATAAAATTATAAAGGAGGAAGCCAAGCAAATCAGTATCGGCAAGATACGTAAAGAGGAGCCTGCGCATTTTCCCGAAAAACCCGTTGAGCATCGCCGTTCCAGGGATTTTGAGAACGAAGAGATCCTCATTAAAAACACGGGTCATCATTTTACGCCACCTGCAGTTGAAAAACCGAAACCGGTTGAACCACCCCAGCCCGAAAAAGTTGAGGACAACGTTGGCTCTTTACCGGGTGTAAAGGTGGTTGGCAAAATTGATTTGGATAACCTTAACGCTAAACCCGCACCGGTTGAGAAACCAGTGGAGAAAAAGGAGCCCGAGGTTATTAAACAGCCGGAAGTTGTTGCGCCAAAGCCACAACCCGAACCGGTTGCAGAGGCGCCGAAGGTAGTTGTGCCTGAAGCACCTAAAGTTGAGGTTAAAAAAGAAGAACCGGCGGCGCCTGTTAAGGCCGAGGAGAAACCGGCTGAACCGGAAGCCCCGGCTGAGGCACAGGAGCCCGAAGTTATACGCGCAAAAGCCGAACGCTTAACCGGCCCCAACGTTATTGGAAAGATACAACTGCCTGTTGATGCGCCAAAACGCAACCCGGTAGCTTCGTCATCCAATACCAATAACACACAGGACCATAAACGTAAAAGAAAACGTAAGGATCACCAGGGAAATCATCCGGGCAATACGCCGAACCAGCAGGCCGCTAATCCTCCGGGACAGCAGCAGGCCCATGGCGGTAACCGGCCCGATTTCAGGAATCGTCCCGCCGGCCCTCCGGGTGGTGGCAACGCTCATGGCGGTGGCAACCGGCCTGATTTCAGGAACCGGAATGCACCTCAAAACACAGGTCCGAAAGAAGAGCCTACAGAAAAAGATATACAAGACCAGATTAAGGCAACCCTTGCCCGTTTAAGCGGTGCAGGTAAATCAGGCAAGTTTGCACAGCGTGCAAAATTCCGCCGCCAAAAACGCGACGATGTAGCCGCTACTGCCGAAGAACTGGCAATGGAGCAGGAACTGCAGTCGAAAGTTTTAAAGGTTACCGAGTTTGTTACGGCAAACGAGCTGGCTTCCATGATGGATGTGTCTGTTACGCAGATCATATCTACCTGTATGAGCCTGGGCATGTTCGTGTCTATCAACCAAAGGCTTGATGCCGAAACACTGAGCATTGTTGCTGATGAGTTTGGCTACCAGGTTGAGTTTGTAAAACCACAGGACGAAGAAGCTAACCTTGAAGAGCCTGATGAACCGGAAGATTTAATTCCGCGTGCGCCAATCGTGACTATTATGGGCCACGTTGACCACGGTAAAACATCATTGCTCGACTTTATACGTAAAACCAACGTTATCGGCGGCGAAGCCGGGGGTATTACCCAGCACATCGGCGCCTATGAGGTAACCCTGCCGGGCGATAAAGGAAAAATTACCTTTTTGGATACACCGGGTCACGAAGCGTTTACCGCTATGCGTGCCAGGGGCGCCCAGGTAACGGATATTGTAATTATAGTAATAGCCGCAGACGATAGCGTGATGCCGCAAACCCGCGAGGCCATAAACCACGCGCAGGCTGCCGGTGCACCAATTATATTTGCTTTCAATAAAATTGATAAACCAGGCGCCAACGCCGATAAGGTACGCGAGCAGCTGTCGGCCATGAATATTTTGGTTGAAGAATGGGGCGGTAAATACCAGTCGCAGGAAATATCAGCCAAAACAGGCTTAAACGTCGATCTGTTGCTGGAAAAAGTATTGCTGGAGGCCGAGTTACTGGAACTGAAAGCTAATCCTAATAAACGTGCCGTAGGTACCGTTATTGAAGCTGCTTTGGATAAGGGCCGCGGTATTGTAACCACCATATTGGTACAGGCCGGTACTTTAAAAGTGGGCGACCCGATACTGGCCGGCTGTTACAGCGGTCGTGTAAAGGCCTTAACCAACGAGCGCGGTATGCGTGTGGATAAGGCAGGCCCGTCAACACCGGTACAGGTGCTGGGTATGCAGGGCGCACCAACAGCAGGCGATAAATTTAACGTACTCGACAGTGAAGTTGAGGCACGCGAAATTGCCAACAAACGCCTGCAACTGCAGCGCGAACAAGGCTTGCGTACGCAAAAACACATCACCCTTGATGAAATTGGCCGCCGGTTGGCAGTGGGTAACTTTAAGGAGCTTAACATTATTGTTAAAGGCGACGTGGATGGTTCAATCGAAGCGTTATCCGATTCGTTATTGAAACTCTCGACCGAGCAGATACAGGTAAATATTATTTCGAAGGCAGTAGGGCAGATCTCCGAGTCAGACGTATTGCTGGCTTCGGCATCAGATGCGATCATCATTGGTTTCCAGGTACGCCCGTCAAGCGGTGCGCGTAAACTGGCTGAACATGAGCAGATCGACATCAGGCTTTACTCCATCATATACGATGCCATTAACGAAATTAAGGCAGCGATGGAAGGCATGCTTGCGCCAACTTTCGAAGAGAAAATTGTTGCTAATGTTGAAATCCGCGAAACCTTTAAGATCAGCAAAGTGGGTACCATTGCAGGTTGTATGGTGCTTGATGGTAAAATTACCC